>Ga0315312_1000689_pt1 | contig 34192 bp, 26 predicted proteins | sample TDP7_MG_FD_203629 | JGI IMG/M metagenome (GOLD analysis project Ga0315312, IMG submission 203629) | Freshwater sediment microbial communities from Lake Towuti, South Sulawesi, Indonesia - TDP7 | ecosystem: Environmental > Aquatic > Freshwater > Lake > Sediment | place: Indonesia: South Sulawesi... | reverse complement strand
CCCCAGCTTGCGCCTGCCGGTATTGATACTGCCCACCCAGATTTCTGCCTCGTCCAGCCGCAGGTTGGCAATCTTGGTACCGGCGCCGAAGTTGCACACCTCACCAATGACGCTGTCGCCAATGTAATTGTGATGGGGAATGTCAGCGCTCTTCATAATAATGGAATTCTTGACTTCTACCGCATTACCGATATGACACCCATCTCCAATTGATGTATGAGGGCGTATCAGGCAGTTAGGACCAATGTTACAGTTCTGCCCGATTATCACCGGACCCGCAATGTAAGTGCCTGATTTTACCACCGTGCCCTTGCCGATAGCAACCGCCCCCCTCAGCACAACGTTTTCTTCCAATTTACCATCATTCTGCGGTTCAATTCCAGTGAGGAGCGCCTCATTCGCCCAAAGTAAGTCCCAAGGGTAGCTAAGGGGTAGCCAGTACCCGATTCCCTGACAATACACCTTGTGCCCGCCGTCTATCATCAGTTGTAGGGAATCAGTTATCTCATACTCACCACGAGGCGATTTCAGCGTCAAATTGATAGCCTCAAATATTTCTGGAGTGAGTAAATAAAGTCCAGCATTAGCCAGGTTTGACGGCGGTTTTTCGGCTTTCTCATAAATTCGGACGACTTTGCCACGGCTAGCCTCAATCACCCCAAGACCTGCGGCATCCTTGACCTCAATCATGCCCAGAGCACAGCCGCCTTTATCAATTACTTTCTTGATGTCAGCCGTATTGACGATTATATCACCGTTCATCATCAGGAAGCTGCCATCCACCCTTCCTTCTGCCATTCGCAGGGCATCGGCGGTCCCCAGTTGCTTCTTCTGATTACAGTATTCTATCTTTACCCCCCACCTCTCCCCTCCCCCGAAATAGTCACGCACCTGCTCATCGCGGTAGCCAACCACAAAGACAAACTCGCTGATGCCGGCTTCCCTTGCCGCAATCACTAGATGCTCCAGAATAGGCTTATTGGCAATAGGTATCATGACCTTGGGTCGGGTGTAGGTTAGTGGGCGCATCCGATTGCCCTCGCCCGCTGCTAAGATTACCGCCTTCAATCTATTTCTCCTTCGGCGCGCTCCCTCTAATTATTCTTACACGGTAAGGTCGCACGCCTAAATCATAATCACGGGGAACCCTGATGTCAATAACACTTTTGGGGGAGAAGCAATCTAGGAGGGGCAGGCGCCTTCTAAGCACCCACTTTGGGGTCTCGGCAATATTAACACTTAATCGCTTTGACGCCGAGGTATTTTGCCATCAACTCCATGGCACAGTAGTTCCCGCACATACTACAGGCGGAGCCGGCAGAAGCATGCTGATAGTGGACTCGGCGGGCACGCTCAGGGTCAAGAGAAAGGCGTGCCTGCTCTTCCCAATCCAGCTTCTTACGCGCCAGAGACATTTTCTTATCCCACTCCGCCGCTCCCTTTACCCCCTTGACGATATCAGCAGCGTGGGCGGCAATCCTCGCAGCAATTACACCCTGCCTGACGTCTTCAACATCGGGGAGGGAGAGGTGCTCGGAGGGGGTCACGTAGCAGAGAAAATCGGCGCCGGCAGCAGCGGCAATCGCCCCGCCAATCGCCCCGGTAATGTGGTCATAGCCGGCGCCAATATCGGTTACCAGTGGACCGAGCACATAGAACGGCGCGCCCTTACAGATAGCCTTCTGCAATTTAACATTGGCTTCAATCTGGTTAAGAGGCAAATGACCCGGACCTTCAACCATTACCTGGACACCGGCTTCCTGAGCCCGCTCCACCAGCTCACCTGAAGTGATTAGCTCTGCCACCTGAGCGCGGTCGGTGGCATCAGCCAAGCTACCGGGTCGCATGCCATCACCCAGACTGAGGGTAACATCAAACTCCTTGGCAATCTCCAGCAAACGGTCGTACTGCTCGTAAAGCGGATTCTCGCGCTCGTTGTAGAGCATCCAGCCAATCAGAAAAGCCCCACCGCGGGAAACAACATCGGTAACTCTTCCCTGCTGTTTGAGCCGGGCAAAAGCCGACTGGGTAACGCCACAGTGGACGGTAATAAAATCAACTCCGTCCCGGGCATGTTCCTCAATGACGTTAAAAATATCGTCGGCGGACATCTTGACGATGGCGCCATAGCGGGCAATGGCTTCAATTCCCGCCTGATAAATGGGCACCGTCCCGATGGCAACTGAACTGGCAGCGATGATGGCGCGACGAGTTGCCGAAATATCACCACCGGTGCTCAGGTCCATTACGGTATCAGCCTTAGCCTCAATAGCCACTCTTAACTTTTCTAGCTCGATATCAATGCTGGCAAAATCAGAAGAAGTGCCGATGTTGGCGTTGACTTTGGTGGCAAGCCCCTGCCCGATGCCGCAGGGGACTAGATTCTTATGATTGATGTTAGCCGGAATGACGATTGCCCCCGTAGCCACCCCCTGCCGGATAAACTCAGCCTCTAGCCCCTCAGCCTTTGCCACCGCCGCCATCTGAGGGGAGATAGTCCCCTTCTTCGCCAGTTCCAGTTGAGTCATATCACCCATCCTTCCAAAATCAAAAACCAAGGGCTTCGGGCGGACCCCAGTTAGACCCTTGGTCTAAGGTTCCGCTTCCCTACCTCGCATTACCGAGAGCAGGTTCGTAGGGTTGTCCTTCAGCTGAAGGACTCTCAGCCCGTCTGGCACCCCTAGCGTGTCCTAACTTGTATTAGAACTATAGCACAGGATGGGAGGAAAAGCAAACGGGGGAGGGTGGTGGGGATAGGTCTATGGAGTTTGTTGCGTCTATTGATTTCATAGATAAGAATTTTTAGAGGCAACAAAGAATTTCTGAGGAAACGAATCGTAGCTAAATGGGGGTTAATTAGCTTTGGTTCGTTTTTGGAGTTATGTAAAGGAACAGATTGCTTCGTCGTCCTTCAGCCGAAGGACTCCTCGCAATGACGTTGGGGCCGTGCAAATCCCCCTTAATCCCCCCTTCGACTTCGCTCAGGGCAGGCCTTCGGCAGGCTCAGGGCAAGCTCTTTGCGAAAGAGGGGAGGAAGAAATACTCTGGAGAAGGTCAGGGGTTCAAATCGCTGAAGCTCCAGTTTCATAAAGTGTTAACTATAGTTTAGAAATAGTTCGCTTGGTGTTGACTCCTTCACATCAAATATTTCGCCAAATTCATACAGCCACAAAAATCTTTGTGTTACAATATAATAAGCCAATAGCGCGGCTGCTACGGTTAGGTATGGCAAACAAACGCATCAGTCAAGAGGAACTCACCAAGAAACGAACCCCTTCTGAGCTATGGGATTGGCTAATACAAAAGGTGAAGCAGATTTGCTCTACCAAGGAAGGAATGAAAGATTTCAGATTGCAGAAGAAGCCTTTAAAGCAACTCGTTGAAGAAATTGCTCCTTTAGCGATATTTGGAAAACACAAGTTTGGCCATACCGACCAAGTTCTTTTACAGCCAGTCATTGGTAATGAAAATTACGATGCGGTGGTTACTGATTTAAGAACCAAGCCTGCCTCTCAAACTTATATCGAGATAACTCAAGCTCATGAAGGTGTAAACGACTTTTGGCGGAGGTGCGAACTTCTAGACAAAGGTTGCGTTCCCTCATATTCTCCAGTCATTAGGACAGGTACAAAGAAAACCAAAATGCAGGTTTCGATACCACTCGAGGCTACCTCAGTAGAAGAAGATGTAAAGAACGAAATGGACAGAATTCTTACCGCCGCAAAGAAGAAAGAGCGCAAGGTTTACTCTGAGAACACGTCCCTAATCATATTTTTCGACGATACATTACCTTTCCAGGAAGTGCAAGATAATGACTATCTCGACAGCTTTGTGAATGATAAAATCTTGAAGCTAGATTTAAGATTCTCATCACTTTACCTCGTTGGTAAGGCAGGAATCATTTTTCGAGAGTACTCTCTTAAGAGGATTTGACCTTTATTTCTAACTTCAAAATATGACCCAGACTAATCAGCAAGACTGAAAACTATATTGAATATTCTGGCAGCTCTACCTATTGATACCCCAGCTCCACTTTATTGTTCTCGCTCAGTCCGCTCCCGTTTGCCCCCACCTCACCCTATCTGCTATCATTTAAATAGGGGGGAAAGGAGGGGATAGCTATGTGGCTTCAGACCAGAATGTATTTGCTGGTTGCCCTTCTTTTTGGCATTCTTTACGGCGTGATTACGGGGGTTGGGACGTGGCTGGGGGCAGGCAGTGCCATCACCTATCTTATCATCGCTTTCGTCCTGCTCGGCATTCAATACTTCATCAGCCCGGCTATCGTCAGCGCCACGATGCGGGTCAAATGGGTCTCGGAATCAGAAGAGCCAGAACTGCACCAGATGGTCACTGAACTGGCTCGGCAAGCCAGTATTCCCAAACCAAAAGTCGGCATCTCTCAGCTCTCCATACCCAATGCCTTCGCCTTCGGTAGGACGAGGGGCGATGGACGAGTCTGCGTTACCCAGGGCATCCTCCGACTGCTAAATCGGGACGAACTCAAGGCAGTGCTGGGACACGAAATTTCCCACATCAAGCATCGCGATATGGCAATCATCACACTGATTTCAGTGATACCACTGGTAATGTACTGGATTGCCTGGAGCACGATGTGGGGCGGCTCAATGCGCTCTGGTCGGCGAGGAGAAGGGAACTACGCGGCGCTCATCGGGCTGGCGGCTTTTCTTCTCTACTTCATCACCAATCTGCTGGTGCTCTATGGCTCAAGAATACGTGAGTACTACGCCGACCTGGGCAGTGTGCGCTTGGGCAATATGCCGCATCAATTGGCGTCGGCACTCTACAAACTCGTTTACGGCAATGCCAAGATGGCGAACAACCCCGAAATGAGGCGGGTGGAGGGGGTCAAGGCTTTCTTCGTCAATGACCCATCCCGGGCATGGCATGAGATTAGAGAACTAGCCCAGGTTGACCGGGATATGAGCGGCACTATTGACTACGATGAACTCATGGCGCTACGCCAGAAAGAGATGCGGCTGGGAGCATCTCACAAGCTACTGGAGCTTTTCACCACTCATCCCAACATGCTCAAGCGGATAAAGCATCTGTCAACCCTTACCGTCTGAAGCTAAGAATGGTGGCTTAGAGCAGTACACATTATTGACTTATCATATAGATAGGGCTAAAATAGTGTGGTTTTTGCCTGAAAAGCACGGTAAATTGCCCAGAAATCTCAGCTAAACAAGACCTGAAGAGAAGTTAATGAAGATAGCGGTCAGTGGTAAAGGCGGAGTAGGCAAGACCTTACTAGCTTCACTGCTCGCTCGTGAATTTGCCGATTCGGGTTACTCAGTGCTGGCAATTGATGCTGACCCGGATGCCAATTTAGCTGCCAGCCTCGGACTTCCCCACCCCGAAAAAATTATCCCCATTTCCGAAATGAAAGAGCTTATTGCGGAAAGGACAGGCACAAAAGCAGGTCAAAGTGGCATCTATTTCAAACTCAACCCCAAGGTGGATGACCTGCCCGAGAAGTACTGGCAGCAACTGGACGGCATTAAATTAATGGTTATGGGTCAGATTAAGAAGGGAGGTGGCGGTTGCTACTGCCCGGAGAATGTCCTGCTCAGGGCTTTGATCAACCATCTGCTCCTGTCAAGGAATGAGGTCGTGATTATGGACATGGCAGCCGGTATTGAGCACCTGGGGCGAGCCACCGCTAGCGCCGTGGACAAATTAATTGTGGTGGTGGAGCCGGGGCGGCGGAGTCTGGAGACCGCCCGCACCATCAAAAGGCTGGCAGAGGACATCGGGCTCAAGAACATCGCTATTGTCGGCAACAAAATCCGTCAAGAATCCGACCGAGAGTTTTTGATTTCTAGCCTGCCGAGCTTTGAATTCCTCGGTTTTATCCCCTATGACCAGGCAATAGTGGATGCTGACCTGGCAAACCAGCCGGTCGCCACTGCGAGCCAGAAAGTTGTCAGCGCGGTCAGGAAAATCTTCAGCAAACTGGTGCCGGTTACCCAGCAATCAAGGCTAAATTAAAATTAATAAAAGAAGGAGGTTTTTGTGCCCTACGACGCAACCAAAATGAAAGAGTGGCAGATTGCCGAAGCCGCAGAGGCAAACATGCCGACCCCTAACGAATGGCCGGAAAGACTGAACTTGCGAAAGGATGAGGTGCTTCCCTACGGTAGAATTTGCCGACTTAATTTCTTGAAAATCTATGAGCGCCTGAAGAGTAAGCCAGATGGCAAATATATTGAGGTAACCGCCATTACGCCGACGCCACTGGGTGAAGGCAAGACCACTACCACGATGGGTGTTATTGAGGGCTTGGGGAAGCGGGGTAAGAGCGTGGGTGGCTGCATCCGCCAGCCTTCCGGCGGTCCGACGATGAACATCAAAGGCACGGCGGCCGGTGGTGGCAACGCCTTGCTCATCCCGATGACCGAATTCTCCATGGGACTTACGGGCGATATTAATGACATTATGAATGCCCACAATCTGGCGATGGTTGCGCTCACCTCACGGATGCAGCACGAGCGCAATTATGATGATGAGCAACTGGCTCGGTTATCGGGAATGCGCCGACTTGAAATTGACCCGACGCGGGTGGAGATGGGCTGGGTAATGGACTTCTGCGCTCAGAGCCTGCGCAACATCGTCATTGGACTTGGCGGGCGTATGGACGGCTTCATGATGCAATCCAAATTCGGTATTGCGGTCAGCTCCGAGCTGATGGCAATCCTGTCCATCGTCAATGACCTGGCGGACCTGCGCCAGAGGCTGGATGAGATCACCGTCGCCTACGATATGAAGGGCAAACCAATCACCACCGGTGACCTTGAGGTTGGTGGGGCAATGACTGCCTGGATGCGTAACACCATCAACCCCACCCTCTGCTGCACCGTGGAATACCAGCCGGTGATGGTGCATGCTGGGCCCTTCGCTAACATTGCCGTAGGGCAGTCTTCCATTATTGCCGATAAACTGGGGTTAAAGATGTTTGATTACCATGTTACCGAGAGCGGTTTTGCCGCCGATATTGGCTTTGAGAAGTTCTGGAATGTGAAGTGCCGCTACAGTGGTCTAAAGCCAAACGTGTCCATACTGGTGGCTAGCATCCGGGCACTCAAGATGCACGGCGGCGGACCTAAAGTGACCCCAGGCGTGCCGCTACCGGACGAATATACTAAAGAGAACCTGAAAACTTTAGAGAAGGGGATACCCAATCTCCTGCATCACATCAACACCATCAAGACTTCGGGCATCAATCCAGTCGTCTGCATCAATTCCTTCCCCACCGACACCAAAGCTGAGGTCTCTATGGTGAAAAAAGCGGTGGAAGCCGCCAGGGCACGTTGCGCCGTTTCCGAGCACTGGGCAAAGGGCGGCGAGGGCGCTCTGGAGCTTGCTGACACGGTCATTGATGCCTGTAATGACAGGACTAACTTCCAGTTCCTCTATCCGATGTCAATGAAACTGCGCGAACGCGTGGAGAAGATTGCCAAAGTAGTCTATGGCGCGGATGGCGTTGCCTGGAGCCCTGAGGCAGAGACGAAAGCCAAGGCGTTTGAGGCTGACCCAAAGTTTGATGAGTATGCCACGATGATGGTCAAGACCCACCTGAGCCTCACTCACGACCCCACAGTAAAAGGCACCCCCAAAGGCTGGAGCCTGCCCATTCGGGACGTCTTAATCTACTCAGGCGCCAAGTTCCTCTGCCCGTGCGCTGGTACTATCAGCCTGATGCCAGGGACCAGTTCCGACCCCGCCTTTAGAAGAGTAGACGTTGATGTTAAGACCGGGAAGGTCAAGGGACTGCACGATGTAGACTAAGAGTGGAGAGGTTAAATGGCAAGGAATTTGCCAGAAAAAAGGCTAAGAGTCCACTTCGAGCCGGACAACATTGATACCTTCGCCATTCCAGGCGAGAACCTTCTAGACATCGCCCGGAGGTCGGGGGTGCGTATCTATGCCTCGTGCGGGGGGCAAGGCACCTGCGGCACGTGTAAGATGGTCATGGAAAAAGGCGAAGTGGCGACCACCCGCACCCAACGCCTCTCCGACGAAGAGTTCAACAAAGGCATCAGGCAAGCCTGCCAGAGCAAAGTGCTCACCGACCTTTCTGTCTCCATCCCGGTGGAGTCGCGGCTGGAGAAAGCGGTCCTCGCCCACGAAAGGAAAGTGGCTGCCCAAACTGTAGCCACCGGCTGGCAATATAAACCGCCTCTCAGCAAGTGCTATGTGGAATTGCCACCCCCCACCCTTGATGACCAGATAAGTGACCTCTCCCGCCTCCTGCGCGGTCTAAAACAGCAGTGCCACCTGAGCAACATCGCCGTGGACTTTAGCGTGGTAAAAAACCTCGCCAGCACCCTGCGCCAGAAAGACTGGAAGGTAACGTCAACCACCCTGACCAAGGCAGTCAAGACCAAGGATGAGCGCCGCCGGCCGACCATTATCAAAGTGGAGCCGGGGAATACCAGCCAGAAGCATTACTCGCTGGCGTTTGACATCGGCACGACGACCGTCTGCGGACAGCTCCTGGACCTTAACCGAGGTACCGTTTCCGCCGAAAGCCTGATGTACAACGGCCAGATTAAGTACGGTGCCGATGTCATCTCCCGTATCAACCACTCGCAGAAGCCGGGCGGGCTGAAAGAGTTACACACGGCGGTGGTCACGACCATCAACCAGGTTATTGATGAACTGCTCCATCAGAGCGGGGTCAACATCAGACACATTGGTCACTTGATGCTGGCCGGTAACACCACGATGACCGAGATACTCCTCGGGCTCAACCCGCAGTACCTCCGCCTCACCCCCTACACGCCGGTCGCCAATTTCTTCCCACCCGTGGAAGCCAGGTCGCTGGGGATTAAGGTGAGCAAGCCGGTCTATCTCTTCACCTTTCCGGACGTTTCCAGCTGGGTGGGCGGGGATATCGTTTCCGGAGTGATTGGCTGCGGTATGCACCAGAGAAAAACCCTCACCCTGTTTATTGACATCGGTACTAACGGCGAAATTGTCATCGGCAACTCTGACTGGATGGTAACCGCCTCCTGCTCGGCGGGACCGGCTTTTGAAGGTGGCGGCATCAGACACGGTATCATCGCTACCGAGGGCGCCATTCAGGACTTCACTATTGACGCGCAGACTTATGAGCCCAAAGTCGGTACCATCCGCGGCGCCAAGCCCAGGGGTATCTGCGGCTCAGGCTTAATCAACACCGTGGCCGAACTGCTGGAAGCCGGGGTAATCGGCCAGAACGGTAAATTCAACCGTGACCTAGCCACGAAAAGAGTCCGCCCCGGCGAGGATGGCTATGAATATGTCATCGCCTGGGCGCCAGAAACCCAGATTGGCCGAGACATCGCCCTCACCGAGATTGATATTGAAAATATGATGCGCGCCAAAGCGGCAATGTACGCCGGTTATCAGACGCTGAGCAAGAGTGTCGGGATTAGCTGCTGTGCCGACTTTGAGCAGGTAATCATTGCCGGCGCTTTTGGCAGCAGCCTCAATATTGAAAAGTCCATCACCATCGGACTTCTGCCCGATATTCCAAAGGAACGCTTCACCTTCATCGGCAACGGCTCGCTGATGGGTGCCAGACTAACTTCCTTCTCTACCGACCTGCTTGATGATGCCCGCCGGGTTGCCCAGATGATGACCAATGTTGAATTAAGTGGAAACGTTGATTTTATGAATAACTTTATTGCTTCACTGTTCCTACCACATACCAACGCTAATGAGTTCCCTTCAGTAATGAAGAAGCTAAGAGAAGGAAAGCAGAGGATAACCATTTGAGCGTCAATATTGCCGTTGCGGGCAAGGGAGGCACCGGTAAAACTACCATTACCAGCCTCGTCCTGCGCTACTTGCTGAAGAATGGACTGCGACCAATTCTCGCCGTTGATGCTGACCCCAACGCCAACCTGGGGGAAAGCCTGGGACTGAGAGTTGGTAAAACGGTTGGTTCCATTATTGCCGCCTTTAACGAGGAGAAAATTAACATTCCGCCCGGAATGACCAAAGAGGCTTATCTAGAAGTCAAGCTGAACGATGTCATTGTGGAGAGTAAAGGACTTGACCTAGTGACGATGGGGAGAGGAGAGGGAGCTAAATGCTACTGCTACCCCAACCTCATACTGCGGAAATTCATGGACCGTCTGGCAGAAAACTATGCCTATATGGTGCTGGATAATGAAGCCGGAATGGAGCACCTGAGTCGGCGGACCACGCAGAACGTTGATGAACTGCTGCTGATTTCCGACCACTCGGTGAAGGGAGTGCGGACGGTTGCCCGCCTGAGAGAACTGGTAGATGAGCTTAAAGTTGTCGTCAAGCGCCAGTCAGTAATCATCAATATGGTTCCCAAAAAACTGGACCCGCTGGTAAGCGCGGAGTTATCACGGCTGGGGCTTGAGCCGGCGGTCATTGTCCCGCTGGACGAAACAGTATATGAGTATGACCTTGCCCTGAGACCACTTATAGAATTGCCCGACGATTCGAAAGCCGTGAAAACGATGGATGACCTGATGACCAGGCTGCTGAAGACGGCTAAAGTCTATACCAAAACTTAAAAGGAGTGAAAATGACCGCACAGATTATTAACGGCACTGAAATCGCCAAGCAAATCCGTGAGGAATTGAAGCAGGAGATTGCGGAACTAAAAGCCAAGCACAATCTGGTGCCGGGACTGGCGACCGTTCTGGTGGGGGAGGACCCGGCTTCCCAGGTATACGTTGGGCAAAAGGAAAAAGCTTCACTTGCCCTTGGCATCTACTCGGAGAGGCACGACCTCCCTGCCACGACCACCCAGCCGGAGCTTCTGGCGCTGGTGAACAAACTGAACAAGTCGCCCAAGATTCACGGCATTCTGGTGCAGTTGCCGCTCCCCAAGCACCTCAACGAGGCGGAAGTCCTCTACGCCATTGACCCCAGGAAGGACGTAGATGGATTTCACCCGATGAATCTTGGTAAACTATTAATAGGGGAACCGGATTATATCCCCTGCACTCCCCACGGCATCCAGCAGCTCCTGATGCGGTCGGGGGTCAAAATTGATGGCGCTGAAGTGGTGGTGGTGGGGAGAAGCAATATTGTCGGCAAGCCAATCGCCAATATTCTCCTGCAGAAGAAGCCCGGAGCTAACGCTACGGTAACCGTTTGCCACACCGGGACAAGGGACATCGCCTTCCACACCCGCCGCGCTGATATATTGATTGTCGCTGCGGGCAGACCCAAGGCAATAACCACCGATATGGTCAAGGAGGGCGTGGTGGTGATTGATGTTGGCGTCAACCGTATTGGCAAGACGGCAGAAGGTAAAGATATTCTGGTAGGCGATGTTGATTTTGAGGGTGTTAAGGAGAAGGCAAAAGCGATTACTCCGGTGCCGGGCGGAGTGGGACCGATGACCATAACCATGCTGATGCTGAATACGGTGAGAGCCGCCAAGCTGGCCGCTGGCATCGCCTGAAAAAGGAGGCGTAATATGGGGTCTGAAATCAAGAGAAAGAACGCCCCGGGGCGAGAAAAAGTGGAGGTGCTGGGGGCGACTTATGAACCAGGTAAGCCCGAAGCGAAAAATGAGGGCAGGTGGCGCCAGAAACTGAAGAGCCGGCAGGAAAAGTTGAAGTATCTGCAGACGGCGGAGCGCTATTGGTACAGCAAAGAGGGCTACGGGAGCGAGAAAAGGAAGACTCCCGCCTAGAGGAAGGAGGCATCATGGCTTTTGAAATTCCCAAAACAACCTATACCGGCAAGATTAAAGAGGTAAAGCTGGGTAAAGGGGACAAGACAGTCACCGTGGGCGGAGAGACCAGCTATCCCTTCTACCTTTTTGAAGGTAAGATGCCCAATCTGCCCCGAATCGCTATGGAAGTCTACGATTGCCCCCCTGAGGAAGGGGCAGAAGCGGCCCTGGAGCCTTTTGCCGGCGTGACCAGCGACCCCGTCGCCTGGGCAAAGAAATGCATCAGCGATTATGGTGCGGAGATGATATGCCTGCAACTGTTGAGCACTGACCCCAATGGGCTGAACCGCAGCCCTGACGAGGCGGCGGTGGTGGTCAAGAAGGTGGCTGACGCCATTGACGTGCCGCTCCTTGTCTGGGGGACCGGCAACCATGAGAAGGACGCGGAGGTCTTCCGCCGGGTAGCGGAAGTCTGCCAGGGTAAGAACCTGATTTGCGGTCCGGTAGAGGAAAAGGCTCATAAAAAGATTGGCGCCGCGGCAATTGGCTATCATCATACCGTCGCCGCATCAACACCAATTGATATCAACCTGGCAAAGCAGTTAAATATTTTGCTCGGCAACCTGGGCGTGCCCGATGAATTACTGATTATGGACCCGACTGTCAGTGGCATTGGCTACGGCATTGAGTATGCATATTCGGTGATGGAAAGGATGAGAATGGCAGCCTTGACCCAGCAGGACGAAAAGCTTCAGTTCCCGATTATCTGCAATATCGCCAAGGAGGTCTGGAAGACGAAAGAAGCCAAAATCCCGGAGTCGGAAGACCCGCGACTGGGCGATGTGAAGAAGAGAGGTATATTGCTGGAAGCAATGTCGGCTATGGTTCTTTTGCTGGCAGGTGCTGACGTACTGATAATGAGACATCCCGAAGCGGTTAAGCTGATTCGGGAGATGATTGCTGATTTGACTGCTCCTTAGAATCCGCAAGGAAGGGAGGTAGCTTTTATGGTGGAAGAAAAGAAAAAAAGCATTGACCAGGCAACCCTGGAGATGATAGACAAAGCCGCCAAGGACGGGGCAAGGGTAGTCTTTGAACGCGCTGAGACGGTCAAGCCCTGTCCCATCGGGGCGGAGGGGAGTTGCTGTAACATCTGTGCCATGGGGCCCTGCCGCGTCCCACTACCCAAAGGCAAGGTGGAGACTCCGGAAGAGAAAAGACGCCGGACAGGTGTCTGTGGCGCTACCGCGGAAACCATTGCCGCCCGCAACTTTATCCGCAAGATAGCGGCGGGGACCGCCGCCCACGGCGACCACGGTCGGCGGGTGGCAGAAGCGTTCCTCGCCGTGGCGAAAGGAGAAACCAAAGAGTTTGAAATTAAAGACGAGCAGAAGCTGCTCCAGCTAGCCCTTGATCTGGGCGTTGAAATTGGCGACCGCAGTAATAATCAAATCGCCACTGGCATCGGCGAAAAGCTCCTTCAGGATTTTGCTAAACAGGAAGGCGAGTTGTTCTTCCTGAAGCGTGCCCCAATCAAGCGGCAAGAAATCTGGCGCAAGGAGGGCGTCGCTCCGCGTGGCATTGACCGCGAAGTGGTGGAAATCATGCACCGCACCCATATGGGAGTTGACCAGGACTACAAAAACCTGCTGCGTCAGGGGATGAGGACGGCGCTGGCGGACGGGTGGGGTGGCAGTATGATTGCCACCGAGCTTCAGGACATCCTCTTCGGCAACCCGGCGCCAGTCTTCAGCCAGATTAACCTCGGCGTGCTCAAAGACGATGAGGTGAACTTCATCATCCACGGTCACGAGCCTTATCTGGCAGAAGTGCTTGCCATCGTGACGCAAGACCCAGAGATGATTGAGTACGCCAAATCTAAAGGCGCCAAAGGAATAAACCTGGCGGGCATGTGCTGTACTGCCAATGAAATATTGATGCGACATGGCATGCCTATCGCCGGCAACTTCCTGCAGCAGGAACTGGCGATAGTTACTGGAGCCGTGGAGGCGATGGTGGTGGATGTTCAGTGCATCATGCAGGGGCTAGTGGAAATCGCTAACTGCTACCACACCAAAGTCATCACCACTGACACGCGTGCTCATATTGAAGGGGCTACCCACATGGAGTTTGATGAGCATAACGCTATTGCTTCGGCGAAGGCGATTGTCAAGGCGGTCATTGATAACTTCCCCAATCGGGGCAAGAATGTCCGCATCCCCAAGTACAAGACCGACCTCATTGCCGGCTTCAGCCACGAGACGATTAACTACCTGCTGGGTGGCATGTTCCGCGCTTCTTACCGTCCCCTCAATGACAATATCATTAACGGTCGTATCAGGGGTGTTGCCGGAGTCGTTGGCTGCAGTAATGCCAGAGTAACCCACGATGATATCCATGTGACATTAGTCAAGGAATTGATAAAAAACGATATTCTGGTACTGCAGACTGGCTGTGCCGCCATGGCTTGTGCCAAAGCCGGACTGATGGTCCCCGAAGCGGCCAAAGAATACGCCGGCGCCGGACTAGCTTCGGTGTGCGAGGCAGTGGGTATTCCGCCAGTATTGCATATGGGTGCTTGCATTGATAACAGCCGTATCCTGGTAGCGGCAACGGCAATGGTCAAGGACGGCGGTCTGGGCGATGATATCAGCGATTTGCCTGTCGCCGGAGCGGCACCTGAGTGGATGAGCGAGAAAGCCATCGCCATTGGCGAATACTTCGTCGGTTCCGGCGTTTTCACCGTCTTCGGTGTTACCTGGCCCACTGTGGGCAGTAAAGAACTGACGGAATACCTGTTCAAAGACTACGAGGGGATATATGGCGGGATGTGGGCTTTTGAACCCGACCCGCTCAAGATGGCAAAGCTGATGATTGACCATATTGACCAGAAGCGCAAGGCATTGGGCATTGATAAAGCCAGAGAAAGAGTCCTGTACGATATGGCGATGCGCCGTGAGCTGACTTAGCGGAAGGGAGGATTTGCCGTGTCCAAGATTATTGCTTCGGCCGCCATCAAGGGCGCCTACAAGATTGTGGAGCAAGCCGAAAAAAAGTGGCAGCAGGCAATGGACAAATGGGGTGCCAATGAGCCGGTCGGCTTCCCCAATACTGCCTATTACCTGCCGGTCATTTACGGAATACTGGGCGAAAAGGCGGAGAAACTGGGGGACATGGAGCGTATCCTTAAGCGATGCCGTTCCCTCCTGCCACCCCCGGTAAAGGAAGTCCACCCCCTCCCCTACCTCGCTCCGGCTCTTGATGCTGGTATGGCAACTTTCTTCGCTGAGGAGATTATTGAAGCCATACGCTATCTGGAACAGCCCAATTTCTATCTCCGCGGCGAGGAAGTTACTGACGAGAACATCTGGCTTGGTGCCGCGGATGATGTTATCCTCAGGAAGCGCGGTATTGAGTTTGTTGACGGCACGGCGCCGGGCTTCGCGGCAGTGCTGGGGGCAGCACCGACCAATGAAATTGCTGTACAGGTGGCCCAAGAACTGCAACAGAAGAATATTTACGTTTTCATGGCGGCAGAATACAACGGCAAGCGGTTCGCCGAGCAACTCGTAGAGGCAAGAGTTCAGATTGGCTGGCCCACCCGTCTGGTCTCCTACGGTCCAGATATAACATCAATCGTCTTTGCCATGGGCTTTGCCACCCGCGCCGCCCTCTCTTTCGGTGGCATTGAGCCAGGGGATTACCGCAAAGTCCTCATCTATAACAAAGACCGCATCTTCGCTTTCGCCCTGCCGCTCGGCTACGTTACTGACGAGTGGTATGCCAATGCCGCCGGTGCTGTCAACTTCGGCTTCCCGACAGTCGCTGACACGCCCATTCCCGAAATCCTGCCCACCGGAATCTGTACCTATGAACACGTCGTCTCCAATATCCCTCACGATAAAATCATTGCCAAAGCGATTGAAGTCCGTGGGCTAAAGGTTACCGTTGCCGAAATCCCTATCCCGGTCGCCTTCGGTCCTGCCTTTGAGGGAGAGAGAGTCCGCGGCGAGGATGTCTTCCTTGAGTGCGGCGGCGGGCGGACACCGATGGTGGAGTGGGTCACCAGCCGGCGGATGGAGGAGGTTGAAGACGGCAAAATTGAGGTCATTGGTCCCGAGCTGAGTGATGTCCAGGCAGGGGCGAAACTACCGATGGCGATTATGGTTGAGGTGGCTGGTAGAAACATGCAGGAAGACTATGAACCCATTCTGGAACGACAAATTCACCACCTCATCAACTACGCTCAGGGCATGATGCACATCGGGCAACGGGATATCGCCTGGCTGAGGGTGAGTAAGCAAGCGGCGGCTAAAGGCTTAATGCTGAAGCATATCGGCACCATTCTACATGCCAAACTGCATCAGGACTTCGGCAGAATCTTTGATAAACTTCAGGTCAAAATCTACACCGAGGAGCCTAAAGTCAGGGAGATTGTGGAGAGGGCAAAAGCGGTCTATGGCGTCCGCGATGCCCGAATTGAAGGCATGACTGATGAGACCACCGATATTTATTACTCCTGTACGCTGTGTCAGTCTTTCGCCCCAAGCCATGTCTGCGTCATCAGCCCGGAGCGGACAGGACTCTGCGGCTCCTATAACTGGATGGACTGTAAAGCCTCTTACGAAATCAATCCTACCGGACCCAACCAGCCTGTCCCCAAAGGGGAAAGTATTAATGCCAAACTGGGGCAGTGGAAAGGTGTCAATGAGTTTGTCCTGAAAGCCTCTCGCGGCAAAATAGACCACTACAATTTCTACAGTATCGTCAATGACCCAATGACTACCTGCGGTTGCTGTGAATGTATTGCTGCCGTCCTGCCCATCTGCAACGGCGTGATGACGGTAAACCGGGAGTATACCGGACCGACCCCCTGCGGCATGAAGTTCACCACTCTTGCCGGGACAATCGGGGGTGGGGTGAGCACCCCTGGCTTTGTCGGACACGGGAAGTATAACATCACCCAGCGGAAGTTCCTCATCGGTGATGGCGGTCTATTGCGGATGGTCTGGATGCCCAAGATGCTCAAGGAGGAAATCAGCGAGCGGCTCAAGAAGCGAGCCGCGGAGATGGGTGTGCCCAACCTACTGGATATGATTGCCGATGAGACAATTGGCACCACCGAGGAAGAGATTCTACCCTTCCTTCAGGAGAAGGGACATCCTGCCCTGACCATGGAGCCAATACTGGGTTAAGAAGAGAGTGTTTGGTAACGTCAATTCAACGGAAGTAAATACTCCAAATTGTCACCCTGAGCGAAGCGAAGGGTCTCGGCGAGGTGAGGCATCATGTCTTCCATCCGCCCCACTCCGAGATTCTTCAGTCGCTTCGCTCCCTCAGAATGACAGCTGAGCGTTGGCTAACGCTCTCGGTTAAGAAAGGAGCCAGTTAATGCCGCTTACCGGAATTGAAATATACAAACTGCTACCCAAGACTAACTGTGGCGAATGTGGCGTGCCAACCTGCCTTGCCTTTGCCATGAGCTTAGCCTCGGGTAAGGCAGAACTGAGCAAATGTCCCTATGTCTCGGAAGAGTCCAAAGCTAAGTTATCTGAGGCATCTGCCCCACCCATCCTCCCCATCACCATTGGCGTGGGCGAGCACGCGCTGAAGGTTGGTGGTGAGACCGTCCTGTTCCGCCACGAAAAGAGGTTTGAAAACCCGCCCGGATTGGCACTCCTCATCAGCGATACTATGGATGAGGCTGAAGTTAATGCCCGACTGGAGAAAGCCAAAACACTCAAGTACGAGAGGGTGGGACTGACCCTCCGCCCGGAACTGGTAGCGGTGAGAAACGATTCCGGTGACGGGCAAAAATTCGCCGGCCTCGCTAGTAAGGTCAGGCAGAATAGCGATTGCAATATGATACTGATGAGCACCAACCCGGACAATCTAGCCACCGCCCTAAAGGTCTGCGCCGACCGTAAGCCGCTCCTTTATGCCGCCACTGAAGAGACCGCTGACCGCCTAGTGGCTTTAGCCAAGGAGTTTGCCTGCCCGGTAGTGGCTAAGTCCTCCAGCCTAGAAGGGCTCGCTCAACTCACTGGCAAGTTGAGTGCGGCGGGGGTCAGGAACATTGTCCTTGATTCTGGCGCCCGGACGGGGCGCCAGGCTTTTGAAGACCAGGTAATCATCCGCAACGCCGCGCTGAAAAAATTCCGCCCCCTCGGCTTCCCCACCATCACCTTCCCCTGTGAAATGACTAGTAACCCGATGAAAGAAGCCTTAATTGCCTCAATGTTCATCGCCAAGTATGCTGGAATCATCGTGTTATCTGATTTTAGAGGTGAGAGCCTGTTCCCGCTGCTTGTGGAGAGAATGAATATCTACACTGACCCCCAGCGTCCCCTTGCCACCAAGGAAGGCATTTACGAAATCAATAATCCCAATGAGAATTCACCCATACTCATTACCTCTAACTTCTCGCTCACTTACTTCATCGTCTCTGGCGAGATTGAAAATAGCAAAGTCCCCAGCTGGCTTCTGGTCAAAGATACGGAAGGGCTTTCGGTGATGACCGCCTGGGCGGCGGGCAAGTTTGGCGCCGATACCATAGCGCCTTTTGTTAAGAAGTGCGGTATTGACACTAAAGTCAAACACCACAAACTGGTCATCCCCGGCTACATCGCCTCAGAAGTCGGTGGTCTGGAAGAGGAACTGGCGGGCTGGGAAATCAGGGTCGGTCCCAGAGAAGGCGCCCATATCCCCGCCTATCTTAAGAACTGGAAAACTTAGGAGGGCAAGATGATTCTCATCGGGGAAAATATCAATATTATGTCAAAAACCATCGGACCGGCGCTCAAAGAGCGTAACCCCAAGCCAATCCAGGAACTGGCTCAAGCCGAGGCAAAGTCCGGGATGGACTATTTAGACCTCAATATCGGTCCTGCCCGCAAAGAGGGCGACGTCTTAATGCCGTGGGTGGTGAATGCTGTCCAGGAAGTAACTGATAAGCCCTTATCCCTGGATACCACTAATCTGGCCGCGATGGAAGCCGGGCTCAAAGCGGCGAAAAATGTCCCCCTGATGAACTCAATTTCCCTTCAGCCGGACCGACTGGGGCAGGGCTTACCCCTGGCTAAGAAATATGACTCAAACGTGATTGGGCTTCTCTGGGGAGTGGAAGGAATGCCCCGTGATGCCAACGAAAGAGCCATGCTGGCAGTTGATTTTGTGTATAAAGCCAACCAGCTTGGCATTGCCAATGAGAAAATCTGGATTGACCCCATTGTCAGCCCCGTTTCCGTTGAGATAAATCAGGTGAAAGCCTGCGTTGAGTTCATGGCAATGCTGGGGGAGATTGCACCCGGTTGTAAATCTACGGTCGGCTTGTCCAATATCTCCAACGGCACTCCCAGCCACCTCCGTCCTTGGCTGAACCGCACCTACCTGATTATGCTGATGCGCCACGGGCTTTATTCGGCGATTGTTGATGCCTTTGATACCGATTTAATCCAGATTGCCCGAGGGGAAAGACCGGACATCATAAATGTGGTGCATCGGGTGATGGATGGCGATAAGCCCGACCCTGCCTCGCTGACCGAAGAACAAATCAAATACGCTAAAACGACCCGTGTGCTAACCGGCGAATCACTTTATTCTCATTCCTGGCTTGAGATATAGCTGAGAATGGAAGTCAAGAACCAAGAATACGGCTACGAGCTTGCCCTTAAACTTGCCCGCGAGCAGTTGGCCAAGTTAAACGTTGAAGAACAGTGCCGCCGCAGCGGTGCCCGATACATTCCCTCCCAGAATTCAGTCCTACTTGAATACTTGAACCAGCCCCACTCAATCTCAATCCCTGATGGCGAGGTTACACTGGCAGATAAAAAAGAGGCGGCTCCAATACGAGATAAAATTTTGATTCTCCATTATTTCATCCTCGCCAGAGGGACTGCTCTCACCAATAACCTAATTTCTTTCAAAGAACTTCCGGAAGGGACAAACTACTACCCCACCTTCCACCAGAGAGCAATAAAACCACTCATCAAGCGCTTTGGCAATGAGCCGGAGAAATTGCTGAGCGTGGCGCAAATGCTGGGCGGTTGTGCCGCCAGCTACGGGGATGTCTCAGTGACCATTGATGCCTTCCCCAAGGTGCCGATTACCCTAGTCTTGTGGCGGGGTGATGAGGAGTTCCTCCCCGAAGGGAATATCCTCTTTGATAGCACCATTTCACATTATTTGCCCGTTGAGGATATAATAGTGGTCTGTGAAATCATCACCTGGCGACTGGTAAAAGCAGAGCGAGCCTGAATTATGACAAACCTAGCCAATAGGCTATAATAAGAGTGGAAGGTAATCTTGAGCAGTATCAAGCTAACCATAGACGGTAAAAGTATAGAAGTCAACGAGGGGATGACGGTTCTGGAAGCCGCCATTAAAGCTGGCATTTATATACCTACCCTCTGCTACCACCCGATGTTATCTCCCGAAGGTTCCTGCCGGGTGTGTCTCGTTGAAGTTGAGGGCATGTCTGAACTGGTTATTTCCTGCAACACCAAAGCCACTGATGGTATGGTCGTTACCACTGATTCGCCTCGCCTCGCTTTGGAAAGAAAAGAAGCCTTAAAGAAAGTCCTGGCGGAACACCCCTGTGGCTGTCTTATCTGCGAACGCCGCGACCGTTGCAGTCCTTACGATGTCTGCCTGCGCAATGTTGCCGTAACCCAGCGCTGTATCCTCTGCCCCCAGAACGAGCAGTGTGAACTCCAGCAGGTGACTGATTACATCGGGCTGGAGGCTGAGGAATTTGAGTGGAAATACCGCAACCTTCCTGTTGACACTGAGAACCCTCTCTACGAACGCGATTACAATCTCTGCATTGGCTGCGCCCGGTGTGTCAAAGCCTGCAAGGAGTTGAGGGGGATTGAGGCTATCAAGCTCGTTGACCACAATGGCTCCAAATGGCCTGAACCTTCCGATGGCAAGACTTTGATAAGCTCCGGCTGCAAGTACTGTTGTGCCTGTGTTGAGGTCTGCCCCACTGGAGCCTTGATTGATAAGGAAGCCAAGTATAACCCTACCATTAACCGAGAACAGATTACCAACCCGTGTAGTTTCGCCTGCCCCGCCCATATTGACGTCCCGCGCTATGTCCGCCTCTGCGGCGAAAATAAGTTTACTGAAGCGCTTGCCGTTATCAGAGAAAGGGTGCCCTTCCCCGGGGTGCTGGGTCGGGTCTGCATCCATCCCTGTGAAGGTGAGTGTCGTCGCCAGGCGCTTAATGAACCGATTGCCATAAAGTCCCTCAAACTCGCCGCTGCTGAACGGGGCGAGCCGACCTGGAAGCAGTACGCCAACAAAATGGCACCCACCGGGAAGAAGGTTGCCGTGGTTGGCGCGGGACCAGCAGGATTGACGGCAGGCTATTATCTGGCAAAGCAGGGACATTCAGTGACCGTCTTTGAAGCTTTACCTGTCGCTGGCGGCATGATGCGTGTTGGCATTCCGGACTACCGCTTACCGCCGGAAAAACTGGATGCCGAAATTGACGAGATTAAGGCAGTCGGGGTTGATATTAAGCTGAACACTAAAGTTGACTCTCTGAATGAACTGCTTAAACAGAGCTACAATGCCATCTTCGTGGCTCCCGGCGCCCATAAGGGTCTCAAGCTGGGCGTGAAGGGAGAAGAGAGCCCTGGCGTCGTTGATGGTGCCACCTTTCTGAGAGAGGTCAAACTGGGCAAAGCAATTAATCTTGGCGAAAAGGTGGCGGTCATTGGTGGCGGCAATGTTGCCATAGATGCGGCAAGAACAGCGCTCCGATTGGGCGCTAAGAAAGTCTGCATCGTCTACCGCCGCACTCGCGCCGAAATGCCCGCCAGCCCAGAAGAAGTGGAAGGGGCTCTTGAGGAAGGAATTGAGATACTCTACCTCGCTGCTCCGGTGAAGATTGACCCCGAGGCGGGCAAGCTAAAGATGACCTGTGTTAAAATGGAGCTCGGCGAACCTGATGCCAGTGGACGGCGTCGCCCGGTGCCAATTAAAGGCAGTGAATTCCCGATGATATTTGACACCATAATCGCCGCCATCGGGCAGATGCCAGATATCCCGACCGGCTTTAACCTTAAAGTTGATAGGGGAAATTTCATAAAGGCTAATCCCGATACTCTCGCCACCAATATTACGGGAGTCTGGGCGGGCGGTGATGCCGTGAGTGGTCCGGCTTCAGTCATTGAAGCCATTGCTGCCGGCAGAAAAGCCGCCTCGGAAATAGACCGATACCTTGGTGGCACGGGAGATATTGAGGAGATATTAGAGCCAAAACGCGAATATAATCCCTGTGTGGGCAAAGAAGAAGGCTACTTTGATTGGGCACGCGCCAAAATGCCCGCCCTCAATCCGGAACAAAGAGTCAAGAGCTTTACTGAAGTGGAACTGGGCTTTGAAGAGGCAGCGGCGATTAAAGAGGGCAGACGCTGTCTGCAGTGCGCGGTCAGGAAGCTGATTAAGTCGCCGCCATTGCCACCCAAGAAGGGCAAGAGCCAGTTTACCAAGCGGAAGGTCGCCGTGCTGAGCCGGTAATCGCGCGCGCCTAGAACTGAGAAGTCACTTTGGAAGTTGACCGAATAAACACAATTCTGTCCCGCTACAATGGACAGAAGGATGCACTAATTCCCATTCTACAGGAAGTCCAGGAGGCATTTGGCTATCTCCCCGCTGACGCCATGCGGAAGGTAGCTAAATTTTTGCGCATCACCGAAAATACGGTTTTTGGCGTCGCCACCTTTTACGCTCAATTCCGTTTTCATCCACCCGCCCGAAACAAGATTATGGTCTGCCGTGGTACCGCTTGCCACGTCCGGGGTTCGCCCCGCATTGTGACTGAAGTGGAAAAGGAGCTGGGCGTCAAACCCGGCGAGACCAGTTCCGACCTAGAATGGAACCTAGAGACAATTGCCTGTTTTGGTTCCTGTGCGCTGGCGCCGGTGATGGTGGTCAATGGCAGCGTTTATGGCAGAATGACGCCAGCAAGAGTCGCCGATATTCTCGGCAAGAAAAAGAAATAGGAAAAGCTTATGGCCATGACCTATGAAGAACTGAAAAAGCGCGCTGTCGCCGAGTGGGAGGCTCTGGAAAAGAGCCCTATACCCCGTATTCTGATTGGTGCTGGGACCTGCGGTCGCGCGGCAGGTGCCTTCTCGGTGATTGATGCTATCAACAATAAGCTCGCCCAGAAAAACATTCAGGCAAATATTACGCACGTTGGCTGTATCGGGCTCTGTTTTGCTGAACCGATAATCAATATCATCAAACCCGGACAGCCCCATATTTATTACGGTCACCTCACTCCTGATTTAGCCTCCCAGATTATTGAAGATTACCTCGTTAACAATAACCCCCGCCCCGACCTAGCACTGGGTACTGATGGCAACGGTAGCATTGAAGGTATCCCCAAACTTTTTGAGCTGACCATGCTTAAACCACAGGTGAGAATCGTCCTGCACAACTGTGGCATTATTGACCCACAAAATATTAATCATTATATTGCCCGGGGTGGTTATAGCGGACTGGTCAGAGCTCTGAGTATGACACCACAAACCGTGATTGAAGAGATAAAGAAGTCAGGGCTGAGGGGTCGCGGTGGCGCAGGCTTTCCTACCGGCCATAAGTGGGAAGCTTGCCGCAAGTCTCCGGGCAACATAAAGTACTTAATCTGCAACGCTGATGAAGGCGACCCTGGTGCCTTTATGAACCGAGCCCTGCTGGAAAGCGACCCCCACTCCGTAATTGAAGGAATGCTGATTGGCGCCTATGCTATTGGCACCACGCAGGGTTACGTCTACTGCCGTGCCGAAAAGCCCCTGGCTATTGAACGGCTTGAGATTGCCCTGAAGCAGGCAAGAGAATATGGCTTGGTGGGTGATAATATTCTTGGCTCAGGCTTCAGCTTCCACATTGAGTTGAGAAGGGGTGCTGGTGCTTTCGTTTGCGGTGAAGAGACGGCTTTGATGGCGTCAATTGAAGGTAAACGGGGTATGCCCCGAAGTCGCCCCCCCTTCCCTGCCCAAGCGGGGCTGTGGGGTAAGCCAACTAACATCAATAACGTGGAGACCTGGGGCAACGTCTCGGCAATTATGCAGAAAAGCGGCGAATGGTATGCCAGTTATGGCTCAGAAAAGAGTAAGGGCACCAAGACCTTCGCCCTGGCGGGTAAAATCAACCGCACCGGACTGATTGAAGTGCCGCTGGGTATCCCGCTTAAGCAGGTCATCCATGACATTGGCGGCGGCATCCTCGGTGGCAAGCGTTTCAAAGCCGTCCAGACCGGTGGTCCTTCGGGAGGCTGTATTCCGGCAACACACCTTGACCTCCCCGTTGATTATGAGAACCTGACCAGGGCTGGGTCAATTATGGGTTCGGGCGGCATGGTGGTTATGGACGAAAATACCTGCATGGTGGACATCGCCCGCTACTTCCTGACCTTCACTCAGTCAGAGTCCTGCGGCAAATGCGTGCCCTGCCGACTGGGCACCAAGCAGATGCTGGACACACTGACTAATATTTGCCTCGGCAAAGGCAGAATGGAAGACATTGAGTTATTACAGAAGCTGAGCAAGCAGGTCAAAGCCGGTTCACTTTGCGGCTTGGGGCAGACTGCCCCCAATCCCGTTCTCACCACCATTCGCTACTTCCGTGACGAGTATGAGGCACATATTGAAGAAAAACGGTGCCCGGCGCAGGTTTGTGTCGCGCTCACCTCCTACTACATCCTCCCCGAAAAATGCCAGGGCTGTGGCATCTGCCTCCGCGACTGCCCCTCAGAAGCAATCAGAGGCGGCAAAAGAATGGTGCACGTCATAGGCCAGGAGAAGTGTGTCAAGTGTGGTACCTGCCTTGATGTCTGCCCGGCCCGCTTCAGTGCCGTGGTCAGAGTCTCCGGTGAGAAAATAGAGGTCCCCAGCGAGCCCGCCCCGGTCGTGGCAGCCAAGCCATCAAAAGGCGCCGGAGAAATGAAATAAAGAGCAGTTGAGATGGAAAAGATTACTCTGAAGATTAACGGCCAACTGGTGGAAGCCTGGATAGGGATGACCGTGCTGGAAGCCGCCCAGTCCGTCGGCATTTATATCCCCACCCTCTGCTACGACCCCGACCTTGAGCCTTACGGGGGCTGCCGGATGTGCCTGGTGGAGATTGAGGACATGCGCGGTCTACCCACTGCCTGCACCACCCCCGCCACCAATGGAATGGTGGTGCACACCGAGACCCCGGCGGTAACTGAAGTACGGCGCACGGTGATTGACTTGCTCATCGCCGACCACCCTCAGGACTGTCTCACCTGCGGCAAGAACCAGCGCTGTGAGTTGCAGAAGGCGGCGGCTTACCTGGGCATTACGGAACGGCGCTTGCCCCGAATTGATAGAAATCTGCCCGTTGATGAGAGTAACCCTTTCTTCAAACTTGACCGCAATTACTGCATCCTCTGCGCCAGATGTGTCCGTGCCTGCGATGAAGTCACCATGGTCAATGCCATTGAGCTGGTTTACCGGGGCTTTCCCAGTCGGGTCAGCACCTTTGGTGATAAGCCTTTTATGGAGTCTATCTGCCGTTCCTGCGGCGAGTGTGTGGTGAGATGTCCTACTGCCGCCCTCGTGCCCAAGCAGATGGTTCAGCCCAACCATGAAGTCCTGACCACCTGCGCCTACTGCGGCGTCGGCTGTACGATGTATCTGGGTACTCGTGGGGGGCAAATCGTTTCGGTGCGGGGCGACCGCAGCAATCCGCCAAGCCAAGGGCGACTCTGCGTCAAGGGTCGCTTTGGCAGTACCGAGTACATTACTCACCCCGACCGCCTCACCACCCCACTGGTGAGAAAGAATGGCGCATTTACCAAAGTGTCCTGGGATGAGGCGCTGGCTGAGGTGGCGAATCGGCTGAGCCAATATCAGCCTGACGAGGTGGCGGTGGTTGCCTCCGCCAAATGCACTAACGAGGAAAACTACGTCCTCCAGAAGTTCACCCGGGCGGTGCTGGGGACACACAGTATTGACCACTGTGCCCGTCTCTGCCATTCCCCAACGGTCGCCGGTCTGGCGACAGCCTTCGGGAGTGGCGCAATGACCAACTCCATCACCGATATTGCCGATTCCAGGTGTTTGATGGCAATTGGTACCAATACCACTGAAGCCCACCCTGTCATGGGCTTTGAAATCAAGAAAGCCGTCCGCAAGGGCACCGCCAAACTCATTGTCATCAACCCCCGTGAGATTGACCTCGTCCGCCATGCCGAGCTGTGGTTGAAACAGCGTCCCGGCACTGATGTCCCGCTAATTATGGGTATGTGCCGCGTCATTGTTGATGAGGGACTACTTGATTCTGCCTTCATTGCCGAGCGTTGTGAAGACTTTGCGGCGTTCCGAGAATCGCTCAAGAACTTTGAGCTTGATTTCGTTGAGCGGACGACGGGCGTGCCCAGGGAGCAAGTCGTTCAGGCAGCCAGAATGTATGCCACGAACAAGCCAGCCTCGATTTTCTACGCCATGGGCATCACCCAGCACACCCACGGCACGGACAACGTGATGGCGATTGCCAACCTGGCGATGCTCACTGGGAATATCGGGAAACCGGGGTCTGGAGTGAACCCGTTGCGCGGTCAGAACAACGTGCAGGGCGCCTGCGATATGGGCGGTCTGCCCAATGTTTATCCCGGTTACCAGAGCGTCGCCGACCCGGCGGTGAAACAGAAGTTTGAAGCTGCCTGGGGCTATCCCCTGCCACCCCCCAGACCGGGACTGACCATCACCGAGATTTTTGACGCCGCGTCCGCCGGCAAAATCAAGGCACTGTATATTATGGGCGAAAACCCGGTGCTCACCGAGCCTGACGCCAGACACGCCGAGGAGGCACTGAAAAAGCTGGAACTGCTGGTCGTGCAGGACTTCTTTATGACCGAGACGGCAAAATTTGCCCACATCATCCTGCCCGGCGTCAGCTTTGCCGAAAAAGATGGCACTTTTGTTAACACCGAACGCCGTGTCCAGCGGGTCAGAAAAGCGATAGAACCAGTCGGCGAGGCTAAGCCCGACTGGTGGATTATCTGCCAGGTAGCTCAGAAGATGGGTAAGAGCCAGGGCTTCACCTTCAATAACCCATCAGAGATTATGGACGAGATTGCCAAGGTTACCCCCAGCTACGGCGGCATTTCCTACAAGCGGTTGGAGGCGGTTGGTATTCAGTGGCCCTGCCCCACCGAAGAGCACCCCGGTACCCCTATCCTCCATACCAAGACCTTTACCCGCGGTAAGGGTAAATTTATGCCGCTGGAGTACAAGCCGTGTGTTGAGACTCCGGACAAGGACTATCCACTGATACTCACTACAGGTCGCAGTCTGTTCCAGTATCATACTGGCACAATGAGTCGGCGGGTCAGGGGACTGAATGCCTTCAGAAACGAAGAATTCGTGGAAATAAACCCGCAGGATGCCGAAGCTTTAGGCATTGCTGATGGTGAGAAGGTAAAGGTGATTTCAAGGCGAGGTGAAGTGCGGGCTAAGGCTAAAGTCACCGATGTTTCGCCTCCGGGCGTTGTCTTCATGACTTTCCATTTTGCCGAAAGCCCGACCAATCAGTTGACCAACCCGGCAATTGACCCCGTCTCCAAAATACCCGAGTTTAAGGTGTGTGCGGTGAGGATTGAAAAAGCCAACGAGCCGAATTGAGATAACGTAAGAAATCAGAAGGGGGACAGCCATTAACAAGTTTGACTGGCGCTCACGTTTTTCCGGGCTGGTTTCCCTTTTTGTTCTGGCTCACTTTGCTCACCATCTGGTTACAGCACTACCGGTGCCCCTCCTCCCCTTTGTCCGCGATGAGTTTGCCCTTGATTACACCCAGGCTGGTTTGCTTATCTCTGCCTTCAGTCTGACCTACGGTCTCAGTCAGATGCCCGCTGGCTGGTTCGCCGACCGCATTGGCGCGCGTCTATTGCTCACAACAAGCATCCTCGGCGTTGGCGTTACCGGGCTGATTGTTGGCTTCTCCCAGAGCTACCTGATGCTGATAATCGGCTGGGTTCTGATGGGAATACTGGGTGGCGGCTATCATCCTGCCTCCACCACGCTACTCTCCTCCTCAGTTGAGGCAACACGGCGGGGCTGGGCATTAGGACTGCATATGGTCGGCGGTAGTGTGTGTTTCTTTCTCAGTCCGATTGTTGCCGCCGCAATTGCGGCTACCTGGAGCTGGCGCGGCCCACCCATCGCGTTAGCTTTTCCGTCCATTGCCTTTGGCATCGCCTTTTATATCATTCTCAAACGCCAGATTCCCGAGCGGAAGGCGGAACCTAAATCCGCTACTATCGCAGCCGAGCCAGCAATAACATCAGTGCGGATGCGCCGCCTGATAACGGTTATCTTCCTGAGTGCTTTTGTCCAGTCGGCAATCATCTCAGTAACCGCCTTCGTTCCGCTTTTCCTGGTTGATCAGTTTGGCGCCGGTAAAGGACTTTCCGCTGCCTCTATTTCCATCATTTACTCCTGCGGGCTCTGGGCGGGTCCTCTGGGTGGCTACATGTCTGACCGCTGGGGCAGAATTTTGATTACGCTGGCGGTGTCCCTCGCGACTGGACCGGCGGTTTTCTTGCTCAATATATCACCCTATGGGGCCGGCACGGTTGGGGCGCTGCTTCTCATCGGCACGCTGATGTATATCAATACCACTGCCGGTCAGGCGTATGTGGTGGACCACACCCCGGCGCAGAACCGCTCTACAATGCTGGGGCTTTACTTCTTCAGCACGATGGAGGGGAGCGGAGTGCTGACGCCAGTAGTCGGTTACTTCATTGACCACCTTGGCTTTTATGCCGCCTTCACCGTAACTGCGGGCGCGGTGCTGGTGGTGGCAGTCGTCGGCTCATTCTTGCTCCGGGGCAGCCGACGAGAATAGCTTCAGGAGGTCTCAGGGGAAAGGGTGAGGTTGCGCAACGTTATAGAAACGTGTGTCGCGCTAAGGTATGAACTGGCACATCTGGTTGACATTATCCATTTAATGGTCTAATCTCTATAGGCATGAATTACGTTTTCATCGCCCTTGCCCTGGTTCTCGCCTATTTAATCGGCTCAATACCCACCGCTTATGCCATGGGGCGGCTGAGGAAAGGTGTTGATATCCGTCAGGTGGGCAGCCGGAACATGGGGGCGATGAACGTCTTTTACTCCATTGGCGTTGCCGAAGGACTAATCGTCCTGGCAGTGGATATCGGCAAAGGTGTCACCGCAGTCGCTTTAGCCCGCCTTATGCCGGTGCCCGAGGTTGTCCAGCTCCTGGCGGGTCTGGCGGCGGTGGTGGGGCACAACTTTCCGGTGTTCTTGAACTTTCGCGGGGGGAGGGGTGGGGCAACGTGCATCGGCATCCTCATCTACCTTATGCCCTGGAGCATTCCCTTCTATCTCGGCGCTTTTCTTATCATTCTGGCAATTACCCGCTACCCGACCCTCAGTTACAGCCTCGCCTTCCTTGGCTTCCCCTTCATTGCCTGGTTTATCTACCACAGATGGGAATACATTGTCTTTGCCATCGTGCTGACATTGCTTCCTGCCGTCAGGTATATCCCACGCATCAAAGAAATGCGCGCCAAAGGCGGTAGCTGGCAGCATGTTGTCTACCGCAAGAACCTGCGTGATAGACTCTAAAATTCTCAGAAAGCTGACTGGGCGGCGTTTTGTTAACCTTTCCCAGAATTTTTGCGCACCGATGGTGCATTTTATTCCAGATTTTGCACTAAATAAGCTATTTTTACATTACTATCGCTCTTTTCAGGCAAATTTTCATGCTTGAACTTTAGTCACAATTGTGGCAAGATAGTAAACTAAAAGGTACTTCCGACTGGCTGGCGAAGGGGGTGAAAGGAAATGGCTGTTGTGCCTTGCCTCAGTTCAGCCTACATCGTCATCAACGCCGAGAGATGTAAAGGATGCCGCCTCTGCATTCACGCCTGCCCCAAAGGAATCATCGGCTTAGCCCCCCACATCAACAAGATGGGCTATATTCCCGCCGCCGTTATTGAAGATAAAGCCCAGGAGTGCACCGGCTGCATCGCCTGTGCTATGATGTGCCCGGATGCCGCCATCTCAGTCTATCGCCGCGAGAGAGTCCCCAGTCCGGCACTTTCCTAGTTCTCCCCTTTAGGAGAGCCCAATGTCAAAGAAGGTCTTGATGGCAGGCAATATCGCCATAGCCGAAGGTGCTATTTTGGCTGGCTGCCATGCTTACTTCGGCTATCCCATTACGCCCCAGAACGAGATTCTAGAGCACATGTCCAAGCGCATGACCGAACTGGGGCGAGTCTTCTTGCAGACGGAGAGTGAGCTGGCAGCGATAAACATGGTTTATGGTGCCTCGGCAGCCGGCTGTCGCGCCATGACATCTACTTCCAGCCCTGGTTTCAGCCTCCAGCAGGAAGGTATCTCTTATATGGCAGGGGCAGAACTGCCCGCCGTCATTGTGAACGTGATGCGCGGTGGCCCGGGCTTGGGTAACATTGGTGGCGCACAGGGCGACTATTTCCAGGCGACCAAAGGGGGCGGACACGGCGACTATCGCGTTATCAACCTGGCGCCGAATTCAGCCCAGGAAATGATGGACTTAACCATGTTCGCTTTTGAGCTAGCAGACAGGTACCGAAATCCCGTCGTAGTGCTCAGCGATGGTTTCCTCGGCCAAGCCATGGAGCCGGTGGTGATGCGTGAGCCAGCGACAGAGCTCCCTGCCAAGCCCTGGGCAATCACCGGAGCTAAAGGGCGCCCCAAGAACACCATCAACTCCTTTGAAATGGACCCGGTCAACTTCCCTCCCCGCGTCGGGCGACTGTTTGAGAAATTGGAACGCATGTGCCAGAATGAAGTCCGCTACGAAGGCATAAACCTGGATGACGCCTTACTGGTGATTGTTGCCTACGGGAGTGTCAGTCGTTCCGCTTTGACGGCAATGAAGATGGCACGGGATGAAGGTTTGAAAGTGGGGTTTTTCCGTCCCATCACCCTCTACCCCTTTCCTGACAAAACTCTGGCAAATTTAGCCCAGAAAGTAAATGATTTTCTGGTCGCTGAGCTGAGCTGCGGTCAGATGATTGATGATGTGAAGCTGGCGGTGGGACGGGATAAAAATGTGGCACTGGTCAACCGGTACGGTGGCGTCCCACTCCCCTCCGATATGATACTATCGGCAATCAAGAAAATGATAAAACAGCCAGTTGGTGGCTAGTATGACAACTCCGGAATCATCAGAATTGGATAAGGTACTTTATCGCAAGCCAGAGTCTCTGGAGGACTATCCCCTCCACCTCTGCCCCGGCTGCGGACATGGCATCGTGTTCCGGCTTATTGCTGAGGTAATTGACGAACTCAAGCTCAGGGAAAGAGCGGTTTGCGTGGCTTCCATCGGATGTTCGGTGAACTCGTACCATTATTTCAACTTTGATGGACTGGAATCAGCCCATGGTCGCGCCCCGGCGGTAGCCACCGCCATCAAGCGCTGCCACCCCCACCTCATCCCCTTTACCTACCAGGGCGATGGCGATTTAGCCGCCATTGGCACCGCCGAGATTGTTCATGCCTGCGCCCGCGGTGAGAACATCACCACCTTCTTTGTCAATAACGCCATTTACGGCATGACTGGCGGGCAGATGGCACCAACCACTCTCGCTGGTATGTACTCCACTTCAACTCCCGACGGACGCAATACCGCTCGGGCTGGCTTCCCTATCCGCGTCTGCGAGATGCTGGCGACTCTGGAAGGGCCCGCCTACATCGCCCGGACGGCAATCCATAACCCGGCGTCAGTGAGAAAGACCAAACAGACGATAAAACTTGCCTTAAGGACACAACTGGCTGGTTTGGGGATGTCGCTGGTAGAAGTGTTGTCCCCGTGCCCGGTGAACTGGCGAATGGAGCCGGTAGACGCACTGGGCTGGCTGGCGGAGAACATGATACCCTACTACCCCCTCGGCGAATACAAGATTACGGCGGCGGTGGCGGCACTCAAGAAGGAGGGTAGCCGTGTATGAAGGGATAGCCATTGGCGGTTCAGGCGGACAGGGAGCGCTGTTCATCGGGCGTTTGCTTGCCGAAGCCGCTCTCATTGAGGGCAGAGAAGTGGTCTGGCTACCCACCTACGGGGCGGAGAAGCGGGGCGGCACCGTCTGGTGCCACGTTACTATCTCTGATGAAAAAATCGGCGAACTGTTCGTTACCAGACCCACGGCGGCAATTGCCCTGAACCAAGTTTCCCTGACCAAACTTGAGCCGATGATGAAATCGGGAAGCCGGCTTGTCGTCAATCAGTCACTGGTAACAACAAAAGTAAGCCGCGGGGATATTGACACCATATACCTGCCAGCAACTGAAATGGCGATTGAGCTCGGTGACGATTCCGTGACCAATTTGGTGACACTTGGTGCTCTTGTTGCCAGCCGTCCCATCGTAAAGATGTCCAGTCTTAATGGCGTCATGGACAATCTGTTCAGCAAAAGTCAGAGGCTGGAAATGAACCGGCGTGCCCTGAACAAAGGCTATGCTTTTGTCCTCAAAACAGTGGGACAAAAGGCTTAATTTATCTCAAAGCAAACGAAAAAGGTATCCTTGTATTTACACAAGGCTCAACATGAGTTGCATCAATGAGCGGAAGGAGTATAAGTTTCAATGAGAAGTGATAATATCAAACTGGGTATTGAACGGGCGCCACACCGGGCAGTGCTGCGCGCCCTGGGTTGTGACGACGAGGATATCAGCCGACCCTTCGTCGGTGTGGTCAACAGCTTCACCGAGATTGTCGGCGGTCATATTCACCTGCCTGTGATTGCTGAGGCGGTGAAATCAGGCATCCGCGCCGCGGGCGGCACCCCCTTTGAGTTCAATACCATCGCCGTCTGCGACTGCCTGGTTATGGGGCATATCGGCATGAAGTACAGTCTTGCCAGTCGTGAGCTTATCGCCGATTCAGTTGAAGTGATGACTGAAGCTCACCAATTTGACGCCCTAGTTTTCATCCCTAACTGCGATAAGATTACGCCGGGCATGCTGATTGCGGCGATGAGACTGAACCTCCCTTGCGTTTTCGTCAGCGGTGGTCCCGCCCTAGCAGGGAAATTAGCCGGCTACCCTGACCTTGACCACGCTTGCATCAGTGAGGCAGTGGGCATGGCAGTGGCGGGCAAAATCACCGAGGAAGAATTGCTCAAGCAGGAAAAAGCCACTCGCCCCACCTGCGGTAGCTGCTGTGGCATGTTCACCGCCAATACTATGAACTGCATCACCGAGGTGGTGGGTCTGGGATTACCGGGTAACGGCACCATCCCTGCTGTCTGGGGCAGAAGGGTCTCTCTGGCTCGGGAGGCGGGGCGACTGGTAATGAAAGTGCTGGAAAAGAACCTCCGCCCGCGTGATTTTGTTACTAGAGATTCCATCTATAATGCCTTCGCCGTTGATATGGCGGTGGGTGGCAGTACCAATACCATTCTACACGTCTTAGCACTGGCTAAAGCCGCCGGTATTCCATTTACCCTCAAAGACATCGCTGAGATTAGTGCCAAAACGCCATATATCTGTAAACTCGCTCCTGCCAGCCGGAAGCACATTGAAGACCTGCATATTGCTGGCGGTATTCCGGCGGTGATGAAACAGCTTAAGGACTTGCTCAAGCTGGATGCCAAGACCGTTACTGGGCAGACCATTGGCGATATTGTGCAATCAGCCGTAGTTGAGGATGACAACCTGATTCGCCCCCTAGCCAAAGCCCACGCCCCAACCGGTGGTCTCAATATCCTCTTCGGCAACCTGGCTCCTGAAGGAGCAGTGGTCAAGAGTGGCGCTGTTGACCCTGAAGCGATGGTCTTCCGTGGGCCCGCCAGAGTCTTTGACGGCGAGGAAGTGGTGACCAGGGCTATCTTAGCCAAGAAGATTAAACCCGGCGATGTCGTCGTCATACGCTACGAAGGACCTCGCGGCGGTCCGGGAATGAGAGAAATGTTGGTGCCCACCTCCCTCATCACCGGTATGGGCTTGGCAGCAAAGTCTGCCCTGATTACTGACGGGCGTTTCTCCGGCGCTTCGCGCGGGCTGGCGATTGGCTACGTCTCACCGGAGGCGGCGTGCAAGGGTCCGATTGCAGCACTCAAGGACGGCGATACCATCGTCATTGACATTCCCAATTCCAGGCTTAACGTGGAGCTTCCGGACAGAGAACTCAAGAGCCGTCTGGCACAGTTGCCTGAGTTTGAGCCCAAGGTTAAGACCGGCTACCTGAGGAGATATGCCGAGCAGGTCGGTCCCGCGGCTGAAGGAGCCGTCTTCTTCAAAGACTACCAGTAGACCTATCCCCTCTTATGGCGTTGTCTTCCCGTAAATGATGACCAGTTCCTTTCCTGCCTGGAAAAGCACCCCCTCCGCCGTAACCGTCTTCCCTCGCTGGAACTGAGCTTTTTGCTCCGTTCCAAAAGTCTTCCAGATATCGTCCTGAATTCGCACGCCCACCCCACCTTGCCCATCGCCCAGTTTCAAATACATACCACCCAGCCCACCC
>Ga0315312_1000687_pt1 | contig 34362 bp, 27 predicted proteins | sample TDP7_MG_FD_203629 | JGI IMG/M metagenome (GOLD analysis project Ga0315312, IMG submission 203629) | Freshwater sediment microbial communities from Lake Towuti, South Sulawesi, Indonesia - TDP7 | ecosystem: Environmental > Aquatic > Freshwater > Lake > Sediment | place: Indonesia: South Sulawesi... | reverse complement strand
CCAGTAGCCGGGGATACTGGTAAATTTTGGATAAAGACTCAAAAAATATGAAATAGAATGCAGAATACAGTTGACATAAAACGCACTTTCAGAGATGACAAAAATGTGTTTTTCCGTGAACGCTTACTATTATTAAAAGCTCAGGTCCCTCGGCTCGGCCTCGGGACAGGCTTTTGAGTTATGCGAAATGGTTTTAGGTTTTTGGCTTAACTTTCATAAAAATTGCCGAGCACAAGTATCCTTGTGCAGTTTGGACAGCGGATTATATCATCTTTAGTCATAAGCAGATTAACACACTCAGTGGCAATGTTCATAAAGCAGCCGCCACAGCTATATGAACCTTTCCCTTCCTCTTGCTGCTCAATTACTGCGACAGCCTGGCCATCGTACGTTTCGGTGACACGTTTGAATATCTCCAGCGGTTTGCCCGGTATGGTTTTTGCAACCTGGTTCCATTCGGCCTGGATTTCATCGATTTCGCCCTCATATTTGCTTGCGAGGGTCTCGGATTCTGTACGGGTCAGCTCGAGCTGTTTTTTTTGCTCATTTATCTGATTTTGCATTTCTTTGCACTCGGCTTCGTCGGCCTCGATGTCTTTCAACAATTCGAGAATTTGGGTCTCGATTTTGGAATTGTCGGCTTTTGTTGTATTGAGCTGAGTGAGGACGGCGGCGTATTCCTTGTTTGTTTTTGCGCTGTTGAGCGAAGCTCTTAACCTGGCTATCGTTTCATCTTTGCTCTTGAGCTCCAGTTCCAGGCGGCCGAATTGGACCTTGGTTAGCTGAATCTCTTCTTTTTTGGCTTCGAGGGCGTTTTGAAGGCTTCTGATTTGATTTTCATGAATAATTACGTTTCGTCTACATCTTGTAAGCTTTGCTTTTCCGGCACGCAGGCGATTTTCAACACTTTGAAGTTTTATCAACCCATTCAATACAGGTCCCATTTATGCTCCTTCGCGGCGCTATGAAATTTTCAAAACCTTTAATATATTCATTTATATTTTACCTGCAACAAAAATTTTTACGTTTTTTATCCGCCTTTGCGGAAGAAAACCCCACGTGAAACGTGGGGCTTAATAAATTAAAAACGAGACCGCGCTTTCTTTTATAGCGGCGGTCTGTATAATTGGAATGTTATGAAGGAATTTCTGAGGAAATTGATTCAATCTGAGACGACCGCTGAAAAGGGCGAGCTGGGTGCGGCTGCGATTATTTCAGCGGAGCTCGGCCGCTCAGACATAGATTGCCGAATAGATAGATGGGACCGGACCAGGGCAAATATTATCGCATGGGTAAAGTCCGCTGGGCACAGGGCTGCGCTATTATTTGCCTGTCATCTTGATGTAGTCGGCGCCGGCGAAGGGGCGTGGGAAAAACCTGCCTTCGGGGCCGTTGAAAGCGACGGCAAAATCTACGGCAGAGGCTCGGCGGATATGAAGGGCGGCATCGCTGCAACCGTTACGGCTATCAGCCGGATTGTCGATTCGGACACGATGTTGCAGGGCGATATTATATTTTTTGCTGCTGCTGGTGAAGAGACGGATAGCTGCGGTGCCAAAAGATTTCTTAGCGAGAGCGGAGGGCTGCCGGAACTTGCCGGCGTGGTTATCCCTGAGCCGACGGATTTTGAGGTTGTAACCGCCCATCGCGGGATGTTGTGGCTTGAAATTACGACCAAAGGCAAAGCTGCTCACGGTTCGACGCCGCACTTAGGTGTAAATGCGATAATTTCGATGAGGTATGTCCTTGATGAGCTGGAAAAATACCGCCGCGTCTTCTTGCCCCGCTGCCCCGACTTGCGTCGGGAGACGCAGGGGCAGGCGAAGACAAGAGCGGGGGCAAAGCCTCACGAGCTGTTAGGCGAGTGCTCTATGAGTATAAATACAATCGCCGGCGGCAAGGCGCTTAACGTTGTGCCGGATAAGTGCAGCATCGGGATAGATATTCGCACTTTGCCAGGGCAGAATCATCAGGATATTATTACCGATTTAGAAAAAATCTTCGCGAAGCTGAAGGCCAAAAATCCCCAGTTTGATGCGGAGGTTTCGGTGCTGCGCCAGGTGCAGGCATTAGAGACCGATAGTCGCTGCGATTTCGTCAAAGACTTTTGCTCGGCTGTACACGAAAATAGGACTAAGGCTGTCGGGTTTACTACGGATGGGCCTTATTTTGCCTCGCTTGGTGCGCCGGTTGTAATCTTTGGCCCGGGCAAGCCGGAGCTTTGCCACAAGCCCGATGAATATATCAAAATCAGCGACGTTGAAAAAGCGGCGGAGTATTACAAGAATATCATTTTGAAATTCCTGACCTGATTGGCCTGAGTGATGGCCTCAACCCGAATTTTTCAAAGCCACAGAGAACACAGAGAATTAATTTTTATTAGCCACAGAGGACACAGAGAATTAATTTTTATTAGCCACAGAGGACACAGAGAATTAATTTTTATTAGCCACAGAGGACACAGAGAATTAATTTTTATTAGCCACAGAGGACACAGAGAACACAGAGAATTAATTTTTATTGGCAACAGAGGGCACAGAGAACACAGAGAATTAATTTTTATTAGCCGCAGAGGGCGCAGAGAATTAAGTGGTTTTATTAAAGAACTTACGACATTCGACATAATTTTAGCCGTTTTTCCAAAAACAACAGGGTGTAATTTTTGGCTATATACGTAACCTAATTAAGTAATAAAAAAGTTAAGTCGCATTTTCTTAAAACTCATGAAATATGCGGGCTAAAGTCTTGCGGCTGTCAATAAAAATAGCTAAATAACCCTCAAAAAATTATGAAATTGGGAGATATTTTCCGATAAATTCATTGACCTTTGCGGTTTAGTCTGGTAAAATAGGTAAAATTTATAATGATAGTTGTGAGTAATTAGTTAATTTATATGGCGGTTGTGGTGTGAAAAAAACAGAGGATGACTTGCCAATTTTTTCCATTTAATCAGAGCGGGATATAATAATCGTCATAAGTCCCGGAAAGGAGAAATGTTATGAAAACGAAAACGTTGATAGCTATTTTGGTTGGCTTCCTTATAATTTCATTTGTAGCTGTAGGATTGTCGCTCGCAGAAAATGACAAGGCTAAGGAAAAACCAAATGGAGCAGGCGAAAAAGCAAAAGCGCCAGAACTTGAAAAAATAGAGTTCATTCACTGGAAAAAAGGATTTGGAAAACCAACTTGTAATAATAATGGAATTTGTGAGCCAGAATTAGGAGAAAAAGGAAATTGTCCCGATTGTAAGAATGGAGGAGAAGAACCCCCAACTACATGTTACGAATTCATGGGTCAATATGGGAAAAGGTATTTAAAATGGAGCGGGTTGCCAGTAACCTACGTGATAAATCCAAGTGGTTCAGGACTCGAGCCAGGTGTTGTTGCCACGGCAATTACTACGGGAGCAGAGGAATGGGATAGCTGGACGCCATCTGAATTGTTCAATGATGAGCTTTCTATAGGTGACGTAAGATACCGGGTCCAAGACTATATCAATGCAATTTCTTTTGAGGACTACTATTCAGACCCTGGTATAATTGGGGCATGCACAGTCTGGTACAACCCAGCAACAAAAGAAATAGTTGAATTCGATATTGTATTTGAAACCAACTACACATGGGCAATAGGCGCTAATGAAACTGAGATGGATGTTCAGAACATAGTCACCCACGAGTTCGGGCACGCTGTTGGCTTGGCTGACGTATATGATGAAGGGTGTTCAGAGATGACTATGTATGGGTACTCTATAGAAGGTGAAACAAAGAAAAGGACACTTGAAGATCCCGATGTTACGGGTCTTCTGATACTGTACCCCGAATAATTATTTTGGGATACCAATATTGAAGAAATGAAATAGCAAAATCCCCCGAAATCGGAATCGGGGGATTTTTTTATCTTTTAATTTCCAGTTGCGATTTTTGCTGCGGGATGGATACAATTAGCTGTGATTTATGGGGACAGGTAGCACACCAGAGAGAGAGTATGCAAAAAAAGCGTGGCCGAGATTGAGGCCTGCGAACAACAAAGACTGTGAGAAAATAGCGAACCTGGTTTACGGTGTTTTGAAAGAGTATAACCTAAAGCCGGACCCGGAGGCTACCGACGCAGACCTGAAAGATATTGAGCGGTCTTATTTTGAACGGGGCGGGACGTTCTACGTGCTCCAGAAAAAAGACGGCTCAATAATAGGAGCGTACGGGCTTTATCCGGCTGAAAAGCAAACCTGTGAACTGCGTAAGATGTATTTGCACGGCGCATACAGAGGTAAAGGGCTGGGTAAATTTCTGATGGAAAGCGCCATGTCGGAAGCGAGGCAACTGGGATTTAAAAGGATTATTTTAGAGACCGCATCAGTCCTAAAAGAAGCGATAAGCCTATATAAGAGCTACGGCTTCGTCGAATACCAGGCGAAGCATCTATCGAGCAGGTGCGACCAAGCGTATATACTTGAATTAGAATAGAGGTATGTGACACGATAAATGTGTGGTGGTTGGAATTTCTGGTTGTTTTTTGACCGGTCGCTTACGCTCTCGGCTCTGTGTAGACCTCAAATTGTCGGCGAATAAAAAATCAACTGCATTTTTGGCACCGAATCAGCCGATTATGATAAGATGTCGTACGTAGAAGCGACCTTAGCATTATTTGCGATTGTTGACCCGATAGGCAATATCCCGATATTGCTCCATATAGCAGAGCATACGCCCAACGGTCAAAGCCGAAAGGCTTTTAATACGGCCGTAATGGTCGGCGTGCTTATTCTGTTAGTTTTTTCGTTCGCCGGCAATGCGATACTGGACCGCATCTTCCACATTCAGCTTGCTGACTTACAGCTTGCCGGGGGAATATTGCTTCTGATTATCGCCGTCGACCATTTGATATTCGGCTTTCTGCGCCGGTCGGTGATGGTTAGCGGGACATTCAGTCCTTATGAGGTCGGATGCGTGCCACTGGCCTGTCCGCTTCTTGCCGGGCCTGGTGCGATGGTAACAAGCCTGACGACTCTGGAAAGCTCCGGGCCGGCAAAGGCAATAGTCGCAATCGCTGTGGTCTTCGGCATACTCTGGCTTATAATGCGGTTCATCGAGCCGATACACAGGATTCTCGGCAGGATGGTTTGCACGTTATTTTCAAAAGTGATGTGCCTGTTCATCGCTGCAATCGGGGTACACATGATAATGTCGGGCCTGCGGTATTATTTCACCGTCACCAAATAATGGTTCAAAGCGGTCCTAAATGCCGGCGACGGCGGAGTTCAGAGGGGCGGGACCCACCGAATTATCCTAAAGCCTAATCCTTGTGACCTTGCTTAGGCGAGCATCAAGAAGCACTGCAATATGGCACCGCGGCATCCCTGCACTTCTGGCGGATTTTCTTGACAGCAAGGCGTGAAAGTGTATCATATAATTATAAATATCTCTGGCCGCTTTCAAAGGACTGAAGAAGGAGGAGAGATTATGCAAAATCCTTCCGTCCGGATTTGTGCAGCTCCTACAGCGGTGGTATCCTCGACACGTTAGGTGCGCTATAAATAATGACGGTCTGCGAAGAAGAAAAAATGAAGCATAAGAGCATTTTTTGGGCGGGCGATTTGCCGTTCGGACACAGCGTAATTCTCCGGCTTCGCAGAAGACCACGGCTTTTAGCCGTGGATGAATGCGAAAAGGATAAGCCTCCGAAGTCCTGTGCGAAAGAGGGTATGCTTCGGCGGATTCCGCCGTAGAAAAGGAGGTACGACGGGCTTTGGCCGTGGGGCTCCATTCTTAACTTTTTTTGAAGGAGGAATTTCGTGTGTAGAAAATTGATTCGTTTGGTTTCTATTGTTTTGTTGCTCGGCTTGACAATAGGGCTGGTAAGCACAGCACAAGCTGAGCCGAAGTACGTGATATTTTTGATAGGCGATGGGATGGGCCTCGAGCACGTTAAGGCGGCGGGAATGTATGCCAAAGGCCAGGCCGGTACGTTATCGTTCGAGGCGTTTCCCTACAAGGGGCAACTGACTAATTATGCAGCCGACTCGCCCGTACCTGATTCTGCGGCGGCGGGGACGGCTCTGGCCACCGGCGTGAAGGTCAATATTGGTGTGGTCAGCATGGCCTATCCCGGCGATGGGAGCGAGCTGGAAACACTGCTGGAATATTTTAAGGCCCGAGGCAAGAGCACGGGGCTGGTTACGACGACCTTTTGGTTCGACGCCACGCCGGCCTGCTTCAGCGCTCACGAGCCCAGCCGAACTAATTACGCCGGCATTGCATACGACTATTGGTTGCAGACCCGTCCTAACATCGTGTGCGGTGGCTACCACGATGAGGGGGTGGCCGCGGCGAGCGAGTCGGTGGGATATACCGTCGTGACCAGCCGAGCTGCCTTGCAGGCGCTGGATACGGAAACAGAAACGATGGTGTTCGGGCAATTCGGCAGTGACAATTTGCCCTACGAATACGACGGGCTGGGAACACTGCCGCATCTATCGGAAATGACCGCTACTGCGCTGAGTATATTGGACAACGACCCGGATGGTTTTTTCCTGATGGCCGAGGGTGGACTGATCGACCATGCCTGCCATATCAATGACATTCAGCGAGCTATCTTCGAAACAGTCGAGTTCGACAATACCGTGCAGGTGGCAATTGAGTGGGCCGCAGGGCGCAGCGACACGCTGATACTCGTATGTGCCGACCACGAGACCGGCGGGCTGACTGTGTTAGGCAACAACGGTGCCGGCGTGATGCCCACTGTTAATTGGGGTAGTGCCGGCCATACGGAAGCTAACGTGCCGGTTTACGCCTGGGGCGAGAATGCTGAAATGATTTCGGGAGTTATGGACAACACCGAGATGTTCGGAGTTGTTACCGCTGGTCTAGAGGCAAGCAATCCAGACCCGAAGGATGGTGCCACAGGAGTGTCGCAGAAACCTACACTTAGCTGGTCGGCTGGGAAGAAAACGGCCAGTGTGAATGGGCATGAACTATACATCAGCACCGATTTCAATGCTGTGAACGACCGTACCGCAGACAAAATTGTCCTTAGCGAGCCGACGTACGCCATCACAACCAAACTTGAGGTAGGGGAGACCTACTACTGGTGTGTTGATGAGGTCGAGGCTGACGGCGTTACCAGACACAGCGGCAGCGTCTGGAGCTTCACAGTGACGCTCACGCCAAGCAGGAGGTAAAAATCCCGTTGCCGGATGTGATTTGAGTTCCGGCCCGTCTTGGCTCGGCCTGGTCTCGTAGACCCGGCTCCGCCATAGGCTACGCCTGCTGCGACGGTGCGACAGCACGGCGAGCCAGAGGCGAGAGGCTTGAGCCGTAGGCGGGCAGGCCGAGACAGGCAAGGCGGAGGCAAAACCATGTTTTTGCTATGAAGCGACGATGTAGTATTAAATAGAAAGCGGCCAAATAAAGATTCAGTGAAATAGGTAAATGGCCGAAATATAAGTTGGAAGTTATAAAGATTTAGGTGTAAAATAAATTCTATGATTTATACGCGAGCCCCCCATACGAACGGCGGGTAAATTTGAAAGGAGAAATGAGATGAAGCGATATATATTAATTGTGATGCTGGCGGTTATGCTCCTACCGACAGGGCTGGTCGCTCAGGGACCAGAACGAGAAGAGATGGCATTCCAGAAGGAGATGCGCGAAAGAGAAATGGAGCTGCAAAAGCTCGAATCGGAAATGGACTTCCATCGGAAAATGCGAGAGCTTGAGTTGGAGAAACACAGGATTGAGCTGGATAAGCTACGAAAACCAAAAGAGGCACCAGCTTATGCCAAGCTCCACCGGAAGGAAGGACCGCATGCGTTACTGCTGCTGGTGCTGGTTGTCAATATCCTTACGGCGGTTTGGGTGTTTCAGGATATACGACAGCGGGCCTGGGGGTCGGGCATATGGATAGTGATTGCACTTTTGACCGGACTGCTCGGGACGCTGGTATACGCTATCGTTCGGCTCGGCAACGGCGAGAAAAAGAAGTCGTAATTCGAAGTGACTAAAGTTTTAAGTGACTAAAGTGCCTAAAATTCGTTTAAGGGTTGCGGTTGCGAGGCTTGTCACGGTTACGTTCAACGTATGACGATAAACGATACGAGTATCGCAACCGATAAACGAAAAACGCACTTTAGCTCACTTTAGGCACTTTAGTTCATTTTAGGGACACGGACAAGGTAGTACATTATGACATTTTAATTTGTGGATAGATGGGTTTCCAAGTTTGATGCAGAATTCAACATTTAATCCATCAATAAACTGGATTCCCGCTCCCCGCTTTCGCGGGGACAAGTTTACACCTGCACAAGCAGGTGCGGGAATGACAGATTACAAAATTAAAAAGTCATAGAGTAGTAGATATGGATATCTATAATCTTGTTAGCTTTGCGGGGATATTTGTTTTAGCTGGGTTTGCGTGGGTTCTATCGGCTGACAAAAAAAATATGAACTGGAGGGTTATCGGGTGGGGGATTGGACTTCAAATATTAATCGCATTGTTCGTCTTTGTTGTTCCTGCGGGGACGAAAGTATTTCTGGTTGTAAATGACATCGTTGTAAAAATTCTGGATTCTGCTTCTGCTGGGGCGAAGTTTGTGTTTGGGCCGTTGGCTATCGCGCCGGGGCAGAAGAGCGAAACGGGAGAGGAATCAATTGGATTTATCTTAGCTTTTCAGGCGTTTCCCACGATTATTTTTTTCTCGGCACTGATTGCGATTTTGTACCACTTCGGCATAATGCCGTTAATTATCAGGGGGTTTGCTTATGTCTTTACGAAGCTGATGAGGGTATCCGGTGCGGAATCTTTGGTAACGGCCAGCAATATCTTTGTGGGGATTGAGTCTAATCTGACAGTTAAGCCGTATCTAAGTCGAATGACCCGCTCTGAAATCTGCACTATTCTGACTGCGGGAATGGCTACGGTTGCTTCCAACGTTTTGGCTCTTTATGTCTTCAGCTTGGAAGCTCAGTTTCCCAAGATAGCCGGGCATCTGGTTTCGGCATCTTTGCTGTCTGCGCCGGCGGCACTTGTTATGTCGAAAATAATTTTTCCTGAAAGCGAAAGTCCGGAGACGTTGGGTATCCACGTTCGGCCGTTTTACGAAAAGGATAAGAGTCTTTTTGAGACGATTATCAATGGGGCAAATGCCGGCGTTCAAATGATTTTTGGGATTGTGGCACTGCTTATAGCGGTGTTGGGTCTGGTTGCGCTGATAGATTTATTTTTATCTGCTTTGGGAACGAAGGTCCTGGGCCTTGAGACCGAGCTATCTTTGAAGACTATTTTTGGCTATATCTTTTACCCGTTTACGATAGTTTTGGGTGTTCCGCCATCCGACGCGGGGGTGATTTCGAAGATTATCGGTGAGCGTATGATTGTAACCGAAGTTGTGTCTTACAAGGATTTGGCGGCTGCGCTGGCGGAGAATTCGCTGCGGTATCCGCAGCGCTCGGCGGTGGTTACCACCTATGCGTTGTGCGGATTCGCTCATCTGGCGTCGATGGCCATTTTTGTGGGTGGCGTCAGTGCATTAGCTTCCGACAGGACGCGTGATATAGCGGGTGCCGCGTTTCGGGCGCTTATAGCAGCGACGTTGGCATGTCTTATGACCGCCTGCGTTGCCGGGACATTCTATACCGAGGCAAAAGCGTCGATTCTGTTCGGAGAGTGATTATGTTCGTAAGACATTTAAGGGATTGCCGGGAATTCGTAGCTGGTGATGGTTCAGTTTTGCGTGAGCTTCTGCACCCTGAAAAGAGTGATTTGCAAATTCGTTACAGCCTGGCGTATGCGGAGGTTGCGGCTGGTCAAACGACCAAGCCGCATAAACTTCGAACGAGCGAAGTATACTACATAATTGAGGGGCAAGGCTTGATGCATATAGACCAGGAGTCGTGCGAAGTCAGCGGTGAGTGTGCCGTTTATATTCCGCCGCACTCGACGCAATATATTGAAAATACGGGGGATTCCGACCTGAAATTCTTATCCATAGTGGAGCCTGCATGGCGAAAAGAAGATGAAGAGGTATTTGATAGGTGACATTTCAAGTGTCCGATACGGCACTAATTAGTACTAAAGCGCAAAGAATATTTGCAATAATGCTACGGCAAAAATCCGAAGCACGAAATCCTAAATTCTAAACAAATTCGAATGTTCAAAATCCGAATTTCAAAAACGATGAATGTATGCTGCTACTAAATAAACAATTATATTATGACATTTTAACTTGTGGATAAAAGGTTTTCCAATTTTGTTGTAGGATTCAATATTCAACCCATCAAAAAACTGGATTCCCGCCCCTGCTTTCGCAGGGGTGACAACCTTACGCGGGAATGACAAATATTGCTTCCTCAACAGGAAATAATTAAGAATTAGCTCAGGCTCAAGCCTAATTGGTGCTGGACTGTTGACAGATTTAAGAATTTCAGTTACTGTACAGAGCGGACATAGATGAAAACAAAACCGTGCTTTGTTTTTGAAAGGAGAATATGAAATGAAAAGACGGGAATTTTTGGCAGCGGCGGGTCTTGTGGGGATTGCAGGTGCGAGTTCTCCGGCTAAGACCAAAGAAGCAGCAGATGAGGGAAAACAAGAATACTACGAGCTGAGACGATACTATTTGCACGTAGGGCCGAAGAAGAGCCTGGTCGGCGATTTCCTGCGAGATGCGGGAATAGCGGCGATGAACCGTATTGGGATTGGGCCTGTCGGAGCCTTCAGCGCGATGTATGGGCCCAACAGTCCGACACTTTACGTGTTGTTGGTGCATAAGTCTTTAGAGTCGGTGGTGCAGTCAGCTTCGCGTTTGCTTGAGGATGATGAGTACCGAAAGGCCGACTTTGTAAATACAGGTTTGTCGGAGCCGGCATACGTGCGGATGGAAAGCTCGCTGATGGTAGCTTTCAAGAATATGCCGAAGCTGGAGGTGCCGGAAAAGAAACCTCGCATTTTAGAGCTTCGCATCTACGAGAGCCACAGCATCAAGGCGGCAAAAAAGAAAGTCGAGATGTTTAACGAAGGCGGTGAGATAGCGATTTTCAAAAAGACGGGACTTCGGCCGGTGTTCTTTGGAGAGAGCATAATAGGGCAGCAATTGCCGAACCTGAATTATATGCTTACCTTCGATGATATGGAAGCACGCGACAAACAATGGAAGGTATTCAGCGACAATCCTGAGTGGAAGGAACTGCGGGCGAATCCGGCATATAAAGACACTGTTTCCAACGTTACCGACATAATCCTACGACCGGAGCCGTATTCGCAGGTCTAATCGGGGCAAAAAGAAAACCCTGGGTAAAACCCAGGACTAAATATCAGATTCTTCAGCCCTTCGGCTTTGCTCAGGGCAGGCTTTTTTTCGCCTCAGAATGACGAAGAACAAAGCGTTATTCGGATAGGTTCTAAAGTTGGTGGTTTTATGATTGGAGTTGTTAGCAGGCCCGATACGCATGAGAAATTGGAGATACTCAGCGCCGATGCGCAATACGACCTGGCGTGTGCGTGCAGCGCCAATAAAGAAGAACACCGCAGGCGAAGCGACGATGGCAGATGGATATATCCGGTGACGCTTCCAAACGGGGGTAAAAGTACGCTATTTAAGACGCTGATTTCGAATGTGTGCAGCAATGACTGCAAATACTGTCCGCTAAGAGAGCAGATGGATGTCCGCAGGTGCAGTCTCGGGCCGGCAGAGACGGCAAAGATATTCTTAGATTACTACGAGCGGAAAAAGGTGTACGGGCTTTTTCTAAGTTCGGGCGTGCTGGGGTCGGCTGACGCGACGATGGAGAGGCTCAACGGCGTAGTGAGACTATTGCGAAAAAAATACGGATTCAGAGGATATATTCATCTAAAGATTATTCCGGGGGCAAGCGAGGCGGCGATAGAAGAGGCGGTTTCGCTTGCGAGCGCGGTGTCGCTGAATATTGAGACGCCGGGCGAGGCGAATCTGGCGAAACTGTCGAAGAAGAAAAAGTACATTCAAGATATTATCGAGCCAATCAAGCTAATCAGCAGGCTGACTTCCGCGGGTTCGAGATATGCAGGGACAAAACAGACAACGCAGTTTATCGTGGGTGCGGCTGGGGAATCGGACGCGGAAATCGTGAAATATACGTATGGACTGTATGAGCGATTGAAGATGCACAGGGTGTACTTCAGCGCATATCAAAAAGGATTGGGGGACGAATCTATAGGCGGCGAACAGGCCGGGGAAGAAGAGCCAACGGATATTCTTATGCGAGAACATCGGCTGTACCAGGTGGATTTTCTGCTGCGCAAATACGGATTTGCGGAATCGGATATTGTTTTCGAGAAGAATGGGCGTCTATCATTAAGAATCGACCCTAAAGAGGCATGGGCGTCGAGGCATCCTGAGGCGTTTCCTGTGAATGTGAATCGGGCATCGAGGTTTGCACTTCTGAGAGTGCCTGGGCTTGGGCCGGTGACGGTAAGGCAGATTTTAGAACGGCGGAAACAAAAACTTCTAACGTGCATTGAAGATGTGGGAAAAGTGGGAATGAGACTAAACAAAGCAAGAGAGTATGTGAGGTTTTGATTCTGATAGAAATCAGTGGGGGCGAGAGATAATGGCAGATTGTAGATATCCATATCTACCTTGTCCGTGTCACTAAAGTGAACTAAAGTGACTAAAGTGAACTAAAGTGACTAAAGTGAACTAAAGTTAGGAAAGCGGAACCCGACCAACCTTAGGCACTTTAGGCACTTCAAACTCTTGACTGTCGTCAGACAAGTTTAGGCACTTTGAATTAGGACTTTTTTTTCTCGCCGTTGCCGAGCCAAACGAAAGCGTATGGAGTGTATATGGGCAAACAAATTTTGCTGTCTTTTATTCCGATATTTTTCGCAGTTGACGCGGTGGGTGTGCTTCCTATTTTTGTTTCGCTCGTTGAGGGCATGGAGCCGAGTCAAAGAACTAAGATTATTATTCAGTCGATGTTCACGGCCTTATGCTTAGCTGTCGGATTTATATTTTTGGGCAAGGGAGTTTTTAAGCTGTTAGGTATTACCGTTGGGGATTTTATGGTTGCCGGCGGAGCGATACTTTTTTGTCTTGCCATAACGGATATTATCAATCCGCTCAAGAAACGCCGAATACCGAGCCCGGAACTTGGGGCGGTTCCTTTGGGAACGCCGTTAATTGTAGGGCCGGCAGTTTTGACCACGTCTTTGGTCATACATTCACAATACGGATTGAGCGCTACGCTGATATCGGTGCTGGCCAATATTCTGCTGGCGGGTATAATTTTTAGCTTGTCGTCGGTTCTAATAAGGGCGCTGGGCGAAGCAGGGTCAAAAGCTATTTCGAAAATAATGAGTCTGCTTCTGGCTGCAATAGGGGTAATGCTGATAAGAAAAGGTTTGGCAGAGCTTCTTCAATAAGTGATATTCATATATCCATACTTATACCAATTGTAGTTAGAAATTGCCGAAAGAATCGATCATTGTACTATGTGAAAGGGCCTGGATTCCTGCCCCTGCTTTCGCAGGGGTGACAACCTTGCGCAGGAATGACAAGGTCAGATAGTCGGCAATCAATAAATTAAATTGGTATTACCATAGGAGTTGCATGTGGAAAGGAAAAGTCGCGAATTATTTATTCGGCACCCGAATAACCCTATTCTTTCGGTTAAAGATTGGCCCTATGCTGCCAATGCGGTTTTCAATGCAGCCGCAAGCGAGGTCGATGGCAAGATACTGCTGCTGGTGAGGGTGGAGGATTTTCGGGGGATTTCGCATTTTACGGTTGCACGCAGTGCCGATGGAGTAAGCAATTGGCAAATCGACGGTGAACCAACGCTTCGGCCTGACCCTGCGAGACATCCGGAAGAGCTGTGGGGTATAGAAGACCCGAGAATTACATGGCTTGAGGACTTAAGAGAATGGGCGATTGCCTACACTGCTTATTCCAAGGGTGGACCTCTGGTGTCGCTGACGACGACGAAGGATTTCAAGACATTCGAGCGACTCGGCCCTGTAATGCCGCCGGAGGATAAGGATGCAGCTTTATTTCCCCGGCAGTTTGAGGGCAGATGGGCAATGCTTCATCGACCGGTGTCAACAAATCTTCCAGCAAATATTTGGCTTTCATTTTCACCTGATTTGAAACATTGGGGCGACCATCTGGAAATAATCTATGCGCGTGAAGGTAGCTGGTGGGATGCGAATAAGATTGGCCTTTCCGCTCCTCCTATAGAGACATCGGAGGGTTGGTTGGTGCTGTATCACGGGGTTCGCACTACTGCGTCGGGGTCGCTTTACAGATTGGGATTGGTCATGCTCGACCTTGAAGACCCCAGACGTACAATTCGGCGGACCGACGAGTGGATTTTTGGTCCTAAGGCCAACTATGAGCGGGAAGGTGATGTAGATGATGTGGTATTTCCGTGCGGCTGGACATTAAAAGGCGACGATATAAATATGTACTATGGGGCGGCAGACTCTTGTATTGCACTGGCTACTGCGAAACTAAGTGAACTTGTGGAGTTTGTACTTTCCCGCCCGGAGCATGGCGTGGATGATTGGTGGAAATAATAAACTCGGACTATTGAAGGAGAGCAGGCAATGAAGGAATACAAAATAACGCGGCGTAATTTTTTACGTACCACGGTGGCAGGAGCGGCCTCGGTCGCCCTGGCAGGAGCAACGAGGGTATCGGCGGGAGTATACGAGCCGGTGAGGATTGAAGAGCCGTTTCACGGGGCGGTTTTGAACCGAAGACACGGAGAAGAAATCAGCGGCGGCTTGAAGATTCGCGTATCCGGCCAGGCGCCTCTGCACGAGCAGGTAACGGTCAACAAAGTACCGGCAAAATGCGCGGGCAGCCGTTTTAGCTCAGAGGTCGTTCTGAAAGACAAGGAGACGGAAATCGTTGCCGTTTCACAGGGCAGCTCCGGCCGGAGCGAACATCGAGTGCGGGTGGTGTGGGACCGGCATTCGCAGCCGAGGTATCGATTCTCGATTGATGACAACAGCTTTTTCCTGCGTGACATCGCGCAGAAAAACTACGCATCGCTGTTCGACTGTTTCTACTTGGATATTCTGCAGAAGCTGCATTCCAAATATGGCGCGCGGTTCGTTCTCAACATCTATTATACGACGGAAGATGGGTTTACGCTTCCCCAATTTCCCGACCGTTACAAGAGCCAGTGGCAAGATAACAGCGACTGGCTGAAGCTCGCCTTCCACGCATACGCAAACAAGCCGGACCGCCCATATCAGTATGCGCCGCCGGCGGAGTTGATTGCGGATTTCGACAAGGTTGCCGAACAAATAGTGCGTTTTGCCGGCGAGCAGACCTACACACCGCCGACGGTCATCCATTGGGGGATGGTGCAGCCGGGGGCACTAAAACCACTTTACGAGCGCGGAGTACGCGTGCTTAGCGGCTTTTTCCGCTACAGCGACGGCGTGTGGGAAGTTAATTATTTTCTGGACGATGCCCGCAGCGAATATCTTACCCGCCATGATGCCCTGATGGACTTCGACAGCGGTATCGTTTTCTCCAAGGTCGATATTGTTTGCAACAATACGCCTATCGAACGAATTGTGCCGACGCTCGAACCTTTAACTGAAGACCCCAACTGCGCGGAGATTATGGATTTGTTCACTCATGAGCAGTATTTCTGGCCGTTTTATCAAAACTATATTCCTGACCACGGCCAGCGGCTGGAGGCGGCCATACGGTGGGTAACAGAGCACGGCTATAAGCCGGTCTTTTTCCATGAGGGCTTTCTGGGCGGACCGGCGTAAAGTGCCGCGAAAGAACGTAACAACGTGATGACATTGTACGGCTATGGAACGGGCCTTCGCTGACCTTGCTTCGCCGAAGCAGCTACGCAAAGGCGAGTAAATTGCGGGGCTAAATATCTGTCGCCGTCCTTCTTCGTAGAAGTTATACTACGAAGTCCACTATGGGATGCCTTACGGCAGATAAATGTCGGCGACGGCTAAACTTTTGTATCATTTTGCAATTTATATTATACACTATCGACGGGTTTTCAGGCATCTGAGATTTGCTCTAATATATTAGAAATTTGCACTTTAAGTTGCGGCAAATCTTTCTGAATTATCTCCCATAAGCGTTCCAATTTAACGCCAAAGTATTGGTGTATTAGCTTGTCTCTCATGCCGGCAATTGTCTTCCAAGGTATCTTGGGATAGGTTGCCTTTAATTGGTGGCTTATATTTTTTGTTGCTTCCCCTATAATTTCTAATGCCCTTATGACTGCATAGTGCTTTTCTTTGTTTTCAAAGAACTGCTCTTTTGAAACACCATCAATAAATCCTTCTATATCAGATATAGAATCATATATATGCTCGAGATAGGGTTTATCGCTTTTCATAGATAACCCTCATTTCTTTTTTTACATAATCTATTATATATGGATTTATGGTGTCATACTCACCAAGGTCAACCTTTCTTCTAAAGAGTTTTTTTAATTTCTCTTCCAATTCAATAAGGTCAAACAGCGACTTAGTAGCGCCTTTGCTAAACTTGATTGCTATATCAACATCACTGTTTTTTCTCTGTTCTTGTCTGACAAAAGAGCCGAATATAGCCATAAAAACTATGTTATTTTCTTGGCATATTTTCCGCAACTGCTCTTTTAGACCCCGTTTCCTTAATTGAGGAGGTATGTTTTTGACCCCGTGAGATAATCTCTTATTTGTCATCTCTTATATCCAGTAGATAGTGCTTTATCCTGTTTCACTCCTTCATCCCTGTGAAGATTAGAAAAAACCCCAGGTAACACATTGGGCTAAATATCCATCGTTGCGTCGGTTAAAGAACCCCGCAACCTCGCTTCGCTAAAGCAGCTACGCAAAGGCGAGTAAATTGCGGGGCTCAATATCCGTCGCCACAGCGGCGACGGCTAAACGACTCCTTTTATGTCGGATTTTGGAAATGCGCCGCAAGGCGCCCTGTGGAGTGCGAGATATCGCACCCTACTTTCTTTTTGATTACGTCAGTTTGTCTCTGTTCTCATAGATTTTCGAGATGGCATCAGCTATGTCATCCATATCGCTCTTGGTTGTGAGAAGAAGTGATTGGCTGAGCCATACGGCCTCTTCACAGAGCTGGTCGTTCTCAGGATAGCTAAGCTCCTGGCGGTATCTATCCAATCTTTCTTTTGAAAAAGCTCTTTTGAAGTTCTTGGAATTCAAAGCAGCTTCGATTAAACCATCTTTATATTGGGGGCCATATCCGCTGCTGCAAGGGATTCCTTCTGCCTCGAGTGCTGCGAGGAATTTATCGCGGGGAGCATTATTAAATTGCTCTTTTTTGTATCGGAACGGATACAAATGATATGCAGCCCTGGTTACTTGTTCATACAATTTATGGGGGATAATCCCGGGGATGTTTTTGATTTTCGAGGTCAGATAAAGGGCGTTCTCGTTACGCCTCTGGGTATCCTCTTCGAGCCGCTGCATCTGGGAAAGAAGTATGGCCGCCTGGTACTCCGTCATCCTGCGGTTGGTTCCGACGATTGGGTAGCTGCTGGTTTTTTTAACACTGCCAAAGGGTCTGCCGCAGTTGTGGAAAGAAAAGGCCCTATCCATAATTTCGTCGTCATTACCGATGAGGGCGCCGCCTTCGCCGCAGGGCAGATGCTTGGTATTCTGGAAGCTAAAGCAGCCCAGGTCTCCTAAGGAGCCGCACTTTTTGCCCCTCCATTCGGCCATCCAGGCCTGACAGGCATCTTCTATTACGACCAGATTGTGCTTTTTGGCAATGGCATTAATCTTATCCATATTTGCCGGCAGGCCGAGAATATGGACGGGCAGAATCGCTCTGGTGTTTTCGGTGATTCTCTCTTCTATTTTGTCGGGATTTATCTGGAATGTTTCAGGGTCGGTGTCAGCAAAAACCGGCAAAGCACAGGAATTGATGACCACATTATACGTGGCGATGAATGTATACGGGGAGACAATGACCTCATCGCCGACGCCTATGTCAAGCACGTGCAGGGCGGTCAACAGGGCATTGGTTCCGTTTACGGTGCATACACATCGTTTTACGCCCATTAATTCAGCATACTTTTTCTCAAACTCGGATACCGTTTTTCCGCCGAGCCGGCACCAAACTCCGCTGCGCAGTATGGAGATAACGGATTTTTCAGCCGATTTATCCCAGATTGGCCAGGCAGGCCAGGGCTTGGTTCTGACCGGCTGACCGCCGTGGAGAGCGAGTTTGCTTGCTTTGTTGCTTAGATTTCCGTAGGCAGGAATTGCACCTGAGGTAACGGCAGCGATTGTGTAAGCTTCGGCTGCGGTTATAAACTGTCGTCTGGTTACATTGTTTTTATTCATTTTTGAACCCTTTCATTATTCACGCATAGAAAATATAGTCCTCCTTGTGCTCTGCCAAAGCTCTATTGGTAGATTGCATATTTTATGCAAGGTTGTTACCCCGAGCCGAAAGGAGAGGGGTCGAAGGGTCTATTAAAACAGATTCCTCGACTCCGCTGCGCTCCGCTCGGAATGACGAGCCCTCAAATTATTTGCGAAAGAGCACTAGTTACATACATAGTATTCACATTATAAAGTATAGCGGTTGAGGTTCAACCAAAATTTCCTTCATTTATAGGTCATGGTCGAGATTCTAAAGGGGCCCGCACCTTGTTGACGAGGTTGTGCACCCGCTCTATAATCCGCTGCTCGACCGAAGGAGCAAACGGACCCGGCAGCGGGGTGAATCGCATCGCTTCGCCGCCTTCGTAGCCGCCCTCCTTCAAGATGCGGACAGATGGCACGTAGCCAAAGACATCATTGCAGTAGCCAGCTATCCAGATACGTGGAGCGGTCAGCTCGGCTTTGAGACGCAACGAATAATCAACCACGACTTCACCAGACAGGGCTACCATCGTCAGGTCATTGCCGAATTGGACAACTTGCATCAAATACGGATATGTTGTGCAAATCTCGCCGGTTTGCTCCAGTTCCTTCAGGAGCGCTTCGGCACGACGGCGTTCATACTTGTCTTTGGACTGGGCTTGCTGCTGGAGCTGCTGGCGGCTGGGCGGCTCGGCAAAGTCCAGGGTGAGGGTCTCCAAGACCGACCGAATTGGACCATGGACGGGCTGCGCTCGCGCAACAAGCGCCGCTTCCACCGCGTTGGCCAATGCGCGACCATGCTGCTGCGCCAAATCCAGCGTGCCGCGAGGATACGGATTTTGGTCGGCGCCGCAGCCTGCTATGAATAATGCGGTGGCTTTGGGATGTGCCTCTTCTATATACCGCTGGGCAAAACCGGCGTAGTCGCCGCAGAACTCATAAAAGCTGAGCGTTGTATTGTGGCAGGCATAGCCGAACAGAACTGCTATCAATTTGCTGTTAGGGTCGTCCACCCGTAAAACAGGAACATCGTGGTCAACCGGGCCGTCGGGATTAGGGTCGATGCGGTAGCCCTTTTCGGTTTTTAACCGGCGGTTCATAGCAAAGCCCGCACGAGCGTGTGTGTAACCCAGTCGTGCCGGAGCTAAGCTGTCTATCGCCTGGCCAACCAGTCGCAGCAGCTTCTGTTGCAAATCTTCAACGTACTGCCGACTTTTTTCAATGTGTTCTGGTGACAGCCCGTAAAAAGAATCACCATAGATAGAATATTTCGTTTCGCTTATCACCGGACCACAATGCGTATGAGATGCACTCAGCAGCAAGCTCTCGGGCGGCAGGTTATAACGCTGGCTGACTTCTTTTTCCAGCCAATCGCGCGATGGACGAGGGATGCCGAGCAAATCGACCGTGACGATTACGAGCCTGGTGGTCTTGGCATCCCCTTGGCTTTGCTGGGGACAGGCTTCCAGCGCCAGTACCTTGGCGTATAGGTCGCTCGCCTTTCCCTCTGATGGTTTTGTTCTTGCTGCGTAACCGGACATCCACATCGACTGCTCAGGCGTGATGACGGCTGAGGCGAGACCTGCTTTCCACTCTTGCTGCGGCGGATTTGGCGCGGCGCCAGGTTGTCCGACTGCCTGGCGGCATGTCAGAGAAGCGGCCACAATCAGGCACAACAAAAGTATCAAATTTAGCTTAGGCGGTTTCGACTGCGAAATATTGGGGGTTTGTCGTTTCATCCTGGTACTCCTGTGATAACATTTTCGATTTTCAATTTTCGATTTTCAATTGGCTCGCCGTGCTGCGCCCGTCGCAGCAGGCAATTGGAAAACGGCAATCGCAATTTACGCTCGGCAATTGGCAATATGATGGTTCGGCCCTTCGGCTTCGCTCAGGGCAAGCTTTTTTCGCTCACGACAAGTTTATGACTTGTTTTTGAACGGCCCCGGAATACTGATGAGGTCGGTTCGTGTGTGGCCATTCTCTGTAATTCTTGCCAGAGTGTAGACTGTTCCGTCTTTTCCCACGGCGAGCGAATTAACGTACGTAGGTCTTTGTCCGTCTTTGTAGAAGATGGGGCCGTGGTCGATGTACTTACCGGTTGGAATATCATAGGTTATAAGATGCAGGTTCTCCAGCCCTTTTGCTGCGCCCATAGCGATGCGGTCTTTGCCCTTCAGTCTTTTTCCATCTATATAAATCGGCCCGCCGGTGAGATAATAAAGCGTGTGGCCATCTGGACCGAGGTTAAAGCCAAGGTAACCATAGCTGAATTGGTCGTACATTCCGCTTGCCTTGGATGGCATTGAGGTGATACGTTCCACGACAGTTACCTGCGGAATACGGGGGTCGAAACGGAAAAGATAACCGGAGTTTCCATGAACCCCATAAGCTACTTTTTCAGGCTCGTACCATACTGTCTGCCTCCAATTATACCCCATATGACCGGGCGATGTTGCGTCATAGAGTCCGAAATAATCTTTCTTCATATCCTCGTCAGGGACAGTTTCGATGGAATCCGAGTCATACTTGTAGCGAAGGATATCGCCGTCAGCCGTCGTGAAATAGACTGAGCCATCTTGCGGGTCGACCAGGATGGAGCGGCAGAGTGTTCGGTAGTTTTCGCCCTTGCCGTTTTCCCCCTGCTTGGAGGTGGGTCCAAGGTCCTTTAGTTCCTTCGCGGCGAGGTCATAGCGGATAAAGCAACCGCTTGGCCAGGTAATGCCGTAGAGGCGGCCGCGCTGAGTGTCCATGTTCATGGTCAGGATGCCTTCACCGCGGGGCGCTTTTGCCAGGTCTTGGAAATTTCCGGTCTTCATGTCGTAGAGCAAAAAGTGACCGCCCGGATAGGGCTTGTAGCCCGGGGGCGGCACGCCGATTTTCTCCATTCCATCAATGATGCTGTAATAGCCGACGTGTGTTGCAAAATAAAGCTTGCCATTACATTCGACGAAATTCACATGAGACTTGCCATGTGCAATTGTTTTGGCGCCTTTTTCACCACATGCTTCTGTCAGGTCGCCGAGATGCTTGATTTTGTCGGTAGCCGGGTCGTAGCAGTACATCTGCGCCCCGGTTTCGAACGATTCCGAGGACAGCACATAGTAAATCTTGCCGTCGCTGCCTGTGGACATTCCGTTATAGCTGTCGTGTGCCAATTCGAAGCCGGAATTGTGCGTGCGAGCAATCAGACCAGCCGAGAGGCTGGGATGCTCCATTTTCTTACTTGGCTCAGCGGCTCTGGTGCCGTAGCCCACTACCAAGTAAAAAATTAAAAGTAAAAAGTAAAAAATTTGACTTTTACCTTTTGCCTTTTTCCTTAGCAAAAAAGTGTCCCTCATTGTTTGACCTCCATGTTTTATGAACTGATATTTCTCATTTATACATGCTTAGTCCGCAGGACGCCTTATGGCGCTACGCTGCTAAGCTTCACTTACAATAGAATATAGACCGTGTATTGAAAAGTCAAGCTTTCCAGCTTCTTCTTGCACACAAAAAAGGGATAAAATCAGTAGAAGTTTTGGGTGTTAATTTGGTAAAATCGTTTTGGAAGGTTTTGCAATGGGCCGATTTACGATTTTGGGTTTTCAGCCGGAATGCGTCCGCTCATCGTGGCTTACGCCACTGCGGAGATTTTCAATTGTGTGGCTTTGCCTATTAACTACGTTATTTTTCTGTGCCTTGAGGACCCGCTCTGAGGTAAAGCCCGAAGGGCAGCAACGAGAAATCAAAGCTGCTGCTTTTGAACGAAAGGTTAAATTTATCATTCTCAATCCGGGACATTATCATGCGGCACTGGTCCAGGAGAGTATGTACGACCAGGTTGATTCTGTTGTCCACGTCTATGCACCGGCCGGTGCTGAGGTGCAGGAATATCTAAATCGCATCGAGAGTTTTAATACGCGGGCGGAAAATCCCACTACCTGGCAGGAAAAGGTGTACACGGGGGACGACTACTTAGAAAAGATGCTCGCCGAAAGGCCCGGCAATGTCGTGGTTCTATCCGGTAACAACCAGAAAAAAACCGAGTACATAAAGTCCGCCGTTGATGCCGGCATCAATGTTTTCAGTGATAAGCCGATGTGCATCGATGAGGATGGTTTTAGACTTCTGGAGCAGGCCTTTGCCACAGCAGAAAAAAACTCCATACTACTTTATGATATTATGACCGAGCGGTTCGAGATTACCGCAATTCTGCAGAAAGAGATAATGCTCAATAAGGAGGTGTTCGGAGAACTGCAACCCGGGTCGGTAGATGACCCTGCTGTCGTGAAGGAAAGTGTCCACCATTTTTTTAAGTACGTCTCCGGGTCACCTATTAAACGGCCAAGCTGGTATTTTGACACTGCCCAGCAGGGCGAAGGGCTGGTGGATGTAACGACACACCTGATAGACCTGGCTATGTGGGCGTGCTTGCCGAACCAGGCGATCGATTACCGAAGGGACATCGTGATGAAAAAAGCCAGGCATTGGCCAACAATGCTAACGCGACAGCAGTACGAGAAGGTGACAGGGGCGCTGGACTTTCCGGATTTTCTAAAAGCAAAGTTAAATGACAAAGGAGTCTTACCCGTATACTGCAATGGTGAGATGATTTATACGATGAAGGGCATAGCCGTTAAGATTTCGGTAATCTGGAATTTTCAGGCCTTAGAAGGGGCTGGAGATACCAGTTACTCGTTGATAAGGGGCAGCAAGGCCAACGTAATCATCCGCCAGGGCAAAGAACAGAATTATAAGCCGGAATTATACGTGGAGCCTGCCCCGGGCGCCAGCGCCGAAGAGCTTGCCGAATCGCTGGCAAAAGCGGTCGCCGAGCTGCAAAGCCGGTACCCCGGGTTAGCACTTGAACGACCCCGCCCGACGGAGGGGCTGGGCTTGCATGTGCTGATACCGCAGGAGTATCGAATCGGACACGAAGCCCACTTTCGGCTGGTTACTGAAGCGTACCTGCAATACCTCAAAGATGGAAAAATGCCGCAATGGGAAATCGCGAATATGATAGCAAAGTACTATATCACCACCGAGGCCCTGCGATTAGCGAAGCAGTGATACGCGAATTGAACAATAATTTTACGGAAGAGAGATTGTTATTATGGCACCAATAGAAAAAGATGAAGATATAAATAAAGCGGGCGACCGGATTCGAACCGGCGACGTCCAGCTTGGGAAGCTGACATTCTACCACTGAATTACGCCCGCAAAAATTTACATTAATTATATAAGGTTCACACGTTTTCTGTCAAGGTTTTTGCCATAAATCGCAAAATAACAGACTAAAAGAATGTAAAAAATCCCGTATTGCAACATTATTTCGTTTGTGTGCAAGTTGGCATATTAAAAATAGTTATAGCGATGTCTTAAAACTATAATTTATGGAGGTAATACTTATGGCAAGTCCCAAAAACGGCATAAACAGACGTCAGTTCTTGCAGATTAGCTCAGGCTCAGCGGCTGCGATGCTCTTAGCCCAAATCTCCTGCAGTGCTGAAGAAAAAGAGGCCGGCTATCGAGAATTTAAATTTCCGGCCAAGCTGCCTGTCGTGTTGGAAGGCCGCCGGCCAAACATTCTCTGGGTCAGTTGCGAGGACACCAGCCCGGACTTAGGCTGCTATGGTGTTAGTTACGCCGTCTCGCCCAACATCGATGCACTTGCCGCCCAGGGTGTGCGTTATACCAACGTATATACACACGCTGGGGTTTGTGCTCCGTCACGGTCGGGCATTATAACCGGTATGTACCCGACCACTATCGGCACGCATCACATGCGCTGCAACGGCGTGCCGCCTGCGTATGTGAAATGCTTCAGCGAATACCTCAGAGCAGCCGGTTATTATTGCACGAACAACGTCAAGACCGATTACCAGTTCGACCCGCCGCTGACCGCATGGGACGAGTGCAGCAAAAAGGCACACTGGCGAGGTCGGGCCGAAGGTCAGCCGTTCTTCGCGGTTTTTAATTTCACAATTTCTCATGAAAGCCAGATTCGTAACCGGACCAAAGAAATGCTGCAGCGTTTAGCGAGTTTGCAGCCGCACGAGAAGCACGACCCGGCCAAGGCGGTGTTGCCGCCATATTATCCCGATACGCCGGCGGTTCGCGAAGACTGGGCGCAGTATTACGATGTCGTTACCTTGATGGATAAGCAGGTTGGTGACATCCTCAAGCAGCTCGAAGAAGATGGCCTTGCCGATGACACGATAGTGTGGTTCTGGGGGGACCATGGGCGCGGCCTGCCGCGAGCCAAGCGGTGGATTTACGACTCGGGCATTCACGTTCCGCTGATTATCAAGGTGCCGGAAAAGCTGCGAAGACTCGCAGCACCGGAAAATCCCGATGCGGTCAAGGCCGGTACCATCAATGATGAGCTGATAGCTTTCATTGATTTTGCGCCGACTATGCTTTCACTGGCGGGTGTGAAGATACCGGGCCACATACAGAGCGTGGCGTTTTTGGGCGGCCAAAAGGCCGAGCCGCGTCAGTACGTCTTCGCTGCGCGTGACCGTATGGACGAGGCATACGATATTATCCGTGCCGTGCGTGACAAGCGCTACAAATACATTCGCAACTATATGCCGCATCTCACCCGCGGCCAGGACATCGAGTATATGAACGAGATGCCGACGATGCAGGAGATGCGCCGCCTCAATGCTGCCGGTAAGCTCGAAGGCCCACAAATGCAGTACTTCGAGCAGACAAAGCCGGTCGAAGAACTTTACGATACGGTCGCCGACCCGCACGAGGTCAAGAACCTGGCAGAGGACCCGAAATACAAGGACGTGCTCGAACGGATGCGCAAAACCCATATCAAATGGGTGAAAGAGACGCGAGATATTGGGCTGCTCCCCGAACCTGAGTTCGATGAGATGAAACGGCCGGGCGGACAATGGCAGAAAACGGCGACGCCCACGTTCGGGCATGCCGAGACCTCCGGAGAGAACAAACATGTCACCATCAGGTGTGCAACAGAAGGCGCCTCTATTGCGTATAGAATAGGAGAAGATGGTAGCTGGAAATTATATACGAAATCCGTAACGCTGAAGGCCGGGGAATCTTTGTATTCCAAGGCCTGTCGCATCGGTTTTAAGGACAGCGATGAGGTCGAATTCAAAGTCGGTGAACCAATAGCCGATACTCCAAAACCAGCGAACCCAACTTTATCACACTGGAGAGGGCAGCTTGATAAAACGGACCTGCTTAAGCGTTTGCGGAAGATTAAAAAATTGGACGGCAAGGCCAACAAAGCGATACCCAAATATGTTGAAGCATTGGCTGATGAATACGCTTCCATTCGTTACTGGGCGGTGGTCGGTTTGTACAATAACTGCACGAGCGAAGGCGAGGTGGAACAGGCAAAAGATTTACTTAAAAAGATGCTCAAAGACACGGCGCCGGTTGTTCGCATCGCAGCAGCCCAAGCGATGTGTGACTTGGGCCAGGAGAAAGAGGCGCTGGCGGTTCTAGTCGATGCGCTTAAGTGTGATACGGACAAGGCACGGCTGTATGCGATTATCGCTCTTATGAAGATTGGCGCTAAGGCTCGTCCGGCTTTGCCCCAGATAAAGGCGGCATTGAAGGACCCGGATGATTACGTCCAGCGGGTGGCACGCGCTTTACTGGCTCAATTAGAAAACAAGTAATACGTTGTATCTATTAGTACGTGCATCCTCTCTGCGTATCTGGACTTGGCTGGCTACGGCTGGGGCTTTGCCGGTTCGGTTATCACCATCCTTTTTTACAAAAGATTACAGGAAAGGTTTTTAATAATATATATAAATTCAATAGCAAAGACCTTTTTTGAATATATAAGTAGTCGTATTTTATTTTATGCTGAGGTTTCAAATCGTAGAAATTCCTAATCTGAGCAAGTCCTGTCAGTCCCGGCTTAACCGCCAATCTCAATTCGCGCAAAGCCTTGTGGAGTCTGACAAAGTGCGGCCGTTCGGGCCTGGGCCCGACCAGGCTCATATCCCCTCGCAGGACATTGAATAACTGAGGCAGCTCATCCAGCCGCGTTCTTCGTAAAATCTTTCCCACTTTGGTAACGCGTGGGTCATCTCGGCTTGCCAGGACAGGCCCGACCATTTTCTCTGCATCCTTCACCATCGTTCTAAACTTGTACAATATGAAGATTTCGCCGTCTTTGCCCACCCGCTGTTGTTTGTAAAGAACGGGCCCTGGTGAAGAGATTTTGATGAGCAAGGAGAGCAAAATGATAACGGGCAAAGAAATGAGCAAAATAAAGATGCTGCCTATTACGTCCAGAGCCCTTATTAAAAACTCCTCCACATCCGGCTTTTCTCCGACAAAGGTGCTGAGAAAGTGCAAGGAATTTTCGCCGTTAATTCTACCAAGCAGAAGTTCCATATAAATAGAAGGGTTAAAGACAACATCTATTTTCAACTTTTGTACAAGATAGATTAAAAGGTTTAAATCCTTTTCACTCTGGATTTTCTCGCAAATAACAATTTCATCGACATCGGTATGTTTAACCAGATGCTCAATCTGGTCAATTTTTATCCTTTTTACAGCGGCACCTTTTCCTACAATGTCATCTATGTCGTCATCGCCGATTACAACGATATTTTTTTTGATTTTTTTCTCGGCGTTCAAGATGTGCTGGTTTAGCTTAAAAATCAGAAGAATGTTTACAAAAAAGGAAAGAATAAAAACACTCGTCGGGAAAGAGCCCCATTCGGTTCTGAAGACATAAACAAAAGCAATGCACAGCAGGGTTCCAAAGAACAACCCTAAAAAAATCCTTTTAAGCAGGTCCCAAGATGATTTGAATCTGTTTTTATAGACTCTGAAAAAAGATAAGGCAAATATGTATATTAGCGTTAGAAATAAAAAGCTCTTTTTGTAAGGGAAGAAATTACCCTGAGGAAAGGGTATGCCGTATCTGATTAGGAAAGAAATGAGAAAACCGCCGTTTATTACAAAGGCGTTCGCAATTAGCAGCAGTGTTATGCGCATCCGTGCACTAACCCCTATCTAACTCCCAACAGTAAGCCAACCATCCGGTCGGCCCTCTATGCCATTCTCATGTCAGGTTGCTCTGCATTTTCCACTATTTTTTCTAAACATCTCGCTGAGAAAGCCAAAACCCCATGCGTAATGCATGACAGCAAAGCATACCGGTGACATCAAAACGGCTGTATCACGCCGTTTGTACGCTCCGTGTATCGAAACTATTAAAAGTATAAAGAAATATGCCAGCAAGGGAAGAATAAAAAATTTAAAAAATAAGCTCATAACTAAAATAACAAAAGTAAGAATAACCCAAACAGGCGGGATGACCTGGCGAACAGAAGTAAATGCTCTGTGCTTCTTGGCCGTTCGGCACCGTCCTTGACCATAGCAAAAATACTGTTTCATTAGTTTTGTAACAGTCTCGCGAGGGAAATAGCCGACCCTGATACTGCTGTTGAGATACACGGTCCCACCGGATTTGCGAATCCTCATGTTAAGCTCTGCGTCCTCGTTCGGCGTCATTGCCGGGTCAAATAATCCTATTTTCTCGAAGATATTTTTTTTAAAGCAGCCGAGATAAACGGTGTCTACAAATCCGGAATGATTGCCCAGGTGAAATTTTGCATTGCCAACGCCGAGGGGGTGAGACATACAAAATGACACCGCTCTTTGCAAATGACCTTCGCCAAGAGGAACCATTACTCCTCCGACATTATCGGCACCGGTGGACAGCAGGCTTTGAACGCAATCTGCAATGTAATTCGGGGGGTAGATACTGTGAGCATCAGCCCTTATTATTATTTCGCTGTTTTTGTTGACATTCTGTATGGCCGTATTAAGACCGTAGCCTTGTGTTTTGCAGAGGTTGTTTACGACCTTTATTCTTGCATTGGGGTTTTTATCTGAAAAATTTTCAATATTTTTCAATGTGTTATCTGAGCTTTCCCCATTGGCAATAATAAACTCAAGTTTGTCGAGAGGATAATCTCCGTTCATTAGACTTCCAATACAGTTTGTAATGGTATCTTCCTCGTTGAAGGCTGGAATTATTACCGAGACGGGTTTGGCATCGTACATTTATTTGCTTTCTCTGTTTGGCAAGAACCGTACCAGATTTTTTAGGCCCTTGAGATTTCTCTTTAGCTCAGAAAAACTCAATAGGCTTTGCAGGGCTTTTCTTAGAATGTATCTGGGTCTCAAATAAAACTCCCTCCTGGCTCTATCACAAAAATCGACCAGATACTTACTGCTCAAGCCCGGTCTTTCCAAAACTGTCGCATGTTGGCCGTCTTCCGTGAGCCATTTAGAATAATCGTCCGTCAACAAATATCCGTTGTCCTGAGCCCAGTTGAATGCTTCCGTTCCCGGATACACCATAAGCGGATAGAACTGGGCCGTATCGGGGTTCAGCTTTTTTGCAAAGTTTAATGTTTTTTCCATCGTCTCTTTGGTTTCCCGTGGGTTGCCGACCATGAAACAGCCGTGCACCATTATATCAGCTTTCTTGGCTGCTGTTGAAAATTCCAGGGCACGTTCTATTTTCAGAGCCTTGTTAATGCTGTCGAGGATTTTCTGCTCACCGCTCTCATATCCGACACAAAGCAAACGGCAGCCTGCTCGGTGCAATTTCTTCAGGATATTGATGTCCACGAAGTCGGCCCTCGAATTAGCCGAGAAGGGGACCTTATTGCCCGTTGAGATTAGAGCTTCCGCTACGTCCTCGGCGTGCTTTCTGTTAATGGTAAGGGTATCATCTTCGAGCATAATCTCTTTTACCTGGGGAAAGTTTTCTGCGATAAACCTAAATTCTTTGGCGATATTCTCTGGACTTCGCAATCTTAGTTTGTGACCAAACATAGTTTGAGGATAACAGCAAAAGAAACAGCGATGTGGACAGCCTCTTCCGGTAACTACGGTAAGTATTGGATATCGGGAATGGCCGTAAAAATAATCGCTAATGTTCAGGTGCCTCTTATAAACGGCAGACACAAAAGGCAGCTCGTCCAAATTTTCAATAAGAGGCATCGATTCATTTCTTGTCAGTTTATTGGTATCGCGGTCGCGCCATAATAGTCCCCTAACTTCGGATAAAGAGCCATTGTCTCTCAAAGTAATTGCCAGATCCCGAACAATATAATCATATTCTCCGATTGCGACAGCGTCTATCTGGGTGCTTATTTTTATTGTCTCTTCAGGAAGGGCGGAAACGTGTCGTCCTACTAATATTACAAAACTATCAGGATTGGCACTTTTAATAATTTCCACTGTGTGGATATCATTTTTGATGCTCGGCGTCGAACTATCAACTACGACCAAACGAGGATTTTGTTTTTGTATTTGGTCTTTTATAAAATCTATTCCATATCCTCTGGCGGGAGCGTCGAACAAACTCACATCAAATCCATTCTCTTCAAGAACGCCAGCAGCGTACGCTAACCACATTGGATAATAAAGAGTGCCGCTTTTAGCGACCGCCGGCGAACGTGACTCCCGTGTAAAGCGAGGCAAAAAAGGGGGATTAACAAATGTTACTTTCATATTTTTAGCGAGCGATATTTTTCTTTGTCTGTCTTGCTTAGATGTGTTTTCAAGGAACACGCAAAATCATCGACGTTAGCAGTTTTCTCATTATATAGTTCCCCCTTGAATGAATTGCAATAAACCCGCTGCAGGAAGCCGAAATCTATCTCAGAAGTTTTGTTTTTATAACCAAAAGCAACCTTGGGCAGTTCTTGAATATCTCCTAAAGTAATCGCGCCTCTCGCTTGAGCGTAATAAGGGTTCGACAAGACTATGACGGCCTTGCCTTGCATTAAAGCTTCTGCGCCTACCTTAGAATTTATAGTAATGATGCTCGAGGCGTTGGCTATCAGATCATAGGAATTCACATTTGGGTGTATTAATTTTATATTCTGATTTCTCAAGAGCCTTTTCAAAGCTGCATATTCATATCCGCCGACCGAAGCCGGGTGCTCTTTTATGTACAACTGGCAGCCGGAAGGCAATATATCCCCAATGCGCTCTATGAGCGAAAGTTGGTTCAAGTACCGAATCTCTCTCACGGTTAGCTGGAAATCGAGCGGGACGTGCAAGGGGAAATATATGTATTTTTTCGTATAATCCGGCTGATGATAAAATTTTTTAGACAGACGACGTCTTAAAAACATTAAGAGATGTTGTTTTATATGGTTTGATATTGCGTCATATTCTTCTTTCTCGCGTCTTATGTACTTATAGTATGATTTCTCACAAAGCCTTTTGATATTTCTGCGATTCAGGAATTTTCTTATTCCTGCATCCATAAAGTGATGTTGGTCTTTGTCTGGAACGACCACTGTTTTATTTTTGTTATACTCACCTACATAATTCTCAACTTCCCTGAGAACCTCCTGCCCAGGAGGAGGCATTTTGTTTAGCTGAATATTGGTAGAATCAACGTTGAAGAAAAGGCGTCCTTTAAACATCGAAGGTTCAATAAAAATATGCCTGACATCATGATGTATACAATTGTAGTATAGTGACATCGGAGCAATGAATCCGCCGAGCTCTTGCACAACGTTGTAGATTTTATGCTGTCTGAGCAGGGAGTCAAAGTAGCGGTCGTACTCGACCAGCTTGAGCAAAAGCTTGTCTTCGTCGAATCTATTAAAAGTCAGCTTCTCGTGCAGCAACAACTGTCTTATGTTCTTTACGCCGTATTTGTTTTCTATCCGGGCAATCCTATCAGCCTCAGCCTTGACGCCTAAAAGATGTACTTCTTTATGCAGGCTGAATACGTGGAAACCGTTCCTGCTTAAATAGCTGTCGCCGGGCTGATAAAAGGTTAAAAACGCCGAGGTTAAGTTGTATCTTTCCTTCAGCACATCTGCTACTTTGCCAAAAAACGTTACTTCCCTCGGAGCAATTACTGCGAATAATACGTCGAACTTTTCTGATTTCATTTGACGACTATTCCTACTTACTTGAGGAGGACTTGTGGTATGTTTACGCGGTGGCAGCTTCATCTGCGGCTTTTATTATTCTGTCTTTTTCCAAGAATATTATTCCCAAAGAAAGATAAAGGAAGAAATTAATAGGAAATCTGTTTAGGAAAGCTGCCCCTAAAAAGGCAACCGAAATCATTGAGATAATAAATGCGGCTAATGCGAGGGTTGTTGCGGAACCGTGTCTTTTGTAAGATTTTAATCCTTGGTATGCTCCATTTACGAAGATAAGTATAAAAATCAGGGCACTTGCTATTCCGGTATTCTCCAGGAAATTTATGTACTGAGAATCGGTTTTCTTGTATTGTTCAGCAGTAAAGTCACCTAATAATAATTTTCCAATGGATTTTTTTTCTAAATAATCTAGTAATGAGGTGTACATTTCCCCTCTTATCTTTATTGTACGCCAAGCCGCTGACTTGAAAGACTCAAAAGCCCGCAACTCTCGGTCCAATGATTTTTTTCCTAAGCCGAGGTAGAAGATGTCTTGAAATTTTCCATAGGTAACAACATTTATTTTAAATATCAAATAACGGTCACTATATTCGAAAAGATTGTATCTTTGTTGGGTAAATTGTTTGTTTATCCAGGAGAAACTTGTGATTAGATATAGAAGTATAGCAGATAACAGAAGGGCTTTCAAAAAGCCTTTTTTGAACAAGAAGACCATAAAGAGACCGCATATTAAAGTTACAAGGCCAGTGATTGAATTTGCGAATATAAATGCCGGCAGATATACAGCGAATAACAAGAATGATTTAAGAGTTTTGAACTTATCCCATAATGCTGCGGTCAGCAACATGCATAGCGTAAGGAAAATGGCATAATTATTTGGGTCACCTAAGGTACCCATTACTCTACCGTTGAGAGTCATTTGCTTAAAAGGAAGGAAGTATGTTATTATACCGAAAAGAGCTTCGAGAACACCGATAGCTAAGAGAATTTTTGCCAAACAGAAGATATCCCGGTTATTTGTAAGAAGGATCGGTAGGAATGGCAGGAAAAGAGAATATAAGATGATGTTTCGTACTTCATGGTGTGCTATTTCTAACGGGGATTTATTTATTAAATGTATTAAGACGAGGATTAGATAAGCTCCCATTAAAATAAAGAAGGTTTTAATAAATCTTGAGTATTCAGTTGGTATCGAGAAGGATTTATGAAAAAAGGTTTTCTTCAGTAGGAATGTGAGGAGAAATATGTAAACAAAGTCTCTTGAAATTCTTAGAAGCCACCCTTTTCCATCACGATATTCATCGAATCCACCTAACACAAAAACGATACTGTAAAAAAGAACAGCAAACAAAACGAATCCGAAAAAAAAGATTTGATTTATTTTTTTGTTACTTATATTTTCGACAGGCGTGTTCATAGGGAGACATCCAGTCTGATTACATACGGTAAGAGAATATAAAACAACATTTAAACAGTAGGCTCTAACAGGAATCTTTTTTAATCACATAAAACTTACCGTAATATTTATCTTTAACAAAATCAATTTTTTTGTCCTGAAAGTACTCATTGATTGCGCGCATTGCTCCAGGGAATGCAAAACTTTCTCTAACATATTCGTCAAATGTAATTATCCCCCCCAGAGAGACCTTTGGGAATAGAGTTTCTAAACAGATTTTATATGATGCGTAAAGGTCAACATCGAGATTCAGCAAAGAAATACAATCACCCCTGTAATTTTTGAGGGAATCTTCAAAAAAGCCTTTTACAACGGTAACCTTAGACATTAAGAAAAGGTCATCATTAATATGTGAACTCAATGTATTTTGTACTTCAGTCACATCTACAGCAATTTCGCCCTTTTGAGGGTTCCGTGGACTTGCATCTTGCTCGGAGGGATAAGGAAATCCTTCAAAAGAATCAAAGCCCCACAAATTTTTACTCGATCCCTCAACCCTCAATATAAGAGCCAAACTCAAAAAACTTTTCCCAGGCCCGACTCCGCACTCAACAATATCTCCTGGCACATTTTTTGTTAATTCAAATAACCTGTGGTAATAAAACAAACGAGCAATGTTTATGTATGTCATAGGTACCATAATCCCTTCGGTAGAATGTACGATCTTCAAACCATGTTTTGACAATATTTTTTTTATTAATCTTTTCATTAATATTGCCTCTCATTTTTTTAGCAAATACATTTGTTTAGGATGATATCCAAGAAAACATCTAAATATATCACAATTTTCTACCCCAACAGACATGTTCTTAATTGGTTAACTCTTAAATGATTGCGCTTTCCAAAATAGTTTTTTAAGCAGTCAGTTTTAATAGTTTATAAAACTGGCGTGCTATTTTTCGATTTTTTCGGCTATGGCCAAAAGTTTAAGAAATGAAAATAAAAATTTTCTTTTATTCTTCGTGATATCTGAGTTTCTTAACAAGAGATATTTCTCTTTCTGCAATCTTCTTTTGACCGTCTCCGAGAATTCTTGCTGCTCTTCGTGCATCCCTTACTAATAACTCCAGACCTCTTCTCTCCAGAGAAGCAGCGTAATTGCTATATTAATTTATTGGTCTCAGCTCTATGAATAGTGTATAGGAGAAAAGTGGTATCGGTGGCAAGAATTTAATCAGGTAAGAATGGACTATGAATCCATCCCCTCCCATTTTTGAAAGTCGAAATTTGTTTTTTATAAGCCAACGAAATATCCAAGTAGTAATCATGGTAATATGTGGAGCTGTTTGATTTGGTAGGGGATTAAATCGCTTAGAATTACCCGAAACAAGAAAATACAGTCTTTGTAATATATTTGAACAATTCGGTATTGTTAAATAAACAACTCCGTTGGATTTAACAACTCGCCGGATTTCTCTTAAACATTTTGCAGGATTTTCGAGATGCTCTAAAACGTCGGAACAGAAAACTATGTCAAATTCTGCTTCATTATAAGGTAAATTTTGTTCATTTAGGTTTACTAAGAGCCTGTAACAAAACCTTGTTTATATGAAATTTGCACATATTAAAATACAGCCAATTGTAAGGAATGCTTCATGAATATCGTCACGACGTTCATAACGAACTCGCAATCTACGAAACTGGTGC
>Ga0315312_1000686_pt1 | contig 34447 bp, 30 predicted proteins | sample TDP7_MG_FD_203629 | JGI IMG/M metagenome (GOLD analysis project Ga0315312, IMG submission 203629) | Freshwater sediment microbial communities from Lake Towuti, South Sulawesi, Indonesia - TDP7 | ecosystem: Environmental > Aquatic > Freshwater > Lake > Sediment | place: Indonesia: South Sulawesi... | reverse complement strand
AAAGAACGAAGGTAGACTATGTGATTAAGGCTGAGAACTTCTACTTTGCGCTGCCCGATTCATTAATAATGTGTAAGTTTGCAGGCGTAGGATACAAGACTCGACAGCTCATCCAAGTCATCAAAGCTGTTACAGGATGGAATGTTAGTGCAGACGAACTGATGAAGACTGGCGAAAGAATCTTCAATCTCTGCAGGGCCTTTAACGTTCGCGAAGGAATAACACGTAAAGACGATAGACTACCAGAGAGGATCGAGGAACCAGCAACAACAGGACCTACAAGAGGACAAGCGCTAGACGCTACAACCCTAGGCCTGATGCTGGACAACTACTATGAAATAAGAGGATGGGACAAGACCACCGGCATACCGACAAGGAGCAAGCTAGAAGAACTAGGTCTGAAATACGCCGCCGATGAGCTTGAAAGACTGGGCAAACTTCCAAAGCAGTCTTCATTTTCCTGAAAGCAATCCGTAAGGCATAGTCAACTAGCGACAGCAAACAATAGTGGTAATCTCAATGTAAGAAAGACAAAGCCGACTGCATTGGAAGAGAAAATGAAAGCTCGTCGGCTAAGTAAGTAGGCCTCTGCATCTCCGCGAAACTCGTACAGGAGAAAGGCCGGATAGAGGGCTGGAGTAGCTCTTCGGAACGTTGATGTACTCTTTTAGGAACGTTAATATACCACAAAATCGACGATTATGGTAAAACAGGCCTAGAGACTGCTATGCGGCCCGCACAGCTCGTCATTGTAAGTCTTGTCCTCATGCTCTTCACGACCTTGATGTTGTTGAACATTGCAAATGCCGCGATAAACGCTGAACCAAAGATAACGCTTCATGTCGACGACAAACTTAGAGTTTCTTCCGATAAGCCTTCGATACAGCGCCTTAAGATATCGGGAAATTTGACAGCGGCAAACTACACCAATCCCATTGAAAATGGCATAAGAATATTCGATTTCAGCAGCACCCAGCCAAATCAATACGTGATCGAACTCGTATTCTTCTATATAGAAGAATACTCGATCTTCATTCAAGTTTTTGAATACGCGTCCGGACAAGTGACGAACTACCCGTCATACTTCGTCTCACAGGGAAATTTCACAGTAGTACTACAATTGAATGTTGAAAAACAGACTCCTGTAGCCGTCACAAGAATTGAAACAGGAAGTATATTGAGAGGTTTAATATCATGGTCAACAGAGTTTGGCAATTCATTCCCAACATGGGTCAAGATCCTTTACGTTATTCTGGGCCTCCAGTTTCTCGTGGTCGGCCGCGAGTGGATGAGTTACGAGAACTATCGAAGAAAGTCTGAATCCAGCTTGCCAGTCTTCGACCGCGGAAACAAGTTGTACTTGTGGACAAATATCTTGTGCAAGTTTCAACTGACAGTTTTCGTTGTTACAGCTATTCTAATGGTTGGGCAAGTTTTTCTAGTATATCTTTTAAGATACATGTTTTTAATTATTCTAAACCTAGTTTCGCTATGGGACCTCTTCGTTTTGGGCTTCATGGCTGGTATGACAGCAATAGCCTATGTAGCGAGAACGATTCTTGAGAGATACTTCGATCTGAAACCTATCGACGAGGAGTGAGTATTGACCGCATCCAAAAGTTGGGATTCCTCACAAGACAGAGCCGCGCAGTTCTTCTTTGGGTTAGATTCTCCTTGGTGGATAAAAAGAAGATGGCTTCGGTTTCTCGCCTATCCTGCTCTAAGACTGGTTGATCCCAACTACGTCAAATGGTCTCGCGGAAAGATGTCATATAGACGATTTGCAAAAATCAAAAAGAGACTGGATCACGAGTATCCGCCTGACAAGTATTCTGCTTCAAACCTCGTAGGCAGAGAAAAGGAGCATAGCGTACTGCTTGATGCTTTCCGACTCCATGTATTGCGTCATCCGCTGTTCCTTAGAATGTTCAACAAAGATGACTTTCCGAAAGCCATTTGTTTGACAGGTCAAAGTGGAACTGGAAAGACCTTCATCACTCTCATCAGTTTGAGACAGATGCTTCTTGAAGCGCATCAAAGCGGAATCCTAGTCTCACCAATTATAATACGAGGATCGGATGTCTACTCCGAGTATTATGGTCAAAGTGTAAAACAACTCAGCCGTATCTTGCAACATGCTTGCTCAGTCCCTTCAGTCGTCTATTTCGACGAGTTTCAAACTTTAGGGCGAAAAACACGCGGAGAGACTGGAGCTGAGATAGAGGACACCAGAGTTCAGGATGAATTGAATAGGTGGCTTGATAAAATATTGAATGGGGAAGCCCGCACACTCGTCATAATGGCAACAAACGCTTACGAAAGAATCAGAGAAGATATTCGCAGAAGACTGACTCGAATAGATTTGGACTCAGGAATAACCCGTAACATGCTTTTGGCCGTAGTAGAAGACTGGTTGAGCAAGGAACATTGGCATAAACTATCAGCTGACGAGATCCTACAAGTATTGGAAAAAGAGGCGGCTATTCAGAGAAGAAGTTCAATAACTCCGAGTGACATTCAGAACGTCTTTCGAGAGGTGAAGAAATCCAAAGAGGCACCCCTGCTACAGACTATAAAGAAGAGCCTCTCTCCCATTCATCAACTTCTAGATCGATCGAAATGCGATGTAGAGCTGGAGGATTTTGCTGTAGCGGCTAGGAAGATGAAGCTCTACATGGAACAAGAGAAATCTGAAGAAGTCATGGAAGCAGTCTACGTGATTAAACCAAAGGAAAACAGAGCGGACATAGGCGGCTTGCATGATATCAAAAACAAGATCCTCAATCACATAGCGTTGGCCTTCAACCCGAAGATGGTGAAACTTGGATATGAAGCAAATTGCCGTTTTCTTCTTCTCGGCCCGCCGGGAACTGGAAAAACAACCCTAGCCTTGGTAGCTGCTGCTGAAAACGATGTAAACTTCATTAGAGTTCGCGGTGGCGAATTGATGAGCGGCGCATCCTACATGGGTGAACCTGAAAAGAGGATAAAGGAACTTTTCGCGTTGGCGAGAAGAAAAAGCCCTTGCATACTATTTCTGGACGAGGCTGACGCCATATTTTGGGGAGTTGACTCAACAACAAACAAAATTCTCGGCCAGGTAAAAGCTGAGTTGAGCGAGATAGCTCCTGAGGATAGAATCGTGGTGATAGCCGCTTCTAACAAGGAGCATCTGATTGATCCAGCCACCAGAGATAGGTTCGAACCAAACATCTACTACATTCATTCTCCTCTAAACGATGAAGAATGGAATGAGGTTGTTAGTGTCCACCTTGCCAAATACAAACAATTCTTGCATTCTGAGGTGGTGGCTCCTCAGGTGACCAAGATGTTTCGAAGGCAAAGGATCTTAAGTCCAAGAGGCGTTGCTGAAACGATAGCTGAAGCCCATCGCCTTTGGGCATCGGAACTCGCCGCAGTTTGGGAGATGAATCAAGCCATTAAGAATGGACGAAATGAACAGTGCAGAGCCAAGTACGAGGAGGACCTAGCGAGATTCCAGGAAATGCTTGAACAGTACAAACGTGAAGGCGTCCTCATCAATCCTGAAGATGTTGAACCAGCGAACTATATGATGCGTTTACGCCATTTCGAAAGAGCGATAGGAAACCTTGAGTCGCTGGAAGACAAACAGCGCAGAGAGATCGAGGAGTCATTGATTCTACCCACGGCTGTACCTGGGGTGTCGTACGGATTATATACAACCGGCACAGGGTATGGTGGAATCCTATCAATAGAATGTACCGTTCGGCCCTTGACCCCCGGGGAACCGCCTGTCTCAGTGACTGGTCAAGCTCTATCTACTGTGATAGGGCAGACCCCTGTTCCGGACGAATCTGTGAAACAAAGTGCTGAGAACGCCACTGAAGCGGCTAGGGCTTGGCTTTGGAAACAAATAGGCCTAGACCTCAGCAAATACCATGTGCATTTTCAAATAAGAAGCCTCCTTGAAGGAGCCCCAGGATCAGGCGTATCAGGTCCTAGCGCTGGGTTCGCGATGTTCTGCGCACTAATATCAGAGTTATCAAGCATTCCATTACCTAGCTCGAAAGTTGTAACTGGAACTATCAGCGTCAAACTAGGGATTGGCCCTGTCGGAGGCGTTGGAGGCTACGGTAAAGATTCCGGAAAAATTCTTGCAATAATAAAGACGCAGAAGATCAGAATCACAGATCTAGCTTTGCCAGAGGTAAACTATAGTAGCGCAGTCGACGAGATGAAGACTTTAGAAAGCGAGGGAATTTTAGTCCACCCAATCAACACGGCTAGTGAGGGGTTAGAAGTGGTCTTTTGCCTCACGGAAGACCAGATTCTTAGTAGGATTGTCTCATCGCTCAAGGCATTGGCAAGACATGAAGTAAAAGATACTAAAATGAGATCCGCCAGCAAAGTCGTTCTATAACGGCTTTTACTTGCACTATCTGGAAATACTATTTTCCAGAACAACTATAAGTAAGAACTATAAACGGTAGGGAGCATGCTTGCATTAAATTGACCTCAGGTGATTCCTTATGACGAGGACGCTGGTGGTTCTGCTTCTTTCAATTCTCCCGTTAGCTTTCTGCGTTCCTCGAGAACTGGCATATGCCAGTGTTATGCCTAGTGCCAAGATCGTTGACATAGAATATCCTGAAAGGGTTCTGGTAAACCAGCGATTCAGTGTCAATGTCACCATTCGATACGTTTACGCTAACTGGACTATAGCTGACCTAGGTATCCAAGACCTAGAAGAAATTGCCACTCTCGACTGTATCAGATACTATCTCACAGGGAGCAATGTGAAAACCTACTCATTCAACCTGACTGCGCCGCCAGTCGAAAAGACATGGCATTTGGAGGCGATAACGCGTTACTGGTTCAAGAACAACTGGCTTCTAGACGATTTGGACGGAAGAAGATCATTCTGGATTGACGTAACAAACAGACTGGACCTTGTAGTTAAGGTACCGAATGAGAGGATACGCATTAGAATAGATGGAAGAGAATACACGGGCGATTCAGGAGGTGTTATTCGAACAGAAGTCCAGGTAGGATCCCATGCGATTGAAGCTCAATCAATACTTCAACTCACAGAAGATATTCGGATGCTCTTTAGCGAATGGAACGACGGCTTTACGTTGAACCCGAGAAAGATGCTAGTTAACAAACCTATCGTTCTAGAAGCTATATACACAATGCAATATCGGTTGCTCGTTGAATCACCATATGAGAAATGTTACGGCGCAGGCTGGTATGATGTCAATTCAACAGCCACTTTCACCGTCTCAGAATCCGTTCCCGCGAGAGACATGACATGGGTTCTAGGTGTGAGGTATAGGTTTCAGAAGTGGAGCGGCGACTTAACATCATCTAATCCAACCTCAAGCTTTGTCATGGATAGCCCAAAGAAGGTATCGGCTATTTGGAGAATAGAGTATGATTCAGCTTACGTCATCAGCCTTCTCCTAGCTGGCGCTGCAGTCACTTGGGCGGTCGCATATCTGAAGAAGGAACGGAAATGAGAACAGCCGCCACGTTCTTACTACTGCTTTTCACGTTTTCGATAGTAGTTTCCCAAGGATTGTTTCAGACTGAAGCTGCGCCAACAGTCGTCTCGATAGGAAAAGCAGAATGGTACTATTGGGAGAACTCTGGAAGCGACACCTGCCTAGTCTGGCTAGGTGGAGGTAAAGCATTCGCGGATCACGTTACAATTAACCCGTACTATCTAGAATCCTTGAACACAATACGCTACATTCAAGACCTCTCAACTCAATACAGCATTCTCGCATTGTACAAAGGTCCCGACATTGAATACGTTTATGAGGCCAAGTCAAAAGTCAATGTTCTATCCTACTATGACGATAGCAAGTTTCTCCATGAAATCCATGAATGGATAAGGGAAAACGGATACACATACTCCTACTTAGTTGGATACTCTACCGGCGGAACCGTCGTAGGATACGAGCTTGCTGTGCGAGACAGGAATACGTGGGCACCGCCAAATGGAGGAATAATCGTAAGCGGAAGAGTCAACCAACCGATGAAACATTGGAAAGGAAAAAGCCTCTACGAGAGCGCAGCTCATGCGCGCAAGATCCAAGCCAACATTCTCTTACTCTATGGAAGGATATGGAGTGAAGATCTGTGGCCTCAAGGACGAGAATACTATGAAAACGCGCCCAACGAGGGATGGATAGGCGGTGAATGGTACCATAAAGAATGGCATTTATTTAACGAATCTGGACACGAAGTGTGGGCTCGCGAACAAACGGGGATCTATGATCCAACGGTATTTCATATAACAGTGAACTTCATCGAGAAGTCGAAGACTCTTTCGCTCAAGAGTGAAGAAGAAGCCATCAGTAAAGCAGTAACCGGTTCTAGCTCTGTATCCGACACCAAAATCGGAGCTTGCATAGCTGACATTGAATCGCCGAAGAGGGCGCATCCGGGCCAAATATTGAAGATGAAAGTCACAGTCAAACACTCACTTGAAGAAGAAACGCGAATCGCAACGGTTCTTTGGGACATGGAATCCGAAAATATAGTCTCAGCATCAGAAAGGATTGTTCAAGGAGATGGTGTTAAGGAATATGCTCAATTGGTATATACGCCGTCCAACGAAAAGAATTGGTTACTTGCAGCCGTTGTGTTAAGCTGGAGTGAGAACGCGATCTTCGTAACGAAACCGATTCTTTTCGAAGTAGCGGTCTCTAATAAGCATCTTCTCTCGATCCAAGCCAGCTACAGTAACATCTCGATCATCGTCGACGGCGCAACCCATAGAACAGATCATGAAGGAGAGGTCCAGATAGAAGTTGAGCCTGGCATACATACAATTGAAACTCAAGAAATCGTTCCCCTAGACGAAGGCTTCAGGCTAGTCTTCAGAAACTGGCAAAACGGTGTCAATTCAAACCGGATAGTCGTTAACATTAGCGATGATGAAACGCTCAGCCCTGTCTACGTACGACAATATCTTGTAACAGTGAACTCGTCCTATGCTGGAACGGAAGGGGCTGGATGGTACGATGAGAACACCATAGTAAGAATCGCAATAAGGCCGGAGTCGTTGAAGAAGAACACTGGAGGAATCTTTCAAGCAGAGTATATCTTCGAAAGTTGGAGTGGCGACGCAATTGGCGTGGATCCACAGATTGAGATAACAGTGGACCGGCCGAAACTCGTGATCGTGACTTGGAGGATAGGCTACGACTCTTTGATCCAGACTATCGTCGTTTTGAGCATCGCTATATCGGCGGTATTAATCGCATTCTTTGGATATAGAAGTTTGAGAACCACCTTTTGAACCCAGTCTTTAGCATTCACCACATACGCGTCTCTCTAGCATCGCGACAAGATTTCTAACTCTAGAAGAAGCCGCATTAACAATAGGTGTTCCATGCCCCGGAAGAATTGACTCAAAGTCCAATTCGCTCAATTTCTTGACTGAACGCCTCACCTCAGACGGATTCATTGAAGTGGATTCCATAGGTTCTCGGACCTCTCCCCTTCCGCAGATGACGGTATCACCTGAAAATAGAACCTTCAACTTTGAATGGTAGAGGCATATACTTCCTGTAGTATGTCCTGGAGTGTAAATGACTCTTAGTCCTCCAAAATTAGGAACCTCCATCCCATCACTGAGTGGAAGATCAACCTCGACTGGGTGAAGTCTGAGAAACGGCTTCACTATTCTGACAGCTACTCCTAATATGCCTCTCGGCGTGGGGTAGGGCGTAACACCGGATATGCAGCCTACCTCATTCTCGTGAGCGGCAACAGTAGCTTCCGTCCTGCCCTTGACCTCGGCTGCACTTCCACAATGGTCTACGTGGCAGTGCGTCAAAACAATATGGGAAACATCAGAAGGCTCGTATCCAAGACTAGAGAGATATGTAAGAATCCGCTTCGTGTTTCCTGGCCATCCTGTGTCTACCAATGTGATACGTTCTCCTAATAGTAGGTAGACATTCGCTCTGAAGTTTGGAAGAAGGTGAATTCCTTGAACTATTTCCACCGTGCCACATTCCCTTAAATGTCCTTTTGATGAACATCCCCTAGGAAGCTCTCAAGTTTACAGGGGAAAACAGAAACTACAATGATATATTCTTGCCTTAACAAACCGGAGGCTCATGAGAGCGGGAGGGTTTTCGAAGCAGCAATAAGCTCTCTCCACAAGGAGTATACTGCGTAAAGTGCGAAGAGAGAATAGGATAACCAGCTAGATCGTCAGCTTTCCACAATCTTTATTCCCGTTACGGCCTATTCAAAGCGAAAAGGAAAGCAATTGAAGGCCCTAAGCTCTCGGTGATCTCCATGGCCCGATCTGAACGTGCCTTATTGCCGACATGCTGGTTCACTTGGTTCTGGAATTTCTCGTACCGCATGATGGTCCCAGCACTACTGCCCGCAATCCAAGCTTCACTACTACTTTCGAACTGGCAGGCTGGAACTGTCATCGGAGCTCTCAACCTTGGGTATGCGGTCTCAGCCTACCCATCAGGACTCTACTCAACAAGATTCGGTCCAAAAAGGATAATCTGCTTCGGAATCGCCTTGACGGCAATATGTATGTTACTCTTTACAATCTCACAATCTTATCTAACAATGTTAGTGTTCATATTCATCGCAGGTCTAGGTCTCGGAACATATCTGCCGCAAGGGCTTGTACTTCTTTCCCAAAAATATGACAAGCGGAAAAGAGGAACAATTATGGGAGTTCATGAAACAGCCGCGCCCATCGGGCAGGCCATCGGGCCCCTCTTCGTTAGCATGATGCTCTTACCATTGAGATGGCCCGGCTGCATACAGGCGTGGTTCGCTCTTGCAATCATCCCTATAATCTCATTCTTGCTTGTTGTTCCAAAGCATAAAGCAGATCCAAGTGCGAGTGAGAACCTGCATGAAGGTCGAGAATGGTCTCTTAGACTTTACATGACAGTAGTTCTATTGAACAGTTGCATATGGTCAGCCAACTTGGGGTTACTCTCAATGATTCCAATCTACATGGTGCAAGTATTCCTAGTAGATGTCGCCTTCGCTGCATTTCTTGTAGGCGCCACAAGGTTCTCAGGAGCGTTTGGACAACTTATGGGAGGATTCCTCTCAGATGCAGTTGGAAGATTCAAGGTACTGATCGCGGTTGTTGCTGTAACAGCTGTTTCGACCGTAGGAGTAGCCTTCGCGCCTTATGGTCCCGTAATGATAACTTCCATGGTGATTCAAGCGATGGCAACAGCAGCCTTCTTCCCTGTGATATTCGCAACTGTTTCCGACCATACGTCTTCTAGAACAAGAGCCAAAGTTCTCGGGGCAATAAATGCAGCAGCAGGTTTCATCGGTGGGAGTTTATCACCTATGATCATAGGCTACTTGGCAGATAACTTCAGTTTCAAGGACGCATTCTTATATCCGGTTATCCTAGGATTTTTCGCGTGCTTCTTAATAGTGTATTTGAGAAAACAACTCTCGTAAGGAACGATGAAGGAACCGCATATCAATACACAAATCGAAGAGAGGCTTGCGATTGATGAAGTCTCCTAGAAGCCGGTGCAACTTCGCGCAATTAGGAAGAATGAGTTACGAAGATGCGCTGGAACTGCAGGGGGATATTGCAGAAGCTCGTAGAGACAATCGGATTGAAGACATATTATTACTTCTTGAACATCCACCCGTTATCACGATCGGACGAAGCGGCAACTCCAAGAATATTCTAGCCTCAAGAGAAACCCTGGAAAGGGAAGGCATTCGGCTGTATACAGTTGATAGAGGAGGAGATGTTACTTACCACGGTCCTGGACAGTTGATCGGGTATCCGATCATTAATCTCGCCAATCATGGTAAGGACATCCACTCGTATGTGTACAGAATTGAAGAGTCGATCGCAGGGTTACTGAAACGAGAGTACACTGTAGAGACCGAGATTGTGCAAGGTCACGTCGGCGTATGGTACCGTACCGAAAAGATTGCCGCAATAGGCGTGACGGTCAGATCGTGGATTACAACGCATGGCTTTGCGTTGAATGTGAACCCAGATATGAATCATTTCGCGATGATACATCCGTGTGGAATAAGGGATAAAGGAGTAACGTCGTTGAGCAAGATACTAGATAGAAAAGTAACCGTCGATGAAGTTGCGAAGAAGTACCCCAAGTATTTCGGAGAAAACTTCGGTGTAGAGATGAATGAGATAACCTTGGAAGAATTGATGGGATGTCTTCATTGAATAGTAAGAAGCCTAGTTGGCTTGTCGTCAAGGCTCCGCAAGAAAAGACTTTGCAGCATATGCGAAGACTACTTGACGATTTGAATTTACATGTGATTTGCGACCAAGCGCTTTGCCCGAACATCGGCACATGTTTCGCCCATGGCACTGCTACCTTTCTTATACTCGGTGATACTTGCACCAGAAACTGCCACTTCTGTGCTGTCAAGAAGGGGGAAACTCGCCCTCTTGACCCTGAGGAGACTGAACGTGTCGCGCAAGCGGTCAAGAGATTGGGACTAAAGCATGTAGTAGTAACGTCAGTTACTCGAGATGATCTGAAAGACTTCGGAGCTGAACAATTTGCCTCTACTGTCACAAGAATTAGGGCTCTGAATCCGGAAACGCGGATTGAACTCCTCATTCCAGATTTTAAAGGTTCATCTGAAGCCTTGAAGGAGGTAGTGAAGACCAATCCAGATATAATAGGACATAACCTTGAAACCGTGCCGAGGCTGTACCCTCAAGTGCGTCCAAGCGCATCCTACCAACGATCTCTCAAACTGCTGAAGATGATTAAAGTACTTAACAGTGCAATCTTTACCAAATCAGGGTTAATGTTGGGTTTGGGAGAAAAAGAGCGAGAGATATTGGGTGTTATGAAAGACTTACGCTCTGTCAATTGCGATATCTTGACATTGGGGCAGTATCTACAGCCTTCTGAGAGACAACTGAAAGTCGAAGAGTACATTAAGCCTGAGAAGTTCAAAGAGTATCAAGAGATCGGCTTACACCTCGGTTTTGCATATGTAGCTTCAGGACCTCTCGTCCGAAGCTCATTCAACGCAGGAGAATATTCATGGAGACTTAGCGCAACTCTTCAATGAAAGCAATCGTCCGCTCAACGGGAACTTCGTCTCCTTCAAAAGCGACGATTTTGCGAATTGTGCCATCGATTGGAGCAGCGACCTCGAACACGGCTTTCTCGGTTTCAACCTCGAAAAGCGGTTCGCCTTCTTTCACAGCGTCGCCCTCTTTCTTAAGCCATTTCACTATTTTACCCTTCGTCATGCTTTCTCCGAGTTTGGGCATAGTGACTGTTCTCGTAGAGTAGCCTCCAGACAATTTGGCAATATTAAGCGTACAGTATTTTACTGTTCCTCGTCACCGCTACGCTATTTAGTGATTCTCCTGAACGTGACAATTCCAATAGAAGTAGCCGCAATCGTGAAGACTAGAAGAGCCTCGAGATCAAAGAGCAGTCTACTCAGATCTAGATTTCCAATTATCAGCATTCTTACAGCTTCGACGCAGAAGCTGAAAGGGTTGACGCTGGCAACCGACTTCATCCAGTTTGGCATAAAGGCTGTTGGAAAAAGAGCGTTGCTCATGAACATTAGAGGCAGGTTGATCAAGTTGATGAAAGCGAAGAAGGTTTCATGAGTCTTCATGCTCGTAGCAGCAGCGATAGAGATACTTGCAAGACCGAGTGTGAAAAGCCCTGTAATTAGCATTGTAAGAACTATCCCAAGAATCCCTGTCTGCACAGTAACTCCGAGAGCAATAGCTATCGTTAGGACGATCAAACCCTGGATCATCCCTCTGATTGTGGCGGAGATCATCTTCCCAAGCACGATCGGTGTCCTAGGGATCGGCGCGACGAGAAGTTTGTTCAAGTATCCGAATCTTTTATCCCATATCACAGACATGCCCGCGAACGTTCCGCCGAATAGCATAGTCATCGCAACTATTCCCGGAGTCATGAAGCTTAGATAGTTAGGCGCTCCTAAGACAGATAGGAAAGGCGTTGGAGCGTTGCCTAAAGCGTTTCCGAAGAGGCCAAGCCAGATCAGAGGCTGGATAAGAGACATGAAAACGGCGGTTCGGGCTCTATACCAATGCTTCAATTCACGATTTGATATAGCGATCATTTCAGCTATCATGCTCTAGCCCTCCCAAGTGCGCGTCTCATACGCCAAAATTCCTCTGGAGATGCCTTATCTTCACGGATACGTCTGCCAGTGTATTTGAGAAACACGTCGTCCAAGCTTGGACGTAGCATCGAGATGGAATTAGCGACCAATCCAGCCTCGGATAGAAATCCAGCGAGCTTCGGTGTAGCAGTTTCCCCTCTATCTACGAAGACATTAAGACTCAACTTGTCGGGAGAAACCATAACGTCCTTTACGAATGGTTGCTCTTTCAAAGCCTTCACAACCTGCTCCTTCACTGGAGAAGTTTCAGAAAGTTTAACCTCGATAACATCTCCACCTACTTGGTCCTTCAAATGCGACCCGGGTCCAATACAAACGATCCTGCCGTAATCCATTATAGCTATTCTATCGCAAAGCATGTCTGCTTCCTCCATATAGTGCGTCGTCAAGAAGATAGTCACGCCATATTCATTGTTCAGTCGTTTGATATACTCCCAGATGTGAGCTCTTGTTTGAAGATCGAGTCCTAAGGTTGGCTCATCTAGGAATAAGATTCTCGGTCTATGAAGAAGACCTTCCGCTATTTCTAATCGCTTCCTCATCCCGCCCGAGTAGGTTTCCACAAGCCTGTCTTTTGCATCTTCCAAGTCGACGAGTTGAAGAACCTCTGCTATTCTCTTTTCCGCTAAGTTTCTCGGCATATGATAAAGAGTGGCGTGAAGCTTCAGGTTCTCAAGACCTGTTAGATCTTCATCAACTGAAATGTCTTGAGGCGCATAACCAATACAGCTTCTAACCATGTCGGGTTCCTGCACTATATCCTGTCTGCAAAGCTTAGCCGTTCCCTCAGTCGGCTTCAGAAGTGTACATAGCATCAAGATCGTGGTAGTCTTACCTGCGCCGTTGGGGCCGAGGAAACCAAAGATCTCGCCGGCCTTCACGTTGAAAGTGATCTTATCCACAGCTCTAACAGAGCCGTTAAAGACTTTTGTTAGATTCTGGACTTCAATAATATCGTCTTTGTCACTGAAATCTCGCTCAGTCATTTCACTTCACCGAAATCGATAGTCAATCGAAGACTATTCTTTGAATCTTCAGTCTAGCTTCATCGATGACCTTCTTGATCTCATCGATCTTCTCAGGAGTCAAGTCCTCATAATTTTTGAAGACAAGTCTAGCAAGGTCTCCGAGATTCTTTCCGAAAGCAAACTTCTTGAAGCAGACATCGTACTCCTTTCCCTCCATAATTCGTTTCATAACATCACCTTTTTCTTTCAAAGCCTTGCGACCAGCAGGAGTTACTGAGTACACCTTCTTCCCGTTCTTCTGAGTCGACTTGACATAGCCCAAGTCTTCAAGAAGTTGCATAGTTGGGTAAACAACGCCGGGACTTGGTATGTAGAGTCCTGAAAACCTCTCTCCAACGCATTTCATGATCTCATATCCATGCATCGGCCTATCCTTCAACACCTCAAGCACCAGAAACTTGAGATCCCCTCTGTCTACTAAACGTCCAAGCCCCCAAAGGGAACCGAACATGTGGAATGCTCGTGGGAACATTGGGCATCGCGCCGCCTAAGATATATCGCGATATACTTAAAGTTTACTTCCTGTAGCGATGAGGATGCCTTTCACTCTCCCATAAATGCGAAATGGATAGGCTACTCCTCAGGCCGTTCAGCGTTTGGAAGAATCGTCACGCTGAGAACCCTTTGGCCTGAGTATCATGAATGGCCTCAGGAGACAACTTTCGATTCTGCCGTAGATAGATTGAAATTGAAGTGAAATTAAACACCGGCATCGACATGCATCCCTCTTGACAGTTTTAAATGCACCATCATACATACCTTGAACTGGGAGTTTTGAAAATGACCGATGGTTCATATTTAATTGGCACGGATATAGGAACCTTGGGGACGAAGGCTGTACTAGTCGATCCCTCAGGAAGAATCCTTAGCTCAACATTCGAGGAGTATGATGTTCTCACTCCCAAGCCATTATGGGCTGAACAATGGCCGGAAGTTTGGTTCAATGCTGTTTGTAAGACTATAAGATCGGCTATAGAACAATCGCATGTGGCTCCTAGAGAAATCGCAGGTGTTTGTATTAGCGGATTGTACGGAGGATCTGGAATTCCGTGCGACAATGAGATCAAGCCGATCCGACCTTGCTTGATCTGGATGGACAGAAGAGCTGGCGATGAGGTTGCATGGGTACGCAAAAACATAGGTGAGAAGAAGCTATTCAAAGTGACCGGCAATACAGTTGACCCTTATTATGGTTTCACGAAGATGCTCTGGATCAAATTCAAAGAACCAAAAGCGTGGAAGAAGCTCTATCAATTCGTAACTCCAAATGCTTACTGCATCTATAAACTAACTGGAAAACTCTCAGTAGACTACAGTTCAGCTGGAAACTACGGAGGAATCTTCGATATTCACAAGCGACGATGGTCCGATACGATGCTTGAAGACATGGGCATATCGAGGAACCTCTTTCCTGAAAAGATACTGGCTTCTAAAGACATCGTCGGCGGAGTAAATGAAGAAGGGGCGAAGCTTACAGGATTGAATATGGGCACACCTGTCTGCGCAGGTGGCATAGATGCTCCTGTGTCCGCGCTGAGTGTTGGCGCTCTAAAAGATGGCGATCTGGCCTCAATGCTTGGAACATCCATGTGCAATGGGTTCATTCAGGACACCTTGCGGCTCTCACCGAAACTTGTAAACTATCCTTATGTCGCCTTTGACACAAAGAAACTCTATTCATTCGCAGGGATAACTACCGCCGGCGCCTGCGTGAGGTATTTTAGAGATCAACTGGGAAAGACTGAAGTCTCGATAGCTAGAGAGAAGAACGTTAGTGCCTACAAGATATTGGATGAAGAAGCTGAAAAGATTCCACTTGGCTCTGAACAATTGATATTCTTGCCACACATGATGATTGGTGAGAGAGCTCCTTGGTGGGATCCCTTCGTAAGAAGTTGCCTAATCGGATTGACATTGCACCACACAACAGCTCACATCTTTAGAGCTTTCCTTGAAGGAATCTCATACGCGTTCAGATATAGTATTGAAACCGCGTTAGAAACAGGAATTCCTCTAAGAAGAACGATCTTAGTTAATGGTGGGGCGAAGTCGAAACTGTGGCGAACGATTCTAACAGATGTCACCGGTTTATCAATGATCTACATTGCAGGTGCGCCTGGCGCTCCGCTCGGAGACGCACTACTGGCGGGAGTTGGAACAGGAACTCTGGAAAGTTACGCAGTCATTGACGAGTGGCTGGAAGTTACAGATACAACAAGCCCCAACAACAAAAACAAGCAACGATACGACAAGTATTATCGTGTCTTTAAGAAGATCTACCAAACCAATGAAGAAATCTTCAAAGCGCTCCACAAAATCACTTGACTACTGCAAAGCATGAGACCAAATCAAACCGAATAATTTCGTACTTAGGCTGTTTTCCAAGAACGAGTATCAAATTTTTATGCTGAACTCGATAACATATGATAGAATAAGAATGGCAAAAGGCAAGATCCTAAAATATCCAACAATTCCTATCGAAGTTTGGCCTGATAAGAAGATCGACGAACTTGTTGGAGAAATGAGCTTCATTGGATTTCAGGGAAGAAGACTCTCAGAGGCCGTTGATGTCTGGTCGAAGATGCTGAAGAAGAGAAACATCGTCATTTGGTTTGGTTTAGCGGGCGCGATGGTTCCGGCGGGGATGAGGCGGATAGTCTCCTACTTCATAAGACGCAGAATGATCGACGCTTTAGTAACGACTGGAGCCAATCTCTATCACGATTGTTTTGAAGCATTGGGAGGAAAACACTACATCGGGTCAGACTCACTGGATGATGTGAAACTCAGAAAAAATAGAATAGATCGAATATACGACATTCTCGCAAACGAGAAGAGATTTTACGCAGTGGATAATTGGATAGAGAAAGACTTCTGCGCAAACTTAATTGATGATTATCCATACTCGACGAGGGAGATCCTCTATTCCCTCGGCAAGATACTAAATGAAAAGTGCAGAGAGAGAGATTCGATTCTTGTGAGCGCCTTCAAGGCTGGAGTGCCAATATTCTCCCCAGCTCTTTGTGACAGTTCACTCGGATTTTCAATAATGTTCGCAAATAGAAGAAGGGGAAGGAGGATACTCATCAATGAGATTAAGGATATCGATGAAACTTCTCGAATAACAGAGAAGTCCAAGTTAACAGGAGTCATATTTATTGGCGGGGGTACTCCAAAGAATTTCATTCAACAAACGGCAGTGATAGCGAGCTATCAAACTCGACATAACAAGAGCCACAACTACGCCATACAGATAACCACGGATATACCTGTATGGGGAGGATTGAGCGGCTGCACGTTCGAAGAAGCCCAAAGCTGGGGAAAGATCGGCAGAAATGCTCCGAAGGTAACTTGCCATTCAGATGCCACTGTGGCTTTACCGATAGTGGCTCACGCGCTGAGCGAAAGATTCAAGAAACTAAGAAGAAATGTTCCTATCTTCGAGTGGTCAGAGAACAACCTTGAGATCAATTTTCAAAGAATGAGGTTATGAATATCAGTCTCAGATCCCGCTATGACATACCAATATTTGCGGCGAAATGCTTCGTCAAGAGGTGAACGTACTAATCCCACGTGACCGAAAGGAATCTCGTCAAGCTATGACATGACGACTTAACGAAAACCATCATTCGGACATAACTCCATCCAAAAACGACAAATACCATGAATGCCGGAGATATGCAAGCAAGCTCTGAATCTTGAGAGCGAAGACAGATAATAATCTTCAAGAGAAAAGGCGTCAAACATGTTCGGAGTTAACATTGCAAATGAAGCTCTGCGTAAGATCGTCGCATACACCCGAAGCTCCGACGAAAAGATCGGCCTACTGATCGGGGTGATGGCTCAGGACGGACTGTGGGTGACAGATGCTATAAGCGGATATGGTCCTGCTCACAGCAGTGGCACTGTCTTGCTTCCTCAAGCATTAGCTAGGGTTGCAGATGACATTCTTAAGGGCAGGATTGAAGGGTCCATCGTCGGTTGGTATCACTCCCACATCGGTCACGGAATCTTTCTGTCAAATGTGGATATTGATACGCAACTGAAGCTGCAACAATTTTCGCCGTACGTTGTAGCTTTGGTGATAGACCCCACGATCAATCAGTTCGGGGTATTCATGTACGAACCCAGATTCGGATTGGTCCAACTACCTTCAAGTCAGATAAGGATAATATAAGGCAGCACATGAGGAGAAAAGATGATGAAGTTTTCTGAAGTTGAATTTCTTTCCAAACTCGTTAGAGTAGACACCAACGCACAAACCAAAGTTGGTTACACTTCATGCGCAATGTTGATCGAGAGAGAAGCGAAGAAACTGGGGTTTAAGACAAGAGTTTACGATGCGGTTAAGGAGACACCTGACAAGAAACCGAGGCCAAGCGTAGTTGTAGATCTTGATGTAGGAGCAGAAAACACCATTCTACTAGTAACGCACTATGATGTTGTTCCGCCAGGCGTTGGCTGGAAGCGTGATCCATTCAAACTTAAGGTTCAAAGAGAGAAGGCCTTCGGGAGAGGTGCGACTGATGATAAGGGTTCGATAGTGGCAGCCCTCGGAGCGCTCCATTACCTCGGAACGCAATCGAGGATCAATCTGTCTCTCGTAGCTTCACCAGATGAGGAGGTTGGAGGGGAATTTGGCATCGGGTACCTTCTAGATCACAAGTATATAAACGGGGATGGAGCGGTGATTTTAGACGCTTCTCCAGAAATGGTCAGCGTGGGAGCCTCCGGTGTCATGTGGGGAATAATAACAGTGAAGGGAAAGCAAGGACACGCAGGATACCCGCACAAGACACGAAATGCAATAGAAGCAGCACTACCATTCTTAAATGACCTGAGAGAGTACTCGAAGATTCGAGAGAAAGTTCGATCGAGAATCCTTGCACCGCCGGGATCCCCGCACAAATACATCTGGGGAAGATTCTCACTCACGATATTGAAAGCTGGAGAAAAAGAGAACATAATCCCAGGATGCTGCGAAGCCCGTTTCGATCTCCGCGTATGTCCCGATGAAGACTACAGTGCTGCGAGACAAAACTTGAAAGAGTACTTCAGCAGGCTTGTGGCCAAACATAAGATTGATGCGACGCTAGAATTGCCAAAACATAGATTCTCAAACTACTATACTGATGCTAAACATCCCTTAGTGAGAAACTTCCAGAAAGCCGCAAGTACTGCCGCGGAAAAGAGACTGAAGATATGTGGCGAATTGGGCGGCAACGATGGACACTTCTTTGCGAGAAAAGGTATCCCTGTAGTATCCTTCGGCACGAACCGTATTGAATGCAACTTCCACGGCGCGGATGAGTTCGTCTATCTGAATGATATCAAGTTGGTAGAGAAGACTATAGTCAATCTCGCAAGAAATTGGACTTAGACCGCGAACTTGCACAGTGAGCCGAACATCCCATGTATTTAAAACGACTGCTGCCGACGGGATTCTGAAATATGATGTCTGCACACTCTCTACTCACGAATATGTAGGAAAGTGAACAAATCTCGAGGCATTGCATCTCGATTGATAGGTTGGCAACCGTTTGGAAAACTTCCTCGAGCATCTTTCTCAAGGCCTTCTGGAGATTTAGAGACTTTTATAGATAAAGAAAACTATAGAAGTAATTAGCTTAGAACAAATATTAGGTGGAATTATGGAAGAAGAGAAAAAGACTGTAGGCAAGGTAACCCACTATTATCCCAAGATCAGTGTAGCAGTAGTTGAGCTACAGGCGCCAATCAACGTTGGCGACAAAGTTCTGATTAAAGGAAGCAGTACCAACTTCGAGCAGGTGGTAGAATCGATGCAAATAGAGCACAAAGACGTTCAGAGAGGAGAAGCTGGACAGTCGATAGGCCTCAGAGTCAAAGAAAGAGTGAGAGAGAACGACTTAGTCTACAAGTAAAGAAGAGCGCTGAAGATTTCGAGCTTGACTCAACGGGAATACTGCTAATAGCCAGTCCGTAAAGTTTGCTCTGACCGTAGGGCTTCTGGCTAGGCATGCCTCTTACATAGTCAATATTCTGTGAAAGCTTACTGTTGCGCAGATGTAATCGTCAGATACCTTCCAGTTTCTCCGTAGAGAGATAAAGCTCTAAATATGAACCTGAATGAGACAACTACTGCCACGAAAACCTCCGTGAAAAGTGTAAGACACGACTGAACTGCATACCCCATTAGGATAGGTGTTTCACTCAGTTGGGCTGACTGTAATGAGAGCCAGAAGGAGAACGATAGTAATACTCGTTCAGCTCTTGCTCATTACATTGTCAGTTCTTCAACTTCAACCCAAGGAGACATCGGCGGTCATCGGCGATCTCGCAACAGTTTCCCCTGGCAAGTTTGATTGGTATCTTGGAACAGCTGAGGACCCTACAGTGCATAATGACTATCCAAATAGTACTGTATTGACAAATACGGTTGGCGATCTGCTCTTCAACGTAACTTTGAACGGTCCTCGGAGCTCGATCTCAATCTACATCCCACCGGAGTTTGAAGGCCTGATGTCCGGAAATACTACAAATATCTGGACGAACATTACCAACGACTACAAGTTCATATCTGTTTCAAAGATGCCGGCCGCGGACGCCGTTGGTCCCTATTGGTGGAAGATAACGATCTCGACTCCTCTCGCTAGCGGCATCCCAGCTGGTTGGCATTTAGTGAAGATTTTCGATCTCAAAGCGCCAAGTATTGCGGGAAGATACTTTTTTAAAATATTCACGCGTCTCTTAGGCTTCCCTTTTGAAACTTCAATAGGTTCTATCAATTTTCCAACACTCGTCGCCAAAGATGAATTGAATCCTGCATACATTTCAGGGCGTATTCTCTATGGAGGCAACGAGTATTATGGGTACTATTACGGCCTGCCAATCGATGTTCCTGGAAAGGTTATAGCCGAAGGAGTGACGCCTCAGGGAAGAATAGTGAAAGCTCAAGCTTACTTCAATGCTAGCGCAAACGGTTACTACACAATTTATGGCTTGGCTCTTGGAACATACAATTTGACTGCTTCCGCGGCAGGTTTCCCTCCGGTCAGACTGAGCCGCCCCGTTTCGGTACTTGCCGGACAATCGCTTGATAGAGTTGATCTTTACGTGTATCCTGGTTCTGAGGTATCAGGAATAGTCTGGTCAAAATGTCCTCTACAGCCGGTTCCATGGGGATGGGTCTATGATGTTGCAGGAACACCTAGGCCTCGCCCTATAACGATCGAGCTGCTAGACATGGAGGGAAGACTTGTTGCATTTACCGATGGGGCGACCGCTCCCACTTGTGTGAACTACAACTTCACTTTAGGAAACGCCATAGAATATGATGGGCATATTCCTCAAGACTATGCCGGATATGTCTCCGGGTTTTCACCAGGCGATTATATAGTCAAGGTCTACGTGAACAACTATGTTCAGTTGGATGCAACGTATGTTCATGTGTTCAATGAGACGAAGTCGATATTTGTTCCGATAGATTTGTTGAAGAGTGGTTTATTCAATGTGACGATACACTTCAAGGATTCGCCTGGGCTTCAAGAGACTCCGACCATACTAGATCATTATCTGGTTATCGAAGCTTACGACTCATACGGTACTTTGCAAGGATGGAATATCACTTGGGTTCCAAAAGGTAGCGTAAATAGAGTCGTGGAGATGACAGGGTTCCTCGGCCTATTCAGTTTCAGGGGAATTAGAGATTATGGGCTGTATCCCGCAACCTACATGATTAAGGCCTATATGAGTGGCTACACGCAATTGGAGATACAGCATTCTACATTGGCCGGCTGTTGCAATGTAACTAGCTTAAGCTTCGAGATGGTCAAGGGAGGAACTATCAATGTTACGCTCTACTCTGTCGACTGGCAAGATCCACGCATTCTTAGGCCGTGGTTGTACCCTGGAAGGAACATAACGATTTACTTCATAGATCAAACTGGAAAAGACTGGGGCTCAACCTACGTCAGCCAGCCTTCGACTGGAACCTACGTGTCTTTCAGCTACTATGGGACAGACTACTATGCCTTGACCAAAAGCCCGTACGTCTACTACCTAGGACTGCATGACACTGCGCTACCGACTGGAACCTACGACATGAAAGCATATACGCCCGGATACTTGCCAAGCGAAATTACTTCCATAGAAGTAGCCGCTGGAACCGTAGGAGATATAAGAATGAACCTGATTCAAGGCGCAACTATCTACATCATCATGAATTTCAAGACCGAGGGCATACTCGCGCCAATAAGCACGTTAGCAGCAACGCCGATAAGGATTGAGGTTTTCAATTCGATAGGTGAGCTGGTAGGAGCCTCTCTAGGTTACGTGCCGCCTAACATCGTTCAAATATCATGGCCAGCATTTGATTTCGCTAAGATATACGGCCTCGACTCGTACGCTGGCACCTACACTATCACTTGGACGAATTATTTCCACACAACCGATGGCAAGCTACATAAAGACAGTGGATTGCCGGCTGACACATTTTTCGTGAAAGCCTATGTGCCCGGGTATAAGCAGAACGCAGATGTGGAAGCAACGGTGTCCTTGTCTGGAGCCGCGACTGTCATCTTTGATATGGAGAGGTTGGCGCATGTACATGGAATTGTTCGTTGGTTTAATATGTTCGGAAATCTGTCGCCTCTTTCATGGGCCACTATTAGCGCATACGACATGAGGCAAGTCACCACCAGCTCTTTGGACGGACTCTATGACTTTTGGATTCATGATGGTGATATTCTAGTCACTGTTGCTCTATATGGGTACGAAACTCAGACAATGAATATACATGTCACTCTAGGATCGGAGACTGAACTGAACTTCAACATGCTTAGTCACGGCATGCCGGTTCCTGAACTTGATCCCTCTGTTACACCGCTGCTGTTTGCAGTGGCATTTGTTTTCTTAGCCTTGAGAAAGATAGTTGGATTTCGATTGAGAAATAGATTAACGTCTACAAGGGGTGTAGATATCGATCGAGCCACAGCGAGTCTGAGCTTCTCTTAGACCTTCCCAATGGCAAGTCCAACATTTCTAGCCGGACACGTAACGAGAAGAGAAACTCCAGTGGCCCCCCGTACTTCTCAGCTGTGTCGAATCACGTCTTCTCAGCGATTCAGCGATATTGTTTCTCGAAAACATCCATGGCCGCTGCGACGCCAGAACCGGGTTTTACATCGACGCCAAGTTCTGTGAGAGCCACTTCAATTGCCGCTATTGTGGGTATAACGTACATTGGTGAAGCAGTTACACCCATGTGACCTATGCGAATCCCCTTCACCCCGGTTAGAGCTCCCATCTCAGCGATCAGTATGTCGAATCTCTCGTTGAGTATCCCCTTCAATTTGCCTATATCGATATCGTTGGGAACCCTCGCAGCGGTAATCGTACTGGAAGCTTCCTCCTCCTTAGGAACTATTTGGAAACTGAGGTTTCTGAGACCATCTCTTGTTGCTTTGCCAGCTATGTAATGCCGTCTATATCTATTTTCAAGTCCCTCTTCCAGCGCTAGCTCCGTTGCACGTTTTAGCGCTAAGATGACTGAGCAGGGCATCGATGATGGGAACGGGTGGCCCCAAGAGCCCCATTCGTCTATGAATTTCTTCCAGACTTGAAGATTTAGGAATCTAGCTCTCATCGGAGTTCTTCTATGTAAAGCGACTTTCCAAGCTCTGTCGCTAATAGCAACTGGAACAACCCCGTTAACACTGCCCAAAGCTTTGCTGGCATATCCGATGCAAATATCGATATTCCAGTCATCCATCCTTACCTCAATACCGCTGAAAGATGATATCGTATCTACAACATACAGAACATTGAATTCTCTACAAATCTCGCCGATTTCCTTTACCGGATTAAGGGTGCCAGTACTTGTTTCAGAGTGGACAGCGAACACCGCCTTGATATCTCTTTCTTCTCTCAACTTGTGTCGAATCTCGTCTGGACTGACTGCTTTCCCAATGTCAGCCTTGACATCAATGGATTTTCCTCCGTGCATTTCGATAGAGCTACGGAAGACCCCTCCAAAAAATCCATTCAACACATTCAGGCCCCTATCCCCGGGTTCTATTAGATTTCCAACAGCTAGGTCTATGGCAGCATTACCTGGACCCGGGAGAAGTAGAACAGATTGGTTCGTGTTGAATATTCTTTTCAGTTTGTTGCATGTTTCAATGTGTATCTGACCCCATTCAGACCCGTAGTGTGGAAGGACAGGCCTAGCCATTACGGACAATACTTCTGGGTCTACTTCAGACGGGCCTGGAATCATCAGAATCTTCCTGCTACCCATCATATTCACCGCGTCCTCTATTCACGTAGAGAATCTTTAAATGGTTTCCGCAATTTTCAGCAAGGCCAAGCCCTTATAATAGAAAGCCAGATGTCGTCTGGTTTCATCGCAATTAACCAGTGCTTCATCGGAACCTCGCAACAGGAAGGAGTGCATCTTGATGTTAAAAGATCTAATATACATTGCCGATATTCTCGCTGTAGCTGGGAAAATCCCTTGATTGCGAGGAAACATGCGGCCAAATTTTCGTTTATACTCATTTTGATTCTGTTGTGTTCGCTATCGATGGCAACTCGTGTTCACTCTTCAGTTGGTAGAGCTTTGATACTTTCACCAGTCGAGAATAGTCACCCATTCAGCGAACTTCAGGACTTAATGAGCGACCTTACCTCAGTCGGGTATTCTGTTGATGTAATGAATGGCTCCCAAGTTACAGTTGAATTCCTTGAGTCTGGTCTGAGAGATTACTCAGTCATAGTATTCAGAACAGAGGCGATTGAATTTGAAAGGGAAGCTCTCTCCTTTTTCACTGGCGAGATCGTCTCTGGAGAAACTATTGCTAAGTATCAACAAGAGATTTCAGATGAACTTGTGGCTTACACTTCGAGTAAGGTCTTCAGGGTTTTCCCTAACTTCATCGAACATTTCTATGCGCCAAACGGTCTTCAGGGAAAGCTGATCTACTTCTTCTCAGCTTTCTCGAGCAGCTTCTCATCCTCGTTCATGAAGGCTGGAGCTGAAGTATTTATTGGATATGCAGGTGACGTTTACTTGGAATGGGGAATAGGCGACCGCGCTACTACGAGCCTCTTCGATTTCCTCTGCAGAGGGCATGATGTTGAGACAAGCGTTCGGGAGACAAAGCAGCTACTCAATAGTAGGTGGGGAGTATCCGCTCCGTTCAATACTATATCATATGTAGGAGACGGTGCGTTCACGATTACCTCAATTACATTGACGAGCACTGTCACGCAGACCGCAACAACTACTAGCCAAACATCAACCACTACGACCGCGACGAATGCAACCTCTACATCATCGACGACAACTGCAACAACTTCGACTGTGATCCCTGAGTTCCCGCTATCAGTGGCTTCATTCATTCTGTTCCTAGCAACAGCTATGCTTCTATTTGCAAGAAGAAGACATCTGTCCGCTTGTAATGAATGATTAGATAAGACCGGTTGAACCAACGCCCGCCCTCTTGCCCGGTCGCTATGATGGTTTTCAAGGTAAAGTTGATGTTAGTCTTCAAGCATGTATATCCCGAAGGCACTGCATGTTCATGTATAACCCAAAAGTCCTAGAACACTATCACAATCCGAGGAATATCGGCGAGATCGAGGATGCTGATGGCGTTGGAGTTTACCTCAGCGGTTTCTGCGGAGATATAACGAAGTTCTGGATTAAGGTTCAAGGCGATAAGATCATTGATGTCAAATTCAAGACTCAGGGTTGCGCTGCATCCATCGCCAGTGGCAGCATACTTACAGAGTTGGTGAAAGACAAGACCCTAGAAGAGATTCTAAGAATCACGAAGGAAGATGTCGCTGGGGCATTGGGCGGCTTACCTGAACAGAAGATTCACTGTTCCCTATTGGCGACAGACGCTCTATGTGATGCTATATACGATTACCTTTCAAAGAATGGGCTTCAGGTTCCAAAGGAACTTTCTGAGAAGCATGACAAGATCAAACTAGAGTTACAGAGGCTAAAGGATATGGGTTATATTTTGATCTAGACGCCCTTCAGTTTCCGTTCTTTTATAAATTCGAATAGAAAATCATCACTGAGATTCTCCAGTCCAACCCTGTTGCGAGGTAAAAGAACCTTAGCTCGAATTAGTTTCTGACTTCACTCTGAATAGTTCATGCTCATCTATAGAAGCCATAATGTAGCCCAGTCTCCTGACTTCTTCAGCTTCTACATTCTCAGCCGATAACTGCTCTATCAACTTGTTAAGAGTTGTTGAGTTAACTTCTATCTCAACCTGTTTGCCATTCTTGTTCTCAAATCTAATGGCGACGCTTGACGAGTCTTCAAGTCTCAATCGTTTGTTCCCAACGGTGCATCCCGTTGCGATCTGAACTCCGTCTAGAATGCATGAGAAAGGGATAGAGTTCTTCAGCATAACAGTTGCAGCCAACTTTGGGTCGCCCTTTTCAATCCCCAATTTCATTAGGCCGACAAGCCCTGCTCTAACCCCTATGACTAGGAACGGCCCGACGTGACCGTGAAAGCCCCCAGCCTCCTTCAAAATTGTCATCAATTGCAAGTCAACATTGCCCAAAGTTCCCTTCAACATAAACCCTCCATCAAAATCTTAGGCAATTCTCGTACGCATTATTGAATACTTGGTAGAACCTTCCTCCTCATCAAAGCTCCAGCGAGGATAGCCCCAATAGTGCCCCCAATAATGCCTCCGACCGCGTGAAGCCCAGCGAAGGTAAGAACAGCTGTCGCAGTGCTGAAGCCCATGAAGAAGCTGCCGATAATACTTCCAGCAACACCAGCGCACAAAGTGGAGAAGAGGACTAGGATCAGAGACCCGCGGAGGCCGCTCTCAAAAGAGCTCCTATAGCCTACAGACCTCGTCAAAACATCGAAAAGTATGCTTGCAACTATAAAGGCGAGCATATGAAATGCTCCCGGTCTGAGCACGAAGGTTAAAGCTGTGACTACAAGTCCTGTGAGAGATGCTGACCCGAACTTCCTCGTCCACCAGATAACCAAGATTAAGGATATGAAGGCCAGAAGGTCGCAGATGAACGGCATGCCTGTCACTTGCCAAAAGATTGGAGATATCAGAATGTTCAGAATTCCCCACAGCGCACTTAACGCAGCGACAGCCCCCACATCCCTCGTAGTGAAGTAGGCCATCAGTAATACCTTTCAACACAATAGTATTACTAAGATTAAAACCTTATCGTCCGCAAGATGTCGTGAAAAATACGTTCCGCGTATTTATAAGTACGAGTCCTCGTAGTTTACTGCGGAGCAGAAGGGTGAATATGAAAATCTCGCCTTCGATCGAGGAATATCTGGAGAATATCTATAGGCTTGAAAAAAAGGAAAGTTCAGCAAGAACAAAGCAACTTGCAGACAGGATGCATGTAGGCCTTGGAACAATAACAAACACTGTGGAAATGCTTGAGAGACAAGGACTCATTGTACATAGACCATACAAGGGTATTAAGCTGACGGGAGAAGGAAGAAGAACAGCTCTAGATGTGATAAGGAGACATCGACTTGCTGAACGGTTCTTGACCGATATTTTGGAAATGGATTGGAGTAGAGCTCATGAACCAGCTTGTAGGCTTGAACATGGCCTTACTGAAGAGGTGATCCAGCCTCTCAGGAGGATTTTAGGCCATCCTAAGACTTGTCCACATGGGAACCCGATTCCAACAAGATACGGAAGAATGATCGAAGGGAAGTCAGAGTCTCTAATCGATCTTAGACCAAAGGAACGCGGAACCATAGTTAAGATAACTGAGGAAGATCGGGATCTACTGCAGCATCTCCGTTCATTAGGTCTCGTCCTAGGAACATGCGTGAGAGTTGAGGAAAAGATCCCGTTCGATGGCTCCGTGGTAGTCAAACGGAATGAGGTTGAACACTCGTTAAGTAGCAAGGTCGCCTCAGCGATCTGGGTTAAGAAATAGTCTCAAGGGCTTTCTCATGTCAATCGACCCGCGGCTACTAGAACTGCTTGAACTCATTAGAACTTCAGAAGCTCAAAACAAGCCGGTGAGACCGGATAGACTGGTTCTTGAATTAGGATGCTCTCTCGATGATCTGGGAAAACTCCTCGAAACCGCATTGAGAGAAGGTCTCGTTGAACGCATCGCCGATATGTGGAGACTGACTGAGAAAGGACGCATCGAAGTTCAGAGCCATCGCGAACGTTACATTCACGAGAAGTATGGACACAAGCCGGGTTTCCTAGGACGGGCAACAAGATTTGTTGAAGGGAGCATTCAGGATTGGCGCGGCCATTGGCGCCGCAGACACGGTCTTGATGAAAACTCGTTGAAAGGCTTCTACAGGAACATCCAAGACCTTGAAGGTCGCGTGGAAGAAACTTCTAGTTTGGTAGAGCTGCATCCGGGCGAAAGAGGGACCGTGGCCTTCGCGCTAGGCGGCTATGGATTAGTTAGAAGGCTTGCAGACATGGGCTTAACCCCGGGAACAGAAGTCACAGTCGTTAGGAACGCTCCCTTCCGTGGACCTATAGAAGTAGCGGTGCGAGGCGTATCCCTCGCACTTGGCTATGGCGTAGCTTCGAAGGTTTTTGTCAAGCGACCCAAGGGAACAGACTGATGGAAACTAGGCGTCGCATAACTGTAGCCCTAGCTGGGAATGCCAACGTTGGGAAGTCTGTGATATTCAACCAGCTCACAGGCTTGGACCAAGTCATAGGCAACTGGCCGGGCAAAACAGTTGAGCGCGCCGAAGGTACGTTACACTATCATGGATATACCGTCAAGGTTCTCGATCTTCCTGGCACATACTCACTATCGGCATTCTCAATAGAGGAAATTGTGGCCCGCGATTATATCGCTATTGAACGGCCCGACGTGATAGTAAACATTGTTGACGCCTCAGCATTGGAGCGCAACCTATACTTCACGATTCAATTGCTTGAGCTAGAAGCCCCGATGGTTATGGCATTAAATCAAGTTGACTTCGCGGCGAAGAAGGGCATAAGGGTTGATGGTGAAAAACTGTCGAGAGTTCTTGGAATACCTGTTGTGCCGACTGTCGCGATTACGGGAACTGGAATAAATGAACTACTGTCGACGATCGTTAAGGTTCTTGAAGGCAAGACCAAGCTTACTCCCCTCAAGATCCTATACGGCAAGGAAATCGAAGATAGACTTGAGAAGCTTGAGCTGACGATCCGTGAGAAGCTACCTAACTTGTCTGCGAAGTATCCAGCAAGATGGATAGCAGTAAAGCTCCTTGAGAAAGACGAAGATATGATAAAGAAAGTTGAAGGCTACCAGCAGAGACTTGAGATCTCAGCCTTCGCCAACGCCATCGCTGAAGAGATCGAGCGTATACACGGCGAACCCTCACCGATCGTCATAGCGTCTGAAAGATACAGCATCGCCAGTAAGATGGCGAAAGATGTAACACATGTCGAAGCCCCTCCAAGGCTACATCTAGAGGAGAGGCTGGACGCCATCACTGCTCACAAGATCCTAGGCTACCCTATTCTAGCATTAGTGATGACGGCCATGTTTGCCACAATCTTCATCATAGGAGATATCTTGGTCAGAACTCTAGAAAACCTGTTCGAAAACATGTTGATTCCAGCTACACTAGACTTGCTTTCGACAGTTCTTCCGCCAGCTCTCGTTGATCTGGTCTCCAAAGGTTTCCTATCAGGGATAACTGCTGGCGTAACCATAGCGTTACCCTACATAGTTCCATTTTACATTATCCTCTCAATCCTCGAAGATAGCGGCTATCTGCCCAGAGTCGCTTTTCTATTAGACAAACCTATGCACAAGATCGGCTTGCACGGCAAAGCATCCATATGTCTGCTTCTCGGCTATGGTTGCAACGTACCAGCATGTATCGGATGCAGGATAATGGAGACTCAACGTGAACGGCTCCTCGGAGGTTTTGTCACAGTTTTGATACCTTGTGCTGCGAGGACTGTGATAATCTTAGGGTTGGTCGGTAGGTATATTGGAATTCCAGCAGCTTTAGGACTCTACGCTTTCGATCTACTCCTAGTCTTCACACTTGGAAGGGTTGGCTTTAAAGCCCTTCCCGGTGAACCTGTGGGGTTGATAATGGAGATGCCTCCCTACAAGATGCCCTCTATGAAAACTGTAGCTAGAAAGACTTGGGCTAGGACAAGGGATTTCATTTATATAGCGTTTCCTCTAATCATAGCGGGCAGCGTTGTCTTAGAAGTTTTAGCGGTTACAGGCCTTATATGGTCGATAGCAGACTTGATGAATCCTTTGATCGTTGGGTGGCTTGGGCTACCCTCAATCGCGGGGATACCTATAGTCTTCGGTATTCTTCGAAAGGAACTAACGCTAATCTTGTTAGCAGATCTCGCTGGAACCTTAAACTTTAGCCAAGTTCTGACACCAGTACAAATGATCGTGTTCTCGCTGGTAACTATGATCTATGTGCCTTGTATCGCAACCATAGCCGCTTTGGTACGAGAATTCCAGTGGAAGAAGGCTTTGGCGATTTCGATCATCGATATCCTCCTTGCTCTACTGATAGGAGGAGTAGCGTTTCGCCTCCTATCCTACATTTTAGGCTGACCATACTGATAGGCCTTATTGGCCCAAGATGAGTTCCAATAAACAGTACTTCTTCGAAGATTCTAGGAATGAGTCGACTCATCAGCCAGCCATAGAACTTGATTGAGAGGCTGCCCCGAAGTGAGTAAAAGTAGTGAGAAATGACGTATCATCCCAGATGATGATAATGATGCAAACATCGGATTAATCTCTCAGTATCGGCGCTGTCATACAGTGGGGGCCTCCCCCGCCTCGAATAAGCTCAGATCCTTCTATCTCAATTAGGTCTACACCACTTTGAATCAAGAGCCTTTTCACTCTATCAATCCCCGTATATCCGACTGCTTTTCTAGGTCCAATTGCAACTAGGTTCGTAGCTCTCATATAACTTTCATAGTCTGTAACCTCGACGAACTGGAAACCTTTGCTGGCTAAATAGCCGATTAGATCCATGCGTCTTCTTTTTCTGTTAGATTCAATCAACGTTGACTTTCCAGTCAAAGATTGCCTGTGTATGATGCAGAGGTCTCTATCAAGGAACATTAAGAGGCCGTCTAGATGAACAGCCCACTGAGGTAGAGAAACAGCTACCACTGTCTCCAAATTGTTCTCCTTCGCATGCCCTAGTAACTGTTTGAGTGCCGTATTGTTTGTTCGATCTCCTACACCAACAAGAAGAATCTCATCTGACATGTACACGAGGTCGCCGCCTTCCATCATCCCCGGTGAAATCACCTCCATTAGCGTAGGAACTCCCAACTTGTTAAGAGCGAGTTTAGCTATTTCAGGTTCCTTCGCTCTAACTTTGCTCTTCATTCGCATAACAATCGATCCGGCTCGCGTAACAGAGACTATGTCGCGAGTATAAACTAGATTGGGACACTGGCCCATCAATGATCGGATCTTTCCGTCATCTTTCAGAATATCGCCCAGAAGTATAACTTCTACACGCTCTTCTCTCAGAACATCAACGAAATGTTCGTGCTCACGACGGAATTTATCTCGAAAGACTACGTCCCTGTAAAGATACTTCTTGAAGCTTTGAGCGTCGACAAGGTCAAGTTCGCATCCTGGCGAATGCATCAAGACTTTCTTAAGTCGTCTGAACTCGCAATGAGCTCCCCACATGAGGTACACCCATTGATTCCAAAGTGATAATAGTAGATGTAATTTACGAAATGGTACTTGCCAGTAAGGAGGCCCACGGAATAGACACGAGACTAAAAGCAAGATAATTTAGAGATATCCACTGAGGCCACTCTACTCAAAAGACGCTTCCTCTTTTGCCTGCGTAGCTGTAGTTTCCAACTCTCTAATCCGGTTCTTAGCAGCGTCTAGTTCTCTGTTTGTTTCAGAGAGTTTTGCCTCCAAGTCTTCAAGGTTCTTCTTCATATCTTTCAGTTGATTCTCGCGTTCGACGAGTCTTCCCTGCAGTTCTTCTATCTTCTTGTCAGCTTCTTGCTTTGGCACTGATTCAGCCAGCTTCGATTCTAGTCCATCAATCTTGGAGCGAAGCCCTTCCTCGACTTTCCGGGCCCTCTCCATCTCAGCTTCAGCTTGACTTCTCGGAATAGACTGCTCCAGCTTCGATTTCAACTCCTTCCCTTCTTCCTTTGCCTGCTCAAGCTTGGACTCGAGCTGCCCGATCTTGTCTTCTGAGTCTGCCTTCAAGGCGTCAAGCTCCGATTTTGGCACGTACTCCTTCAACTTGGCATCCAACTCCTCAACCTTGCTCTCCAAAGCAGCGGCCTCCTCCCTTGGAACTGAGCGAGAAAGCTTTCCTCTTAGATCAGCTATCTCATTCAATCGGTTTTCAAGTTCCTTTTTCGGAACAGAGTTCGCTAGTGTTTCTTCGAGTTTCTTGATCTCAGCCTGCAGTTTTCCGCTGATCTCTTTCAGCTGAGCCTCCGCCTCCTCTTTGAGGATTGATACGCCTAGTCTTGACCCTAGCTCCTCTACCTTGGCTTGAAGAATCTCAGCGTCGACCTTCGGCACAGATTGCGCAAGTTTGGCTTCGAGTTCACCGATCTTGGCTTCTAAATTTCTTCTAATAGCATCTAACTCTGTTTTTGGCAGAGATTGGCTCAACTTCAACTTTAGGTTTCTAATTCTCGTTTTCAGCCTCTTTAACTCAGGCGTCTCCTTCTTCAGACTCACGCGTTTCCTAATCTTCTTGGGCAAGGGCAAATTCCTCATGGAAAAACCACTTCGCAAACTTATAAGTATGCGGCTCGACAGTTCAAAAGCTGGTCATAACGGCTTTCGTCGCAGGCGGATTCAAGAGGAGCAATATAGTATTCAATCATGAAAATTTCTCATTAACCTGAGAACGCCGAACACGACGGACAGTTCTATCCTTGCACGGAAATGGATACTAGCTTCATGCCAGCTCACATTCTGAAATAGTAAGCCAAAAGGAATCCTATAAAGGCCACAAGTGTTAGCGGAAACCAAAAGAATCTGAGCCCTTGGTCTATCCTAACTCTTGGATTGATGGAACGAATGACAGAGAAAAAGACTAGAACTACCAAAAGCTTCAGAGTTGCCATGATCGAACTAAGAACGATAGCTGTGCTATTTGTGAAGTCAATAACCAGTCCGCCTAGGAAAACCGTTGAGAGAAACCAAGACAAGATGAAAAGTCCCATTGACTGGGAAAGCTTGAACAGCATTAAGGCAACGCCCGAGTACTCAGTGTAGGGCCCTGCAACTATCTCCGTTCTTGCGTCAGGTATATCGAATGGCGCAAGCGTCAGCTTGGCTTGAGTCGAGAAGAAGGCTACTATGAAAGCTAGGAAGCCCGAGATCTTGAAACAGAAAGGACCATGTGACAATTGCCAAGAAACTATATCCTCTATTCTCAGTGAAACTGGTTGAACACTCAGCATAATTGTGAGAATCGACACTAGGAGAGGCAGTTCATATGAAAACAGTTGGACGACCTCTCTTTGAGCCCCAATTGAAGCATATGGGTTGCCGGATGACCATCCCGCTATCATCGCTGCCAATACAGGCAGAGTGAGAACGTAAAGTAGCACAATTACATCCCCTAGAAAGTTCAGCGGCGCCGGCGTGTGGATTATCGGCAACATCAGAGGAACAATCATCATTGCTGAGAATGAAACGAACGGTGCAAGCATGAACCAGAATCTATGAGCTTGACTTGGAATTATCATCTCCTTGGCGAACAGTTTGATCATATCAGCCCAAGGTTGATACAAAGGCGGACCCACTCGGTATTGAAGTTTCGCAGCCAGTTTCCGATCGATCCAGCTGAAGAACAAGCCCACATTCGATGAGAAAGCCAAACCGGGAAAAACGAGAAGATAGAACAGAATCTCGAATATATTCATTTGCTACCTCCTTTGCATGACTCTTTCAGTGATCTTTATTCTATTGCATTTGATGTATTGAACGCCCTCTCCTCCAAGAGTACTACCCTACGCCAACGATCGACCCTTAAACCTTGAGCAGATATCATATCGACGTACCTCTATAGCTTTTTACACTAGATTTGGAGAACCGATATGGTCTTATGCGAAATTGAGCTTGACTCTGCTTTGTCTTTTCAACGCATCCGACTACCCACTTTTATACGAAGACCTAAATAAGTGGTAAAAACACTTTTCTTAAAAGTGCCTGAGAAACAATGACAGAGAATGAAAGTCATAAAGACAAACCTTTTCTCGGAGGAGAACTTGCCGATGAGAAGATATCTGCAACAGTGAAACGTGGGAACATAGTTTTGTACGGGGTCATCTGTGTAGTTGGCTACATTGTATCTCGTCTATACATCCTCTATACGCATGAAGTCAATCTAGCGGCTGAGCTGTTCATGCTCATAGTTTGGGTGATATTATTCCTACCATTCTATAAAATGTGGAGAAGAGGGCGGTAGCTGTTTGCATATTCCATTAACTGAATCTATCGCCGGTAAATCGCTCAATAGTATACTAATCTACCTTAATCTTGACCGTGCTTCTTAACGCCGACAATCTTGAATTCTCTTTCAATTCTTCTCTATCATAGATTTATATGGAACTGGGTTGTCTCAATAGAGAACCACCTTTACCGTTATTGTGAGCGATTGCCAATGAGCGGTCGAATTTTCGGAGGGAAGGCGACTAAGCGCAGTAGATATGGAGCGACCTCTAGGGACCGAATTGTGCGGACATTGAGATCCGCGGAGATCTGTCGTGAAGGAGGTTTGAAGTACCACGTCATAGATTCCGAGTGGAAATGGGCTTATCTGACGAGTTACCAAGCTCGCAAGTTGATGAGTTATTCTGAAGGTTTGGTAACCGTCATCACGTTCTCGACTAGACACCTCAATTCTTCCAAGCTCATGCGAAGCATATTTAGCGAGATAGCGTCGAGGGATTATTTGGCGTTGAATCTGGTCTTGGGGAACAAAGCTTACTTGAACTCAACTGAATGTAGGAGACCAGCGGTTAGAACGCTTACCGATTCAGTGAAGTTTGTCCGGAAACGCTTCGGCGATGTCGCTGTCTTCATCGGAACAGAGGGTCTGACTGAAGAAGCATCGCGTTTGGCGGCTGAATATGATTTAACGCCGTTCGTTTTGCTCGATAAGTATCTTCAACATGATCTGTCCTTGATTAAAGATATTTGCGGAAGAAGAGACGTTGCCGTCTACATCCCTTTCCTCGTATCCAGCAATT
>Ga0315312_1000685_pt1 | contig 34484 bp, 39 predicted proteins | sample TDP7_MG_FD_203629 | JGI IMG/M metagenome (GOLD analysis project Ga0315312, IMG submission 203629) | Freshwater sediment microbial communities from Lake Towuti, South Sulawesi, Indonesia - TDP7 | ecosystem: Environmental > Aquatic > Freshwater > Lake > Sediment | place: Indonesia: South Sulawesi... | reverse complement strand
TCGCCCGCATGGATGAGGAGGGTTACTTCTACATCCTCGACATCAAGAAAGACATGATTATTGCTGGGGGATTCAATATTTACCCCAAGGACATCGACCAGGTGCTGGCGGAACACCCGCAGGTGACTGAGGCCGTGGCCGTAGGAATTCCGGACCGTTATCGAGGCCAGACCGTAAAGGCATTTGTAGTACTCAAACCAGGCCAATCCGCCACGGAAGAAGAAATCCTCGACTTCTGCGGTAAAAACCTGGCAAAATATAAAGTCCCTACCCAGGTAGAGTTTCGGCAAGGTTTGCCCAAATATTCTTCCCGAAAAATATTAAGAAGGATGCTTCGCCAAGAAGCGATGGAGAGAGAACAGAAAATTTATCCTTCCCTTGACCCCTTGAACTCTGGAATCCTGGAACCTCATAGGCCATGAATTGCGTCATTCTCCAGTCTGACTCTCAGGGGATTTCACAGGCAAGCCAAATGATCCTTAATGGGGGCGTGGTGGCTTTCCCTACGGAGACTTTCTATGGCCTGGGCGCGGATGCCTTGAACGAAAAGGCCCTAAAAAAAATCTTCCAGGTCAAAGGAAGGTATGAGAGCAAACCCCTGCCTCTTCTGATTGCTAACCGAACCTGGCTTTCGGGATTGGTGAAAAAAATTTCTCCCAGGGCCGAAAGTTTGATGGAGAGGTTTTGGCCCGGCCCCCTCACTCTGGTCTTTGAAGCTTCTCCGCATCTGCCCAACCTCCTTACCGCGAATACAGGCAAAGTAGGGATCAGAATCTCCAGCCACCCAATAGCCCAGGCTCTGGTCCAGGCCGTAGGACGACCAATTACGGGCACTAGCGCCAATCGCTCGGGATATCCCAGCGCCTCCATTTCCGCCGAAGTATTGCGAGCCCTTGGAGAACAGGTGGAGGCCATCATAGATGGTGGAAAAACGAAAGGGGGCCTGGGTAGCACGGTACTGGACGTCTCCGGTTCCCGCCCAATCATCATTCGCCCAGGAGCCGTTTCCCGGGAGGAATTAGCCTCATTCCTGGATGGACCCTGAAATGGATAGAAAATTCTCAAAAATTGTAGCCCGATAAGTTCCGTGCCAAATCAGGGCAGGTTAAAGTTTTGGCAAATCAAAGAGAGAAAGGGGGGATGGGGGGGGTTTACGGTCAATTGGGAGTTAAGAGAATAGTTTTCTTGAAAGTATCCTGAGAAAGGAAAGGAGGACGATTATGCGTAAATTAATACTTTTTTTTATGATTCTGGTCCTGGTTATCTTATGCGGCCAGGATGTTGCAATGGCCCAGAAAAAGGTCAAATTAAACTTCACAGCAGGAGGAGTAGGCGGCGAATGGTATGTGATGGCTGCGGGGGTCGCCGATATGATTAAGGAGAAGGCTCCCTGGATTGAGATGACTGTCCTCCCTGGCGGTGGTACCTTAAACAATGTGCGAGTGGGCAAGGGTGAGGTGGAGTCAGGGTGGGGACTCAATCCCTTTGTGGTCGCATCCCTCAAGGGGGAAGATCCTTATAAGGAGAAATACCCGGATATCCGCGTGCTGGGAGGAAGCTTTGGCGATACCTACCTCCATTTCATGGTCGCTGAAGACACGGGGATCACCAGCATTGATAAGCTCGTCGAGAAGAAATATCCTCTGAAGATCGGGGTAGGCCGGGCTGGAGTCTCGGGAGAATGGGCTTTCCGAAAATTAATGGAGAAACACTACAAAGTCTCCTACGCTGACATCAAAGCTTGGGGCGGGACCGTGAGCCTCACCGGTTACCCGGAAATTGCCACCAACCTGAAAGATAGGCATCTGGACTTTGGTTTCATCAATATTGCTCCACCGGCCGCAGTGATTCAGGAAGCCGCCCTGGGGCGGAAGCTTATCCTCCTCCCCTTTATAAAAGAGCAATTAGAATTTATGAAAAGGGAGATGGGCTTCAGCATTGGAGTCATCAAGAAGGAGGCCTACCCTGGCGTCCTTAAAGAAGATATACCCACTGCATTTATGGGAACGGTCTTCATGGTCCACCAGAAGGCAGATCCTGGCGTTGCTTATGAAATAACAAAAATCCTCTGCGAAAATGCCTCTCGCCTGCCGACTATCGCTAAATGTATGGCAGATTTTAAACCGGAAATCGCCTGGAAGGATATGCCTGCTGAACTGCATCCTGGAGCGGTCCGTTATTATAAAGAGAAGGGTTACATGAGATGAAATAATCGCCACCTTTCGGCTCTCTTGCCCTTTTGGGCATGGGAGCCCTCTATTTTCCCGGAGGTGGATTGTGCGACAACTAACAGGGTGGGAAAGGATCGTAATTACCACGTATGCCACATGTGCTTCTCTCTTTCATCTCTATACTGCCGCCACCGGGGTCTTGGCTTCCAGGTACCAGCGAGGTTTTCATCTGTTCTTCCTCATTCCCCTGGCCTTTCTTCTCTTCCCGGCCACGAAGAGATCGCCCAAGGACCACATCCCTGTCCTGGATTGGGTCCTGGCCCTTCTTGCAGCAGTGCCATCCCTTTTCGTGATCATCGAAGCTCAGCGCCTTGAATCGCGATGGGAATTTGTCACTCCGGTCCTTACCTCTGAAGTAGTCATCGGGATCCTCCTCATCATCCTCCTCTTGGAGGCGGTTCGCCGGGCAGTGGCTTCTGCCATGGCTTGGCTGGCTCTTCTCGCCATTCTCTATCTCTTTTTTGGTCATTACCTACCCGGAATCCTCTATCATCGCCCCTATACCCTGAAGCAGGCCATTGAGATCTGCTACCTTGTGGTTGATGATGGGATTTACGGCAGCATCACCGGGGTTTCGGCGGTCTTTGTGGCTCTTTTCGTCATCTTCGGCGCCTTCATCTACGAAATGGGCCTTGGCCAATACTTCATTGATTTCGCCATCCGGGTGGCTGGCAGGAGGACTGGAGGGCCAGCCCAAATTGCCGTTATTTCCAGTAGCTGCTTCGGCACCATTTCCGGGAGTGCTGTGGCCAACGTGATGGTCGATGGATGGTACACGATCCCTTTGATGAAAAGGGTGGGATACCGTCCCCAATTTGCAGGAGCCGTGGAGTCAGCGGCCTCAACGGGTGGCCAGCTCATGCCGCCGGTTATGGGCGCAGCAGCTTTTCTCATGGCCGAGATTACGCACATCCCTTACCTCTCCATCTGCATTGCTGCCGCCATTCCCGCTGTCCTCTACTATTTCTCGCTCGGCACGGTGATTCATCTCGAGGCCTTGAAACACAGGCTCAAAGGTCTCGACGAATTAGATGCTCCACCACTATCGGCCTTGATAAAGGAATCATATCTGATCCTTCCTGTGGTTGGTCTCTTAGCTTTCCTGGTAAAAGGGTTTTCCCCCTTCAGGGCTGCCTTTGTGGCCATCTTGATCGCCGTGGCCATCAGCTTTTTTAAGCGCAAAACCTGGATGACACCTAGAAAGATCGTCGCTGCCCTGGAGAGTGGCGCCAAAGACATGATCATGGTTGCCGGTGCCTGCGCCTGTGCCGGTCTGATCATCAGCGTGGCGGTGAATACCGGCCTCGCCTTAAAGTTTACCAGCCTGGTGGTCTCGTTCTCGCAAGGAATTTTTTTCATTGCTCTGCTCCTCATCATGGTCTCGGCGGTGATACTGGGGATGGGACTTCCCACCACGGCTGCCTATGTGCTGGCGGTTGCCGTGGGTGGGCCGGCCCTGATCAAGATGGGAGGAGAGCTTCTAAGTGTCCACCTCTTCGTCTTCTACTTTGCCATATTGGCCTGCGTAACCCCACCAGTGGCCCTGGCAGCTTATGCTGGAGCTTCGATAGCAAAAACCGATCCCCTCAAAACTGGGTTTGAGGCTTCGAAGCTGGTGTTTGCCGGTTATATAATCCCCTATCTGCTAATCTATAATCCCGGTTTGATGCTCCGCGGAACCTTCACCGAGATCTTCTTAAGTTTTGCCTTAGCCCTCTTCGCCGCCTTTTTCGTAGCCGTGGCCCTGGAGGGATATGGCACCAGCGGGCCGCTTAATTTTCTCGAACGCTCCCTGGCCTTTGCCGCTGCCGTTATTCTTCCTTTTCCCATCATCTTCGATCCGGCATCATCCTTTTTTGTGGCCCTTGGCCTCCTGGCCCTCTTCATGGCCCACCAGCGCCTCAGAAAGAGGAAGATGATGTTGGCCATGGCCGCAAACCCAGCAAATGAAGGAACATCTAAAGGAAGAACAGACAGGTGAGTCAACAAGATCGAACGAGGGAGCTGACCGAAGCCTTTTAGAGAAAGCTGAACAGACCTTGGCCTTTATCTATCGGTCAGCAAAAACATCTCAGTTTTGGACCAGGAGGTCAAAAGAGGCGATTGTCCAGGAGGATTTGGGCTCGAATAGAAAAGCGAAAGGAAATAAAAAATGACGCACCGTATCACTATTCCAGACGATTTTCCCAGGGTCATCTCGGGAACAAAGGCAGAGAACAAAGTGAGGAGCCTCGGAGAAGTCCAAATTTACTCTGAAAAGGCAAAGACTCAGGAAGAACTCATCGAAAGGATCAGGGAGTCTGAGGTAGTCATCAATATTCGGGCCTATACCCATTTTGCCCCACAGGTTCTCGGCTCCTGTCGAAATCTGAGGTTGATATCCATCTGGGGAACGGGAACGGACAACGTGGATTTGAAATCAGCCCGGGAACTGGGAATCACCGTCACGAACACACCTGGAGCGAATGCCCTGTCGGTGGCCGAACACACAATTGCTATCCTTCTCTGCCTTGCCCGACAAATCCCTCTCCTGGATCGAGAAGTCCGTTCAGGAAACTGGCCTAGGGTAGAAATGGTTCAGCTCAGCGGAAAGATATTAGGTCTTCTCGGTCTAGGGGCAATAGGGAGACATGTGGCGAGGATGGCCAGGGGTTTAGGCATGGATGTGATTGCCTGGACGTTTCATCCATCTCCAGAACGAGCAACGGAAAGCGGTGTACGTTTCGTCTCCAAAGAGGAGTTGCTGAAAACCTCCGATGTGGTGAGCCTTCACCTTCGGTTAACGGATGAGACCCGAGGCTTTCTCAAGAAAGAAGACTTCGATTTGATGAAACCCACAGCCTTCTTTGTAAATACTGCTCGCGCGGGGTTGATTGAATCTGGGGCGCTTTATGAAGCTCTCCAGTCGAAGAATATTTCTGGCGCGGCGCTTGACGCCTATGACCAAGAACCCCTCCCTTCTGGGCATCCATTAACCATCCTGCCAAATGTTGTCCTGACCCCTCATAATGCCGGGATGACACCGGAGGCCCTCATCAACGGACTAATGATGGCGGTGGAAAATGTCGAGTCATTTTTAGCAGGCAAGGCGATCAATCCAGCCTACATGGTCATCAGAGGAAGCCGATGAGTTCCATGCTAAATCAGGGGAGGTTAAAGTTTGGGCAAACCAAAGAGAAAGGGGGGATGCGGGGAGTTTACGTTCAATTGGGAGTTAGGTAGTGATCCTTTAATAGTTGACAAATAATTTCGCATCTGCTGTGCTGTTTGCCCAGAAGGAGGTGATTAAATTCCAATGCTAGCGAAAGGAGCTTCGCTCAAAGCAGAAGGCCCCAAGGTCGCTCTTGTAACTGGAGCCGGCACGGGAATTGGGCGGGCCATCGCTTTGCGCCTAGGCCGGGATGGGTACGATGTGGTGGTCAATGATGTCAATCTGGCCAGTGCCCAGAAGACTTCGGAGGATGTACGCCGGCTCGGAGTAAAAGCTACCCCTATGATTGCCAATGTGAGCGAGCGAGCCGCCGTTCAGAAGATGGTAGAAGATACCCTGAATGAATTTGAGAAAATTGACGCTTTGGTGAACAATGCGGGAATCGTGCGACTGGGAATGCTGGTCAATCTTCCAGAGTCTGATTGGCGAGCCCTCTTCCGAGTCAATGTAGACGGGGTATTCTTCTGCTGCCAAATGGTTGTACCCCATATGGTTTCCCGCGGGCAAGGGGCCATTGTGAATATGTCCTCATGGAATGGGAAAGTGGGAATGCCCATTTTCGGGGGCTATTGCGCCACCAAATTTGCCGTCATCGGTCTAACCCAGGCCCTGGCCAAGGAAGTGGCTCCGTATGGCATCCGAGTCAATGCCGTGTGCCCGGGTGTTGTGGCCGGAACCGCCATGAGGGCCGAAGTCGAACGCCTGTCTCCCCAATTTAATCTGCCTCCCTCGCCCGAACGGGCCAAGGGAATCCCTTTGCAGCGCCTGGCATCTTCTGAGGAAATTGCTGGAGTGGTTGCTTTCCTCCTATCCGGGGAGGCGGGTTATATGACCGGGCAGGCGATTAATATTACCGGTGGGCTTTGGATGCACTGATCATGGCGCTTCCCCCAAGCTCAAATGACCCTTTGAGGAAAAGCATCCATTATTTACTTGACAATTTCGGGGAAGAAAATAGTAAATTAGGCGGGATTCGCGGATTAGAAACACAGGGTCTGGGCAGAAATCAGAAGGAAGAGATCGAACGGCAGGTCAAGGTAGCTGCCGACATTCTAAATGAAAGGAGGTGGTGGGCAGTAGAAAGTTTCCCTCGGGTAGGGCAGAGGTCTTTGAGTCTTAATTTTCTAAAAGAGAGGAGGAAAACATGAACTGGAACTCCCGTGAGAGATGGATGAGTAAGCTTGTGCAGGAGCGAAAGGAAGGCTTAATTGATCGCCGTACTTTCCTTAAGATTTTGGGGGGAATGGGCGTTGGCGCCGCAGGGCTGAGCTTCGTTCCGGCCAAAGCCCGGGGCCAGAAAAAAATCACCATAGCTATGTGGGATACTGAGCCGAACCCGGTCACGCGGGGGGCCATGAAGGAGATCATCGCAGATTTCCAGCGTCTCCACCCGGATATTGTAATTAACTCCGAGGGAATGGGATGGGGAGATATGGACCGCAAAATCCAGGCAGGTTTAGCCGCCAAGACTCCGCCGGCTGCTTCCCACGGCCAAATCTACACAGTGACAACTTTCCAGGCCAAGGGAATCATCGAACCTGTAGACGATATTGTCAAATCCATCGGCAAGGACCGCATCTTCCCTATTGCCTTGAAGTGGTCGGAATATAAAGGGCGGTATTACGGCTTGGTGCACGCCTGGGGTTGTGACCTCCTATCTGGTCGTGGGGATTATGCCAAGGAAGCTGGAGTTAATCCCTTTGCCTGGAAGACCTGGGATGATTGGCTCAAGGATATGCCCAAATTGAACAAGCCCCCACGCTATTATGCCATGGCCCTTTCTGGAATCTCATTCTTCGTCAACGAGGATGTTTACATGTGGACAGGGAGTAACGGTGGCCGACTCTTCGACGACGCCGGCAATCCCACCCTGGACTCGCCCCAGGTGATCGGCATGCTGGAATTCTGGAAGAAGCTTAAACCCTACCTGCCACCAGGATGGGCTTCTCACGACTATCTGGAGACGCTTTCGGCCTTAGCAACCGGTAGGGTTTCCATGACCTACATCTGGGGACGCACAGCCGGATTCATCGATCAATACGCTCCCAAAGACAAGGCCAACCCGGAGATCTTCCAGATCTGGCCCAAGACCCGCGGGCCAATGGGCAAAGAACCCCTAACCCAGTATGACGGTGAAAATTGGATGATTTTTTCTGGCGCTCCCAAAGAAGAGAAGGAGGCAGCCAGAGAGTTTCTGAAATTCTTCTACAAGAAGGAAAACTACCGGAAATACTGCAATTCTGTGCCCGTGCACCTCAACTCCATCATCAAAGAGGACTTCAAGGACCCGGATTATATGGGTTACCCCGAGCGGAAGCGCTGGAAGCCCTGGTTGGATGCCCAGGTGGCCTGGGTGGAGCGGGAGAGAGCCCACCCCATCTTAGTGTGCGACCCCAAGGATCGGCTGGTTCCCTGGCTGGGAGATGTGGCCGCCTCGCCCATTCTGGCTGACCTGGTCATGGCCGTTGTGGAGAAAGGCGAGGATCCCAAAAAGGCTGCCAAGGAAGCTAACCTGCGTATTAGTCGGGACATCATCGAGAAGTGGAAGAAGGGATAATCAGCTTTTACTCGTCGGTGGGGGCATGTCCCCCACCTTTCTTTTAGCAGGCGCCGACGAGAGAATATGCCCACAAATTTTTTCCAACCCTTTAGAACAAAAATCGACAGACCCCGGCAACAGGTAACTGGGGTTCTTATGCTTCTCCCCTCGGCGGCTCTGGCCCTCTCCTTCATTATCTTTCCGGTTTTTTACAATGTCTGGCTGGGCTTTTATGAGAAACATTCCCTCATGCCCACGTCCTCGATGGTTGGCTTTAAAAATTATCTTTTTTTGCTGAAAGACGCCCGGTTCTGGAATAGCTTTTACTTGGCTACCTATTACACCATAGCCAGCACTGTACTGCAGATCGTCCTGGGGATTGCGGCTGCCTTGATCCTCCATGCGAAGTTTCCGGGGCGCGATTTTCTAAGGGGTATCGCCCTTTTCCCCTACATGGTTCCGACCATCATCGCCATCTTCGTCTGGCGCTGGCTGATGAACGACATGTACGGGGTGATTCCATATATATTATATGTTCTGCACATCCCCGGCATGCCCGATGCCTGGCTAAGCCGCAATACCATTATGTACGTGCTTATCTTCCTTAGCGTCTGGACCTTTTTCCCCTTCGTCTGTGTAAACGTTCTGGCCAGACTCCAAACCATCCCGCCTGAGCTTTTCGAGGCTGCCAGGGTTGACGGAGCCTCAGCCATTCAGCAATTCATCCACGTGACCCTGCCCCAGCTGCGCACCGTTCTCCTCATCGTGGTTCTTCTGCGAGGAATCTGGATGTTCACGAAATTTGAGGTCCCTTGGCTGCTGGGATTTGGAGCTGGAGCAGGCGAGGGCGTGCGCACCATGCCGGTTTATACTTACCAATGGGCCTTCACCTTCTACCAGGCAGGTATGGGGGCAGCATTGAGCAACATCATGTTCGGATTGCTCTTGGCCGGGGTAACGATTTACTTCATCGTCTTTCCCCGAGGAGAGGAAGAGTGAAAAATATGGCTCCCAATATAACCGACAGCCTGGCCTTAGCTCGGAACCGGGTAGAGCCCGGGGCTAAGGTGCGGATGATTTCCCGGGCTGAAAACTTAGGCAAATGGAGCCTGCGGCTTGGGCTCTTTCTCTACTGCATCTTCCCTTTGTACTGGATGGTCGTTTCCTCCATCAAGACGCCGCCGGAGCTTCTGGCTTATCCGCCCACCTTCGTGCCCCATGACCTAAGCTTCGGAGGATATAACAAGCTTTTCAATGAAACCAACTTCTGGACGTACTTCATCAATTCCGTCATTATCAGCGGCATCGCCACCGTAATCGTCGTCATTTTAGGGGCGATTGCCGCCTACGGTCTCACCCGCTACCAATATCGGGGCCGGGAGACGATTGCCAAGTTCCTTCTCTTGGCCTATATGTTTCCCCCCATTGTTCTTATCGTTCCCCTCTTCATCTTCGCCAGCTCTCTGGGGCTGACAAATTCGCGGGTCGGTGTCGCCCTCTCCTATATTTCCTTTTCCTTGCCATATGCCATCTGGATTCTGAGGGCTTTCTTCCAGAGCCTCCCCGTGGAGCTTGAGCAAGCGGCCTGGATTGATGGGGCTACCCGCAGGCAAGGCCTGTTCTATATTGTCATCCCTTTGGCCTTACCGGGAATCATCGCCACATCCATCTTTACTTTCATCGTTGCCTGGAATGATTTTCTCTTCGCCAGCGTGCTGATCGCCACCGATCCGCTCAAGACCCTGCCCGTGGGTATCAACGACTTTTTCCACATGGCCGTGGTGGATTGGAGGCTGATCATGGCCGCCGGAGTCATGATCACCATCCCCGCGGTCATCTTTTTCGTGGCCGTGCAACAGTATTTAGTCGAAGGCTGGGGCGCTGGGGGAGTGAAAGGATAGAAGAGGAATTTGCCGGAAGGAGGCCAGAGGAATGAATTTCTTATTAACCGAAGAACAGAAAATGATCCAGGAGACGGTCCGGGAATTCGCCGAAAATGAGGTCAAGCCCATTGCCGCGGAGATGGACGAGAAGGATGAGTTCCCCTGGAAAATTTACAAACGCATGGCTGACCTGGGTCTTTTAGCCATGACCCTTCCCCCGGGGTACGGGGGGGCTGGGGCGGATACCGTAAGTTGGTCCATTGTTCAAGAAGAGCTTGCCAGGGCCTCGGCGGCAGTGGCCGATGCCCAATTGCTGACCAAACTGATGTCGCACATGATCCTTCGTCACGGAACAGAGGAGCAGAGCAAGAAATACGTAACAGCCCTGGGGCAGGGAGAGAAGATCTGTGCTACAGGCATGACCGAGCCAGACGCCGGGTCCGACCTGAAGTCCATCAAGACCACGGCCCGCCGAGATGGAGACCACTACATTCTGAATGGCACGAAACGCTTCATGACCTGCGGGACCATCGTGGACATGATCATTGCCCTTACCTACACCGATCGAAGCAAGGGAAGCAAAGGGATGAGCTCCATCATTGTAGAAATGGGGACTCCGGGTTTCTCCAGGGGGAAAAAGGAAAATCTTTTGGGGGTCAGAGGTCTGGAGACATCGGAGTTGATCTTTGAGGAATGTCGGGTTCCCCGGGGAAACCTCCTGGGAGAGGAAGGCGAGGGCCTGAAAATCGCCCTCATTTCTCTGGACATGGGGAGAATTGGAATCGGTTCCCAGGCTCTGGGTTTGGCCCAAGCCGCCATGGAAGAAGCAATAAAATACGCCAAGCAAAGGGTGGCCTTCGGACAGCCTATTGCTAATTTCCAGGGCATCCAATTCATGATTGCCGACATGTCTGCGCAAATCGAAGCCGCCAGGCTTTTGTTGCGGAAAGCGGCCTTTTTGAGTGATCAAGGAAGGCCATTTTCCCGGGAGGCGGCAGAAGCCAAACTCTTTGCCTCCGATTTAGCAGTAAGAGTAGCTACGGACGCTCTGCAGATCCACGGGGCCTACGGCTATACCAAGGATTATCCTATCGAAAGGATTTATCGGGATGCCAAGGTCTACCAGATCTGGGAAGGGACCAGCCAGATCCAGCGAATGGTTATTGCCCGGCATTTATTGCAATGAATGGGAAAGGAAAGGAGAAATGGCCAAAACGATCGGGGGCGATGTATTTATTGTCGGAGGAGGGGGGGCGGCAGCCAGAGCTGCCCTGGAGGCTCATATGCGCGGCTCCAGGGTCGTGATGGTCATGAAAGGAAAATTTGGAGAGTGTGGAGCCACAGCCTATAAAGTAGCCGAGATGGCTGGGTATAATGTGGCCGATGGAAAAGTGGACCCTCAAGATAGTCCCAGCGAGCATTTCAAAGACATTTGCCGGGCTGCTGCGGGCATGGGCGATGAAAGATTGGCCAAGATCCTTGCCGAGGAAGCCTTGCAGACCATTCCGGAATTAGAGGGATGGGGAGTCAATTTCGAGAAGGATAAAGATAGCTACCTCGAAGTTACCGGCTGCTTTGCTTCTCGGCCGAGGATGCACGTCATCAAAGGCCATTCCGAGCCGATCCTGGCTGCTTTGAAAAGGGAGATCGAAAGGAGGAATATTCAGGTTGTAGAATTCACCATGATCACCGACCTGCTGACTCAAAATGGAATCTGCCTGGGAGCCGTGGGAATCGACGCCAGAAAGGAATTCTTGGTATTCAGGGCTAAGTCCACCATTCTGGCCACCGGCGGAGCGGGGCAGCTCTTTCTCACCAACCTGAACCCACCCGATATTACGGGCGATGGATACACTCTGGGTTACCGTGCCGGAGCTGAGATGGTCAACATGGAATTCATGCAAGCGGGATTAGGAATCATTCATCCCATCAGAAATATCTTGAATAGCTGGGTTTGGCTCCTTCATCCCCGGGTTTATAACCGCGAGGGTAGAGAATTTTTGCCAGCTTACCTGCCGCCAGGGATGACTCTTGCGGAATGTATGCAGGCCAGGTCCAATCATTACCCATTCAGTACCTATGACGGCTCTCAATACATTGACATCGCCATTCAGAAAGAGATTCTTTCCGGCCGCGAGGGCGAGCATAACGGGGTTTTCTTAGATTTCACAAAGGTTGATGAAGGGACCTTACCCAAGACTGCCAGGGGAGAGCAGGTGCGCAAGATGTGGAACCTTACCTGGGAGTGGATACGCACCCACAGGGGTGTAGACCTAAAAAAACAACCCGTGGAGATAGCTTGCTTTGGCCATGCCATCAACGGTGGGCTCAGGATCAATCAGCGGGCCGAGAGCACATTGAAAGGACTTTATGCTGCTGGGGAGGTGGCCGGGGGCCCGCACGGAGCGGACAGATTGGGTGGGAATATGATTTTAACCTGCCAGGTCTTCGGGAGAAGGGCGGGGCAATTTGCCGCTGAAGATGCCCGGGCCAGAACCATCGCCCGTATCCCCGAAGAGATGATTATCAGAGGGATAGAAAGGGTTGAAAAGCTCGCTGAGAAAAAAGGAGTTGTCCAACCCTCTGAGCTGAAAAGAAGGCTGCAAGAGATTATGTGGAGGGATGTTTTAGTCATTCGCAAAAAAGGCAGCCTCCAGGATTGCCTTAAACAGGTGAAGGGATTGAGAAGAGAAATAGATTCCGGACTATCGGTCGAAAGAAATGGGGAACTTTGGGGAGCGATTGAGCTGCAAAATATGCTGCATGTTGCCGAGATCATGGCCAGAGCCGCCCTGTGGCGGGAGGAAAGCAGGGGAAGCCACTACCGCGAGGATTTTCCGCAACGGGATGATGAGAAATGGAACAAATCCATCGTCACCAAGCTAGTGGGCAGCGAAATGAAGCAATGGGCCGAAAAACTCCCCTCGCTGAGTTAAGGTTGGGAATAGAACAAAAAGAGAAAAGGAGTTGGCCAGATGAGGTTGGATAAGAAAGCAGCTATTGTTACCGGGGCTGCCCAGGGAATCGGAAAAGCCATCGCCATCGCCTTGAGTAGAGAAGGAGCCAATGTAGTCGTAGCTGATCTTCAGGTTAGAAAGGCCAAAGAAGTCGCCAAAGAGATTGAATCGCTGGGCAGGCTTTCGCTGGCCATCCAAACCGACGTGACCAGCCGAAAGCAGGTCGAACAAATGGTAGAAAAAACCATGGCCCAATTTGGAAAGATCGACATCTTGGTCAATAACGCCGGCATCATCCGCCTGGCCAAGGTGGTAGATTTGACGGAAAAGGATTGGGACGACACTTTGGCCATCAACACCAAAGGGGTCTTCCTCTGTTCCCAGGCCGTGGCCAGAAAGATGATCGAGAGAAGGAGTGGCCGCATTATCAACATTGCCTCTAACTGTGGAGGTGCGGCCCGCGTAGATATGGCAGCTTACTGCGCTTCCAAGGCGGCTACCATCCATCTTACGCGGGTGATGGCTCTGGAACTGGCCAAGTATGGCATCAATGTCAATGCCGTTTGCCCGGGTTCGACAGAATCAGAGATGCAACGGGACATGCAGGAAAAGACGGGAATGAAAGGGAAGGTCATTCAGGGAGATTTGGAAACCTTCCGGGCGGGTATCCCCTTGGGGAAGATGGCCGAACCAGAAGACCAAGCGGCCATGGCGGTTTACCTTGCCTCGGAGGCCGCCAATCATATTACCGGGCAGGCCTTTTACGTAGATGGTGGGCAAACCATGTTATGAGGCGGAAAAATGCCGGGTATTAAAATCGATCTTAATGAGAAAGTAGCCATCGTTACCGGTGCCCGGAGAGGAATCGGTCGGGCCATTGCTTTGGCCATTACCGCAGCAGGTGGCCAGGTGGTAGTCAATGATCTGGATTTAGAAGAAGTGGAGAAGGTGGCTGAGGAGATTAAGAGAAAGGGCGGAGAATCTTTGGCCTACCAGGCCGATGTCTCTGTAAAAGAACAGGTTCAAGGAATGGTTGAGGCGGCCTGGAAGAAATTTGGCCACATCGACATTCTGATCAACAACGCCAGCATCCTAAGAGCTACACCTTTCCTGGATACTACAGAAGAAGATTGGGATGCTACACTATCCACTAATTTGAAGGGAACTTTTCTTTGCGCCCAGTCGGTAGCGCGCAAGATGATCACGCAGCGGCGTGGAAATGGAAAGATCATTAACGTCGCCTCGAATGCTGGTAAGGTACCCCGAACGAACAATGCGGCCTATTGTGCGGCCAAGGCTGGGGTCATCCTTCTGACCAGGGTATTGGCCTTGGAGCTCGCCAGGTATGGGATCACGGCCAATGCCCTTTGTCCCGGGGCAACAGAGACAGAGATGTTGGTGAAGGTTCAGGCCAAAGATGATCCCCAGGTGCTGGAGGGGATTATCCGGGGAAACCTGGAAAACTTCCGGGCTGGAATTCCTCTGGGCAGGTTAGCTAAACCCGAAGAACAAGCGTCCATGGTCGTCTACCTGGCCTCAGAAATGGCTAATCATATTACCGGGCAGACCTTCTTCGTGGATGGCGGCCAGACCATGGTTTAATAGAGGAGAAAAAGATGCCCTCTTATTTTGATTTGAGTCGTCAGGTAGCCATCGTCACGGGCGGCAGTCAGGGGATTGGGTTGACTTTGGCTAAATCGCTGGCCAGCGTTGGCGCACAAATCGTCGTCGTCAATAGAAGAGCTCCGGAAGGGGAAGCAGCGGCTCAGGGAATCAAACAAGAAGGCGGTTCGGCCATCTCCATTCCAGCGGATATCTCTCAGAAAAAATCAGTGGAAGAGATGGTTGGAAAAACCCTGAAGCGTTATGGAAGGATCGACATCTTGGTCAATAACGCCGGAGTGATCGTCAGAAAACCGGCTGAGGAAACAGAAGAAAAAGACTGGGACTTGACCATGGGCATCAACCTGAAAGGTTTATTCTTCTGCTGCCAGGTCGTGGGAAAACAGATGATCAAGCAGAAAAAAGGGAAGATCATCAATCTGTCCTCAGTGGCGGCCACCTTTGGTCTCAAAAACCGAGCTCCCTATAATGCCAGTAAAGCAGGGGTCTCGCAACTGACCAAATCTTTAGCCCTGGAGTGGGCAAAGTATGGCATCAATGTCAATGCCATAGGCCCGGGGATTATCCGAACAGCCTTGAATGAAGCCTATATCGATAGCGACCCGGAGAAGAAACGAAAAATGATTCAGAAAATCCCCTTAGGGCGTTTTGGTAAACCAGAGGATCTATCCGGAATCGTCATATTTCTGGCTTCCCCAGCCTCTGATTATCTTACCGGGCAGACAATTTATGTCGATGGGGGTTATTCCATCGGCTGCTTGGATTGGTGAAAGATATTTCGGAGAAGGAGGAAATGGCGTGGCTGGCAAATGGATGAGCTCTGAAGAAGCCGTGAAGTTAGTGAAGAACGGAGATGTGGTTACCGTCTGCGGAATTGTGGGGGCTATTACCCCCGACAAAGTGCTATCAGCTCTGGAGCGCAGGTTCCTGGAATCAGGTTTCCCCCGGGATCTGACCGTGGTGTTCCCCGTTGCGGTTGGAGATGTATATGGGACACCGGGAATGGATCATCTTGCCCATGAGGGTCTGATCAAAAGGCTGATTGGAGGGTCCTATGTGACCGCCCCGGCCTCTGCGAAGCCGCCCAAAATTTACGAGATGATCTTCAACAACAAAGTCGCTGCCTATAATTTACCCATGGGCGTACTCATGCACCTCCACCGAGACATAGCGGCGAAAAGACCTGGACTTATCACCGAGGTGGGATTAAGGACTTTCGTGGACCCCAGGATCAACGGCGGCAAGATGAATGACGTCACCCGGGAGGACATAGTGGAAGTGATCCGGGTTCATGGCCAGGAGTACCTCTTCTACAAAGCCTTTCCCATCAACGTGGCCATCATCCGGGGGACGACCGCCGATGAGGACGGAAACATAACTTTAGAACATGAGTCCTCACTTTCCGTGGTGGCCTATCTGGCTATGGCCTCCAAGAATTGGGGAGGGAAGGTGATTGCTCAGGTTAAGAGGGTTGCAGCTCGAGGGACTCTGCATCCCCAGATGGTCCGGGTGCCGGGCATCCTGGTCGATGCCATCGTAGTCGACGAAGGTCAAAAACAGGCCACCGGAATAGACTATGACCCGGCAGTAAGCGGAGAGACGAAGGTCCCCTTGGCTCAGATCGAGGGAACCCCGTTTGGCCTGGAAAAGATATTGGCCAGGAGATCACTGATGGAGTTGAAAAAGGGGTATGTGGTCAACCTGGGATTCGGCATCCCTTCATTGATTCCCAGGGTAGCTCTCGAGGAAGGCCTCATCGATCAGGTCACTTTCACCATCGAGCATGGTTCCATCGGCGGTGTTCCCCTGACAGGGCTGCAGTTTGGAGGGTCCATCAACCCCCAGGCCATGATCGAGTCCAGCGTCCAGTTTGACTTTTTGGCTGGGGGAGGAATCCATGCCGCTTGTCTGGCCTTTGCTGAAATAGATGGGCAGGGTAACGTGAATGTCAGCAAGCTGACTAAACTGCCCCATGTGCTAGCTGGAGTGGGAGGTTTTATCGACATTGTTCAGAACGTAAGAAAAGTTGTCTACTGTGGAACTTTGACCGCTGGTGGGGTGAAGGTAGACGTAGAAGGTGGGAGGTTGAAAGTCCTTCAAGAGGGAAAAATCCTCAAGTGTGTTCGCCAGGTCCAGCATCTCACCTTCAATGGTTCCTATGCTCTGGAAAAAGGTCAAAATGTCGTTTATATCACCGAGAGGGGAGTATTCCGATTGGGGCCAGAAGGTTTGGTCTTGGTGGAGGTAGCCCCGGGGATAGATGTGCGCAGGGATATCACCCCCGTGGTTGAATTTGACCTAAAAGTGGCTGACGATCTGAAAGAGATGGACGCCAGGCTCTTCCGGGAAGAGCCCATGGGGTTGAAGGATCTGCCTCAATGGAGGGGAAGCGATGAGTGAGAAAAAAGGCATGGATGCGCTGGAGATTGGCATGGTGGAAAGTTTCAGTAAGACAGTTACAGAGGCCGATGTCTATGCCTTTGCCGGGATCACCGGGGACTTCTATGGGGTCCATGTGGATGAGGAGTTTGCCAAACAGACCCGGTATGGCACGCGGATCGCCCATGGGGCTCTTCTGGTTGGGTTCATCTCCACGGTGATGGCCAAGATGTCCAGCAAAATTCCTCCTCCGGGGGGAGTGTCATATCGTTATGACGTGAAATTTACGGCCCCGGTGAAATTCGGAGACACCATTACCACCCAATTGAAAGTCATCGAGAAGAACATGGAAAAAAGCGAGGTAATCTTCCAGGCATTATCTACTAACCAGCGCGCGGAAAAAGTTTTGGAGGGCCGAACGATCCTTAAAGTAATCTAAGAAAATTTAAAAAGCTCAATTTGGCTCATTCTCAGCATGAGGTGATGAGTAGGCATATTATTTTAAATTTTAGTCTAAACCAATCTCAACGCTAAAGGAAAAGAAAATGCCAAAATCTTTGAAAGGGGCGTTGGCGGTATTGGCCACGCCCATGAAACCGGATCAAAGTATTGACGAAGAGGGGCTGCGGAAAAATATCCAATGGGTAATTCGAGAAGGCATCCATGGGATCATTACCACAGGAAGCACCGGAGAATACGTGTCTCTGACGGAAAGCGAACGTAAGAGGGTCACGGAGATTGCGGCGGAGGAAGTCGGGGGGCGTGTCCCCCTGTGCATCGGGGCTGGGGCGGAGACAACCCGAGATGCCATTATATATACCCGATTGGCCAAGCAAGTGGGCGCGGACGCGGTCATGATCGCTCCCTCCTATTATTGCCGCCCCAATCCAGAAGAGACTTACCATCACTATAAGCAAATCTCCGACGCCGTGGACCTGCCGATCATGATTTACAATAACCCCTTTACGACCAAAGTTGATCTCTCCGTGGATACCATCCTGCGATTAAGCGAGATCACCAACGTCAGATACATCAAGGAAAGTTCTGGGGACGTTCGCCGAATCGGGATGCTGGTCCTCTTAGGAAAGGGGAAAATTGTTCCTTTCGCCGGGTTCGATGACTTGCTCTTGGAATCTTACTTCATGGGAGCAGAAGGAGGAGTCATCGTCGCGGGAAATATTTGCCCCAGGATGTGTGCCCAGCTCTTTGAACTGGCAGTGGTGACTAAAGATTACGAGAAGGCCAGAGCCCTCTATTACAAGATGCTTCCCCTTTTAAATCTCATCGAAGGGCCTATGGGGAAAATTGTCCAGATCGCTAAGAAGGGGGCTGAGATGGTTGGCCAGGCTGGAGGGCCCAGCCGTAGCCCGCGGCTGCCCTTAAGCACGGAAGAGGAGAATCTGCTAAGGAAAATCTTAGGGGAGATGGGCCTCATCTAAAACCTTCCCAGAGCGGATCCCCTTCAAGACCATTCTATTTCTGGCCATGGCGGCCGAATTATTGCTCTTCGCATAAATAATGGAACGCAGCACGGCGCGAAATTTCCCCCCTCACCTTTATCCTCTCCCCCCAACGGGGGAGAGGGCAGGGTGAGGGGGCGTTGGGAAGCTGCATGAGGTTCCATTACTTTTACGAAACGCAATAATTTTCCCAAAAAGAAGGAGCATTGGATGGCCATAAATTTATTGGCAATTTTTTTCTTGACGAATATTACATTCTGTAGGTAGACTTATTTGGGTGATAACCCGACTAAATTATTCAAGCAAAGTCATGGACGATAAGGGGGTGAGAGATTGGACAGAAAATTCTTTAGGGCATTATTCATTTGCGTAGGCATTCTATCTTTTATTTGCCTGGGTTCAGCCTATGCCCAGCAGAAGAAAGTGGGCGGCGGCGAAATCAAATACGAAGCAAAGGGAAGTACGGGGCCGGTCATTTTTAGCCACGAGACCCACTCAACCCAGCAGAAAGCCAAATGCACGGACTGCCATACCAAGATTTTCAAGATGAAAAAGGGTGAAAGCAAAATGACCCAGGAATCTTTTGCGCAGGGTAAGTTCTGCGGCGCCTGCCATGATGGCAAAAAAGCCTTCAGCGTCGTGGCTCAGGCGGATTGCGCCAAGTGCCACAAGAAGTAATCATCTTTTCAAGTAGGTAGACACTGACTGGCGTTGGGTAAAAAGCTCAACGCCAGTTTTGTTCTTGCATAGGAAATTATAAAAATCTTTCACCGCAGAGCACGCAAAGAACGCGGAGATCAATCATTCAAAAGACAAGATTCAAAAAAGTCAGATGTTCCTTGGGTCTTTCCATTTTAATTATTCTCTGCGTCCTCCGCGCTCTCGGCGGTTAATCTTTTATTTTTTATGAGGTGCTCGTTGTCCAAAAAAGAAGAGAAAGGTTTATTCTCCTCTCTCTGGGGTTCACTCTCCTCATTGCGGTTGACCATCGCCCTGCTGATTATTCTGGCAGTGGCCTCAATCTTCGGTACGGTCATTCCCCAGAATGCCTCGCCAGAAGAATACCTGCGGGCCTATAAACTTTCCACCTACAAGATTTTAAAGATCCTCGGATTCCTGGACATGTACCACGCGGGCTGGTTTGTCTTTCTCCTGGCTCTCCTCAGCCTCAACTTGGTGGCCTGTTCTCTAAAACGTTTCCGGATTACCTTAAGGTTTTTTTATCCCGGGGCGCACTTGGAAGAGGATCAATGGAAAGCCATGCCCCTGAACAAAAAATTCTCTCAAAAAGGTTTCCCTGCAGAAGGTCTCCCCCAATACCGAGAGGCGCTTTCCCTGGTATTTAGCAAACCCAAGGTATTAGAAGGACCTCGTGCTTATCACCTTTTCGCGGAAAAGGGAAAGTTCTCTCGTTTGGGAGTATATTTTATTCATCTGAGCATACTCGTCATCCTGGGCGGAGCCTTGATCGGGTCTTTCTTCGGATTTCGTGGCCATGTGAACATCGTTGAGGGGGAGGCAGCGGACAGGGTTATTCTGCGAAGCGCAGGACAAATTCAGCCTCTGGGATTCGGCTTAAAACTGGAGAAATTCAGCGTATCCTTTTACCCCTCAGGGGCCCCCAAAGAGTTCAAGAGCACGCTGACCATCCTGGAAGGAGAACGCCAAGTCCTTACTGAGCCCATCCGGGTCAACCACCCCTTAACGTATAAGGGGATCACCTTCTATCAGTCGAGCTACGGCATTGCTGGCATAGAGAAAGCCATACTGGCCATCAAAGATCGAGAATCGCCGAGAGAGCTAATCGTATCCGCACAGATGGACAGGCGAACAGAGATCCCCGGCACTTCCAGCTCTTTCCTCCTGGCCGAGTTTATCCCTGACTTTCAGGGAATGGGCCCGGCCTTTCAGGTGATTTTTTTTGAGCCCAGCCGCCCTCATGAAAATTTCTGGGTCTTCCAACACCATCCGGAAATAGACCAGAAACGCCCGGACCGTTACCAATTCACGATTAAGGAATTCGAGCCCAGGTATTACTCTGGCCTTCAGGTGACCAAAGATCCGGGCGTCTGGGTCGTCTGGGTCGGATGCTTCCTGATGATGGCTGGCTTCTACATGGCTTTTTTCATGTCTCACCGTCGGGTATGGGTGAAGCTGACGGAAAAGGGAGCGGGAACTCTGGTAGAAATAGCCGGGTCCAGCCATCGGGACCGCCTGGGGTTCGAGAAGGAGTTCGAAAAAATCGAGCAAGCCTTGAAAGGCAACTCCAGCAAAGCCCGGAAGCCAACCACGGAAAGCGGGGCCAAAAATGATTAGCGCCAAAATGATCAGCAGTGTAACTTTCCTTTACCTGTTTTGCACCGTGCTTTATTTCAATTATCTGGCCTTCCGGTCGAACCGGCTGGGTAAGATAGCTACGGGGATGGCCTGGCTTACCCTGCTGATTCACACTGCGGCCATCCTTTTGCGCTGGGTGGAATCCTACCAACTGGGCATCGGCCATGCCCCTTTATCTAACATGTATGAATCCCTGGTCTTCTTCTCCTGGTGCATTGCCTTGCTCTACCTTCTTTGGGAATGGAGGCTCAAATCCAGCGTCGTCGGCGCCTTTGCTATGCCCTTTGCCTTTCTATTCATTGCCTACGCGTCCTTGGCCCCGGGCGTATCTGATCGGATTGACCCCCTGATTCCGGCGCTGCAGAGCAACTGGCTCCATGCCCATGTTATCACCTGCTTCTTGAGTTACGCCTCCTTTGCCCTTTCGTGCGGGGTGAGTATCATGTACCTAATGAAGTTACGCTACCAAGAAAAAGGAGAGAAAGAATCCGGATTTTGGGCCCTGTTCCCGTCCCTGGATGCCTTAGATGATCTGGTCTATAAGACCATTGTCGTCGGCTTCCCCCTTCTGGCCATCGGGATCGTTACCGGGGCGGCCTGGGCCAATTACGCCTGGGGATCTTACTGGAGCTGGGACCCCAAGGAAACCTGGTCTCTGATCACCTGGTTCGTTTACGCTATTTTCATCCATGCCCGGTTTGTTGGCGAATGGCGGGGGAAACGAACTGCCATCCTCTCCATCGTCGGGTTCATAGCTGTGATCTTCACTTACTTCGGAGTGAATTATGTCCTTTCGGGGTTACACAGTTATGCGTAAGCAGGGTAAGCAAACACAACATCAAATTCTAAATCCGAAATCCGAAACTCTAAATAAATTGGTCGTGACCCTCTAATTGTTGATATATTCGATTAAATCCATAAATACTCATTGCTGTCATTGCGAATCCCGCGCTGGTGGGATGAAGCAATCTCATTTTACTGAAAAATTAATTAGATTGCCACGTCGTCCCGCGAAGCTCGGGCCTCCTCGCAATGACTTGAAAAAGAAATTTTCAAAGATTATTATTTGTCAACGACTAAAGGGTCACTACCAATAAATTCGAATGTTCAAAATTCCAAGGTGTGACAATTTATTGGTTTTGATCATTGGAATTTTGGATTTGTTTCGGGTTTCGATATTTGAATTTCGGATTTTGCCAGGAGGGTGAAAGATGGAGAAGAAAATTAACATCAAGGCTGGGAGCGTAGAAGTCGAGGCGATTTTGAATGATTCGCCCACCGCGAAAAAAATATGGGAAGCCCTACCCATAGAGGCCAGGACAAATACCTGGGGTGATGAAATCTACTTCGACATTCCGGTGAAAGCCCCATTGGAAAAAACTGCTCAGGAGCTGGTGGAAGTAGGCGACCTTGGGTATTGGCCTACGGGGCATGCTTTCTGCATCTTTTTTGGCCCCACGCCTATGAGCCGGGGCAACGAAGTGCGTCCCGCCAGCGCGGTCAACCTCATCGGGCGGGTCTCTGGAGACGCCAGGGTTTTCAAAAAAGTCCCTTCCGGCTCTAAAATCCGCATCGCCGCCGGGGAAGAATGACCAAAAGTATTCTTGCTTTTCGTGCTCTTTTTTTGCTATAATTTTTTATAAGGAGCTTATCGATGCCCATTTTTGAATACCACTGTCAAAGCTGCCAGGACGATTTTGAACAGATCGTTTTCAATACAAAAACCAAGGTTAGATGTCCCCGCTGCGAGAGCAGCAAGGTGAGCAAGAAACTTTCGGCCTTTAGCTTCAAGAGCGGGCGCAAGTTTGTGGCCGCTTCCAATTCCGGGGCATGCAGCGGCTGCTCCAGCCATCACTGTAGTACCTGCCGTTGATTGCTTTAGGCCTCATCGGGTCCGACACGCCATGGAACGAATCAAGGGGGCCATCAAGAGGACCTTTTTGGCCGGGGTGGTAGTAGTGGTGCCCATTGTGATCACGGGCCTGGCCTTGATATGGTTGTTCCGTTTCCTCGATGGGTTTTTGAGCCCAGCCTTCTACGAGATTTTGGGCAAGAAAATTCCGGGCTTGGGATTTCTGACCGAAATCGTGTTCATCTTTCTGGTGGGCCTCTTAGCGACCAACGTCTTTGGATCCCGCCTGTTGAAGTTCGTCCAAGACTTATTGATCCGCATTCCTCTGGTGCGCACAATCTACCCTACGGTCAAACAGCTCGTGGAGGCTTTCTCCTCGAGCAGTAGTTCCTCTTTCAAGAAAGTTGTGCTGGTCGAATATCCCCAGAAGGGGATTTTTTCTTTGGGCTTTTTGACCAATGAAATTCACTTGAATCGGCCTCCCGATAATGGTCATTTTTTTTCGGTCTATCTTCCCACGAATAATCTGTACCTCGGGCAGGTGGCTCTCTTCAAGGCTGAAGAGGTTATCTTCACTGGCTTTACGGTCGAGGAAGGCTTGAAAATCATTCTTTCGGGGGGCACTGCCTTTCCCCCGTCCATTAAGAGCCAGGACCATGAAACCATGCCATGAGCGTCGTATTTCGTTCATTCAAAAAGGTGGCCTCCGTGCTCCTGCTGACAACAGCGGGAAGCACATTCCTTTTCATCTCCGCAAATTGTCAAGAAGGGACCAGAGCCAAAGAGGAGGGGAAAGCCATGAGAGAAGAGGTGAGAAGACCAGCAGTGGCCGGGTCCTTTTATCCTGGGGATGCCCAAACTCTTTCCCGGCAGGTGCGAGATTTCCTTTCCCGCGCATCCAAGGAGGAAGTGGCCGGCGAGATTATCGCTCTGGTTTCGCCACACGCCGGCTACATGTATTCGGGGCAGGTTGCGGCGTATGCCTTCAAGCTCATAGAAGGGCTGAAGTTTGACGCCGTGGTAGTTGTTGCCCCCAGCCACCGAGCTTATTTCCAGGGGGCTTCAGTTTATGACCGGGGTGGATATGAAACGCCCCTGGGAGTTATCCCGGTGGAGAAAGAACTTTGCCGGAAGCTCATGCAAAGCGGTGACCTCATTCGGTTTGTAGCTCAGGCTCACGGCCAGGAACACTCCCTGGAGGTTCAGCTTCCCTTCCTGCAGGAAACGCTCGGAAAATTCCATCTCGTCCCCATCGTAATCGGAGATCAGACCTACCGCACCTGCGAGCTCATCGGCCAGGCCATAGCCAAAGCAGTCCAAGGGAAAAAGGTCTTGCTCGTGGCCAGCACAGATCTCTCTCATTTTCATCCTTACGATCGAGCTGTGAAAATGGATAATATCATCCTGGAAAACTTGCGGAATTTTGATCCCCAAAAGCTCGGCCAGGATTTAGATTCCGGAAAAGGGGAAGCCTGTGGAGGGGGTCCAGTGATGGCCGTGATGGTGGCCGCCAAAGAAGGGGGGGCCAATCGTGCCCGGGTTTTAAAGTACATGAACTCCGGCGATGTGACTGGAGATCGCTCGAGTGTGGTGGGGTATGCGGCTGCGGTCTTCTACCGAAATCTGCCGCTCCCGGAAAAAGAGGGGGACCGGAAGAAGGCTGGAATCAGCCTGGGGTTAACTGAAGAAGAGAAGAAAATTCTACGGCAGATCGCCCAGTTCTCCATCGAAGGACGGCTGAAAGGGCAGAAACCACCGAGGATCGAAAAGCTCACCGACCATCTGAAAGAAAAACGGGGAGCTTTTGTCTCCTTGCACAAGCATGGTCAGCTCCGGGGGTGCATCGGTCAGATTCAGCCGAGCAATCCTCTCCATCAAACCGTTGAAGAAATGGCTTTGGCAGCGGCGTTTAGTGACCCCCGGTTCGACTCTCTGAGGGAGAATGAACTGCAGGATCTGGAACTGGAGATCTCGGTTCTGACTCCGCTGCAGCGGGTTAAGGACGTGAAGGAAATTGAAGTGGGCAAGCACGGGCTTTACATCAAAAAGGGTTTTTTTTCTGGCCTCCTTCTCCCGCAAGTGGCCACGGAATACAATTGGGACCGGACGACCTTCTTGGAAGAAACCTGCCGCAAAGCTGGCCTGCCGCGCCATGCCTGGAAGGAGAAAGATACCGAAATCTATCTCTTCTCGGCCGATATATTTTAGGAATTTTATCGGACGCAGATGACCGCAGATTTAACGGATTGATATTTAGAATGCGGGAGTCAGAGGTCAGAACCCAGAAGAGAATCAATTTGATCTTTTATTCGTGCTTTTGTCTCCTGCCTTCTGAATTATTGAAGAGGAAGGTAATTTTCTGCGAGGATCATTGAAAATCCGCGTCCTATTGAATAGCTTTTCTGGAGATTGCAGCCATGCCGATTTACGAATATGAATGCCAACAGTGCCGGGCCGTTAGTGGATTCTTGATCATGAAAAAAGAAGACACTGCCAAGGTGGGCTGTTTGAAATGCGGCAGCAAAAAGATGTCCCAGATTATCTCCCGGGTAGCCTACCATCGATCCGAGGGGGATCGCCTGAATGAATTTGATACCCGAAAACGGCAGGGCGAAGAATTTTACAAAGACTCCAGGAATATTGGCTTGTGGGCCAAAAAGCGGGCCAGGGAATTAGGGGCAGACCTGGGGCCACAATTTGATGAAATCATGGAAAACGCCCGTACTGGCAAGATCTTGGAAAAATATGGCTTATGAACGATGAAGTCTGGGAAAAAGCTTTCTGCCGCCGCCATTTTCTGAAGACCACTGCCTGCGCCTTCCTCTGGGGTCTAACGGGCATCCCCTCCTTCGCCCTCGCCCAGTCGGAAAAGAAAGGCCTGATCGGCAGCAAGCTCTCTTCCCATTTTCGCGGCCTGAACAACCAGAGAATCCAATGCCAGCTCTGCCCCCGGCAATGCCTCGTAGCCAAGGGGGAGCGGGGATTCTGCGGAGTGCGGGAGAATCGGGAAGGGAAGTATTATAGCCTGGTATACGGGAATCCCTGCGCCGTGCACGTGGACCCCATCGAGAAGAAACCTTTTTACCATATCCTTCCGGCTTCTTCCTCTTTTTCCATCGCCACGGCCGGATGTAACTTTCGCTGCAAGTTCTGTCAAAACTGGGAAATCTCCCAGGCCACGCCGGACGAGACCTACAATCTGGATCTTCCCCCGGAGAAAGTTGTGGCCCTGGCCAAGAAATCCAGGTCTCACACCATCGCCTACACATACGTTGAGCCGACCATATTCTTCGAGTATATGATGGATACAGCCAGGCTGGCCAAAAAAGAAGGGATCCTCAATGTCTGCCATTCTAATGGATTCATCAATCCCGGGCCGCTAAAGGAACTCTGCCAGGTTCTGGACGCGGCCAACATCGACCTTAAGGCTTTCACAGAGGATTTTTACAACAGCATGTCCCAGGGCCGCTTAGCTCCAGTCTTGCAGACCTTGAAGACTTTGAAGAAAGAAGGCGTCCACCTGGAAGTCACCAACCTGGTCATTCCGACCAAGAATGACGACGGGGATAACGTGAGCAAAATGTGCGCCTGGATCAGGAGGGAACTGGGTGCAGACACACCGGTTCATTTCTCCCGCTTCTATCCTCTTTACAAGCTGCGCAACCTTCCTCCCACTCCCGTCTCTACCTTAGAAAAATGCCGCAAGACGGCCATGGATGCAGGCTTAGAGTATGTCTACATCGGCAACGTCCCCGGCCATGAAGGGGAGCGGACGTTCTGCCCCCGATGTAAGAAGCTGCTCATCAACCGCCAGGGTTATTACATCGTAGAAGTCAACGTGGCCAAGGGGAAATGTAAGTACTGCGGCAAACCGATTTCAGGAATCTGGGCCTGAAATTTTATCCTGCCCCATTCACTTGTTATTTGCCACTCTTGTTGTAATCCAGCCACTGTTGCGCCTGGGCCTGCAAAAAAATCGAAATTGGCTCTCTTTCCGTATCACTTATCAAGAATGAAAAAAGTAGGAGATATTTGCCCCTTGAATCCAGCTAAGGCCTGTCATAAATTAAAAAAGAAAGGAGGGCAACGTGATGATCAAGAATGAGAGGAATTATCACCAGCGCCTGCAAGAGTTCTGCGACTGTTTCATGGAAGCCGATTATAAGAAGGAATTAGAGGAAGCCAGCAAAGGAATTTCGGGCGACCCCAGCGGAGCTCTGGATGAACTGGCCTTGAAATTTCTCGGTCTGACCATCCTCTATGGAGCTAATGAGGAAGCCAAAAAAATGGCCATCAAGAAATCAAAAGAGGGAAAAGTTTTATTCTCAGTGGATGCGCGGGGAAAATACCAGCTTCCCCCGCCCAGCGCCCGGGTGGCGGAGCGCATCTTCTCCATTGCTCGGTCCATCACGCATATAGATGAAGATCAAGGAAAGGAACCCCTCTCCCTGGGGTTAAGGAACGATCGGATCGAAATCACCTTTCAATTTGACCGGAAAGAAGAGGCAGAGGCTTTAACGATTCACTTCCCTGAAATCTGAATCAGCCTCTCCCCATAAAGAACTTTTCTAACCTCATTCCTGCTCCCCACTTTTCCGTCACTCCCGCGAAACTTGTCCCTGCAGACCTTTTTCAGAGATCTCGAGGAAAAATCTTGACAGATGAGTGATTTAATTGTAGCTTTAAATCAAACTGACCAGCTTGCCGAAGTGGCGGAATATGGTAGACGCGCTAGATTCAGGGTCTAGTGTGGGTTGCCACGTAGGGGTTCGAGTCCCCTCTTCGGCACCAAGCTAACATCTAAAAGGTCCTCATGAGGGCCTTTTTTTGTTTTCAGGGGATATTGGTTTATCGTAGGCGGGTAGTAGACGATACTTACCTTATCAGGCAGGACGATTATTTTCTGGATGAACTTTTGCAGGAAGGCCCTTATATTGTCCGTGTCAGCCTGCTCGAAAAAGTTCTTGGTCATGTCCATGAAGCGGTTGTAGGCTTTCTTGTCGAATCTGAAGGCTTCTGGTTTGGGCTGGCTCGCAAGCCTGGCTTCCAATTCCTTATTAGTCTCTTCAAGCTTTTGTTTTTCCGCTTTCAAAGCATTCATCGGCTCTACGACTAAGGATATGTCGACGCCTGTCTCTATGGCTTTTCGGTAATTGTTGAGCTTCTTTTCGAGCTCTTTTAGTCCTTTCTGGTTTTGCTCCAGCCTAGCTTCCAATTCTGTTTTTTCGTCTGTCTTGGTGTTTTGGACGAAGGTGTAGAATTTTTTGATGTTGTCTTCGCTGAAGATGACGTCTGTGACTTTCTTGATTATTTCTTTGTCTAGCTGGTCTCCTTTGAGGTTTCGGTTGTCGCAGGCTTTGACGCCTTTGTTCATCTTGGTCGCGCAGCGGTAGTAGAAGTATTTTTGGTCTTTGCCGGTGCCTGCGTAGGAGTAGTTGCTGCCGCACTTCCCGCATTTCAGGAGCCCGGTTAGGAGATAGACGGGTTGCCGGTCTATCCGTGCTTTCTTTTTTTTGTCCAGCCTTTCTTTGGTGGACAGGAAGGTTTCTTCGTCGATGATTTTGGGTACTTGGATCTGGATCCATTCTGACTCGTCTTTGAGAAACTTTTTGCCCAGGGTGCGTTTGCCGAGGTCTTTGGTTTTCTTGACGTTAAAGGTTCTTTTGCCGGTGTAGCATTCTTTTCGCAGGATGTCGTGGATGCTGACCTTAGACCATTGGCTGGTCATCCGGGGCTTGATTTTCTTCTTTTCGAGGTGTTGGATGATTTTTCCGTACCCGAGTCCTTGGTTGAAGAGGGTGAATATTTGCCTTACCGCTTCTGCTTCGGATGGGTTTACCTCCCAGACGGTTCTTTCTGTGGCGTTGTCTATTATTTTTTTGAGCTGGTACCCGTACGGTGGCTGGCCTCCTGTGTGGTATCCTTGCTTGGCTGCCTCTTTCTGCCCTCTTAATACTTCCCTGCTTAGGAGTCTGGAGTACCAGTCGTCGAATATTTCTATGACGCCTTCGAGGACCATGCCTTCGGGCGTGTCGTCTATGGGCTCGCTTACGCTTACGACCTTTATACCTTTCCGGCTGAGGAGTTTCTTGTAGGCTATGCTGTCGAACCTGTTCCTAGCGAACCGGCTGAGCTTCCAGACGATGACGCAATCCACATCACAGGAATCCTTCTTGCATTCGGCGATCATTTCTTGGAATTGGGGTCTCTGGTCGGTGGTAGCTGATTCTGCCTCGTCCACGTATTCTCTTACGATTTGTATTTCGTGGGTCTTGGCGTAATTCCGGGTGAGCTCCAGCTGGCTGGGGATGCTCAGCCCTTTTTCGGCTTGAGCTTCCGAGGAGACCCGGGCGTACATGAAGCCTTTGCTGAATTTAGCCATGGCAGTTTTTCCTTCTCGCAGATAATATATGCCTTGTGGGAGGGATTGGCAACCTTTAGCCTTAAGAATTTCTTACTTCTTCCTACCATATTTATCGTATTTCTGGGATCAAATTTTCAGCACTTTTTTGCGTTCCGATTTTCGAATTCCGGCCTAATTTCTTTTCTCCTCCTTTATTCCCTGCCGGACAGGCACTTTAATCCTTGACCGGAGGTCACGCCAAACCGGAGCGGAGCGACAACCTAAAATATGCGAGCCAGCGGCGAGCCAATAATCAAAAAAAATTCCGGAGCGCCAGCGGAGGAAAAACCACTTCTGCGAGCCCTACCAAAAAATCTAAGGACTTCGCTAAAATTTTAAAATTTAAAAAAAGAGGTGATCCTTTTATAGAGAAAGAGACACCGGAATAACCTTAATAACTTCTTCAGGCTTAAAGCCTAGAACCTTACAGAACTTGATGAACTTCGTTTCATCCATGACCACGTTGTTGACAACGTAGCCGCGTTCACGCGCCATCCTTACCACGTCTAACTCGTCTATTTTTCTTAAAGTTTCCATTCTTAAGACCTCCTCGACTTTTAAAGATTTTTCCATGCCCCAAAACCATTTTGGGAAAAATCTGGAAGTCGAGAGTGTTGAATCTAAAGACTTTAGAGAAAACTGAACGGAGACCTGAGCCCGAACCGAAAGAATTAAAAGGTTAGCTGAACTTCGTGAAGCGCCTTTCATTGCTTTCGTGTGAAGGGACATCCTTCTCGGAACACACTTATTTATCCTAAATATTTTTCAGAAATTCGTTTAAAATCGGAATATTAGAAGAATTATTATACTCTAATAATCAAAAAAAGGGCTTTAGAGCCTTTTGAAGGAATAGAAAATGACTTCCTTGTTGATGAAGCCGCCGAATTTGCCGCCTTTGAGCATCGTCTTCATCTTCTTCTCATTGATTTCTGAATGTTTTCTCATCCTGCCCAGGCAGGTGTTGATGCTGGATTTTGACGTCTGCAATGCTTCTGCAAGCTGGTTGCTGTTAAACCATCTGGGCTGATACTTCTTCAGGAAGTCTACGATTGCTTGCTGCGACATCTTAATCCCTGTCCTGCTTTGCTTCTTTGCTTCTGGAGCCGTATATGATTCTGAAGGCTTCCATTATTCCTTTATTCTTTTCTACGTTCACGTCTTCTGGCATGACTGGTCTTAGTTTTCCGTCACTGCCCATTATGACCTGTTCTATCTCGTATGGTGAGGAAGGAGGAGTCTTGTCTCCTCCTATTCCTTCGCCTCTTTCCCCAGGATTCTTTTCGAAGCTTTTCTGCTTCTCATCCCTGAACTGTTTCTGCAGCCTTTCAATCTCATCGTTCAAAAGGCTGTAAGTCTCTATCAGGTCTCCGAAGTCTATCCTGTCACTGTATTTTTCTATGCTTTGCAGCATGTTCTTTTGGTGTATCAGGTCTTCTATGTGGGTTTCTATGTCGTCAATTCTTCTGAAATTAATAATTGATGAGAGGGTCATTGCTGACCACTCTCCGCGTTAACGCCGTTTATCTTCCGCAGCTCTTCGGCGAATTCGTCCACTGCTGCCTTCAAGTCCCCGAACTGGGACCTTCCGAACCATGCCTGGACGTTGTTCCACTTGCCGTTCTGTTTCATGCCTACTGATAGGCAGATGTTCACTCTTTCAAACGTTCTTTCTACGTCGAAGTCATTCTTTGCAGGTATGACTTTTTTGGTCTTCCAGCCTGACAGCTGAAAAACCCCTTCTTTTATTCTCACGTCTGGTTGGTTTCCACCAGTTTTTGTTTTTTTCTTTGCCATTTTTTCAAGACCTCCTGTTGTATTTTCATGCCCGCAGCTTCAAGCAAGAACCCCGCCCAAAATGGTTCGTCTCGGTCTTTTGATTTGAAAATTTGAAGCTTGCCGAAAGAATTAAAAGGTTAGCACGGCGCAGACGTGTGCCTTTTATTGCTTCTCGGCTTTACTCTGAGGATTTGTTTCCGACCGAAACCTTTTTGCGCGGAAAAGGTGTGGCATGATAAAAATACAACAGAGAGCTGTCGCACAAAATAATGGCGGAAAGAAAAAAAAACTGAATCAAACCAACCGGCGGTCAAGAATCAAATTTTAGGGGGGTTTTGAAAGCTGCTTCCTTATCAGGGGATTCTTCGGATTTCTTCTTCGGGGTCTAGTTCCCTTATTATTTCTAATTCTTCTCGTTTCTTCTTCCTCATGAGTGCGGGTTTCAGTGTTTCTCCTGCCAGGATATTCCATCCGATATTGTAGGGGTCTCTGCCTATGTAATCTGAGGGCTTCGGCATTTTCGTCTTGCGAAGCAGCTTCCTTAAAACCCGTAAAAATATGTAGAAAAGAGCCAGTATATAAAGGAAGTTTACGAATCGCATTTTGGACAGCCAATGATAACCTCTTTTTCCTTTAATGCTTTCTGTTTCCGAAAAGCTTTCAGACAAGAAGCGTTTCTAAATATTCTTTTAGCAGCCTTCTGTGGCAATACTTATCTTCTTTTTCTGCACACAGAAGGGTGAGAACTCCTTTCTCTTTAACTAATCCTATCAATTTATTGATAGGACCCTTCCTCTTTTCAATTTCTTTCAAATACCTTTCCTCGTACTCTTCCCAACTTATCTTCCTATTTTTATAATCATTCAATAATTCTATGCTTGGGGCTAGCTCTCGCAGCCACAAGTCATACTTATAATAATCCTTCACGAATCTCATCACGCAAACCCTAAAACCATCGTCGCTGGTTTCTTTTTCAAAAATACTTTTACTCCTTACTTCCATTTTTTTCTCCGAGTCAGTTTTTTGTTCCATACCCTGCTGGGCTATGCGGGACAAAAAACGATGATGAAGGAGACGATAATGGTCTGTATAATATTTTTTCGAGGCGGGAAGCATGAAGCTTTTATTCATATGCACCGCCGAGGAAATCCTAAGCTAGCAAGAAGAACCGAAAGGAAAAGTGAATCATCTTTTGTAGGCTTTGTCGTGGTGCTTGAGGCGGTCGAAGACGATTTTGTTTCCTTCAAGCCTGAAAAAAAGGACGAAACTTCCTACCTGGACTCTTTTAAATTCGCTAGCATCGTATTTAAGATTTTTGAGATGCTGGATGAAGATGTCATCACAAGAACCTATTTGTTGAATTTTCTTTTGAACAGCACTGAATAAGGCAGGGTCCTTTCTCTTGAGCTTTCTCAAGACTTTATCGATCTTGGAGACATCTACGTTCATAACTCATCGCACCACTTCTTAAATTCCTCTATCGTCATTGCTTTACCGGAAGGTTCCTTTCTTGCCTTTTCGAGTTCTTCAATGAATTCCTCTTTCAAAGGCAATTCGTCGACGGGGTACCAATCGATCTCGTCACAGAATTTCTGGTCTTCGTCTGAAAGCGTTCCTGTTTTCATGAATCTTTCAAATATCTCCTTTTTAAGGGCTTCCTCCCTAGCAAGGGCAGACCAGTTGACCCAAGAAAAATGCTCAATCTCAGATTTAAAATCCTGCTCAACCTGAATCGTTATCCCTGCCATTCAAATCACCCCTTTGTTCACTAATTCTTCGAACTTCCTTAGCTGCCTAAGTTTCAGTGCGAATCTTTCTTTCAGATACGCTGACCAATTAATCTCAGGATGCCTGTCCAATTTTCGTTTTAATTCATCAGGGATGTTCACGGTTAAAGTTGCCATACTTTTTACCTCCACAAAATCTTGTTAATACACAGAATAATGTGGAAATATATAAACTTTTCGGTCAACCCCTCACTCTACGGATTCTTTTAGTCTAAATTCTTCTTCTTTTACGTCGGTTATGAAATGCGTGCTTATCTTCTTGGCTAACCCGGCCTGCTTTAATTCATCTAGGAAGTCTTGAAAGGCTGCCATGTCCTTGAATATTAGCTCTGCGTAGTAGTCGTAGTCCCCGGACAGCCTGAGAAGAGTATTAAGGCTCGGGTGCTCTGCTAGGAAGTTTTTAAGCTTCTCCTTTTCAGTGGCTGTTAGGAAGATTCCTGCCTTGATAGGGTACCCGATTCTTGGGAAATCGAGCATGGCTATGTTTTTAACGATGACGCCCTGCTTCCCTAACCTGTCCACTGTTTTGAATACCGTGCTGAGCGGCGTATCCGTAACCTTTGCCATCTCTGTCAGCGACCTGCGGGAGTTAATCCTCAGCTCATTTACCAGCCTGACTGCTTTGGCAACCTTCATGCTATCACCCTTCTGATAATCCTTTCTTTTTCTGGGCTGTTCAAAAATTCCTCTCTTCCCAGCTCTTCTATGACGTAGAAGACTTTCTTGTCCTTTAGCTTGACTTTTTCCTCTATGCTTTCTACGAAATCCTCCACCTCTTTCACATTATGAAACACTGCCTCGATAAGGAAGTCCCAGCCGTTATTAATCCTGCAAAGGTTGTTCACGTTTTCGGACTTCTCAAGGAGGTCGTGAAGCTTCTGCCTTTCCTGTTTCCCGGCTGAGAACGTGATTATCGCCTTAGTCCAGTAGCCAAGCAGGTCAAACCTCACCAAAGCAGTATTCTTAACAATGCCAATTCCTTCAAGCAGCCTTATCCTGTCGAAAATGGTAGACACCGGTATTTTAGTAATTTTGCTCATGTCTGTGAGCTTCATCCGAGCGTCCTGCCTTAAGCAGCTTATTATCATCAAATCCGTTCTTTTCATTCTTATCACCTTCCTTTCGGAGTCCTTTTATAAAGGTCCTCTTCGTTTTACTTCTTCTATTGCTTTTTTGATTTCATTTATCTTTTCGGAATCGGCTTCATCATTTTCGTCAACCATCTCCTGAAATCATTCAACGCTTCTAAAATGACTGATTGGTTTTCCAAAGACAGATATTTTTTCAAGATCGATGATATTTTATCTTCAAGGGCATAATATTCTGACCCGTGTAGCCTGGCTTCTTCTTCATCTCCTTCCCTGTCCTTCGACGGGATTGTTATATCTTTTTCATCAAGCAGTGTTTCAAATTCATCCAATATATCTATGGCTGCCGCTTTTTCTGGACTCTCTGAGAATTCTGGCTCTTCCTGATCCCAATACGTCCACTTAACGTCGTCATGGAAATTTTCTAATATCCTTGGAATATCCGGTTCTACCAATAAACGAGCCGGGTGATATTCGAAAATGGTTTCATCAATCCTAGATTCCTCACAATTTCTTTCCTGCCAGTTCGGAGTTCTCTTATTAAAAGCGTCTAGCAGAGATTCCGGACCTATTGTAACAACCCTTTTGTCCCCTTCTTCATTTTGTATACCAAAGGAAACGAGCGGATAGCTTCCCCCTTTGTAATCCACATGTCTTGCTGAATAATTAAAAGAATCAGGCTTATGCGCTTTCATTTCTCTCACCATTCTTATTGAGCTTTTTTCCTCCGTAAAGCGGCAGGGGGAAAAAGCGATTATCCTGTTTTTGAAATAGGAGGCAGTATTCGTGCTTTATGGGAATGAGAAAGGGGCTGTTCAGGTATAATCTTCCGTCGCTGCCGCAGTTGTGCTGCACTTTAATGATTATTGATTTGAGACTCCCAATATTATTGTTCATCAGAAGGGTTCTCATGAGAACGTAGTATTTTCCTCCCCGCCTTTTATCTCCAATCAGGACG
>Ga0315312_1000684_pt1 | contig 34515 bp, 28 predicted proteins | sample TDP7_MG_FD_203629 | JGI IMG/M metagenome (GOLD analysis project Ga0315312, IMG submission 203629) | Freshwater sediment microbial communities from Lake Towuti, South Sulawesi, Indonesia - TDP7 | ecosystem: Environmental > Aquatic > Freshwater > Lake > Sediment | place: Indonesia: South Sulawesi... | reverse complement strand
ATGAAGTCAAAGTCCTTTGCAGGAACTTTGCTCAAGGCTCTTTTAATGCTAGTATAATGCCTTATCATAGGAGCACTGAATGATGGCTTATATGCGTATGCAAGGGGCTTAAAACCATATTCTTCACACAAGCGGCAAGCATATTCTGACCCCACTACATGGACTTCGTGTCCAAGTTGAACCCATCTCTTACATACCTCAATGAATTTCATTTCCCCACCTGTAAATATTAATCTAGATTCAACTGGACGTTCAATAGGAAAAAAACAAAGTATTTTCATGTTATTACACTTCGGTATTGTTCGTAATGTACATATAGGTATGGAAGTGAATATGGCTCCACTATTTACTAGTAGGTTGACTTCATCCGACTTTGGCGGGGTTAATGGATTTTTGCGTAAGAGAAACCCATTGTTTGCACCTTTAGCTGGTAGACGCCATACGGAGCTAGGTTGTAGTTTTCTTGACCTGAGCTCATCCAAGGCTTATTGAAAAGGTCTGCCGCTTCCCATCTATGCGTTTTGGCCCATACCGTCAATTCGGTTAGTCCGTCTCGCAAGTTTGTGGTAGGCTTGAAGTTTAGTAGCTTGTGCATTCTTTGTGTGTCGGCGTAGCAGTGTCGGATGTCTCAATAACATAGAAATAAAAATCTCCTTAGAGCGCGCTAGGCTGTTAAAAATTAATCTAGCGAACTATTTTTAAGGTTTCTCTGGGTGAGGTCCCTAAGGGAAAGTCCCGTGGAGAACTTCCGGTGTTTCTGGATTTCACGGGATATCTCTATAACAGGTGCAAGACTGTTTTAATTTGCGTTGATAACTTCTTCGTAGAGTTTTATATATCTTGTCGCGACCGTATCCCATGAGAACGATTCTTCAGCTCTTTTTCTTGCTGCCCTTCCCATCCTTTTTTGCAAGTCCTCGTCCTCGAGGATCTCAATCAAGGCTCGCGCCAGTTCTTTTTCTCGCATTCTTGGAACGATGTATCCTACCTTGCCATCCTCTACTATTTCAGGAAGGCCGCCTGAGCGCGTCGCAACCACAGGCTTTCCTGATGCCATCGCCTCAATAGCCACGTTTCCGAAAGCTTCTCCCCAAGCACTCGGGCATGAAAATACGTTGCATGCGGCATAAATCTTAGGCAACTCTTCGAAGACATCAACAGTCCCCGTGAAGATAACGTTACGCAGTCTGAGTTTGGATATAAGACGCCTCAATCGCTCTTCAAACGGTCCTCCCGTTAGAGGCCCTACTACTAAAAGCTTGACATCCGTTACCCGTTTTTGTACAAGGGGAATACTTTTCAATAGGAAATCTACGCCTTTTTGGGGATGTAATCTACCCACAAATAGTATCACCGGTGAGTTGCCAAGGCCATACTTACCGCGCACTTCGTCACCTTGAAATTTGGGATTGAATCTAATGATATTCACTCCATTTGGAATGACTACCACCCGCTCTTCCGGAATTGTGAGGTTGGCGACAACGCATCTCTTCAAGAACTGGCTGGGAACCACCACTCGTTCAGCAAGGCTGAGAAACCTCCAGTTTGGACGTCTTAGCGCATTCCATCCTTGAGATAGTCCACCCATTCCGAACCCGACTATTGCGAGCTTATTTTGAAGAATCTTGGACACTTTGAGGAAAGGAAGAATAAGTGGATCATAACATTGAACAATATTGACCGTGCTGATGCTGACTATCTTTATTAGGGTATATAAGGAATAATTCAGGCAAGAGAGAGCGTGCTCGAATAGGCTGTTACTATGGAGGACCGGGGTCGTGTAGAGCCTAAAATAGCGAATTCTTGCTTCCTCTTTTTCCTCGTAGTCTGGCAAGAGGGGGTCTTTCACAGAGAGGACAGAAACGTAATGCCCCTTCTTCACGAATGCTCTTGATAATTCGTAAGCGACTATCGCTAGAGAGCCGCCACGTATAGGAGGGATAGGGTATTGGTAGAAACCAACCATGCAAATGTTCATCTTCCTATTTACTCCTCCGCATCGAAATACGAACGACGTCTTGGCTGCTTGAAATATCTATTTGCAAAAATGGTCATTAAAGCACTTGAAATAGAAGAGGAAATTGTTTCAAGAATTTTAAAAAAATTAAACTTTTGATTACCTAAATACACGCAATACTACATCATCAGTAAACGGGGGTGTGAATGTTATTATTGAACCGGCTTCTACCGAAGTTGGTTCGCTATATTCTCCCGATTGTGGGTGATACCATTCTACGTTAAATGGGCCACTTGTAGATGTCAGATCTAAATCAACTGACCCCCCATTTGGGAGATATACCACGTACTCTTTTCCGATATTTACTAAAGCAAATCCATTATTCACAACGTCATTATTTGGATGCATCTCCCAAAATCTAACTTCATCAATGAATTCCCTTAAACCCTTAACTATCTCTAGTTCACCATAGTCATAATTTCCTACAACGCCATCTTTGAATATTTCTTTGTAACTTCCAATCTGTCCACCACTCACAAATGTAGTCCAGAATTCCCTTCTAGAATCGTCGTAGGTACCATCTCCCATTGCTGGGTTAAAAATCGTTCTTTCACTCACTAATGGCTTAGAAGCCCTAGAATAAAACTCATTAATTATCTGGTTTAGTTTTGTAAAATCTGGAGACCACCCAGCTTTTAGTGCTTGTCTGAAATATCCAATTACATCTATGCCAAGGGATAAAATGTACTCTGATTGGCCATAATCTTCTCCAAATGGCATGTTAGTTAATAACAACTCAACTTCATGTTCTGATTCATATTGAACAAAGAAATCTATCCAATGTTGTACCCAATCCCAATGACCAGTAAATTGGGTACTTGCTTCTCCACCATATTCATTGCATACTTCATAAATAATATTTCCAAATTGCACAGTCTCATCAAGTAATTTCTTCACAAACAAATCTTGATAATATATTAGAGTAGAATTGGTTACATCATAGAATGTTCCTTTCCAACTACCATCGTGTGATGCGTCATCATTTGGTAAGTTTGGTATATTATTGACATTGTTATTTGGATTCCAAGGATTTACTGCCCATCTATCAGATCCTTCTTCAACATATGGTTCATCCCATATCTGTAATATCACAAATATTCCTTTATTTTCACAATCAGAAAGATATCCCTTCAGTCTGGACCAATAAGAAGAATTGAATCGACTTAAATCATACTTACTATCAGATCGTCTCACCCAAGGCTGATTGTCTGGATCTGCAAATGCAAACACAGTAGCTCTATTTGAGTTAACACCATATCGAATTACAGTGTCATTAATTTCTCTGAACGGAATTTCTTTGTTACCTATCACTGTCCAGTGACCAGCACCAAATAAGACTATTTGTTTTTTGTTGTATTCAAAGTAATAAGGATTAATGGAACTCTTGGATATTCTTCCTGAAGGTGGAGTAGGGGTTGGGGTTGGAGTAGGCATGACCGTCTTCGTCACCGTCACCGTTGGACTAGGAACTATTTTTGTCACTCTTTCTGTCACTCTCTCCATTTCCTTTGGTTTAGCAAACCAACTAAATATTCCACCGATAACAAGACCTACCACAATGCCCAAAGCGCTCCTTAAGTAATCTCTTCTTTCCTTTCGCTCTTCACTCAAGATTGTTTCTCCTTGAGTCGAGAATAAATTGGAGGAAGGTCTTCTTTACCTGAGCTCATCCAAGGCTTATTGAAAAGGTCTGCTGCTTCCCATCTATGCGTTTTGGCCCATACCATCAATTCGGTTAGTCCTCCTCGCAGGTTTATGGTAGGCTTGAAGTTTAATAGTCTGTGCATTCTTTGTATGTCGGTGTAGCAGTGGCGGACATCTCCTTTGCGGTACTCACCTGATACATACGGTCGGAGTTTGGATCCAAAAAGTTCTATGAGTATTTCAGCCAGCTCTATGAGTGAGATAGGTTTCCCTGTTCCGACGTTTACAGCCATATAATCCGCGCCGTTAGGTTTGCCTTCGCCGTATCCCGTACATGAATGAAATCGCGCGTTTGTTCTCCATCCTCAAAGGCATGGGGCGAGTTATTGTTTAGTATGCGGCTTGTGAAGATCGCACATACGCCAGTGTGTGGATTAGAGAAGGATTGCCGGGGTCCGTAGATGTTGAAGTATCGTAGTGTAACCACAGGAATGCAATATGTCTTTCCTGTTAGGAGGCAGGTTTCTTCCTGATGTCTTTTAGGTAGAGCGAGATGGATGTTGGCAAGAGTGGCCTGCCTTCGTCGGTTGGCAGGGGCTTTAAGGGCGTTTTGCACTCTGGGCATGGGGGATCCCAAGCCTTGTTTCTCATTTGTTCTTCGCTTCTAAGCTCTGGATACCTGCTTACGCCGCATTTCTGCACTACGGCGTCACTAACTGTGTGAGGAGTAGTTTATCCCTAACATCGCCTACAATAGACTTTGCCTTCTCGTTCAGGTGCTCCGGCACCTTTCCTTGGTGCACTTGAGGCTCTAAGATATCCAGTATAATTACGTCATAGCCTCTTTCGACGAGTAGATCGACGATGAAGCTTCCGATGAACCCGGCTCCACCCGTCACCAAGACCCTATCTATCGAGCTCAAGGAATCCACCAATTATTCGTATAGCTTGCATTAGCGTTGGTCTTTACCTCGTAAACTGTCTGTTCTGCTCGGATTGTTTGGAGGGATGCTTATGTTTAAAGTTCAGGTTTCCCATTCTTTGAAATGTTTCAACGCTTCTGTTGGTACATGTATTTAAGCCCCAAGTGTTTGCAAAGGTTTCAAGGTGATTCAGATTTTGCCGGAAATGTCAGAGCTATAGCATATGCGATAATGAGAATCGCTCCAAACGCAGCCGCCACAACGATAATCCACCAAGGGAAGGGGGAAAAGTAGGAGGTTGGATCAGTGCCTTGCTGATATTCCTTGAGGTTGGGTAAACCGTCTCCGTCGGGGTCAAGGGCCGCATCAGTCGCATCAAGTGGGTCTAGCCCGTAAGATAGTTCCCATTTGTCGGGCATTCCGTCGCCGTCATCATCAATATCCGTCGTATCGGGGGTTCCGTCGCCGTCCGTGTCTTTGAGAACGGTGATGGAGACTGAATTGGTATTTTTGTTGTTCGCGGCGTCTTTGACCGTTAACCGGACTACGTAAGTTTCCGGTTCTTTGTAGGTGTGGGTGGCTGTTAAGCCTGTTCCTTTGGACCCGTCCCCGAAGTCCCACTCGTAGCTGATGATTCCTACGTTATCAGAGGACTGGCTGGCATCGAAGGTCACGAGGATGTTTTGAGCCACGCTTCGGTCACCACCTGCGTCAGCGACTGGTGCCTTTTTATCTAGTTTCACATCGATTATGTGATGAGTCTCTTCGTTGCCAGCTCCGTCCACGCTCCAGTATTGCAGTTTGTTGTTGCCTTCTGCTGTGATGTGTGGCTGGCCGTCAGCTTGTACGCTCTTAGTTGGGTCCTCATTGATTCTGTAGTAGATGGCTTGCACCCCGCTGTAATCATCGGTGGTTGTTAGGGTTATGGTAAAGTCTTCAGTGTGCCATAAGCCGTCGTAATCGTTTACGCTAGTTGGAGGAAGCGAATCGTAAATCTTTGATGCCGTGTCGGTTGCGCCGTCATCATCAGTGACTGTTAGCTTAATCGTGTAAGTGCCGAGGGCCTCATACTTGTGGGTTGGGTTTTGATCAGTCGATATGGTTCCGTCTCCAAATTCCCAACGCCAAGATACGATTGATCCGTCGGGGTCGAAAGACTGATCCATGAATTGAGTGATGTCCTGAGGTGTTGGTTGGTGTGGTTTTGGGGGAGATATGATGGTGAGGTCCGCCTTTGGTGGAACGTTCAGCACCGTGATCTCCTTGGTGATCTCGCCTCGCGCGCCGTCATTATCGCGAACAGTCAATGTAGCGGTGTAGTTTCCATCGTCCGCATACTGGTGAGTGGGATTTTTTTCGGTTGAGTTTGAGCCATCGCCGAAGTCCCACCACCACGAAGCTATTGAACCGTCTGGATCACGCGACTCATCCTCAAACTGTATCGTATCCAGATCTGTAGGCGCGCTGGGAGAATATGTGAAGTCGGCTCTCGGCCGCTGATTTGGCGGTGGGCCTCGTCGCGGTGGAGGCGGTGGCGGTGGAGGCGAGACAGCCACGGTTACGTAGGCTGTGGCGGAGCCAGTCAGCGCATCATTATCTGTGACGGTTAAAGTTACGGTATAGGTTCCCTCCGCCGAATAAGCGTGGGTTACGATCATGCCAGAGTCGGAGGTTCCATCGCCAAGGTTCCACGAGTAGCTTTGAATGGTTCCATCAGAGTCATAGCTTGATGATGCATCGAAGGTAACGACCTCGCCCTTAACTGGTTCGATTGGTGAATATGCGAAGGAAGCTACCGGAGGCTTTTTGGCGACGACAATCACCTGACCGTCGGTGTACGTATTGTCGGCTACATCCTGTTCCCCGGCGACGGTGCTTGCCTCTGCCTTAATGATATAGGTGCCCTCGGCGATGCCTGTTGTGTGCCAAGTGAAACTCAAAGTCGTCATGGCGCCCGCATCCAAGGATACGCCAGTCCGTGTCTCGATGAGCTTCGTGTCGTAGTATACCCTCACGTCAAAGGTTTCTGATACGGTACCCTCGTTTTTGGCCTCAACGGCTATCGATACGGTTTGGCCGACCTTTACGTTGGCTGGGGAGGCCGTGACACGTGTGATGGCTATGTCATGGACGATCGGAGTATATGGCGCACGTATTTGTAGGTAGATGTCATTACTTACGTCACTGAACCCAACCGAAACGTACGCTTTGTGACTGGTGAAGTCAAACCTGGATGCATCTACTCCGTTGAAAAAGTCCGTTAGGCTCTTGTTTTCCATTAATACCCATGGATCTGACTCTCGATAACGATAGTAGACGTATCCGGTCGTCCAGTCTGACGGAATGTCGAAGACGTAGGTGACTGGATAACGGACTCCATAATTTTGACGGTCTATTGAGGAGATGCTTATTTTGAAGACTTTATCTTGACCCGAACCCGTAGATGTTATCTGAACTATATTTTGCGTGGCAATCCAACGGTAGAGATACAAGAGCCCAAAATTAACATACCAGACGTCGAGTCTGCCACTAATATAACTGGTGTGAAGATCAGCACACTGGTTTGGCCGCCAATCAATGTTGCGCGGATGACAGTAAAAATGATAAATCCCGCCTGCGTTGTAGACATTATCAAATATCTTGTTCAATGAGACAGGGTCCGTGTTTCCGTCAAGACCGACCGACAAACCTATACGGTTAAATAATCCGTTCGTTGAATCCCATGTCGCATAGAAATTGTCGTAACTAGTGTCCCTATCTGCAAGATACTTGTAGAAACCTAATTTTTGTCTTACCGTACCATCGCTTTCTCCATATGGCTCAATCCATGTGTAAACGTATTCATTGCTACTGAATGAAAAAAAAGGCAGTAACGTCAGGTTACCAATAATATCCTCTTTGCTCCGGCCTATCTGGTAGTCGTAGTCACCGTAGGGAACATGTGGATGGGTTCTTGAATGAGAAGCTGCTTCAAGATATCCCTGATCCAACCAGCGTTGAATCTGCATCCAGTCAGGAGAAGCGCCTGTCTCTCTATTAACGTCTGTTATGATCCCTCCTGTGAAGTATATGTGTTTTGCACTAAGCATTATAGCCATGTCTTCGAAACCCTGCCAATTCGATGGGTACGAGTCCCAATCGTCTGCTGTAACTGTTACAACTGCCTTACGGTTGTCATAATATTCAGCAATCCCAGAATAAACGGGCTCGTGTATTTCTTCAGGGTTTGCTGAGGCTAGCGTAACGAGTTGCGTTTCTAGAATTATAGATAATAGAAAAAGAGAAACAAAAAGGAATGGAACAAAATTTTTCCTCATTTTTTAATTCTCCCAAATATCGCCTGGAATGAAAGCTGCATTTCTGTTGATGAAGGTGATACCCTTCTGGAAAACTGGTATCTCTGAGATACCAGCTGAGAAATCGAACGTGAACCCCATTTCTTGAGCGCGTCTAATTGGGAGCCCAACAAAGTTCCACCCTTGCCCTTATTTGTCCAGTAATTAGATCTGCACGTCTCATTTCCCTAATATATAATAGTTGTGAAGTGTTTTTCTAGAAAAAAATTCTATGCGAGCTGATAACTTCTTCGCATGTGTTACTATGGAGGACCGGGGTCGTGTAGAGCCTAAAATAGCGAATTCTTGCTTCCTCTTTTTCCTCGTAGTCTGGCAAGAGGGGGTCTTTCACAGAGAGGACAGAAACGTAATGCCCCTTCTTCACGAATGCTCTTGATAATTCGTAAGCGACTATCGCCAGAGAGCCGCCACGTATAGGAGGGATAGGGTATTGGTAGAAACCAACCATGCAAATGTTCATCTTCCCTATTTACTCCTCCGCATCGAAATACGAACGACGTCTTGGCTGCTCTAAATACGCGATTAGGCAATCCTAAAAAGCCTAAACAAAAGAATTGGACGCTCCATCTTTACCCGAAAACTTCCTCTTTAACTCAGGCATTTTATAATATTCTAAAGTTTCCTCAGCTACTTTTCTCCACTCTGAGGAGCTTATATTTTTTTCATAAAACCTTTCACCCATGTCAAGTGATAAAGACTTATCCTCAAGAAGCTGATTTATTTTCTGGGCAAGGATTTTCTCATTAAGGGATGGCAGGAGAACGCCGCTTATTCCATCGGTTATTTCTCCCTCTCTAGAGACTGAGTAAGCGGTGATTACAGGTCTCTTATATGTAGCGGCTAACTTTATGACACCGCTTGCTCCATAAGGTACAACATAAGGCAGTACAATAACATCGGCAGCATTGAATATTATCGGGATTTCTTCGCCAAAAAATTTTATCTCAAAGAGCGTATGATTTTCCATCCCTAAACTCTTTGTCATTTTTTTAAGGGAAAATAAATAGGATCTAATCTCTTTTTCCCACGTTCCAGAGTGACTACCAGCAATCAAAAGTTTTGTGTTAGGATGTTTTTTAAGCACATAAGGTAGCGCCTTAATTGCGTACTCGATTCCTTTTCGAGGATGGATTCCGCCGAAGAAGAGGAGTACATTCCATTTCTTGTTTATATTAAGAGCTTTTTTCGCTTCTTCGACGGCTATATTCCCAGATGCATCAAGCATGCCGTGAGGTATTAATTTTATCTTATTTTTCGAATAACCATATTGTTCTATGCCCCACCTTTTTGTTCCTTCATCTAGGACTATGATTTTTGAGGCGATTTTTCCCATGAATGTTGTTACAAGTCTATAACCAAGGTCGTAAATAAAAGGCGCCACTGGATTTTTTTCTCTAAACATCCCTTTAAATGTGGAAGATAGCTTATCTAAGGGGATTATATTGTGAATTGTTATAAGTAGAGGGTATCTGGCGATTCTGAGGAAGAGCATCAAAAGGAAAGGACTTATTAGGTACAGACCTTTACCAAACTTCGCACCAAGAACATATTGTATATGGACGAAATCTGGTCTCAACTTGGCTATTTCCTTGAATAATTTGAATGGATTTAGCTTTCCCACACGGTACAATCTTTTGATTTTAACATCCTTGTAGATTTGCTGTTCTTCCTCGTTGCATCTGTCTGCAAAAACAGTCATATCAAGATCGTCGCATTCTTTGATTAGGGCATCGATTAGATTAATAGGATAACAATTTCCAATCATTTTTTGTTCAATCTCGCTTTCTGATGGAAATGGAACTAGCATACACACCCTCACATTCAATTCTCCTCCAAATATTAAAATTATGGCCAGTGGTTCAATGGCACTTGTTTCACACCCTCTTTTTTATAACCTTTGCGGGAACGCCCACTGCCACACTGTAGCTAGGAACGTCTCTAATCACGACTCACCCAGCCCCAACCACCGATGCATCGCCTATTTTAACTCCTCGCAAGATTATTGTATGGGTGCCGATCCACACGTCTTCGCCAATTTCTATAGACTCCGGGAATTTTCTCATATGGTTGTGCTTTGAAACAGTCCAAGAAGCGAAGATCTCGATTTTTGTTTTCTCGCTTTCCAATCACCGATCGATTCCAGAGTTTTCACAACCAGCCCTCTTTTTTATACCAGTCGGCAGTAATTTTGATTCCAGTCTTCAGATCGACTTTTGGGTTGTAACCTAGCTCTTTTTTGGCCTTAGAAATATCAAAGGAGCGATTTTTCCTAAAAAAATCCACTCTACGTCGGAATAGAGGCGGTTCGATACCCAACGGTTTACAGACAGCTTCACAAATCCAGCTTGCTAACCAAACTGGCCACAAAAATGGAAATCGTTTTCTTGGAACCGGCACGTCCAAAGCTTTAGCAATGACCTCAACTAATTCATTCAGGGACGGCGATTCGTTTCCACCGATTATGTATATTTGTCCCAGCGCTTCTTTCTTTTTTCCGCATAACTCAAATGCATCGATCAAGTCATCTATGTATGTAAGGTGATAGGACACATCCCCTTTGCCTATCATAACGAATTTTTGATGATAAATGGATTTGAACAGCCTTAACAGTCTGGTATCTCCGGGACCGTAGATTGCGCAGGGTCTTACAACCACTCCGGGTAATCCCTCCTCATGAAAGTATCTGAATGCAAGCTTTTCTCCCTCACACTTAGTTTTCTGATAAATATCTCCGGGATTGCACGGATAGAATTCGTCAGCTGGAGGATTTGAAATGTGACCGTGGACTCCTACGGTGCTACAATGGACGAACCTTTCTACATTTTCTTGAATCGAAGCTTCCAAAACGTTTCGTGTGCCGCCAACGTGTACATCCCAGTAAACTTCGTTAGATATGGCGATTTCGCGAAGTACAGCCGCCAGATGGTAAACTAATTCGACGTTCTTAACAGCTTTATTCATAGAGCTTTTGTTGGTTATGTCACCGAGGAATATTTCTATACCTAGCTTCTTGAGGCAATCCGTTTTGGGGATCTCTTTTCTCGCAAGAACCCTTACTTCATATCCTCTTTTTATAAGCCTAATGGCCAAGCGGCTTCCGACGAATCCCGTTCCACCAGTAACTAAAACCCTCAATTTCTGTCACAACCAGCGTCTTTCTCGGCAGGTTACCGTGCCTTTGTTATCATTTCTCCCTTTCGTTTCTATAACTTATTCCGGACACCTTCCAAACAAACCTTCTTTTCCAGATTCTTGCACAGTTTAAGTTGACTGATTTCTCCTTCGGCTCGAATCACAACGTCAACCTATGGATGAATCACTTTGAAGGCAAGGAATCTCAACATAGTTTTTGCTGCTACCACATACATTTTGCTGTATATAGTTGAGCCTAAAAAAGAAGATAATAAGAGAACATAATAGATAATAGAGTGCGGGTCATTTTCAATTGCCTCGATAAATTCTTTTTTAGCTTCATCCATCTTTCCACACCTGCAACATGACGACCCTATTCTACAGTGCCATAATCCTTTGATTTTTTTAAATGAGTCCAATTCTATTGAATATTTTTTGAACATCAATTTTCTTCCTTCTAATTGGATAACGGCATTACAAGGAAGAAAATAAAAACCCTCGTGAAACCGACATAAAACTAAAGGCTCCTTAATAAAGTCAAACTTGAAGTGTTTGGCTAGTCTAATCCAAAGATCCCAGTCTTCATATCTTGGTAAGTGTTCATCAAAAAAGCCTACTTTGTTGAAACATTCTCTTCTTAAAAGTACTGTTGAAGTAGCTGCTACAGTTTTCTTTAGCACATCATAGTAAATGTTACCTCTTAGGGAAGGGGTATACACGTAATATACCTTACCATCGCTAATAAAAACAAATCCAGTGTAGATAACGCCAATGTCAGGTTTGTCCTCAATTATAGTTAGTTGCCTTTCAAGTTTTTGTGGTAACCACATGTCATCGTCATCTAAAAAAGCAATAAATTTTCCTTTAGAATGTTTTATTCCTGTATTTCGTGCTGCTTGACTTCCTTTATTTTTTATATGGCGAAGATAATGAATCTTCTTATCCTTAAAGCTCTTTATCACTTCTTTTGTGTTGTCTGTAGAGCCGTCATCGACAACTATTATCTCAAAGTCCTCGAAGGTTTGATCTAAGACGCTTTGAATTGCTGAAGAAACAGAGCGAGCTCTGTTATATGTGGGAATTATTACACTAACTTTTGGATCCATTTCTAGTTCCACGAAAATACATCAAACATCTACGACGGATTAGGGTTATGACGCCCTCTTTTTTAATGAGCCTTGCGGAAGCGGGGGTATTAAGAACACTTACTATTGACTGATCTAAATATTTTCCGCCATTGTAAACACCTCTCACCTCCCTAACTAGCTTGTACGCCGCCAAAGTAAGCCAGCCTCTTCAAGGAAAGGAACAAAAAACCATGATTAACATGACAGATAAAAGGGCTGAGATAATGTTAATCAGCACCTGTTCTGTTCTCCTGATTTATGATATTTGTGTTTGTTCGATTTTTCTATCTGGTTGCTTTTTAGCTATACAAAGTAGTGATGCTTAAAAGATAATGGGTACGAACTGAGTCGGGAACCTTTCTAAGACTCTTGGGCTGGACCCTAATAACTCTCTATTTTCACTAGATGAGATCGAACGAGACGCCTAATGGATTTGAAGTTTACTTTAAATCCGATTTCCTGTAACAATCCTTTCAACTTGAAAAAGCTCTTGCAGGATAGATGCCAGATAAAATGCTAGACTTACTCAAAGTTATCTCTGCTGCATATTGCTCCGGAGTGTACTTGCCGAACGTTCATGACCACGGGTGACTAAATGACTGACCTCCGATTTCCCATCCATGCATAGCTCATGTAGCTGTTTCCTGTTCACAATTGCACGTCTATATCATCTTCGAGGTGCTTTTCTTTCTCAGCAGGTGTAAATGTGTCTTTGTCTTGTATTCAACGTAAACCTTCAATATGGTCAATAATTTTCTCAAATCTTTCCAAGATTTGATTTTTTTGATCGCATCTGGAATTCGCTTGCTAAGTGGGTACCGTTTGAATTCCTGTGCCCAAAACATTGCCAGTTCTATGATTTCCTTCCAACTAAGTTTTTCTCTATATATGGGGGCGCTCCCGTGGATTGCGGGCAGCGAGATGGCATCATTGGATTGTTTTGACCAAGAGAAGTTACTCGGCAAAACTCCTTTTCGATGAGCTATTTTTTCCAATTCCGTGCCAGGATAAATTCTTAATACGCTCAATGAGGGCTCTCCCCCTAGTTCTTGCATTAATTCTATTGTTTGGAGCGCTTCTTCCAGAGTTTCGTCGGGTAAACTCAGGATATACGAGGGGTTCTTCGTCATTCCGATCTCGTCTAACCATCCAGATACTTTTCTCACTTGTTCGATAGTTATCTTTTTATTGACCACGGAATCTAGAATCCTCTGTGAGCCTGATTCAACACCATAAAAGACCTCATAGCATCCAGCGTCTTTCATTTTTGTTAGGAGGGCCTTGTCAACGGTATCAACTCGTACTTCGCATCTCCACTTGAGATCAAGTCCTCGATCAATAATAAGATCACAAATGTCCTCAACCCTTTTTTTGTTCATTGTGAAGGTGTCATCACAGAAATATATCGCTCTTGTGCCGTAAGTTTCTGACAAGTAAGTTAGTTCTTCAATAACGTTTGCTGGAGTTCTGGCTCTCCACCTCCTGCCGTACAGTTTGCTTGTGGCACAAAAGACGCATTCAAATGGGCAACCTCGACTTGTTATGACGTTCATCGCAGGTAGCTTTCCCTCTCCAGGAACGTCTAACTTAAGATTGTATTTTTCCAACGGGAATAGATGAAAAGCAGGGAAAGGTAAACTATCGAGATCCCTTATGAAGGGACGTGAGCTGTTGTGCACCATCTCTCCTTTTTTGTTTATGTAGCTTATACCCTGAATGCCTTCTAAATCAATCTCCTTTTTCAGATTCTCGCATATCTCAAGAAGGGTGATTTCTCCTTCCCCTCTAACGACGACATCGACCCACGGAACGTTGAGGAGCGTGTCATGGGGGCAGAGAGATACATGAGGACCCCCCATTACAACAACAGAATCTGGCAAGCTCTCCTTTGCGATTTTTGCAGATTTAAAAGACTCAAAACGACCTTCTGTAAAGCAAGTGATTCCCACAATATCGGGTTTTGCTCTTACAAGTCTCTTCTTTAGTTCTCTCCAAGAACAGCCTTCCACGAGGGCGTCCAAGACCTCTACTTCTATATCATTCTTTTCTAAAACCGCAGAAAGATAGGCAAGCGACAGAGGTGGCATTAGTTCTTTTGTGCTGAACGCTTTCGGAGGAAAGAGTAAAAGAACTTTCATATCTAATCTCACCTTTATGCCGTATATTCAGGTTGTTTTGGCTCCACGGGCTTATTAACTTTAAATACTACGTCACTTGCAGTTGCTCGATAATCTTTGAACCACTTTAATATCTCGGTTCGAGTAACTTCTCTTGTTGATTGCACCATTTTACTCTTTTTCAACGCTTTTGGCAACCCCTTAAATGCACCAAGCCATGCCCTTAGAAGAGCCATTATCATGTCTTTATTCGAATATTTCTTTGCTATATTTTGCCGCTGAACCTTTTCCGAACAACCAACTCTGTATTAATACAAAGTATCTAAGCAGAGTATAGGGTATGGAAAGAACAATCATATCTATAGGATATGCAAAAGTTTCAACCCCTTTTTCGAACATTCTATTTGTCTCCGCTGGAAATAGAGAAGGCAACGTATTAAATCTTGCTACATGCCTTTAGAACCCGAAACTCCTTTTTGTCCGCAGTGTGGCACCCGTTTAGAGCTACGCCCCACGCATCCCACAGCCCATATCGAGGCGAGATAGCAAACATCAAATGGACGGATGTTGATTCTGACTATCCGAAAAAGGTAGGTATTTAGGTTAAAAAGTTAGCGATTTATGTATCCAAATCAGATATTATTTTGGTAGTCATCAGAGTGTCCAATGCAATCATAGCGAGGTTTTCGAGAATGGACGGAGCCGAATAAATACATGACTTACAAAGATCAATATCTCTCCTTTTTCCGGATAAATGCATCTTTCTGAGATTAATGATACGCTCACCATTCCATATTTCAGATAACGATTTGTTTTTGATATTTCCAAGCGGATAGGTTTTATCAAAATCAAATTCGCATGGTACTACGGTGCCATCCCATAGAACACAAAGATGCCTCCATAATCGGTCGCATGGTTTTGCTAATTGCGGCTTAATATTATCCGATGTGGATAACTTGCTAATTGATTCTATTTCTCCACTCCATGTCTGGAGCGGTTTCACTCGTATACCATCGACATTATAACTATTCCAAAATCTTATGTATTCATCCACTTCATCTTCAGTGCCCTTCATATATATCATCTGCACCACTGTATGGGGTCGAGACGATCTAATACCCAAGAAAGTCACGATATTTTCCAGCGTTTTCTCGAAACTGCTACCACGTCGAATCAATTCATACGTTTCTTTTGATGTCCCATCGAAAGATATTACCAAAAAATCTAATCCTGAATTAATAATGATTTGTGATTTTACTCCATCTAAAATAGTAGCATTAGTCGCCAGTCCAGTGAATATACCTGCATCCTTACAATATCTAATCATTTTGAAAAGATCAGGATGCAGCAAAGATTCCCCAAATAAGTGAAGATAAGTAAACTCAAGCTTACCCCTCGATTCATCAATAATCTTTTCAAATGTAGCAAAATCCATCATACCCCTTTCCCTTTTCATATATGATCTGGGGCACATAATACAATTTAGGTTGCAGATATTGGTCAACTCAATGTGCAGTTTCGTTGGAAAGCCTATTGCGACTGGCTTACCCCTAAGATAACTGTATGTAGACACAATCCTATTCTTCAGATATTTATAAGATATCGTCTTTCTATTAGCATATTTTATGAATTTAGAATAATTAAGTAGTTCCATAGTCCTCACATTTTGTCTTTATTACAAAAAAATTATTTTCTAAATTTTACGATTGTTGCTGTCGTTCCAGCAGCTATAGCATACGCCGGTATATCCTTGTTTACAACGGAACCTGCTTCTATAACTGCTCCTTTAGAAATTGTCACGCCATCTGTTACAATTACACCTGATCCTATCCACACATCGTCATTAATGACAATACCTTCCATTGTAATGCCCTGTTCGAGAATAGGAATATCTATACTGGAATAGATATGTTTACCGGCATTGAGGATGGTTTGATCGCCAATGAGTACATTATCGCCAATGTCAATACCTCCAGGCCCATGCAGAAGACAATTTGAACCTACTATTACATTACTTCCGATTTTTACATATCCTTTATATCCCGTAGACAAGGTCGCGTTTCTGCCAATAAGACATCTTTTCCCAATGACGATGCCAGGGTCCCATTCGGACTTAGAATCCAAAACACAAAAATCGTCAATAATGGTGTCGTCGTCAATGATGATCTTTTTTGGATGGCGGACGGCAATACTTTTTCCGAAGTTGACGTTTTTTCCCACCCTTAGGAAAAGACTCCTATACAGTACTTTCCTTAAAAATAAACCCACTGTACCAGGCATATCTCCTAACAGCGATGTTAAAATTTCGTATTTAACTAACTCAGTGAAGCTATCCGTACCAACTATCCTTTTCTGATATTTAGAGAAATTTGATCCCTCAAATTTACTCACAGACATCTGTGGCATTCTTTTGATTTTATGTTTCAATATATTTTCCGTCCTGTTTGTTCTTCACCTTTTTGAAAAGCTTTCCACGAAAGTCTTTCTATTTCTATCAATTCTACTATATTAAATCTAGAATACGATACTAGTAATACTTCATAATTATTCTTCTCTATCCTAATTATACAATTCTTTTAATTTATTTTTGTAAATTTCAGGACTAAAATATCTTACGAAAAGTTCTCTAGCACCTTTTCCAATGCGCTTTCTTAAAGAATCGTCTTTCATTAGGAGTAACATTTTATTCGCCATGTCTATACTGTCTACGTTACACATCGATACGTTTTTGTTATTTTCAAGAATGAGGTTATGTGCTGGAATGTTAGTCGCGATCAAAGGTTTCCCCATCCTGATATAAGGGTATATCTTGTAGGGTATATTGCTTCCACGTAGCCTTGGAGAAACTACTATATCCGAAAGTCGTAAGTATGTAGACATCTTTTGTAAAGTTTGTTGACCATAAACATATACATTTTTCAATTCTAATTTTTTGATTAATTTTCTTAAAATTTCAAGATCCTTATTACTCCCACCAACAATCATTAATGCAACACTGCTACATAATTCTTCTACAATTTTGAAGGCATGAATTAATAGATTTACACCTTGATAATTCTCTAAGTTCCCCATATACAAAAAAACGGTATCTTTTTTGATTTTGCTTTTCAAATCATTATATAATTCTGGATCTATTATTTCTTCGTTTAACGCGGGAATATCTGGTAAAAATATCGCCTTATGATCTTGATTAAATTCAAAGAGTCTATCCTTGAAAGATGGTGAAATCATTAATAGCTTGTCAGAGCTCCTGTATACATGTTTTTCAACGTATTTGAACAGGGCATTTAAGAAGATATTCTTATAGCCTCTATTTTGCATTTGTTCAGAAAACAAAGAATGCATATCATAATATAAAAGCGGTTTATATCTGAGGATTATTCTGCATGCATTTCTAAGTAATGAACCTATTATTGCACCATCTATTTCATGAGCATGAATCACATCAAATCTATCTCGTAGTATGATTCCTAATCCATATAATAAAAGTAGCATATCGTATACAACTTTATGTATCGATGGACCAATAGGTATATTTCTTAAAAAAGGCACAAATGGGACTCGGACTATTTTTAAATCCGGTATGTTTTCTCCTTCGGGGTAAGTTAATAATGTGGTGTTATGCCCAAACTCAGATAATGTTCTTACTTTATTATATGTATTAAGAGATGAACCCCTATTCATTAAAAATGGATGAGGCGCAATCATGAGTACTTTTTTCGAGTGCAACCTGTAACTACCTCTTGAACTTTTTTCTTCTTTATTTTTGGTTGATAGTTCCCAGACATGAAGAATGGCTCAAGTGCCATCATCAAGCTTTTGGGTTAATGCTACTCTTTGAGTTCGAAGTTGACCCAAGCCTCTACATCGTAAAATCTGCTTTTACCGGTTTCATATCGATATTTTGTAAGCATTTCACCTAATAGTCCTAATGTAATGAATTGCAATCCAAAAATCACCATTAAAATCGCTAAGAGTAGTAATGGTCTATCGGATATCCCCACACCAAAAAAGATTCTGAGGATTGCAAGATATCCGCCTATGACAATCCCTAATACGGCTGACAAAATCCCAAATGTACCAAAAAGATGCATAGGTCTTGATAGATATTTCTCCAGGAAATAAACGGTGAACAGGTCTAAGAAGCCTCGTATTAGTCTTCCCCCTCCATACTTTGTCTTTCCGTGTTCTCGAGGATTATGCGTAACTTCTACCTCAGAGACCTTGTAGCCCTTCCAAGCGGCTAAAACTGGGATATACCTATGGAGCTCCCCATACACGCTACTACTGATGCTCTTCACGATCTCCCTTCGATAGGCTTTGAAGGGGGTGCCAAAATCATGAAGGTTCCGTCCCGATATTTTTCTGGAAAACCAGTTAAAAACTCGGGATGGAACTCTCTTTCTTAAAAGTGGATCCTTTCGATGTTTTCTCCAACCGCAAATAACGTCATATCCTCCACGAATCTCTTCCACCATTCTAACGATGTCGCTAGGGTCATTTTGCAGGTCTCCATCCATAGTTATCACGATTTCTCCAGTAGCGTGGTCAAAACCGCAGGAAAGGGCGGCGGATTGCCCAAAGTTTCTTCTGAATTTGATTATTTTTACTCTCTTATCATTTTCTGCGCACTCTGTAAGTCTTTGGAAAGTACAGTCCGTGCTTCCATCATCCACAAAAATGATCTCATGATCACCAAGGTTTTCCAAGACAGGCTTTAATTTGTTGTAGAGCGGCAGAATGTTGTCTTCTTCGTTGTGGACAGGTATAATTGTTGAGATCATTTCACACGCCTACGTCACTTGTGAGCGCGATTTATACCACTTAATAAATTGCCGTATTCCACTTTCGAAAGTCACCCTAGGATTATATCCTAAACGATTTCTTGCCTTGGATATGTCTGCGTGCGTATGTGGAACGTCGCCAAGTTTCGGCTCTGTGTAGATTGGTTCAATGTCTGTTTTGTCGGTTAGTTTTAGGAGTTGCTTTACGATGGTGTTTACACTTACGTTTGACCCGCTTCCAAGGTTGAACACTTCTTTTTCAATACCTTCTGTTTCAGCGGATTTCAATGTCCCGTCGATTATGTCGTCAATGTAAGTGAAGTCCCGTGTTTGTTCTCCGTCTCCATAAATTACTGGAGGCTTATTTTGAAAGAGCCGTTGGATCCATTCGTGAATAGCCATGTCAGGCCTCTGTCTCGGCCCATAAACTGTGTGATAACGGAGTATTATTGTCGGAAGATCAAGTATTTGGCAATATTTTTCGGCTGCGAGCTTGCTGGCTCCGTAAACGGACACGGGGTTCGTAGGATGGTTTTCATCAACGGGCATATACTGAGGTGCTCCATAAACGGAAGATGATGAAGCAAAAACGATTTTTCTGACCCCATTTTGTTTGGCCGCCTTTAATACATTCAATGTTCCCGTCGTGTTCACCGTGTTGGTTTTTAGCGGGTTTTCTAGGGAGTACCTAACTCCTGCCTGTGCGGCTAAGTGAAACACCATGTCAACCTTGTTCATGCCTTCGCACAATGTATCGTAATCAAGTACGTCGGCTTTGATCAGCGTAAAATTTGAATTTCCAAGATGATTTTTGATGTTTTCCTCTTTCCCTATGTAGTATTCATTGAAGTTATCGTAAACAATAACATGGTTGCCCATACCCATCAATTTATCTACAAGGTGACTTCCAATGAAGCCCGCTCCCCCGGTTACCATGATTTTTAATCTTTTTAATTCCATCATTTACCCCCATGCTTTAGTCTAAGTAACACCGAAAAAGCTAGAAACATAATATATGTTGTATTCATGTGCAACATTCAGAAAGAAATATTTATTAAGTATTAAGATATCATTTTCTTGTAGGAAGAGCTTTTAAATGAGGGCTCGAAGCAGCCTCCTCCAAATACTCATACTCGTCATAACCCTAATTCTAGTGATTTCGCCATCTTTGGGTGCCCAAACGTCCATAGTAATCTCATCCAGAGTAGTAATCAACTACCCAGAGGAACCCAACCATCTTCCTCGACTACATGTAGAAGGCACATATATTAAAGATGACCTTGGGAGAACAGTGTATCTAAAGGGAGTTTGTTTTCGCACTTCTGATTGGTGGTACTCTCCCGAATACCCAGGTCTCGGACGTGGTACAGAGGATCAGTTTCGGTACATGAGCGAGTGGGGGTGCAACGTTGTCAGAATCGAAATCAACGTTGATGCTCGCAGTATCTGGGGGAATGATCCTGCTTTCAGGGCTAAGGTGGATGAGATGATCGGCTGGGCTGGAAAGTATGGGATGTATGTAGTCTTAGACGGTTATCACATGACTGGTGCTTATGCGCCGACTTGGAATTTAGGAACGTGGTCGGAAAGCGATTGGGATTACTGGCTTTGGATATGGGGACAGTATGCTGAAAGGTACAAAGATAGAACAAACGTTTTGTACGAGCTAATGAACGAGCCTTGGGGAACCTCATACGCAAACTATCAAGCTAGGATGAGAAAGTGCATAGACATGATTAGAGGAATTGATCCAGACGCAATATGTTTAGTTGCCGCTACGCATCCATCATCAGCTGGATGGTGGAGCTTTGAATTTGAACAAACATATCCGATAAACAGACCGAACATAATCTATACCGACCATCATTATACTAGCGTCGAATATCCGCAAAATCCAGACAAGGACGCAATTAGAAATTATCCGATTCGAGCAAGATTCTGGGATTGGATGTTAACTAATGGTCGGTGTGTTTGGATTGGTGAGTTTAACGCTCCTGAAGACACGCATCCCGAAGGTCTGATATGGCTTAGAAACTTCATAGAAGTGTTGAATGAAGATGGTTATGCTGGGTGGGCTGGATGGAACTGGGGAGACCAAACCAGATACAGATTATGCACAGACTGGAATGGAAATCCCAGCCCATCAGGAGTCGTTTTACAAGATTATTTAGGTGGCACCCGTTAAATAACTCTCAGTCGAAACATCACTGGTTACCTTGGATAGCCTTAGACTTACTTCAGGTCATCTCTCTCCAACCTGGACCGCCTACACCGCGCGCCAGAGTTGTCACGAGCCTCTGTTCTCCAGACCCCCGTAGTCTATTACCGTCTTTAATACGTACAAGAGTTATTCGCTAACCCTGATTCCAGTCTTTGTAAATATCGCTTTCACCATTTGAGTATATTTTGTTCATATGATCAAAAAGGTAAGAGATCTCACTAATGTCGAACATTTCATACCCTTTTTCTGGAATATATCTGTAGACCATTTTTCCGTCGATAGTATTCACACTTCTTAAGTAAATATATCCTTTGTATATTCTCTCGGTATTATTGAATAATACCAGTATATCCTGTTGAGGTATCATACCATAGCTAGCCAATACTCGGTCTTTGGCTATCAAATCAGCATATATTGTCGTTGAGGGATCGCGAACACGCGCTAACCATCTGGCACCGCATATTTCATAGTCAGAACTATACTTGTCATTATAAAATTTGACGCGGTCCATTCTGTACATGCTCAAGGCGAATGAGGAGGGAGCTGGGTCTCCCGTGATTTCGTAAATAAATCCTATATTGATTAGAAAATAAAGCATCAACACGGTCAGTACCGGAGTCTTTACGTTAGCCCGTGAAACCTTGCCAAATACACTTAGTATGTACCTAAGAGCCTTCTCTCCACCTATAATGCAGAAGGGTGCCAAAATGGCCGATGACAAATAGTATATTCTCGTCATACCTATAGCGGTAAAATACGGGATAACGATGTTCATCAACAATAAAAGCATACTTGCAACTGAAAGTAGGATGTACTCTTGATCATATCTGCTCTTTTTGCGCTTCCACAGCGTATCAATGACGCCTATGACAATAAACAACTCAGTAACATAATGGATAAGTCTCCCTATCTCATGCCCGACTGACTCCGCAGGACCTCCCATCCCAATCCCTATTAACACGGCTGACTCCCTTGATAGAGGGTTAAAAAGATCGGTACTAAACGTAGTAAGAACATGATTGCCCCACGACACGGCAGCTTCGAAAATAGATGAAGCAGATGCATAAATGTACCAAGAAAATGCTATTGTAAAGAATAGAGTAATCGTAGTTGCAGTTACCCTAATTTTTTTGGTAGAAGTTAAGATTGAAATGAGCCATATGAAGGAAATAAAGAACATATATAAATATGAAACGGCGTAATGTGAAACTACTAGTCCCATCCCGAAAACGGTGAACAAAACGTTCTTTCTAAACGAATCGATTTTTTTATCCAACAATAAAAGGATCATTAAAACAAAAAATAACTCACCAATCATCTGTCTGACGATCATCAAATGTTCACGGTGAAAAAAGCTAAAAGACATGAAGAAAAATGTTGATAAGAACGCTGTTCTTTTCCCCATCTGCTTTTGGTATATTTGATACAATCCTAAGGGGACTAGCGAAAAAATTAAAGGATATATAATTTTAAAGAGCCATACTCCTGGCATATTTAGCAAGTTTGAATAAAGTGTAGGTAGTATCGTTATACTTAACATAGCATTGAACGTAGACAACTGAAGAGTCGGCAGACTCACATTTTTCCAGAGCGAATCATTCTTTACTAGGTTGAATACGTAATATTCAAAATGGATATCGACTCCATAAAGATGTGGAGATGTCAGTGACTCGTGGAAGAGGAGCGCGATAGCAATCACAAGTATGGCCAGAGGGTACAAGTCGGCAGGGATCCTTTCAGAAAGAGCGCCCAAAATAACTAAAATCGAAATCAATACAACCAATAATAGTAGAATGAGGTGGTTCACCAATAATGCTCCAAGGATGCTTAAAAAAGGGAGGCAAACAAGTAATAGAGCAGTAGAGCGTGAAGATAACAAATTTCTATTACTGATGATCGTGCACGGAATTGAAAAATTCTTTTCTCCGAAACGGTAACTTATAGCACATAATGTTAGTACAAATATACTTATAGTTATTAGTAAAGGGTGAATAGATAAAGGCTTTAAAATACCAATAAGAGGATATAACTCGTTCATTAATAATCCAACAAACATTAAAAGTGCGATGCTAAAACCAACAGAGAATAGAATTGTTTCCATTATGCTCAATCTATTCAATTTAACAATTCGAAGGAAAACCATCCCAGGTATGAATGAAAGAAAAACAAATCCAATAATTTGTCTAGCAATTGGAATGTCTAAAACAACCGCAAAGCACATCGCGATTTGCATAGCCAACACAAACTCAAGAAATCTTTTCAAAAATACAATCATCTCTTTCGTTTCAAATTATGCCCATGGCCTTCTTGATGAGCCTTAAGGAAGCCAAACCACCATGCTGTAGCTTTAAAAAGGTTAAAGAACGGAAGTAAAAAAGAAATCTTTTGACGCGTAGCCCTGAAGGATAGTATTGAACGAGCAATGCCTCCCCCAAACGACACCGGCCAAAAATATGTATACATTAAGTCCGTCAAGTCTTTGTGCTTGTGATAAAAATAATGCATTCCATAGCCGTACCAAGCATATTGATTCCATAAACCTTTCAAGGTTTGTCTGAACTCGTGCTCGAACTCAGGTTGGCTTAGAAAAAGCAAATATCCTGCTGACTTAATCCTTACTGTGATGTCTGCATCTCCCGCCGCTCCTTTGATTCCTATATCAAAACCTCCAGCTTTTCTTATAGCAGCGAGACGAAATATGCTCCCACCATCCCCCAATTTCTTGGGATTCCGACTCCAGTTTCTAAGGATTCCGAATTCATAATCACGTGATTGTGATATGCCCTCCAGTTTAGCAACCAAGCTTCTGCTCAATCTACCCTTCATTTTCCCTTGAGCAACTCCTATTAATGGATTTTTATTCATCACATCAACCTGCTTTTGTATAAAATCCTTTGAAAGAACCATATCGCCGTCGACGAAAACTATAAAATTTCCACGCGAATTGTCCACAACCATCTGTCTTGCCACAAACAAACCCTCTCCATTGGTAGAGTATAGCTTCACCTTTATGTCAGCCTTTGAAACAATTTCAGCAATAATTGATAATGTTCTGTCACTGCTACCATCGTCTACTACTATTATTTCCATACGTTTTTTATCAAAAGTCTGATTTAACACACTTACAATAGCATCCTTAATAGTTCTTTCATTGTTTCTTACGCAAATCCCTATAGTAACGTCAACGGTTCCTTCGTAATCTTTTAGGCGCATCTTTATATCAGAAGGCTTGTTCGTCATTCTTGCCAAAGAAATCCCTCCTTCTCAGGAGTCTATTTGTATGTCGTTATACGTCTTCGTTTTTATAGTCCTGGCGAGTTTTTATTTTCTAACAGTTTCCAATAAATGTTCGTATATACTTTCGAACTTGCAAATCACTTCTACCCACGCGTGGCAAGCAACTTTTTTCCTTGCACTTCTTCCAATCTTCTTAAGCAAGTTAGGGTTATTGAGAAGCAACTTTGTATATTCATAGAATTGCTCATCATTATCTACAAGGAAGCCCGATTTACCATGTTCAATGAATTTGTTAATCGGGGAAATATTACTTGCAATGACGCACTTTCCTGCTGCCATTGCCTCTAAAGAAACAGCTGAGAATGATTCTGACAGAGAGGGGACGAAAACGATATCGCACCTTCGAAAAAAATTATCTACGCTCCCTAGCGGTAAAGGCCCCCAATATTCAAAATTAGAAAACTTACTTAATCTACCTATGATGCTAGATGCATAATCCGCATCTTGCGACGGCCCTGCGAAAACAACCTTAACTTTCTGCGGATATTCGTCCATTATGCGCAAGATAGGCTCGGCCAAACGGTGAACGCCTTTGACCCTTTGTATTTTCCCGAGAAATCCAAGGACTATTTCATCTGAATCCAGCCTATTGCTTATGCGACTTAAATTGTCAAAACGAACACCCATTGGAATTACGTGTATTTTTCTTTCGTTCATTCCAATTTCTACTAGGAAACCTTTTTCTCTGTTAGTAAAAACAATAAGAGCATCTGCCACTTTGAGAGGAAGTGACATAATACGCTTATATAGTAAACTTTTTTTCATACGGAGAAATGTTGACAGGTCCATATCTGCAGTCAACACTAACCTAACATTGCGAAATAGAAGGCGTGCAAGCATTCCTGTGAATGAAGAAAAAGATCCCACGCCGTGAACATGTATTAGACTAAACTTTTGAAAAAACATCGTAACAGGGAAAAACAAAATTAGAGGCGGAGAATAAACCCTTTCTATTTTTATAGTTTTACATCGGACTACTCGCGCCGGAAAAACGTTTTTATCCCATCTGTAAAAAAACTTCTTTTTCACTAGTTTTCCATCTAAATATGTAGATGAAATGGCTAATACGTCGTATCCTTTCTTTGCAAGAAGATACGTTAGCATAGGTCTGTCTCGTAGATAATTACTTTCAAATATATCTGTTAAATAACAGATTCTTGATTTTTTAGACATTCATAACATCCAACATTAGATTTGAAATAGCTACTTGTCGGTACTGATCAAACACGGAGAAAGACACTCGTGAATTACTTCGCCCTCATTTTTTGTGGGTATTATGTGTACGTATCTTCATCAATCTTAACCTTTTCTACTACTTGCTTTCTAAAAGCCATTAGCGGTCCATTAAAAACTGAGCAAGAATGCAAGTTTGATTCTGCTCGCCTCCAGATATCATATATCCTTCTATACAAAACTTTCCATATTAGTTGTAATTTTTACGTTTTGCTCGTTTACTATAATTTTTCCATTAACCGCACCGACTTTTGGGTCTCTAAAATTTGCAATTAAATTAACGAGTGAGTCTTTCTTCAATAGTACATCGACATCGGTAATTACGATTATACTTTCCTTAATCTTCCTAAAAACCCAATTTAAAGCTCTGGATTTACCCTTTTTTTCGGGATGCTTCCATATAAACAGGTTCTCTGTCTTATTTAGGCGCTTAAATTCTTTAGCAATTTTTAAAGTATTATCAGTGCTTCCATCATCTACAACATAAATCCTGAATGGTCCGTTGGGATGAGCGAGGCTAAGCGAATTAATCAACTTTCTTTTTATAACGGCTTCCTCGTTATAACAGGGTATGACCAAAGCAACGCTGTATTTATTGTTCACATTCTTTCTTATATTATGATTTCTCCCCCGGGAAAAACAGAAATAAAATGAATTAGAAATAAAGAAGATAAGTGACTGGAGTAAGAGCAGAGCAATAAATATGGTTTCTATCATTTTTTCATAATCCTAAAATTTGTAAGAGACAAATACCCCAAGAATGTTCTCTTGAAGGGGAATCTTGGCATAAGCTATTAAATCGAGACTAACTTTTCAAGATTTTAGTTTGCTTTTTGATTTATCTGGTCTTCTCGGTGTATGATTAAATTATTCGAATACGATTTTAAGCGATCTGTACTTAACTCGATCCTATGTCAGGCATATCCGGTTTTCTTGAAAAACAGAAACCTTTACTGCTTCGGCCAGATGGCGACCTGGTCAAAGATAACATTTGTATCGCCCAAGTCGCCGCCTTCCCTGTTTATTATCTTGATCTCATGTAAACCAATGTCCATATAGAATGTACCAAGCTCTACGGAGCTCCAGTCATGCTCAAAAAACGTTTTGGTGCCTTTTGATTCATGATCAATCAGTACTTCTAAAGCGCTCTTTATCCATGATTTGGCATGAATCACTATAGTATAGTTGGCGGCCTTTGAAATGTTAACGTTGAAGGTAGCGCTGTCATTGTTATGCCAGAAACAGGCCACCGGCTCATCAAGCGGGCTGTCTAAACCAACAAAACTCATATTTTTTGTAGAAATGATTATTAATCCTTCCTGACGACGATAAATGTGCACTCCTGTAAATCTTGTTGCCTCTATAAAATTGTGCTGCACCCAATCCAAGATTTTCCACATGTATTCCATGTGCCAAGGGCTCATTACAAACCATACTCTATCATGTTTTGAGCAAATGTCTTTAAGATCTTCTAAATCTTGTTCTCCTGTAGATGTTGTAACGTTTTTCATAAAATCAGCGATGTCGTAATTCTTTTCATAATAGTATAATAAGCATTGCGCAAGGTAACGAGGTGTAACGACAATGATATCACCAGAGCGTGAATTGATTTCCAAATACTCGGCAGCTGATCTCCAATCTTCACTTGGTGACTTATAGTATTCTTGTAATGGAACAACGCCTGCACCGGCAAATGCAACCATAGTAACCATGGCTATAGCATAGCTGATTACCACTTGTTTTCTTTCTAATAAGGGGATTGAGGAAAAGCCATACTTAATCTTGTAATAACACCTTAGCAGGCTATTAGCTATGGTACTTATTCCCCTTGAAACGCCTATAAGATAGCCCGGAAGGATAAATATCAAATATTTCTCCACCGCAACAGGGGAACCTAAATAGAATGAGAGAAGAAAAATAATTGTGGCTGGTAGGAAAACCCAAAGGAGTAATAAAATAGTTTGTTCCCTATGCTCCCTAACACTCGTAAAGGATCCTAGTAAGAAAAAAAGAAGGAACATATAGAGAAAGCTTACACCTATCGCCCCATTGTACAAATAAGAGAGTGAGGAAAACCGAAAACCGAAGCTGAAACAGCTGAACACATCTTGAAAAAATGACGCTGGTTGTATGCCCCATTTACTCACCCCAATCCAAGCGCGTGTTTCAAATAAATATAACGCCCTTTGAAGTAAAGGAAGGGAAAATACAGAAATAATCATTAAACCTAAAACCAGAAGGAAAATTTTCTCTTTACCAATTTTCCGCGCGTTCATAATAAATGAGCTCCGATTCTTGACTAGTATGAAAGCAAGAAATAGCATTTCAATAAGCGGGATGAATAACATGTACCAATGAGATAGAACAGCTAGAATTGTTGAAAGTATGAATCCAACCCACAGCTTCTTATCATTTTCTTTGATGGCTTTATAAAAAAGGAAAAGCGATGATAGAGAAAGAAACATGGAAAGCGAATAATATCTTGCTTCTTGGGAATATTGAATATGCATGGTCGAAATTGATAAGAGAAAAGCGCCAATTAGCCCCTCTTTTGGTCGCCCAAAGAACAGTTCTCCAACCTTATAGATCAGTAAGATACTCAATATGCCAAAAATAACTGACGGGAGTCTGGCTGTGACTTCATCATTTCCAAAAAGCATGAAAAAATGAAGTATTATGAAGTAAAGCGCGCCGGGAAAATGAATATTTGAAATGAGATCTTGTATATCTCTTTGCCTGTTGACACTTAACACTTCATCCAGCCACAAACTCTTATCCAAACCGTATATTCGTAAAGCAACTCCCAACATGACGATAAGTGACAAAAGAACGTATTTGCTCCTTGTTTGATCCACCCTCAACCCAGATACCCCAAGCTACTCAATCGATCTTTAATCTTTTGATTAAACTAAATTTGGTTCTTATATCTCCGACAATATATCGCAAAGTCCTTTCCGGAAATCTAACTCCGTGTCTCAACGATTCTGTAAACAATATGCGGCAACGCCCCTTATCGTTATAGAACGGCAGCTTATCCTAATGTTAGACTTTCTAATAATATTCTCGTCAGGATTGTAAATCCGTGTCTCAACCTGAGCTTCTTCTCACGCGGTCTTTTACGATAGTTTATAGGGACTTCCAACATGCGATAACCCATACCCAAGCTCTGGGGATACGACAACTATATCGGTTTTCATTTCGCATCCTTATGGTAGCAATATTAATCCTTATTTAGAGCGTTTTACTATTATTCTCCGATTCTCTTGCAAGAACGAACCTCTTCAATTTTCTTCCACTTATAGTTGGTTTTTCTTACGAAAAGAGAAAATAAACCAAAAATCAGACAAACTTGGTGGTTTAGAAAAGTTGCCAGGATAGCTATCGGGTTTATTGTTGTTTGTCTATTTGACAGGAGTTTTCTCTGGATCAATAATGTTAATGCAGATGCGATTAACATTAATACAACCATTAATAGAAGAGTACTTAGTATAAGAGGTTTGAGAGCTAAGATTGTCAAGGTTAGTATTATGACCGACATAACTAGGATTGGAGAGATCACATGCATAAAAAATTCACAGGGGAAGACAATAAAGCCATATTTCCCATACTTTGGATCGAAAAGTATTTTTCTATGTCGTATGAATGACTGAATTATCCCTTGTCCTCTCCTTGTTTTTTGTTTTACCTTGGACTCAAACTTATTTGGACTATATTCGTAGGTCACGGCTTCTGGATCGTATACGGTTTTCCAGCCTTTCTCTCTAATCATCAGAGAAAGCTCAGTATCATCAGCAACTGTGTTCGAATCCAGCTCGTCAAGCAATTCCCTCCGAAAGGCCGCAATTGGACCGTTAAAAATCGGCGTCGAACCCATGTTCGACTCACCTACTCTAAGGATTTCGTAGATGTCCCTATAGCTTTTTTCTAATCTTGTTACTGTAGATTGGTCAGCATTAAGTATGAATAGCCTTCCAGTCGCCGCTCCTACCATCGGATCACCGAAGTTTTGAACAATTTTTTCTACAGCGGTTTCTTCAAAAATAGCATCCGCATCTGATATGATAACAACTTCACCTTTGCAGTGCTGCCATGCATAATTCAGAGCAGACGCTTTACCCATCCTTTGTGATTGGGTTATCAATCGAAGGTTAAGTTCGCCTAAGTTCTGGTGTATAAAGTTTTGAACCACTTGACATGTTGTATCCGAGGAGCCGCTGTCCACGACAAGGACTTCTAACTCCTCTTTTGGATAATCCAGATTTTTCACATTCTCCAGTTTTCGAAAGATCACTGACCCCTCGTTATACGTTGGAATAACTAACGAAACTTTTGGGAAAATTCTTTGTTTTCGAACGGTGTTCGGCTTTTTTGCTTCGTAAACCATCAAACAATAGTAAGAGAGATAGAAGATTGCAAGTGAACCCAATGAAGACCAAAGCAACATTTCAATAGGGTCCATTGTATTTCGTTAACCCCTCTTCATTGACATTTTCTTTAAGTAGCGTACCTGCAGAACTTAGCAACCGATAGTGCGCAGACGCAGACGCTATATTACGCTTTGTGATAAAATTCTTTTCAAAATCGTAAACCCGTGTCTCAACCTAAGCTTCTTCTCCCCCAATCTCTTACGATAGTTTATAGGAACCTCCACCATGCGATAACCCATCCTCTTAACATGATGGTTTAGTTCCGCTTCCACATCAAACCCCTTGGATTTCGGCCTCCAATCCCTCAAAATCTCGCACCGCACAACCCGCAACCCAGTCAATGGATCCTTAAGCCTTACCCCATTAAGCGAACGCTGCATCCAAGCGAGAAGCCTATTTCCAATGTAGTAAGCGTTCCCCATGGCCTTTAATTCGAAGCGTTCATTGAACCGGTTCCCGGTTACCATCCCCACATCCGGATCACTGTCGAGGATCTCAATCATCTTTCGGATATACTCGGCAGGATACGTGAAATCAGCGTCAATAAACACAACATAACGCGTTTCCCAATGAATGCGTTCTAGAGCCTGAGCGATCGCTCGCCCCTTACCCCTCCCCTCCTGCGTTAACACCTCCGCCTCCATTCGCCTTGCTACCTCAGCCGTACTATCCATGCTATTCCCATCAACCACGAGGTAGTGAGGATCTTCCAAAACCTGTTTAAGCTCTATTATAGTGGAACCGATTCCCCTCTCTTCATCAAGGGCAGGAATCACCACTGTTATCATGGAATCGCTGTCTTCCTTATTCTTGATAGCCATCACCACACTCTCTAAATGTCAAAAAAAATTAGACTTGTGAAAGTATCTTCTAGAAAAATTCTATAGAACCCTCATTCGGGGTTTCTAGCTTGATTTACTTTCACCAATGCTTCATGTTCACGCGTAACTGCGGCAGTTGCAAGAGCCATAGTTAAGGCCAACAGAGCAAGGGTAACCGGAGTCAACGTTATGCCCCAAGGCGTATAGTTTAAAAGCAACCCGGTGACGGGAACTAAGGCTAAGCTCACTCCTATGCTTAAAGCTATTCTCTCTATGTTATCGAGTTCTCTTTGCGGAAAAAGCGTTCTAATGAGGCAGTAGCCCGGTAGATATAGAACGAAGATGAACCCAAAGAAGTATCTTGCGTAAATGAATGGAAATGCCTCTTCAGTTACAATAAACACAGCTGCTGTGGTCCCGATGGCTAGGGCAACAATAACCCAGTACCACGACGCTTTTGCAGAAAAGAGGTAACCCCTCAGCGTAGACGACGAAGTTAAATTCTCCCCGAAAGCCAGTTTCCCTTGATTCTCTAAAGAAAGGATCCGCTCCACAATCTCTCGTTCCGAAATAGGATACCTTAGCCGCACCACCTTAACCAGGTCTTCAACCGTTTCCGGACGCTCATTCCTCACAGTACGCATTATGTACTGATCCACTGCCGACGCCTTAGATTTCCTATTCTGCATCTAACTGCCTTCAAAAGAGCCTGCATGCGAAAATAATCTCTAAACAAATTCCATGAGTAAATCATTCATTTGCAATTATTTTTACTCTGGGCTACTCATTAGTCCCTCTAGACCCGCGCCTAAAAGACGCTTGTTTGCCTCCCTATAATCGTCAGGAATTCCAACATCCCAATAATCGCAGAGGGAGACATCACCACCTTTGTTCTTGCCATGAACCACCCCACACACCCTCTCCCCATTCTCTAAAGCCAGGGCCATCGCGTCCGTGATCTGCACCTCATTCTTCGCCCCAGGCTTCGTTTTCTTGATGTAGGAAAAGATCTTGGGCTTAAAAGCGTAATATCCCGCCACAATATAGTTGTATCCATTAGCCTTGTAGGCTCGGCAACCTCCAACTCGGTTTTCAGCCATTGACATTCATTGACGCATGAACCCTTAAATATCTAAATTACTTTGCTTCGAAAGGCACTTAATGCCGCCAAGTAGGATTCAGGAGTTCCAATTTCTATCCTTTTTTCGCTATGATTTAACTCTAAAGCGTAAACGTTGCATCCTTGATCTATCAGCTGTTGAATAGCGTCCGTTAATTGTATTTCATCGTTCTTATCGGGTCGTGTTTTTTCTATGGCTCGATAGATTTTAGGGTTAAAAGCATATACCGCAACTGTGGCAATATCGGATGGTGGAGAAGACGGCTTCTCTACAATCTTCTTAACTTGATACACTTTTTTACCCATTTTTTCCCCAACGATGACCCCATATTTTGATGGATCTTTAACTTTTTCCACAAATAAGGCGGCGTCAGCGTCATATTTTTCAAAAATGTTGACTAATCTCATTAAGTGAGCATTATTCCTAGATATTATCAGATCGTCTCCTGCATGAACTAAAAACGCTTCTTTACCAGTAAATGGTTCGGCTTGATAAACAGCGTCACCAAAACCTCTTGGCTGAGGCTGGTTAACAAAGACCAAACTAGAACTTCTCACTTTCTCATAAAATCCCTCTAGTTCATTAGCCAACTGAAACTTATTATTGTCCTTAAGATGCTCAATAAAGTTATTATCCACGGTAAAGTGATCTTCTATGCTTCTCTTCCCCCTCCCAACTATAAAACAGAACTGCCTGAAGCCGGCATCGTAAAGTTTTTCGAAGACAAGTTGAAGTAACGGTTTTAGACACAATTGCCCATTTAAACTTCTGGTAAAAATTGGCAGCATCTCTTTAGGTTGCTCTTTGGTCGTAGGCAACAACCGAGTCCCTAAGCCAGCAGCCGGAATAATAACCTTTTGGATCAAAACACCACCCTCAAAGTTTCTTTGCAATAACTCAAGACCAAAATGAGTTCCTTTGAGCGGCCATGCATAGATTTACATTAAAGTTTATCTGCTTATCAAAAATATAACTGAGAGATAATGCTCAACGACAGTAAACTTATCGAGGCCTGAAAAGTGTTAAATATTCTCCATCCTTTCACTGCTGAAATTATCGCGCATGACTTGCCCCCTGCTTCACTGTTGTCGCATAAATTTGAGCCTAAAACCCGCCCCACCCATAACAAGAATCGACTGGGCCTTAAAATTAACGCCCTTTCCATGTAGGCTTTTAACCAGCGAATTAACATCGTCCTCAACAACATTCACATGCGTCATATCAACTCGTTAATCGATACCTTCCACCTGCAACGTTAGCTTCGAGAAAGATTGACGAAAATGATTAGAAAAGCAATTTTAAATCGTTTCATGGGAATAAGTTTAGGATGGTTCACCTAGCCCTATGGTTTTAAATCTGAGTTTTTGGCTAAATTGTTTTGGATCATAGATTCTTCTACCATCGATTATTATGGGGCTCTTCATGTGTTGAGTGAAGTCCAGGGGTTTGAGTTTTTTGAACTCGCCCCACTCAGTGACGATTATGCAGCAGTCTGCGCAGCTGATGCATCTGATGGCCGATGGAGCATACTCGATCCTATCCTCAAAGATCTTCTTGGCGTTGTTTATGGCCGCTGGATCGTAAGCAACGATCTTTGCTCCCTCTTCCAGAAGCTTCCTGATAATCTTTACGGAGGCGGCTTCGCGCATGTCGTCGGTATCGGGCTTGAAGGCCAATCCCAGCAGGGCAATCCGCTTGTTGTGCAAATCGCCTAGATGCTTCTTGGCTAGTTCGACAGCTCGGTATGGTTGAGAAATGTTCACGTCCTCAACTGCCTTGAAGAGCACGGGATTGTAACCTAAACCCCGAGAAAAGGCGATTAGAGCTTTAACGTCTTTTGGCAGACAAGAACCACCATAGCCCAATCCAGCCTTTAGGAATAATGGACCGATTCTTTTGTCGAGTCCTATGCCTTGTGCCACCACCGTTACGTCTGCGCCTGGAATTTTTTCGCAAAGGTTGGCGATGGTGTTGATGAAACTGACCTTGGTGGCGAGAAAGGCGTTGTTAGCGTACTTGATGAGCTCGGCGGTTGGAAGGTTTGTTCTGATTATTGGAGGCATGTTTTCGCCGTAGAAGTCCTTGTATAGCGCCTCTAATATATCGCCGGATTTCTGGTCGTGTTCCCCGATGATAATTCGGTCAGGTTTCAGAGTATCTTGAAGAGCTGACCCTTCGCGCAGGAACTCAGGGTTCATACATAAACCCAGGTCGACGCCACAGCACTTCCCCGAGTGCTTTTCCAAAGCTGGTTTAACCACGTTCTCCGTTGTTCCAGGCACGATGGTGCTCTTA
>Ga0315312_1000683_pt1 | contig 34521 bp, 39 predicted proteins | sample TDP7_MG_FD_203629 | JGI IMG/M metagenome (GOLD analysis project Ga0315312, IMG submission 203629) | Freshwater sediment microbial communities from Lake Towuti, South Sulawesi, Indonesia - TDP7 | ecosystem: Environmental > Aquatic > Freshwater > Lake > Sediment | place: Indonesia: South Sulawesi... | reverse complement strand
TTCAAGAAGCATTGCAACTTGTTTTGTAAGTCTTTCGATAATGCTGTCTTTGTCCATGAATCTTTTATCGGACAAAAACAGAGTTTTACTTCAATTACTTAAAAAACCGTGAACGGTTACAAAATAAGAAATTCCAAATACGAATTTCTAAATCCTAAACAATATCTAATGACCGAAATTCAAATGACCAAAACAACAAGTTTTGAACATTGAAAAATTTGAATTTTGAATTTGTTTAGAATTTCGGATTTAGATATTAGGATTTTTCCAAAGGAGTTGTTATGGCATTTCCAAAAATCCGAATGCGAAGGCTGCGTAGCAGCGACACGATGCGCAGGTTAGTGCGCCAAACCTCCTTAAGTGTTGACGATTTGGTTTACCCATTATTTGTCCGCGAAGGTAAGGGTCGCAAAGAGCCAATTAAGTCGATGACGGACTGTTATCATTTTTCGCCCGATACTGTTGCAGCCGAAGCGGCTGAGGTGGCAGACCTGGGCATACCGGCGGTGCTTCTTTTTGGCCTGCCGGGCAAAAAAGATGACATCGGCTCGCAGGCGTGGGCGGAAGACGGCGTTGTGCAGCGCTCAATAAAAGCGATCAAGAAGCGCGTGCCCGGGCTTTTGGTTATTACAGATGTTTGTCTGTGCGCGTACACTTCACATGGCCATTGCGGCATGATAAAAAAGAGTTTAACCACAGAGAACGCGGAGGACGCAGAGATGAAAGAAATTAAGAGAGATACTATCTCAGCGGTCTCTGCGATCTCGGCGGTAAAAGAGTTTGGCAAGATTGATAATGATGCAACCTGCGAGCTTTTGGCTAAGGTTGCTCTGTCACACGCTCAGGCTGGAGCTGATATTGTCGCCCCATCCGATATGATGGATGGCCGGGTCAAATATATTCGGGAAGCTTTGGAGGAGAACGATTTTCACGATGTGGCTATCATGTCCTACGCAGCAAAATATGCTTCTGCTTTTTATGGGCCATTTAGGGACGCTGCTGAATCAGCCCCTACATTCGGCGACCGCACAACCTACCAGATGGACCCGGCAAATGCCGACCAGGCGATGGCTGAGATCGCTCTTGATATTGAAGAAGGTGCCGACATTGTGATGGTAAAGCCCGCCCTTTGTTATCTGGATATTATATATCGAGCAAAGCAGCGTTTCGATTGCCCGATAGCCGCCTACAACGTCAGCGGCGAATATATGATGCTAAATTGTGCCGCCGAAAAAAGCCTTTTGGATAAAACCGCCGCAATGCTGGAAATGCTTACATCGATCAAACGTGCTGGCGCAGATATTATAATTACGTACTTTGCTAAGGAAGCAGCAGAATTGAAAGCCCGGCAATAAATTGCCGGGCGAATATTGGAGAACCCCGCAGTGAACTGCGGGGCTAAATATGGGTTGATTATGGCGAAAACCATTGCATATATGATTACCTGGACGACATACGGCAAATGGCTGCAGGGCGACAAGCGAGGATACGTCAAAAATGGGAAAATCCTACCCACAAATCAATCTCTCGAAGATTCAAACAAACAGAATCTTTCAAAAGAACCAGTAAAACTAACAAAAACTCATCGACAAATTGTTCAAGATGCCATATTTGAAAAGGCTAAGCAACTGAATCAGAAAATTTATGCTTTATCAGTGTCTTCTAATCACGTACATATCGTTGCTGAATATATTGCCATGCCGATCGGCTTGGTTGTCCGGCATTACAAGGGTTCTGCGCTTCGGAAAGTTGGCCTATCAGGGAAAATCTGGACAAAAGGATTCGATAAACGATATTGTTTCGACCAACAAACCTTGCAGAACAGGATCAATTACGCAAAATCCTACGACAACGGGTGAAAGAATATTTAGCTCCTCAATCCCTCGACCTGCTCGGGACGGGTTTATTGAGGGGTTAACGCCGTGTACAAGTTTATGCCGTTATCAGCTTAGAAAACTTAGAAAGTGTACGGAAAGTTTACTCATCCAGGTTTGAGCCGATGAATCATCAGATTAATCATTGCCAACAGAATCATAACTTCACTACTGGCGGTCAGCGATTCGTAGTCCTTGCTCAATCGTCTGTACCTACCCAGCCAGGACAAAGTACGCTCGACCACCCAACGCCGCGGCAATACCTTGAAGCCTTCCATATCGTCACTACGCTTGACGATCTGCAAGAGCCAATTGCCAAATTCTGCCGCCCAGTCCAAAAGTCTGCCAGCGTATTCGCCATCGGCCCAAATCAAAGACAACCGGCTGAAACGATCCTTGAGCTTTCTCAGCACCAATTTGGCTCCATCACGATCCTGAATATCTGCCGCGTGCACGACAACGGCCATTATCAAACCCAGCGTATCTACAACCAAATGCCGTTTTCGCCCCATTATTTTCTTACCAGCGTCATAACTGCGATCCGCCCTTTTGAGGCGGTTTTGACCGTCTGGCTATCAATAATAGCTGCGCTGGGGCTGGGTTCTCGCCCAGCTTGTACTTGGACACGCTCATAGACAGTATCATGAATCTTTTGCCAGGTGCCGTCACGCTGGAAACGGCGGTAGTAATCATATACTCTTACTGTCGAACAGGGTCGGCTGATATTGCGATTCCTTCCAGCCTCACAGCGCAGCCGCCGTCACCCGGCTAAGGTTTGATCGCCCGGTCGTAAATGCGGACATCGTCAATCAGGCCGGTCCAGAAACTGCCAGCCTCAAGATTCTTGCCAGCACCAATATACAGGCCGCTTTGCGAGCCTGCCAGACTGGCCTGGGGGCCTTTGCCTACCTCGACGCCGTCTACATAAAGCGTTCGGGTAGAACCATCCCAGGTTAGTCCCACACGGTGCCAATCGCCGTCTATAACCACTGCCTCTGAGAATAATGGTGTCCCAAACCGACCTGCTGTTTTCAATTCGGTCATTAGTCTGCCCTGCGATGTGCCGGCAGCGAGCCAATTCACTCCGCCCGCTTGAGATATGATGGCCTGCTCTGCGCCACCGCCTTTAATCCAGGCAGAGACGCTGAACGCTCTGGCTGACGGGTCCAAGATAAAGAGCGTGCTGACATAATCACCATCGCCATCGAACTCAAGTGCTCCGACCACCTTACCGCCCAGCGGCTGCCAAATCGGGTTCCCCTTAAGAGTCCCATGTTTGTCGCCGACGCTATCGTGCGCAATGCGCCCTTCGGTCTCGTCTAACCTCCAGCGGGCTACCATACCCGGTTCTGGAATTTCTGGAACTTCTGTTAGCCAGCATTCAGCTAAGATCGTCAACTCCTTGACATCGACCACATGGTCGCCATTAGGTAGCGGGATGATGTCAACCGATGGTTCATATTGCCGCCAACGTCGAGCGAGTTCGGAGAAATCCTGCATATCCACCTTGAAGTCCTGGTTGAAATCGACCAGTTCAGCCGGGATTGCACCAAGTGCGCTGGTGGAATCGACAGGTATTGGATCAGCGTAGATCGTGGATCCGTGGGCGTCACGAACCCTAACGGTCCACCACGTATCCGAGGAAGGCAGCATGGCTGCCGCAATTGCAGGGCGGCAATTACTGTCAGCCAGGATGTTGTAGTGCGCGACGTTGTAAGGGTCTGAGCCTGAGAGAAGCTGGTAACCGACGCCATTCTCGCTTTCGGCGCAGGTCAACACAGCGCCGTTCGGATCGTCATCAGCAAGCCACGGATAACGCCACACAAGAAGCCTGACGGGTTCTGGCAGCCTGCCAGGATACTTTGATTGGCTGAAAAAGCTCATCGCACCACTGTGCTCGCTGCCATTCCAGAGAAAATAATACAAGCCGGTCTCTGGGGCTAATTGCAGGTTCTTACCTGCTCCGATAGGGGACCAGTACGCCCCGGCAACGATACCACCGCTGAAGTTATTCATGTCGTTGCCTGTAAGGGAGTTTCGGTACCAGTCTCGGACTTTATCATGAGCAAGCCCAGTGCGAACCCACAAGATGGCGCTGCGCGGAAAAGGCTCGTACGCATATGCCGAAGTCCCGTAGTAGTGGTCGATCCAACATTGTTCTCCGGCAACTGAGCTTGTTACGAATAATTGAACACTGTCAAGGTACACGTCCCAGCCTTCATTCATCACGCGACAGCCCGCGTCCAACTGGGTCACACGGTTTACCGCATATCGGGCGTCCCTGTAGGTCCGGTTCAGGTGTATGCCAACGTCTATGGCAGGGTCTCCGCCTGTGCTCCAACCCATCGTTTGAATAGGTAGTGTGTAGTTTGGTGCAACAGCCGACAGATACGCGATAATCATATCGCCATATTTGTAATACGTGCGCTTAGCTGTACCGCTGTCACGTGTATATCCGCTGGGAAAGTCTATTACATTGGCTCTATTCGTCCAAGCGGCGCCACCGGTCCAGGGTTGGCCTGTGTAGCCGGTGACACAATCTCCGCCGCCAAAGTAAATTATGGTTGGCTTGTTCGGATCGAAGGAAGCATTCTCCAGTTTCAGCGTGCTGGGACCGAAACTCGGTACAATGATTACCTTCACAGCATCAGGCAAACTTGGCAATTCGCCATCGCTGACGACCAATTCAAACTCGCACTCTTGAATGTCATTTGTTTGGATAAAGCCGCTAATTGTGGGTGCAGCCGTGTCCGCACCAGCCAGTGCCGCCGATGGGCCAGCGATCTGTCGCCAGGCGTAGTCTAACGGCCCAGATTTGTCCGGGTCAAAGGAAGCGCTGCCATCCAGTCGGACCGGATTGGTGGCTGCGTATGTTGGTAGGCCCGCATCGGCCACCGGCCGTTGATTTTGGGCCGGGCTTTTGCCAGACCATAAAACGAGCAATAGAGATACCGCAACGATGCTGATTAGATTTGCCCTTTTCACTTGAGTGTCCTCCTAACCGACAGCAATCTCAGTTTGGAGCTGCATACAGCGTTCATTTCACACCAACCTTTTGGGACATGTAGCAAAAAACCTCCCAACAGGCATATAAATGCTTATGTCGATATTTCGGATGCTTCGCCGAGCGGCTCTGGGACGCTCGTACGCAGCAGCGTCTCTGTACTCTAATTAGCGGAAAATCGAGCGGCGTATAACGCGCATGTTGACATTTTTCTGCAAACAAGGTACAATTCTCTTAAGGCGTTGATGCCTTTGGAGTTAGCGGATGCTGAGCAATCCGGTTACACAAAAGACGCATCAGTTGGTCACGCTGGCAAAAAAGGGCGACCGGTCCGCGCTGAACCATCTGTTCGGGCTTTACGCGGAGCGGGTCCGGCGGATAGTACGACTCCGCATGGGGCCGGAGATTCGGGCGCAGCTCGAGTCGATGGACCTGGTCCAGGACGCCCTTTTGGCCGCCGTGCAGGAATTAGATGATTTCACATATCAGGACGAGGGGGATTTCCTGCGGTGGCTCTCGAGCATTGTCGAGAACACCATTCGTGACAACATCGACAGGATTCATGCTGGCAAGCGTGACGTTCGAAGGCAGGTGTCGCTCGACGGTGTCGCTGCCAGGTCCGATGGAGGCCGAATGTCTGCCGGGCATCCTGCAGCTACGACTACGCCCAGTGTGCTTGTGGCACAAAGTGAAGAGCTCGACAGGCTCGAACGGGCAATGGATCAGCTTAAAGGTGAACACCGCCAGGTCATAGTACTGGCCAAGATCGAAGGGCTGTCGTATCGGCAGATTGGACAGCAGCTTGGCAAGAGTCCCGATGCTGTTGGCATGATGCTGTGCCGTGCCATGATTGCACTGACTGATGCATTCGAGGCACTGTGATGGCTGAAGAAGTCCAGGAGCATCATGATCAGCTTGTTAATGAAGCCGCTCAGCGGTACGCCCAAGCGTACTTGGAGGGGCAAGCCCCTGACCTTGATACATTCCTCCGGCAGTTCCCTGGCCTGGAGAAAGAGATCCGCAGCAAAATCGAGAGTTTTCAGAAGGTCGATTCACTCTTTGAGGACCTGCGACACATTGACGAAAGCGAACTGACAACTGCGGACAATCTGGTTGGAAAGACAGTCGGGCACTTTCGAATCACCGAAGTCATAGGCCATGGGGGAATGGGCGTTGTCTATAAGGCCTATGATAGCAGGCTTGACCGCGTCGTTGCGATCAAGACGGTGCCGGCCCATTTGCTGGAAGACCGGGCGACCCAGGAGCGGTTCCGGCGGGAGGCGAGGATTCTCGCTGCTCTGAGCCACCCCCATATTGGTGTCATCTATGATATTCTCGAGCAGGCAGAGGGGGCCACCTACCTGATTCTCGAATATGTCCCCGGACAAACCTTGGCCGAGCGCGTCAGGGATGGTCCGCTGCCGTTAAAAGAGACCCTTTCAGTCGGTCTGCAGATCGCCGAAGCCCTGGCGGCGGCGTATGAGAAAGGCATCGTTCACCGAGACCTCAAGCCCGGTAACATCAAGATCACGCCGGACGGCAACACTAAGGTCCTGGACTTCGGCATCGCCAAAACGCTCGCCCGCGCTCCAGCCGCAGAGGCAGGCCTGGCTAAGGAGGGACAACCCACAGAGACCACCAGGCAGCCGGGGCGGCTGATCGGAACGCCCGCCTACATGAGTCCCGAGCAGGCACGGGGAAGATCCTTAGATCATCGAACCGATATCTGGTCTTTTGGCTGCGTGATGTACGAAATGCTCACCGGCAAAGTCGCTTTCCAGGGCGAGACGATTTCGGACACCATCGCCCGCGTGATTGAGCGTGACCCCGACTGGGACAGCCTGCCGTCCGAGGTGCCCGGCAACATCCTGGTCCTGCTGCGAAGATGCTTCGAGAAGGATGCGCATGATCGATTGCAGCACATTGGCGACGCCGTTATCGAAATCCGCGAAACACTGAGTCTGCCAGCGACAGCACCACCAGTGACTACTCCCTCCATTTCCCTTACGCCACACATCGCTGGCAAAGCGAAGTCACGAAGAGTAGCGATCATCGTTGTTGCGACAATCACCGTGATCACGGCTGGCATTGCCGTATGGCTTGTCAACAGGAAGCCGACTTTGCCTCTTTCGAAGGAAATCCGGCTGGTGGTTCTGCCTTTTGAGAATCTGGGGTCTGCTGACGACGAGTATTTTGCCGCCGGCATTACCGATGCTATCACCGCTCGCTTGGCTGCCATTCATGGCCTGGGTGTCATCTCACGTCAAAGCGCAATGCAGTATAAAAAAAGAGAAAAAAGTGCACAGCAGATAGCTAATGAACTACGGGTTGATTACATTCTGGAAGGGACGGTCCAGCGTGAGCGGCCCTCTGATCCAAATAGCAGAGTGCGGATAATACCTCAGCTTATCAAGGCCTCCAACGACACGCACGTGTGGGCACAAGCATACGATAATGATATGAGCGAAGTTTTCCGGGTACAGTCCGACTTAGCTGAGCAGGTGGCTCAGGCACTGCATATTACTCTGGTTGAATGTGAATGGTGGGCACTACGGTCCAGGCCAACAGAAAACATGGAGGCATACGACTATTTTCTTCGCGGCAACGAATACCTGCACCGAAGTGAGCGTGAGAACGACATGAAGGTCGCTATTCAGATGTATGAGAGGGCGGTCGAGCTGGACCCAAAGTTTGTGTTGGCTTATGCTCAGCTCTCAAGGTGTCATGCATGGATGTATTGGTTGTACCATGACCATACTGGAGAACGCGTTGGCAAGGCCAAGGAGGCCGTGGATAAGGCCTTACGGCTTGACTCTGACTTACCAGAAACACATTTTGCTTTGGGACATTATTATTACCATTGCCAGTCGGATTACGACCGTGCTCTGGATGAGTTTGCTATCGCCCGGGAAGGACTGCCTAACGATAGCGACTTGCTGAGTTTCATCGGTTATGTTCAAAGGCGACAGGGCAGATTTCAGGAGGCGCTGGCCAATATCAAGAGAGCTTCCGAGCTTGATCCTCTTTCCAATAACATAACCCTTAACCTGGGGGAAACGGTTATGTTGATGCGCAACTATCCAGAAGCATTGCGCTACTTTGACAGGACTATCTCGCTGGCTCCCGATGTGCCGGATGCGTATGATATGAAGGCTAGGATATATCTATTATGGGAAGGTAACAAAGAAAAGACGCGGATGGTCCTTGAGCAGGCGGCACGCAATATCCGCTCTTTTGAGGAGGAGCCTTTCCTTGTACTAAGGTCCGTTTGGCTTAACGCGTTCGATGGAAAATACCAGGAGGCGCTGGCTCAGCTTTCTTCGTGCAAGGTAGAGGCCTTTAGTTCCCAACTCGTTTTTATTCCGAAGGCACAAGTATATGGCGAGATCAATGGCCTTATGGGAAACAAGGAGGTTGAACGGGACCATTATGAATCTGCTGCGAGCATTCTGCAGACCAGAGTACAACAGGAGCCTAATGATGCGCGTTTTCACAGTGCCCTCGGCATTGCCTATGCGGGCTTAGGCCGCAAGCAGGATGCAATTCGTCAAGGCAGATTGGCAGTGGAGATGCTACCTGTAAGCAAGGAGGCTTGGCGAGGCTTCTATCGAGCTAAAGATTTGGCCCAGATATATGTGATGGTTGGCGAGTTTGACCTGGCCATCGACCAGATCGAGTTTCTCCTGTCTATACCTGGCGAACTGTCGATCCCCCTACTGCGACTTGATCCGGTTTGGGCCCCCCTGCGAGAGCATCCCCGCTTCAAAAAACTCCTGGAGACAAGAGAATAGTCCAACACGGTTGGATAAACTCCAAGAAGCCAGAAGTGGCGAGCAAAACTGATTTCTGCAAAAAACGGCGACAACTAAGCCGGAGGGGCCGGTTCAAGCCGTTGCCCGACAGGTGCGGCTCTGGCCGGACCAGAAGCAGTCGGATCCGGGGGCCTTTCGGACCCGCTTAAATGGGGACGCTTCGCCTATGAGGCGGCAGGGGTCTGGCCAATTTGTACAGCAGCAAAGGCAGATGAAGAAAAGCGCTGGTCAAGTCGCGTCCGCTGACAAGCCCAATTCGCTGGGCCTTTCGGACGATGTGGGTGATCTGCGGCAGATCGTAGAACTCCGACCGGATGCGGTTGCGGATTTGCTTGAGCTCCTTGCGTCCGTAACGGTCCGAATATACCGGACCGCCGATCCGTTCGTAGTAATAGCCCGGCGTTTTCTCAACCACTTCCTTTAGGGGCGAGAACTTCTCGATGCGGAGCTTCTGGAAGGTGATGGAATCCAGCTTGATCTCTTTGGCGAACTTCGGGATGTACAGCATCTCTTCTTCCGTCTCGCCGATGTTGCCGTAGATGAAGTAGCCATGCAGATAGAAGTCGTATTGCGTCAGAACCGCAAACGCCTCGCGGATCTGCTGTTGGGTAATGCCCTTTTGGAGCTGCTTCAAGATGTGGTCGTGCGGCGACTCGACCCCGATCAGGAAGACCTTGAAGCCCGCATCTTGCGCCTTGTCCAGGAGCCTGCGGTGCCTGGCCACATCAACCCGGGCCTGGACAACAAAGGTCTTCTTGATCTTGTTCTGGATAATCAGATCGCAAAGCTGTTCGCTCCTGTTGGGGTTGGTGAAGAAATTGTCATCGCTGAAGAGCACGACATCAGCCGTAATCGTCTTGAATTCTTCAATGACCGATTCGACCGGTCGTTCGGTGTAGCTTCTCTTTTGCCCCAGCGGATTGAGACTGAATGTGCAGAACTTGCATTTGAAGGGACACCCCCGCGTTGTCAGTACCGTGTCGAACGTGTGGCTGGTGAGTCGGACGCCATCCTGAACCAGGCAATAATCGTGCCTTCGCAGGGACCTGTCTGGAAATGGGATACGCGCGATGTCAGGCAGAGGATGGATTTCGTTGTGGATGATTTTTCCGTTTTCCCGATAGGAAAGCCCACGGATATCCTTGTACGGGACGCCCATGACGATCTGTCTTATGATCTCTTCGCCCTCGCCGCGTACGATCAGATTGATATTCGGACAACGCTCGAACAGATACTCGACTTCCTGCGTTGCTTTGTAACCTCCGACGACCGTGCAGACTTCGGGTGGTAACTGAGAGATGAAATCACAGACCTTCTTGAACTGAGATTCCCAGCGGATGCTGATGCACAGAAGATCGACCTGGTTCCTGATGAACGAGCTCAGTACCTTGGGGTCCTGGTAGGCCCTCTCATAGCGAAGGTCCAGAAGAGTCACCTTACCGACCAAGTCTTTCATGCTCGCGGCGATGTACTCAAGGCCGGTCGGAGGGAAAATCCCCATGGTTAGGGTAGAATCCCCGAAATACGGGTTCAAGGCGAGAACGTGCTTGTATTTGACCATGCAAAGATCATAGTGGGAAAGAAATGCAAATGCACGCGAAAAATAAGAAAAAACCCTTTGCGGTGCAGGCTCGGCAAGAAGCACCCGCACGTGCAAGGGGAAAAACCCGCTTTTCAAAGCGAATTCAAGATAAGCAATATTGGAAATTACGGCTTATTTTGTTAGGACAATCTGTGTTATGTCAGGTCTTCTAATACGTTGCTCTTGACGATACCTGATCGAAGCTGAGCCGCAAGAACAGAGTATCGGCCATCCTTTGGCGTGGTCATTGAGATAGTGATTGATAAACGCCTCGGTTTCACGTCTTGCCTTCTGGCCTATCCTGGCTAATTCTTGTGAATTCATGGCCTGCACCTTGCTCTATCGATCTTAATAACTACTGAAATCTATTTCTTTCATTCATATAGACGTTTGTGCCAGCTTTTTTATTGTAGATTCTTGTAAGGAATTTCTTGTAGACTGGGTGAATTCAAAGGGTCTTTCAGCCGAGGGTAGACCGGTACGAGGATATTGCCTTAAGGTGTCACTGCCTGGTCGTAGATGCGGACGTCATCAATCAGGCCGGACCAGAAACTGCCAGGCTCAAGATCTTTGCCGGCGCCAATGTACAAACCCCCGGTTGAGCTGGCCAACGTACCCTGCGTGTCTTTGACTACCTCGACATCGTTAACATAAAGGACTCTGTTCTTGCCATCCCAGGTTAGGCCTATGTGGTGCCAGTTGCCGTCGGTAACAATGGTCTGCGAGATCAATGGCCGGCCTAACCTGCCAGCAATTGTTAGCTCCGTCATTAGTTTACCTTCTGTGGCGTCTGCTAGAAGCCAATTCATCCCGTCCGCTTGCGATATTATCACCTGCCCTGGCATACCGCCTTTGATCCAGGCAAAGACGCTGAATGCTCCTTCCGCTGGGTTCAGAACAAGCGGCGTGCTGATGTAATCATCTGTCCCATCCAATTCCAGCGCACCGTTTACCTTCCCGGCGGTAGGCTGCCAGAGAGGGTCTCCATGAAGGGTGCCAGGGCGGTAGTCTGGACTATCGTGGGCAATGGTGCCTTCGACTTCATCCAATCCCCACCAGGCTATCCGTCCAGATTCCTCCCACCAAATCGACCAACAATTTAACCAATAATAGGCCAAACCAACGAGGTCTTCAACGCCTACAATACCATCGCCGTTCGGCGGCGGAGAGATGTCAAACTGAGATTCGCTCTGTCTCCAGTGCCCAGCCAACAGGACATAATCTTTGAGGTTCACAAGCCCGTCTCCATCGAAGTCGGGCAGCACCCGAACAGCAGCAAGTCTGGCATTGTCAGCTAAGTAACCGACGACGCCTCGTGTTATCTCCATCCCGTATTCGTAGTCCATATACCCGGGCCTGTCCAAAGAATCTGACGATGTATGGTAAAAAGGAGGAATGACGGGCGAGATCAGCAACGCGGCAGCAAAACCTATATTGCTAAAGGATACGTGGTCGCTCCCACCCATTTGGCGTATGACGGAAGTCAGGCCGGCGTAAGACCCCAACGCGCCAGACAGATCGTAGATGAGTTTTCCTGGTCTGGTTTGGTAATACCACAGACTCACCTTGCTGTAATCGGGATCCTCAGGCAGGTAGGGCCGGTAGGCGATACCATCAGCGGAAATCATGCCGCGAATGTGGTCCTGGACGTGCTCGTAGGCATAAGCCAAGCTGCCTCTTATCCCCTGCTCCTCGCGATCAAACGCGATGAAAATGATGGTGGCTTCGAAGGCGTATTGGGACAAAACACGAGCGGCCTCCAGTACAACGGCGACGCCACTGGCATTGTCCCAAGCTCCTGGGCACCCGGCGACCGTGTCATAATGAGCCCCAAGAACGTATATCTCGTTCGGACAAATCACCCCGGGGTGGACGGCCACCACATTGTAGTACTCCGTGCCGCTGTATACGAAGGGGTCGAGGCTGGTAGTCAGACCAAAGCTCTTGAACCTTTCCTGGATTCGCTGTCGCGCCAAATCGTGCTGGGGTCCGTAACGACGCTCATCGCCATCGTGCGCATACAGATCATTTTGAAGGTAGTCCATGTAACTGACCACGTTAACCTCGTCGACAACGTCGGCAACAACCAAGTCTGCCTCGAGTGATTGGCAGTGTAAACTTGCGACTATTAAACAAACTGCCACAGCGCAACCGACTACGCTTCTATTGCCTATTCGACAAAGACTGAAATTCATTTCACACCATCCTTCTGGCCGCATCGGCATAGAAAAGGCACAGAGAAGACCATGTTCTCGGGCCGGGTCAAATCGAGTAATATAATATAAAACCTAACCCTCGCTCAGCAGCCTTTCCCAGGCACGCAAGGGTACAACTTCTGAAGTAACTTGCCCGCATAACTGCCCTCCTCAAACTTGATACAAGATACATTTGAGCGATGAAGAATGTCAAGGAAATTATAGGACTTTGGCAGCTACTTGGCAGGTTTTGGCTTGGAAATGCGTTCTTTGCCTGTTTTGGGCCAAAAATTGTGCAAATTTGGCAAAAAAGTTATTGCCAGCAGCGGGTTTGACGATTATCATTTTTAGTTTGGCTATGAAGATTAACGGCTGCCAAAGCTAAGGTTTGCTGAATAGGTGCGTAAAATGCTTTTGATAGGGCTATCCAACAGTGCAGCAGGGTAGACTGATAATGCAGTTGTGCTGCTGCGATTGTGCAGTTATGGCGGCTTGGGAATCGATGTTTCTGCTTCAGTGGCGTGAAGCTAATGGGTTTGTAGTCGGGTTCCTACATCTTCTTAGAGATGGCAATGGGGCCCTTATCGGAGCAGACTGATGTAGAAAACGACAGACTACAACCTGGATCCGGCGCGGGCGTTTTTGAAGTGGAAACTGTCGAAGTTTCCATTTTTTTTGCGAGCAGAAATGTAACCGCAGAGAACACAGAGACCGCAGAGCAGAGATCGAAGTCGAAAAACTCAGCGTGCTCTGCGGACTCGGCGGTAAAACAGATTTCTTGTGTTGGAGCAGAAATCGCCGCCCCCGAAAAAAGAGCCACAGAGGACACAGAGAGCACCGAGAAAAGAAACAAATAGGAGCATTAACCGCAGAGAACGCCAAGAGCGCTGAGATTTAGAATAAAGAGGATTTTTCTCTGCGACCTCTGCGAGCTCAGCGGTAAAAAAACTGGCGCCGGATCAGAAAGTAGGGCCAAATGAGTCAGGAATTGCTTAGAATTGTCGATAGCATAGCACGCGACAAGAACATCGACAAGGAGTCTATCTTTGCCGATTTGGAAGAGGCTATGGTCTCGGCGATCAGGAAGCATTTCGGTGAGCCGCAGAGCAGTATAGTCGTACGCATTGACAGGACCACCGGGCAAGTCAATGCCCTCAAGGATGACCAGCAAATCGATATAAGTCAACTGGGTCGAATCCCCGCTCAAACCGCCAAGCAAGTAATGATCCAGAAGATAAGGGCAGATGAGAGGGGCAGCATCTACGCGGAGTTCGTCCAGCGGAAGGGGCAACTGGTAAGCGGCTCGGTCGTGCGGTATGAGGGCGGAACCCTGATTGTCAGTCTGGGCCAGGCCATCGACGGCTTTATGCCCAAAGGCGAACAGATAACGGGTCAGACGCATCGGCCAGGCGAGAGAATTCGATGCCTGATTCTGGATGTGAAGGAGACCGCTAATCAAGTCAAGATTATTCTCTCACGGACCCACCCTGATTTCATCCGCCGATTGTTTGAGTCGGAAGTGCCGGAGATTACCGAAAACATTATTGAAATTCGGGCGTTAGCCAGAGAAGCAGGATACCGCAGTAAGGTTGCTGTTGCCTCGCTCGATGATAAGGTTGACCCTGTCGGGGCCTGCGTGGGCGTGCGGGGCAGCAGAATAAAGAATATCGTTGATGAACTGGGCGGAGAAAAGATAGACATCGTCCGCTGGAATGACTCATCGCAGGTGCTGGTGGCTAATGGGTTAATGCCGGCCAAGGTCAGCGAAATCGCCTTGTGTTTTGAGCTGGGCCGGGCGACGGTGGTGGTCGAAGAAGAGCAGCTTAGCCTGGCCATCGGCAAACACGGGCAGAATGTTCGATTGGCTGCGAGGCTGACCGGCTGGGATATCGATATCCTTACGCCGGACGAATACAATCAGAGCATTGAGGCTCTGGCAAACTGCGTCAAAAGCGTAGAAGGTGCCGATGACATAGTCGTTGACAAATTGATAGCGCTGGGCGTCATATCTGTTTTGGATTTGGATGACGTAGGGGTCGAACCGCTGATTAACGAGCTGAAGCTTGAGGCGGATCTGGCTGAGAGGCTGATTGCAGCAGCACACGAGGAAGCTCAAAGTCTCGCGGCTGAGGCCGCCAAGCAGAAACAAGCAGAAAAAGAGCTGGCTCAGCAGACAAAAACGATGGATAAAGAAGAACAAAGCTGATAACAGGAGTTTTTTTGGCTGCCACGAGGGTCTACATCTTGGCTAAGGAGCTCGGGGTAAAGAGCACTGCGATTGTAAAAAAGTGCCAGGACGAAGGTCTGGATGTTAAGAACCACATGTCAGCGATTTCCGCTGGGCTGGCAGCCACTATTCGGGAGTGGTTCACCGAGGGAGAGAATATTACCACCATCGAGACCGCTGAGAAGGTGGATTTGGAGAAAGTCCGGATCAGAAAGAAGCCCAGGCTCAAAGCTCCCGCAAAACCTGCAAAAGCTCCGAGAGCTGAGAAGGTTGGGCCGAGCGTTGAACTTGCTGAGGCGGCTGCTGAGATTGCTATTGAAGCTAAGGCTGAATCGGATAAGCAAGTTCAGCTAATAGCCGAGGTTGCTAAGCCGGCTGAAGTAATTCAGCCGGTGCCGCAGATAGCTGCGGAAAAACCTCCACCTCCACCGCAGCCTATAGTGGAAGTACCGCCGCCGGAACCGGCGCCGATATTACCTGCTGGGCCGATCATGGAGAAGCCGGAGCCGGCTCGCTTAAGCGGGCCAAAGGTTGTGCGAGTCGAAGCACCGGAACCGGTACGCCGGCCAAGGCCAAGGCCAAGGTCAAGGCCCAGATACGATATGCCCGTCACTGAACCGTTGATGTATGGTGCCGACGATGACGAAGTGTTAGGTTTCGCCCCGACTAGAGAACGAAAAAGCTCATCGAGGCGGCACAAAGACCGAACATACGGTCGCCGACCTGCCGAGCGAGATGTGGAGGTCGTGGAGAAGCCCAAGCTCAAGAGTAAATGGCGACAAAGAGATATTGAAGAAAGACAGGCAAGACTGGAGGCTGCCGCTGGCGAAGGCCTGCGTGCCCGGCCTGCCCGGAAGATCGCCGCCAAAGCAAAGCGAGAAGTTGCGGCATCGGTGAGGCCAAAACAAGTTGTGATGAGCGCACCGGTCGCAGTGAAGGATTTATCTGCAGCTTTGGCGGTTAAATCAGCCGACATTATCAGCAAATTGGTGCAACAGGGAATAATGGCAACCGCCAATCATGTTATAAGCAATGAAATAGCGGAACTGGTTGCCATGGAGTTCGACACCGAGTTAGTGGTCGAGCACAAAACTACTGTGGAAGAACATATCCGTGCTGAGTTTGAAAAGCGAGAGAGAAAGAATCTCAAGAAAAGATCAGTGGTTGCTGCCATGCTCGGTCACGTTGATCACGGCAAAACCAGCCTGCTGGATAAAATCCGTTCGACCAATGTCACCGCCGGTGAGGCAGGTGGCATCACGCAGCATATCGGCGCGTCTCAAGTAACCTGGGACAGCAAGACAGTGACGTTTCTGGATACTCCGGGCCACGAAGCTTTCACGGCTATGCGCGCCAGAGGTGCCAATATGACCGATGTGGTGGTGCTGACCGTTGCCGCTGACGATGGTGTGATGCCTCAAACCATCGAAGCAATAGCCCATAGCCGGGCAGCAGGCGTGCCCATTATTGTGGCGCTGAACAAAATGGATTTGCCAGGCTGTGACATAAATCGCGTTTACGCGCAGTTGGCTGAGCATGGCCTATCGCCAGCCGAGTGGGGAGGTCAGACCGAAGTGGTTAAAACCAGTGCGGTTACCGGCGAAGGCATCCAGGATTTACTGGAGCATCTGGATTATGTGGCTGAATTGCTTGAGCTTAAGGCCGATGATACCATCCCTGCGACAGGATGGGTCGTTGAGGCAAGGATGTCGCCGCAGCAGGGGCCTGTAGCCACGCTGCTGATAGAGGAAGGTCGGCTGAGTAAAGGTGATGTCGTCCTGGCTGGCTGCGCTTACGGCAGGGTGAAGATGTTGAAAAATAGCTTCGGCAAAAGTATAAAGACCGCTGCCAGCTCTACGCCAGTGGAGATAACAGGTCTGAGCGACGTCCCCCAGGCAGGCGATAGATTCTATTGTCTGGACGATATCAACCTGGCCAAAGCCGCCGCCGAGGAAAATAAAGAACGTGCCAGAGAAAACGCTCTGGCGCAGCGCACACAGGTGACACTAGACAATTTGTTCAGCCAGATCGAAGCGGGCAATGTTAAGGAGCTGAACCTTATAATCCGGGCCGATGTCCACGGCTCTGTTGATGTTTTGACCAAGTATTTGTCCGAGCTGAGCACAGAAGAAGTAAAAGTTAGGATTCTGCATGCTGCGCCCGGCGGAATTACCCAAGGTGATGTACTGCTTGCCGAGGCTTCAAATGCTATTATTATCGGCTTCAACGTCACCAGTGACGAGCACGTAGCAAAGTTGGCAGAATCCAAAGGGATAGAGATAAGGTACTACAACATAATTTACCGCATAACCGAAGACTTACGAAAATCCATGGCCGGCCTGCTTGAGCCTGAGCAGCGAGAGCAGAGCTTGGGCAGAGCTGTGGTCAGACAGATATTTAAGATCTCGCGGATCGGGACGGTAGCCGGCTGTTATGTCACCAGTGGCATCGTCAACAAGAGTGCAAAGATGCGGTTGATCCGTGACAATATCGTGCTGCGAGACGACCTAAGTATAGAGTCGCTGAAGCATTTCAAAGACGATGCTCGTGAGGTCAAGGCGGGCCTGGAGTGCGGCATCAAGATAGCAGGATTCGATGACGTCAAAGTAGATGATGTCCTGGAATTCTACGAAATCGTAAAAGTTGCCAGGACCCTTTGATCAGCGTTCAGCGTATAGCGTAAAAGAAAAGCTATACGCTTGATGCTATCCGCTTTTTCACGGAATAGTAAATACCTCAATGCCGACGCGAAGACAGGAAAAAGTAGCTCGTGTTATCAAGGAAGTGGTCAGTGACGCCATCGCCAACCATCTTAACGACCCACGTATTGAGGGATTGGTCAGTGTCACCAGAGTCGAGATAGCTGCGGACCTGCGGCAGGCAAATGTGTACGTCAGTGTTTTGGGCAAGAGCGAAACCGCACAGAATAAAACTTATGCCGCCATAGCGCACGCAAGAAGGCGCATACAAGCGCTACTGGCTGGCAAACTTCAAATGAGATTCTGCCCTGTTTTGCATTTTTACAGGGATGAGCAATTCAAGAAGGCGCTGCAGACCCTGAAGCTGATAGACCAGGCGGCTGGTGAGTTGGCAAAAACAGATTTGGCTGATGTCGGCGATGGATTCACGACAGGCAAACAATGATCAGAAAGTTTTTGAAGGATTGCTTTTGGCTTTTGCATTTCTGATATAAGAAGAACTTTTATGAAAAATAGCAGAGAGTATGCCCGAAGGGTGCGAAAGTTATACAACGCACTGAAGCGGCATTATCCGAAGGTCGAAAACGTCACTTATGATGAGCCGGTCGAGGCGGCTGTCTATGCTATCCTCAGTGAAAATATGACTGAGGCAGTAGCACAGTCTGCCAGCAAGAGGTTTGCCGATTATTTCGTAGATTTGAATGATTTACGCGTCTCCAGGCCTGAAGAAGTCATCGAGGTTTTGGGCTCTGATACGCCCGTTGCCAGGGATATAGCTGCCACGCTTGGCAGGGTCTTATCTGCCATATTCGACCAATATAATATTCTAAGTTTACAGGCGCTGAAGAAAATCGGCAAGCGCCCCGCCAAACAAATCCTTGAGAAACTGGATGGTATCAGTCATTTTGTGGTCAATTATTGTATGCTGACATCTTTACAGGCTCACGCTATACCGCTGACGCAAAAGATGATAGAATACCTCAGGAGTAACGAGTTGGTTGACCCGCAAGCTAACGAGCGGGAGATAGAAGGTTTTTTGACCAGACAGATTTCGGCCCAGGACGCCTACGAGTCTTATGCTCTTTTGCGGCGTGAGAGCGAGTCGCCCAAACTACAGCCGAGCCGAAAGGCTACTGGCAAACCCAAAACGACTGCCAAAATGGAAAAGTGAGAAATTACTGCGGTAAAAAGCTGAGCTATTAGGCAAAAAACTATGCCAGAAGCGGTGCTAAAATTAGGTATCCCGGCAGGCAGCCTGCAGAAGGCTACGATTGAGCTTTTCAGCAAAGCCGGATTCCATATTTTGGATTCCGAAAGAAGTTATCTGCCGACTATTGACGACGAGCAGATTAACCTGCTTATGCTGCGCGCTCAGGAGATGAGTAAATACGTCGCCGATGGCGTTCTGGATGCCGGCATTACCGGCTATGACTGGATAATGGAGAACCAATCAGATGTAGTCGATGTCTGCGAGCTGGCTTACAGCAAATCCAGCAGCGATCCTACCAGATGGGTATTGGCTGTGCCTGATCAATCGCAAGTAACTAAGCCCGAGGACTTGGCTGGTGGTACAGTAGCGACCGAACTGGTCAACGTGACAAAGAAGTATTTTGCAGATAAGAATATCGACGTAAAGGTGGAATTTAGCTGGGGAGCGACCGAGGTAAAGGCTCGCCTGGTGGATGGGATAGTCGAACTAACCGAGACGGGGGCATCGCTACGGGCGAACAATTTGCGGGCAATAGATACCGTAATAGCTTCCACGACAAGGCTTATCGCAAATAGAAAAGCCTGGCAGGATAAATTCAAACGTGAAAAGATAGAAAATATCGGGATACTTCTGAGCGCAGCAATCGAAGCTCGCAGCAAGGTCGGCTTGAAGATGAACGTAAAAAAGGTAGATTTGGACGCGGTATTGAAGATACTTCCTGCTGAGAAAAGCCCAACCCTCTCAGGCCTGGCTGACGCAGATTACGTAGCAGTGGAAGTGATTATCGACGATAAGATTGAGCGCTCGCTGGTCCCCGCCCTCAAACGTGCTGGCGCATCAGGAATAATTACTTATCCGCTTAATAAGGTTATACATTAATTGAGGACATTCTTTGTCCCGCTTATGATCAAAAATGAAAGAAACGTTGTAGGTCACAATATGATTAGTGATTGATGTGTGGATGAGATTTTTCTTTATAATTTTTCTTGTTTTTATTGCCTCCCTCACTGCTCAAGCAATTGATGTTGTTGGACAAAATGAGATTATAGTTGTCTTTCGGTTTGGCAACTATTCTGCATGTAGCTCCATAGAGATGGAGGTCAAACTGATTGACACATTTCAAAAGTACAAATAAAAATGGCCTGCCGATACGTCCAGAAATCCACACGTTTGCACCTCGCCGCGGTAGCTTATAAAGGCAAAATCTCTGCCGCCATGCAAACCGGCAAGAACTGGATAATCGTTCGCCAGAGCATAAAAGATCACGGCACCGGCAAATTGATCGAGGGCATGTTGAAACCCGGCGATGTAGTTCTTTTGGTAGAAGACATCGCTACGACCGGCGGGCAGGTGCTCGAGGCTGCCAAAGTCATCACCGAAACCGGCGCGAAAATAAAAAAGATTATCTGCGTGATCGACCGCAAACAAGGAGCTGCGGAAAACATCACCGCCGCCGGCTACAAATTCAAACCCATCCTCACCCGGGACGACCTCGGAATAAAAGACACGGATTGACGGTGGGAATTTAGCCACCGGACGCTTCAAGTATTAGCAGAGCATCTTCCCAGCCATCGGGCGTCGTAAAGGACTCGACGCCGGTATTTGAAAAGCTGCCAGCGGCAACAGACTCGCCGGTTCTCGGATCAATCCAAAATGCGTTCACTTTGCCTATCGAAGCAATCTTATCCATATTTATTGAAAAGGTTGCCTTGCTGGCTAAATACGCCATAATCCACTTGCCGTCTTTATGACGGGCTGCAAGGTTGAGCACCTGCCCGACGGTTTGGCCGCCGCTTGCAAAAATCGACTGGTCCGGAACAAGATACCACCACTCTTTGAGACCCAGGAATATCTTCTTGAGGATGCCCATTTGAACGGCGCCGGGCGCATGCAGGGCCTTTTTCCAGGAGGGCAGCACACGCCAACTATCGTTATGCCCGTATGTGTGATGGCCGCCGGCCAGATATGAATAATAGGCCTGTCTGCGAATCCATAGAGGCGTTACGTCGAATCCATACTCGGTGCCCGCCTCGTATGCGCCTTCAGCCATCAGAACTGGCTTGGTAGGCTTGAGGTTATAATCCTTGGTCACCATAGGATAAATCAGCTCAACAGCCTTCCACGTTTGCATCCCGTTGAAATCCAGCCAGTTTTCCTCGTGAATAAAGCTGGATGAATATGGCGCCGGGTCAGGCTTGAAGGTAATAAGATGAAGACCTCCATCTCCTTGGCGCAGGCCCGCCGCCAGCTCTCGAAGAACCGGCACAAATTCTTGCCTGGCCTCGGGTGTCATTGACCAGACGATGTTGGGCATGTTTTTGTAGCGCTGAGCCAGCCATTTAGCCCACGCGCGGGCATTGTCTACGGTTATGTACTTGCGATAGCGCTGATGATAAAGAGTCACCGAAAAGATGACGTTGTTGTCACGGGCTATTTGGATAACGGAGTCCACATTTTTGAAGTAGGCCTCGTTTGGCGTGAGGGGATCGTTGTTAATCCAGGGCTTTTCCCCATACACATTAGCCTTTGTGCCATCGCCAACACCCATGAGCATCGCCTGAACAAAGGCAAACCCCTTATCTTTTGTGTTTTCCAGGATTGTCCTGGCATCCTCCAGAGTATATTCCCGAAAGATTTGCCATTGCGTAATGCCTAACCAGAAGACCGGACTACCGTTTTGGTCCACAAAATACCTGCCGTTCTCACTTACCTTAACAGGGTAGACCCGCTGCTCGGCTGCTGCACCTACCGTAGATATCAATAAGGTTAATGCTGATAAGCCGAAACTTTTAATTGTTGTTTCCATTTTTCTTATCTCCTTCCATCAGCGAGATGATTTTTCTGGCGACTACGGTTTTGCTTGCCTTGGCAAGTTTTAGCCATTTCCGCCCCGGCGTCTTTATCTGGATCACGACCTTGTCGACGCCGATTGCAGCGGGGGTATTGGCGATTATCATATCAAGATGCTTCTCCTCCAGTTTCTTTTCCGCCCCATTTCGCAGAGCTTTCTCTTCGAGGGCAAAACCCACAACAATTTGCCCTTTCCTTTTATGTTTTCCTGCCCATTTGGCGATGTCGGGCGTAGGTTTTAACTTGATGGTCAGTAGCTTGTTTTCTCTTCTGATTTTGGTTTTCGCTGGGTGCACAGGCGTGTAATCGGCCACCGCTGCAGCCATAATCAGGCAGTCGCACCATGCAAAGTGCTTTTTTACCGCCTCAAACATCTCGGCGGCGGTTTCGACCGCGACAGTTCTCAATTTTGATTTTTGATTTTTGATTTTTAATTTTTCAACGGTTGTTATCAATGTCACTCTATGTCCGGCTTTAAGTGCTGCGCGGGCAAGAGCATAGCCCATCTTGCCGGTGCTTGCATTGGAAATAAAGCGAACCGGGTCGATGTATTCCCGTGTGCCGCCTGCTGTAATTAAAATCCGCATATTTTTCTACCGCCGAGTTCGCTGAGAACGCCGAGATTTTAGATTATATTTGTTTATTCTCTGTGTTCTTTGCGTTCTCCGCGGTTAAACTTTGAGGTGATTTTCTTGATTGCCTCTAAAATGTCCTGCGGCTCAGCCATTCTGCCGATAGCCTCAGTCCCACAGGCAAGTCGTCCTTTTACCGGGCCTATCAGCTTGTAGCCCATTTGCTTAACCATCCGGACATTTCGCTGCACAGCGGGGTTCCTCCACATATTGTCGTTCATCGCAGGCGCCAAGAGTTTCGGCTTGGTCCAGCAAGCGCAAAGAGTTGTACTGAGCAAATCATCACAGATGCCATTTGCTATTTTGCCTATGATGTTGGCAGTTGCTGGAGCCACAACAACGACATCAGTCCGGTCAACCAGACTTATATGCACGGGTTTCTCGAATGTAGAATTTAGAATTTCGAATCCTTCGGCTTTGCTCAGGACAGGTTTAGAATTTTGTGGTCCCCACAGGCAAGTTATGACCGCTGAGCCAGTGACAGCTTCGAAGCTTTTTGGTCCCACAAGCTGGCAGGCATTTTCGGTCATTACTGTGGTTACTTTTGCGCCGGCAGCGGTCAGCTTGCTGGCTAATTCGACCGCCTTGTACGCAGCAATCCCAGCACTGACACCGAGCAAGATATTTAGATTATCAAGCATCTTGTGATTCGTCGCTGATAAGGTATCGTCTGCGCGACGGTTCAGCCGCAGCGGTGCTCGTGTCCCGGCCTGTAATCGCTGTCCCATCGATAGCGATCTTGTCTTGTAGGATTTCCTGAACAACGATCTCAAGCATTGTTTTGCCGGTGGCGTCCTCAATCAATGGCCGAGAACCCTGCATAAGCTCAGTCATCCGTTTCTGAATCAGGGCAGCCAATTTGAATCTGCCGCCTACTTTATTGACTATTTCTTCGCTCTTAAGTTCCTCTAACATTACTTCTCCCGGATGATTTGCATCACTTCTTTTATGGCCTGCTCCAAATTGTCATTTATGACCATGTGCTGGTAATACTGCCAGGCAGCGGCGATTTCATCGCTGGCCCCCCCAAGCCGCCGCTCAGCGGTTTCGCTGCTTTCTCTGCCTCTGCGGTTCATTCGCTCTGCCAGGACCTTTGCGCTCGGTGGCAAAATAAAAATCATTATTGCATCCGGATAAGCAATCTTGGCTTGCCTTGCGCCTTGAACATCAATTTGTAGGATAACGATTTTACCCTGGCTCAGTGCCTGCTCAACCTTGTCTTTCGGCGTCCCGTACAGATGGCCGAATACCTCCGCATGTTCTAAAAACTCGCCTTTGCGGACGCGCTGCTGGAATTCTTCCTCAGAGACAAACCAATAGTTCTTGCCGTGCTTTTCGCCCTTACCTCTGGGGCGAGTAGTAACAGAAACGCTCAGGAAAACGTTATCCATGCGTCTGGCCACCTCTCTACAGATAGTGGTTTTGCCGACACCAGACGGACCGCTAACTATTACTACTTTACCCTTTTTGATGTTTGGGTCATCCATTCTTTTGGTGGCCCAACCCCGCGTAAAACGCGGGGCTAAATACCACACCTTTTACCCTAAACCCTATACCCTATGCCCTGTTTGGGGAACCCCGCAATAAACCTGTCCTGAGCCGCGTCAAAGGATTGCGGGGCTAAATATCTACTCCACGTTTTGAATCTGCTCTTTTATCCGGTCTATCTGGCACTTGATGTTAACCACGTAGCGAACAATCTCGGCATCGGAGGCCTTGCTGGCAATAGTGTTTGCCTCCCGAAGCATCTCCTGGCTGATGAAATCTAATCTCCGGCCAGCCTGGTCACTTGCTTGGCAGCTCTGGGCAAACTGCTGCAGGTGCGAATCCAGCCGGGCGATCTCCTCAGATATATCGGATCTGTCGGCCAAAATCGCTACCTCTCTGGCAAGAGTTTCTTCGTCCAATTTCAGTTTTGCCTCCGCCAAAAGCTCATCGACTCTCCTTTTCAGTCTCTTTGCGTAGTCCTGGATAACGGTAGCACTGCGAATGCGAACCTGGTCGAGGTCCTTTCTGATCAGTTCACAGTAGCTGTGCAAATCAGCTCCCAAAGAATTTCCTTCGGCAGCGCGCATTTGCTTGAGCTTTTCTATCGCCTCTTGCGAAATGTTTAGTACCATGGTTCTGATTTGGTCAGCCATGGTTCTGTCCGGCAAAGCAGGTCGAATGATTCCAGGCAAGTTCAACAGGCTGCCGATGTCGATCGCCCCGTCTATACCGGCTGAGGATCTGACCCGGCTCAATTGTGCCATGAGATCACGCAAAGCCGCCTCGTTTATATCAAAAAGTATACTGGCCGATATATCCTTGAGCCGAAGCACATAGGTTATTGTGCCGCGCGAGAGATTCTTGCGCAGAAGTTTTTCAATATCTTCCTCCAGAAAAGCTACTACTTCTGGCAGCTTTACGATGGTCTTGAGATAACGATTATTGACCGCTTTGATTTCGACTGCGCAGCTTAAACCATTAATTTCGCCCTCCGCTGCGCCGTATCCGGTCATACTCTTTATCATATCTGCGTGTCTTCAGAAACCCCGCGTAAAACGCGGGGCTAAATATTTAGCCACCAAATTTATTTGGCGGTTCTGGTCGTTTTTACTGCGGGGCTGTAGGCAAACTTGTGTCGGCACTTTTATTGACATCGCCGACCGGAGTCGTAACATCGTTAGCACCAGTCGGCTGGGTTCGCGGAGCCACCGGGCCTGTGTCGTAATGGGTGACGGTAGGTTTGTAGAATTTGGCCAACACCACCGCAAGACTTAGAAATATGCCCACCAGTACTATCGTCAGCCAGGTAAGAAAATCGCCGGTTTTGGAGCCTAAGATACCGCTGGCCATGCCTCCACCGAGTGCCGCACTCAAGCCGCCGCCCTTACCTTTCTGGACCAAAATAACCAGGATCAATACCGCCGAGCAAATAACAAAAAGGACGGCGATAATCGTCATAATAAAACCTGCCGCCAATAATGGTATAATCATCATATTCAATTCTCCAGAACGGCGATGTTTTAGGGGATCAGAATATCAGGCAACCAGGTCGCAGGATACCAGTAATCAGGACATCAGGAAAACCTAATGCTCCCTCAGCGCGGTTACCTGATGTCCTAATAGCCTGATGCCCACTACCTGATAACCTGATGCCCGGATACCCCAATTGAACCTAAATACAGCTATCTCTACCTTATACCCTATATCTACACTGCTGAGCGAATTATTGCCAGAAACTCATCTGCATTCAGACTGGCGCCGCCGACTAACAGTCCATCTATATCTTGCTGGCTCATCAGGTCAGCCGAATTGTCGGGCTTGACCGAGCCACCATAAAGGACGCGGGTTTCCTCGGATAGTTGCTTGTCGTACATCTTGGCAAGCAAATTGCGCACAAGCTGGTGTACCTCTTGAGCCTGCTGTGGTGTTGCAGTCCTGCCGGTCCCAATCGCCCAGACAGGCTCATAAGCGATGGTCACCGCTGAGGCCTTTTCGGCGCTTAATCCAGCCAGGCCACTTTTGAGCTGGCGGGTTACCACTTCTTCTGTCTGCGAAGAATCACGCTCAGACAGTAGTTCGCCTACACATAGAATCGGCAAAAGTCCGCCGCTGATGGCAGCGGTAACCTTCCTATTTATAAGTTCATCGGTCTCGCCTATTACGTGTCGACGCTCAGAATGCCCACATAAAACATAGCTGCATCCAATATCCTTCAGCATTGCCGAACTTATCTCTCCGGTAAAAGCGCCTTTGACCTCACAATAAACATCTTGGGCACCTACTGCGATGCAGGAGGCGCTGAGCGCATTTGCGACAGATTGCAGATAGACAAAAGGCGGAAAGACCGCTACAGTAACATCGTGGCCCGCCACCTCCGAGGAACCACAAGCAATACTTTTAGCCAAATCTACGCTGGTTCGACTATCGGTGTTCATCTTCCAGTTACCAGCTACGAATGGCTTTCTCATTGCGCTTTCCTAAATTCGTCTTGCGTTGAGCGTATTGCGCTGCCCGCAGTATGCATGACGCATCAGGCAGACGGTTAAAGTAGTTCTGTTGCCCTGGGAAAACTACCCAATATCGAAAGCTGCAGACAATGCTTGCGAGCTTCTTCCAATGCCTCTTGGATTTGCTTGTCGGCTTTGTGTCCTATAAAATCGACGAAGAAGTAGTATTCCCACCGCCTTTTCTTGCTGGGCCTGGACTCAATATTGGTCAGATTGACATTGTATTGCTTGAATACGTCCAGCACATCCGCCAGTGCCCCCGCCTTGTGTGCGGTACTAAACAATATGGCAGTCTTATCTTCGCCGGTTGGTTTTGCGTCTTCCCGGCCGACTACCAGGAATCTGGTTGTGTTGTTGGCCACATCCTCGATATTCTCGCAGACAATCTTCAGACCGTATAGCTCTGCAGCAACTCTGGAGCCTATCGCAGCAGCTCCCGGTTCTTCCGCTGCCAGTTGGGCCGCCTTGGCAGTGGAGGCCACAGGGATGGTCTGTGCCTCCTTAAAGGTAGCGCTTAGCCAGTTGCGGCACTGGGCAAACACTTCCGGTTTGGAGTAGATCTTACCAATATCCTGCAGCGAACAGTTGGCCAGCAGATTGTGATGAATTGCCATTAGCACTTCCGAGCAGACCTTTACGTCGGAATCTATCAGCGCATCAAGCGTTTCGATAACGCCGCCGCCAATGGAATTTTCTATTGGCACAATGCCCAGGTCACAGTGACCTTTGCCGATCTCGTCGAAGATGCTTCTTATATCAGCCAGCGGCTCATATTCGACACTCTGACCGAATTTTAGCATAGCAGCAGTATGGCTGAAGCTGCCGCGAGGCCCCAGATAGCCGATCCGTAACGGCTTTTCCAGCACAAAAGAGCCGCTCATCAGCTCGCGCCAGATAGCTACCAGGCACTTATCAGGCAGAGGCCCCTTATTGGCCTGAATAATCTTGGCAAAGACTTGCTTTTCACGGTCCGGCGCGTAGACAGGCTTGTCGGTCTTATTTTTGAGTTTGCCTATCTCTATCACTACGCGGGCACGCTCATTGAGCAATTGCACCAGTTGATAGTCAATTTCGTCTATGCGTTTTCTTAGTTCTTCCAGGGACATAAACGGGTTCCGCACCCTAAGTGCTAATATGTTTAGCCGTCGCCGGCACGGCGACGGTCAAACCATAAAATCAAATTGCTTAACACAATTTTGGCCTTGCGTCAACAAATTTGCCGTATTAGAAAGAATATTTTGAAGCAAAGGGCATCCCCAAAATGCGTGAAAAATCGCCAAAATATACGACCTTCAAAACAAGCTGGGGCTATTTCGGCCTGGCGGGTAGTGACTGCACACTTTATCGAACCTGCTTGCCTATGCACGACCGCCAAAAGGTGGAGAATCGCCTGCTCAAAGACCTGCCAACCGCTCAATATGACAGGGACTATTTCAGGTCGATTCAAGAGCAAATAATTGCTTATTTTGAAGGTGCTCGCGTAGATTTTGGCCCGAATATCCCCATCTTGATTGAGGGCTTTAGCCGCTTTACCCGCTCGGTTCTGGCAGCGTGCACACAGATAAGATTCGGCCAGGTGGTGACTTATTCTGCATTAGCTAAAGAAATAGGCCAACCAACCGCTGTCAGGGCCGTCGGAAATGCGCTGGCCCAAAATCCTTTGCCCTTGATTATTCCCTGCCATCGGGTCGTACGTAGCGATGGCAGAATCGGCGGCTTTTCCGGCCCCGGCGGACCAGCTATGAAAAAACGCCTGCTCGTACTTGAACGTTCGATTGGGGGCTAAGACCACTCTCATTTGAAGTTTTTATTTGCCAGAATCTGGCCGATACTTTATAATTTCCAATAAAAGAGGTGGAAAAAGATGCGTAGACGAACCCCACAAGTGTTGGTCAAAGAGGCAAAGTATCAAGGTAAATACGTAGCATTTGGTCCCGATGGACACAAGATTATCGCATCTGGAGCAGACCTTTGCGCCGTAGTTAAAAAGGCCCGATCAAAAGGGGTAGAGGTGCCTGCTATCGTCTTCGTGCCAAAAGATGGTGTAACTTATATCTATTAAGATGCCTATAAGGAATTATCCTTTCACACCGGTCAGACGCGACTTTGCGCGGCCTATGCTATGGGTAAGGGTGGTTAATCCAGATAACAATCTCGCTGTTATTGCGCTAGCGATTATTGATACGGGGGCGGATGATTGTGTGTTTCCTGCTGACGCTGCTACAGTCCTCGGTCACGATTTGAAACGTGGCATTCATAAGAGGATACGGACGGCCAGTGGGATAACAGACGCTTACGGCCATACCTCAAGAGTGGATATTTTGCAGATGCAGCAAAATGGCAGATGGGGCGATGAGATATTATATACCATCCCTGATACGCTGATTGATTTCGCCGTAGGCTGTGAGTGCTTTCTTCTTGGGTCCAGGCAGTTCTTGAGTAACTTTATTCTTGAGATTAACTACCCGCGGCAGGTATTCTCACTTCGTTACCCGCGTAAAAGTAAACGGTAACACGTTTTGCCTTTGCCCGCGTTATAGTATTGAATTGTCTCCGTAATCCTGAAGGTGCCCGGCGTCAGTTCATTTTTTATTATTCCAGATGTACAACACGAGTCCGTCGGTCTGCCTGGAGGCTGGCTTTCTTGATAATGTCATACAGCTTGCGGCAATTTCGTACTTTTTCAAAGACAAACTCCGGGTCCGACTTGTCGGTTGTGATTAAAACCACAGTGCCAATGCCCAAAACCCAATCGAGAAAACTCCGCCGAAGCTTCAAGTCAACGACCCGAAACATGTCCAGATTGTCAACCTTTCGATCAAATATGCCACGCGCCAATTCAATTCTCTGCGCAGTAACTTGATAATTGTTCATTCTGAGCCTAACTGCCTTTATGACAAGCCAGAATATGACCGCCAAGGCAAGGCCAAGACCTATCATAATGCGGTATTGGCCAAATAGCGAGACCTGAGCTTTGGTAAGGCTAACACCCGGCAGGCTATCGAGCATTTTTTCCAAAGGCATTTTGACCAAGAGGGCCGCCACAACAATAAGCAAAAGACCTTTTACAATTTGCGGAGCCAAACCCAATAACGAGGGCCTACAAGCGAACAAGACCTCACTCACATAGGAGTTGTTATCCCCAACAAGCTCTGAATTGGGCTCGGCGTCCGCTTTGAGGATCTTAGCCCTGTTGTTTTCAAGGAACTCTCCACAGAAACGGCACTTAACAGCCGCAGCCTGAATCGTCTCAGCGCAAAATGGGCACTGCTTGGTACGTAAGTCAGTAGCTGTCATATCCTTATATATCGGAAGAAGGCTGAAAGTTTCATCAGTCATTCGCGTTACTTCAGATTTACAAAAAATCTTGAAAAACCTGTAAAATTTTCTTGACACAAAGTAATGTGTACAGTACATTAAGTATAGTTTAAGCTACATTTGCGGGTCATAATGACTCTTTGAAAGGATAAAAATCGTGAATAGGGCACAAAAGATAGCCTGGTTTACGTTGGTAATGCTGGCTATAGCCTTCGGGCTAAGCTTGGCAGCGTTTGGTCTGGCGTACTTCATTTTTGGGCTGTCCGCCAGGCGAGCGGCAAGTGGGTTTGGATTCATAGGCATTATGGGATTCTCGGCTCTGGCGCCGCTACTATTCAAGAAAGACAAGGACAAGGTGCAACTGGACGAGCGGGACTTGCTCATCAAGCGAAGGGCGATGCTGGGGGCATATTCAATCTTCTGGCCGATGTTTGTGCTTGCAGCGATGGTCCCGTTCTTCGTAGTCGGGCCGAACGGGACGATACCGGTGGTATATCTTCCGTGGATGGTGTTCGGCGGAATGTTCGTTGTGATGCTCGTGCAGGCGATAGCAACATTGGAGCAGTACGGCTGGAGGAGACAAGGAGAGAAACCATGAATAGAGCACAGAAGATAGCGTGGTTTGATTTGAAGGTGGTTGGCGTCAGCGTGCCTGTGAGTTTGCTTATAGTGCTTGTGTCGTTGTTATCAGGTGAGTTGGCGGTTGCTTTGATTGGCGGCCTCATTCTTGGCATCGCAGCACTAATTATGGGCCTTGCGCCGGTTCTGTTTAAGAAGGACCCAGGCCGGGTCAATTATGACGAACGCGATGCGATTATTGAAAAGCAGGCGCATCTTATCGGGTATTGTACTCTTTGGTGCATTTTCATCGCCACCTGTATGATTGCGGCTTTTCCAGCCGGGCTTGCCATCCTTGCGGCTACCCTCGTGATCGTGAAGGTTGTCGAGTCGGTCGCCATCCTGGTTCAGTACGGCTGGAGGGGACAAGTGGAGAAACTATGAACAGAGCACAGAAAATATCCTTGACTTTGGTCATCACATTTTCGCTTGGTCTTTTTCTTGGAATTGCAGCAATCGTAATGCGACGTTTTGATGTGGGTGTTTGGAAAATCACCCTTGCCTTTGCGGTTGCCGTTGCAGGCAGTGGGGGGATTATATCGCTCATTTTTTTTAGAAAGGATAAAGGTGCTATTACACACGATGAGCGAGATAAACAGATTGAGAAAAACGCTCACTTAGCCGGCTTCGGGGCGGTGTATTTGTACGTCACTGTCATGTCTTTCCTGCCTATCGGCATCCTGGGTGAGAAAGCATCGATACCAGTAACATGGTGCCCCGGGCTGCTTATAGGAGCTGCATTCTGCCAGGTTTATGCGCAATCTATAGCGATTTTGATTCAGTACGGCTGGAGGGCTAAAGACAATGAATAGAACTCAAAAAGAAGCTGTGTTCTGTCTGGCGTCAGGATTATTAACTCTCCCAATGTTTGCCTACGGATTTTATAAAATTTTCATATTAAAAGAAACTGCCACTGATTTGGAGCGATTCCTGCTGCTGGCAGTTTTTATTCTTGTGTTGGGGATACAACTGACACTACTGGTTTGGACGTTTAAGCGACAAAGCCCCAGAGAGCCGGTGGCCGATGAGCGCGATAAGCAGATTACGAACAAAGCTGCGATGGTTTCTTTAATGTCGGCCTGTATATTGTTACCTATCGTCAGCGCAATTCCGCGACTTATTGTCGGAGACAATGGATGCGTCCCTGCCTGGTCGCTTCCGTTTATTATCTTTGGCGCTCTATTAATCCCTGGGACGATCTATTGGATAGCGGTTCTGGCTCAATACTTTTTCAGGAGGGGCGATGGAGACAAATGAACTGAAAAACAACATTCGTCGGCTGCGGTTTGAAAATGGCGAGATGACCCAGCAGCAATTAGCTGACAAGGTGGGCGTGACCCGCCAGACCATCATCGCCATTGAAGCCGGCAAATATGCACCTTCATTGCCTTTGGCATTTAGAATCGCACGCGCATTCAATATCCCCTTAGAACAGGTTTTTCGATATGAGGATGGATAAATATCCTTCGACCCGGCTCAGGACGGGTTTAGCCCCACGTTTTACGTGGGGTTATTTGAATTCCTGCAATAATTCAAGGAGTTTTTTGTCGAGCTTGTGGCCGTTAAAGTCCTCGTACTGTACGTCGGCTCGGCCAGAATCAAGGATGCCGAATGAGCCGCGAAAGTTCCATAGCGCAAGGCCGATACCGTGCCCGGTAAGAATCTCCAGCACATCGCGCAGCCAGGCAAGGACCACTTTGTGCGGCGTTTTATTGAATGCACCGCCTTCGCCGCAGTGCACGCCAACACCTTTCTTGGCAAGGTCGGCCCACTTCTGGTAGTGCTCTTCCAGGCGTTTGCGGTCCCACCCGTGCCCCGGCCAGGCAGGCTCCGGATAATTCTTGCTATCGACCCAGGAAGCCTTGTAGTGACTGATAAACATAGGCTCGTACGCCCGGCAGCTCTGGGCGATTCCCAGGTCAGCTAATTCCGGCATGGGTTCGCGGGCCCAGCTTAGGCCATCGGCGATGATTATACGGTTGGGGCTTGCCTGGCGGATGGTGGAAACCGCCGCCCGCACTACCCGCTCGTGGTCGGCTCGACTCATCCGCTCGCCGACAGAGGGCGGCTCATTTATCAGGTTGAAGCTGAGTTTTTCCTTTGAGATGCCGCGATAGCGCTTAGCCAGCATTTGCCAGTGAAAGCAGAACGCGTCCAGGGCCTGTTTGTCTTTCCAGAGATTAAATGGCTCTGTGAATTCTCTGTTGACCGAATAGCCAGGCCCGCGATGAAAGTTGATATCGACGTGCAGTCCGTATTTGCCGCCAAGCTCCACTGCCCGGTCGAGCTTTTCCAGCATCGGCTCATTGATTTTGTAGTCATCGCCCTCGTTTATCCAGATACGGTAGCAGGCCGGAATGCGGACGAAGTTAAAGCCGAAGTCGCGTATCCAGCGGAAGTCATCCTCGGGGAAATCGCCTTTACTGCGCATAGTGAACATATCCAGCAGATTGAAGCCTCGCCAGCGTGGGATCGCCGTTTGGGCGACGGATCCCTCGACTGCGCTCGGGACAAGCTTTGCTGCTTTTTCTTGTTTTTTCTCAGGCTGCTGTGCATACATTGGCAGCGCCGCTGCCGTACCACCCGCTACCATTTTTAGAAACTCGCGTCGATCGTTCTTCATAAAGTCACCTCACTTGCCAAAACTGCTTAAATGAACGAAAATTGATTAGTGTGAGTTTCAGATAGTAAAAAGGAAATGGGAAATATTCAATAGAAAATGGCGCTGCCGGTAGTTGCGATAATTGGTCGGCCGAATGTCGGCAAGAGTAGCCTCTTGAACGCCTTGGCCGGCAAAATGATTAGCATCGTCGAGCCAACAGCCGGCGTGACAAGAGACCGCATCAGCACCTTCATCGAAAGGAACGACCGATACTTCGAGCTTGTCGATACCGGCGGGTACGGCATCGTCGATAAAGACCAACTCAGCGAGCATATCCAGCGGCAAATCCTACAGGCGATTGAATCGGCAAACCTGGTGCTGTTCATGGTTGATATCCGCGAAGGATTTGTGCCGCTGGATAAGGAAATAGCGCAGCTTCTGCACAAGCACGGCCCCCGCCTGCGCGGGGGCGAGCCTGTCCCCGCCCCTGCTTTCGCAGGGGTAAACTTGTCCCCGCAAAAGCGGGGAGCGGGGATTATCGGCGTTGCCAACAAAGCCGATACCGCCGCAATGTTCCCAGTGGCGGTGGATAGTCATAAATAGATTATTGTGGCTTGTGACGTTACCAACCAGACAAATAATAAGCGACAGTTTGAACCGATGCTGGAGAAGTCACAGGTAAATGTGGGCAAAGATAAAAGAATCAAAGCTGTGGAAACTTCCAGTTGCTATTACAGTGAATCCAATATCGAGTATGCTGAAGACAAACAGATAGGTGCCTATATTGCCACAGAAAAAGTTAAACACAATGCACCAGCGGTGAAAGCCCCTCGTGGTCGGATGCCCAAGGATTTAACGGTTAAACAGAAGATGGCCAGAAAGCTACGAACCAAAAAGGGCCGAGAAACTTATTCAAAACGTAAGTCAATTGTCGAACCGATGTTTGGCAAGATCAAACGAGCCAGAGGATTTGTTCAGTTTTCGTTGCGGGGCCTTGATCCGCTTGGGGATCCCTTACGGGAGAAGATGCCAGGCGAGTGGGCATTGGTTTGTCTGACGCATAACCTGTTGAAGTTATTCGCAGCCCACTATGCTGTTGCCGCCTGACCATATGGCTGTACCCTGCTGTCTTATCGCAAGGCAGTGGCCGATTCTCTGAAAAAAAGCCTCGTGTGGCAGTGGTGAGACCTTCCAGCCGGTCATCTGAAAAACAAGAGCCGTGAGAACAGGGAAAATAGTCGCGTGAATCAATTACTCGGACAGGCTCATATCCATAAACCACATCCTTTCAACCTGATGCTGGCTTGGCTCGGATTAACCCGGGCCGGATTATACCCTGTGGTCTGCCAGAGCGCAACGGGATTTTTTTCCGTTTGTTGTTTTTTCCTGATCCATTCTCTGATCTCCTCCAGCAGGTAAAGTGGTTTGCCGCATATGTGTATTCTTGGCAGGCCGTGAACCCGCTTGAGATTTTCGATTACGTTGTGGTAGTCTTTGGATTTGCTTATTTGCGGAATACGCAGAAAGACAATAAGTTCTTCCTCGGTGAGTAGTTCTGGGCACGGCACAAAACCACCATTGCTATCAGGTAAGATGATGGTGCTCAGGAATGTATCGCGTCTTTTTCCTTCTGTGGGCAGCATTGGTGTTTAAGTGCCACGCACCAAAGAGGAGCCAGATGCCTTATGGCTCCAGGAAAACCGCAGAGCACTTCGAAATCATTGAAGGACGATACTGTTCGCCTGATCTGTTTTTTACCGCCGAGGCCGCAGAGAGCGCCGACCCGCCTGCCGGACGGGCAGGGATTTTTGTTTTTATTTTGCCCTCTGCGACCTCAGCGCTCTCTGCGGTTAAAAGGATCTGGCCAAGCCACATGCGAATTTTGAATATCCAACAAGGAACT
>Ga0315312_1000681_pt1 | contig 34610 bp, 28 predicted proteins | sample TDP7_MG_FD_203629 | JGI IMG/M metagenome (GOLD analysis project Ga0315312, IMG submission 203629) | Freshwater sediment microbial communities from Lake Towuti, South Sulawesi, Indonesia - TDP7 | ecosystem: Environmental > Aquatic > Freshwater > Lake > Sediment | place: Indonesia: South Sulawesi... | reverse complement strand
GTCAATACCATATTGGTCGACGAGGTTCACTGCAGCGATGATAGGTGAATAGTCGAATACGCCGCATAGGGGGCCAAGAGCCCATACGAGTTCGTAGTCTAGGTCCGCTCTAATCCCTTTGTATGGCGGATCCCTTGCTTCCAGGAGTTTCCCGCAAGCGATGGGACAATTGTAGCATGCAGTGTGCGAAACAAAATACTTTTCCATGGCTTTGACTCCAAGTCTATCTGCTGCAAAATTGTATGTCACCGTTTGAAAGTTTCTTGAGGGCAGGGTCCCTTTCTCGTCCGCTAAATCTACGATGTAGAGCGTGCCGTGCCTTCTGTAGTCTCGTGCAGCAGCTGTAATGTCAGATAATAACGTTCTTAACTTGTCCTTGAGTTTCTCGGGTTCCGAAACTGTAACAGATGAGTTTCCTTTAACCGCTACGGCTTTCAACTGCTTGGATCCCATAACGGCTCCAGCCCCACCCCTGCCGAATGTCCGGTGGTCAGATTGTATGCATGCAAACCTGACAAGTCTCTCCCCTGCGGGTCCGATGCACATCACCTTGGAGGTAGGATCTGTTTCCTTCTTTATCATGCTCTGGGTTTCTGTCGTGGTCTTATACGAGAGGTGTGCGGCTGGTTTGAGCTCAACAAATTCATCCTTAATCCAGATGTAGGTAGGTTCTTTCGCCTTTCCTTCTACTATTAGCCCGTCGTACCCTGCCTTTTTCAGTTCAGGTCCAAAGAAGCCTGAAGCATTCGAACACAGATATCTATTTGTCAACGGACTTTTCGTGACGCATTCGAATTTCCCGCAACATGGTACTATTGTCCCTGTTAGGGGACCCGTAATGAAAATTAACTCGTTGTCTGGTTGAAAAGGATCCAGGTGAGGAAAGATCTCTTCGAAATAGATACGGGCAGCTACTCCTCTTCCACCCATGTACTTTCGAATCCGTTCTTTGGAAATTGGGTATGTCTTGACTTTTCTTTCGGCTAGGTTTACTCTCAGAACCTTTCCGACGTATCCTCCTATCGAATCCGTAGCACTACCCTCTTCAAGTCTCTTAGATTCTATCAGAAAATGCCTAGTGTTATGATCCAAATGCAAGCTTGTGAGTTCTAGTTTTGGTTGCTTGCCTTCTTGTATTCATGCCCTCCGAACTCGTATCTAATCGATGCTACAATTTTGCCTGAGAAGAGTTCTTCAAGCCTTGATATCAACCTCATTTGTAACGCCAAATCTATGCACGGCGTTGGTACACCTAGCTCGTGGGCAGTTTCAACCGCCCATGTTCCCGTTTGCCCTCCTCCAATATAGTGAGCGAACTCCTTCAAATTCGAGTCCTTACTCAGAGCTCGGTGCGCCAGATCAAGCAACCAGGATCGGAGGACGCTGGCATTTCTCCAGATATAGGCTATTTCATCCAGCTTGAGTTTGTAGGGTGCTGAATGTAGCATTGCGAAACCTTCGCCATAAGCTTCGAGGACCGCGTAGAGTATGCCGTTATGCACCATCTTGACATAGTGCCCCGCGCCACTTTCTCCGACATACGCGTATCCTCCCGGTGCAGCTAAGGCATCAAATATCGGGATGCATTTTTCAAACGCTGATCTATCGCCTCCAACCATTAAGCATAATCCTTTTTCCGCGCCCTCTATGCCCCCGCTAGTTCCTACGTCAAGAAAGTATACGCCTTTTTCCTTGAGCATGTTTGCGCGCCTTACTGAGTCTTTGAAAAACGAGTTTCCTCCGTCTATTATGATATCACCAGAACTGAGTGACGGCGACAAATCTTTTATCGCGTTTTCGACAGGATCTCCCGCGGGAATTTCTAGGTAAATCACTCTTGGAGGTGTGAGCTTAGGCGGTATGTCTTTAATGGACCTTACGGTAATAGCGCCCTTCGCTTCGACTTCTTTGAGAGCTTGGATGTTTGTTGGCGTATATGCTACTACCCCCTGACCCTTTTTCAGTAGATTGAAAACCATGGGTTTACCCAGTCTTCCTAAGCCTACGAATCCCAGCCGCATTTTGCTTCACATCTTGATGACACGCTGTTCTATCTATTTAAAATGGTTTCTGTTTGTTAGCCTCAAGAATTTGCAGATTCAACAGATCTACGCGCGAAAATATTACGCCAGATTGACCCATTTCCTCTCTCTAGAGGATACGTAGGCGGCTGCCAAAATTCTTTGAATTTCCACGCCGTCTTCGAAATCCGGCTTCGGTTTCCTATCATTTACTACGCAATCTATAAAGTGGTGGAGTATCCCAACGTGAGCCCTTGCCCAACCTTTTGTCGATTTGGGTGGAGGCCACGATGCGGGTGGTGGAGCATCAACCGTAATTCTTCTGAACCCTTGAATTCTTTTGTCGTCTTCCCGTGAGAATAGCTCTAGTGTATTGAAATCCATTAGATTGAACCTTAGAGCGCCTTTACTGCCTTGTATTTCAAACCTCAACTCGTCTATCATTCCAGTCGCTAGTCTTGATGCTTCCATAACGCCGATGGCTCCGTTCTGGAACCTAAGCAGTATACTTCCCGCATCATCTACGTCTACCGTTTCGAAACCTCCACGTGGCTTGGGCCTTTCTTTTATAAACGTATCCGTTACCGCCGCAAGATTTGAAACAGGCCCGACGAAGTATCTTGCCAAATCGAATAGATGGGTCCCCAAATCCGTCAAAGCTCCTCCTCCCGCATAGACATTCTTTAGCCGCCATTCGATCTCTTCTCCCTCATTTGTGTCGATCCAGTGAGCGCCTTTAGGATCCACCAATCGAGAGTGCCCGTATAGTCCTCTAAAATGAAATATTCTTCCCAGAAACCCCTCGTCTATCAACTTCTTTGTGAGTATCAACGCTGGTATGAACCTGTAGTTAAATACGATCATATGTTTGACATCTTGCTTTTTTGCAGCCTTCATCATCTCTTCAGCTTCTTTCAAACTGCACGCCAGAGGTTTTTCGCAGACTACATCTTTCCCATTTTCCATGGCATCAATGGTAGGCTCGCAGTGTAGATAGTTTGGCAAACAGTTATCGACTATGTCTATTTGATCGTTTTTCGTTACTTCCTTCCAATTCTTGGTCGCCCATTTGTATCCTATTCTTTCAAGAGCATAGCGCGCCCTTTCTTCAAGAATTTCACATGCGGCGATCAAATCGATTTCTACTTGAGGAGAATCAAAGTATAGCGGAATGTTTTTGAGGGCATATGTATGGGTTCTTCCCATGAATCCGAACCCCAGCATTCCAATCGACACCTTGTTTTTCAATTAGAGATAACACCTCCGGATCTCATCGTATTTTAACTCGAAATCTGATCTCCAATATTCGGTCGATGGATCAATCATTTTGCTTCTCACCTTGATGACGCAATATTTTATGCCTATAATAGTTTCATTCGTTTATATGTGTGATAGCCTCGAAGATTGCATTGCTCAATAGATCTACAGTGAAAATGTCACATTAAATCAGGGCCATTTCCTTCGTTAAACTAGTTTCAGCAAGTTTCTGGTTTATATACGAAATTCTCTTGAGGGAATCGAGAAAGATATGAAATCTCGGTTACATGGCCTTCTCAGTTAGTTCTACCAGGTCTACTACTCCAATCTTGCTACCGGCTTTCACCGCAGCATCAATCATATTTGTTTTGCAGAACGGACATGTTGTGACGATTGTGTTAACTCCCAATTCCTCCGAGGGTTTGATCTTGAACTCCTCTGCGATTCTAACTGCCAAGTCTTTGAAGCCTGATTTCACACCTCCCCCAGCTCCACAGCATAACGAATTCTTGCCCGTAGGATACATCTCTTTGATTATTATTCCAGGAATTGATTTCAAGACTTCCCGTGGGGCCTCGTAGACTCCTCCCCCTCTGCTGAGGTGGCATGGATCGTGATAAGTAACAACTTCTTTTACTTCCTTGTTGAATTCTAAGCTGCCATCCTTTATTAGCGATAGCACATACTCTGAAGTGTGAAGCACGTTAGTTTCTGCTCCATCCGCAATCTTGGGATAGTCGAATTTGATCGTTTTATAGCATCCGGCGCAAGATGTGATTATCGTTTCTGCGTCTTGAAAGGCTTTCAAATTGTGCTGAATCAACTCTAATGATTGTTTCTTATACCCTGTTCTTAGCAACGGTGAGCCGCAACACCATTCATCGTCTAGAATCCTGAAGTCTCTGTTCGTATGCTCTAGAATTCTCGCGGTCGCTCTTGCAATTTCCTGTCTTCTATAGGAAGAGGTGCAGCCCACGAAGTAGATCAGCTTTCCCTCGTTATCCAGTTTGATTCCACTAGCCCATTTCAGACGATCCGTTTTTAGTTCGAGATAGGGATTTCTATTCTCCTCCACGCCTTCAACGAATCTCTTATGCTCATCCAACCCAAACCCGGCATTCGCCAGGTCTTCTCGCATAGCTTCATAGATGGACATGAGATCTATTTCTGATCCGCAATGATCTTTACAGTTGCCGCATGTCATACAACTATAGACTCGTTCCGCAAGCGCGGGGGTAGGTGTCATTCTTCTCTCTAGTATATGCCTAGCCTGTAGCATCCTACCCCTAGCATAATACGACTCGAATCCCATTATTTCCCTAACGGGGCAAATTAGATACGTGCCGTCCCTGTCTCTAATCATTTCACGACAATAGCCGCAACGCGTGCACTTGTATACATCTTTCCTATACTTTTCTAGTTCCGTACAGATGCCCTCCCTAGAATGTAAACAGCCCAGGGTTTAGGATGTTGTTCGGATCTAATGCTCTCTTCAGCGTTACCATCATATTGTACACAGGGGTTCTAAGCTTGGGAACTGTGTGTCGAGCCCATCCATACCCTAACCAGTAAGGACAAGCGCCATATGTGGTGATACATTTTTCAAACCATCCATCCCATACTTCCCAAGCTTTCTTTCGGACCTTCGGATCGCTATCGTCGAAGAAGATGTACGGATAGTAGCCCAGCGCCGGTCTCATGTCTGTGAAATATGCTCCGACCTCGAGTTTTATATTGTATTCATCTATTTTCATTTCTTCATAGAAATATTCATCAGCGGTCGCTTGCGCTTCAGGCAATTTCTTAAGTGGTATTCGATGACATATCATGCCCCACATCATTTCATATTTAGCGGCGATTTTGTTTAGTCTATTCCCCCATTCAGCCCACCATTCCTTGGTCTTCTTAATAGAATCCTCAACTTCCACACCGTTTTCTTCCCTAGCATAGCTGTCAGCCAATTCCTTTTTTCTCTCAACGATTGCCTTGTCGTCTCCCTCAATTACGAATTTGAACGCTACAGGTTTATCCACGTTGTAGGATTTCTTTACAGCTCTATTGCCGGGTATCGCATTCAATGTTTCAGGGATTTTGCTTTTTATCATCTTAAGGCCAAAGTTGATTCCGTCTTCCCATCTGTCAAAAACGTAAGCGCCGAAAGCCGAATACTCTGGTAGCAGCTCCAGTTTGAAGGTTGCTTCGGTGATTATCGCATATACACCCATTGAACCTAGGAATATGCCTGCAAAATCTCCTCCGTTACATATCTTAGCGAATTTTCCGCCGTTTGGCAATGCATCCGAGCCCGTGCGAATTATATCTCCCGTAGGTAAAACAACTTCTAGCGTCACCACATTGTCTGCAGCTGATCCGCCAACGGTAGCCCCTTGAGAAGCCATAGATGCGCTTGATATTGCGCCGCCTATCGTTCCGGAAAAGCCGCTCTCTGTAGAGAAAAACGGTGGGCGATACCCTTTCTTTGCCAATTCATGCAGTAGAGCCCCCCAAGTGATTCCAGCTTGAGCTGTCACGGTCAAATCTATATCGGATATTTCCAAGACCTTGTTTAGCCGTGTGAGGTCAAGGATTATGGAATCTCCCTGTAGAGCTGTCGCGCCTCCACCGGCGCAAGTTCCTGCTCCACGAGGAACGACAGGATACCTATGTCTATTTGCTATTCTTAGAATTTGAGATATCTCATCTGCTGAGCCTGGCCTTACAACTATCCTAGGAATCCTAGCAGGCTCCGGACTTGAATCCATCGAGTATGAGATCAAATCGGCAGGCTCCTCTGTGACATTGCCTGAGCCTGAGATATTCGCGAGTATATTGTACAACTCTGACCTAGTACCTTGGGTTGAATACATCTGGGCTTTCGCTCCCTTCACATTTTTGACGTTAAAAACATTGTAGGTTGATTAAATAACTTTTGATATGGGTTGATTAAATACCAAAAGAGCTATTTACAATAGATTGCATTTCGGTACAGGGAGAGTATTATGCCCGAAAAAACTGGTGTTGGAATAGTAGGGGCGGGATTTGTAGCACCTTTTCATATCGAAGCGCTATCAAGACTTGGGAATATTGAAGTCGTTGCAATATCTGATACCGTTAGAGAGCTAGCACAGAACGTAAGTTCAAAATACGGTATCAAGAAGACGTTCTACAATTTTGATAAGATGCTGCGAGATGAGGAGATACACGTAGTTCATGTCTGTACCCCGAACTATCTACATTATGAAATGGTCAAGAAAGCTGTAGAAAACCATAAGCATGTTGTGTGTGAAAAGCCCCTTGCGATGAATCGGGTAGAGGCGAAAGATCTTGTTGATATGGCAAGAAGTAGAGGGGTGGTCAACGCTGTTTCCTATAATATGCGTTACTATCCGATGGTTCAACAAGCAAAAGCCATGATTGAAGATGGAGAAATAGGAGACATCTATCTAATACACGGAACATACCTACAGGATTGGCTTTTCTTCGATACAGACTACAACTGGAGAGTTGAGGCAAAGCTAGGAGGGGAATCAAGAGTTATAGCGGATATCGGTACGCATTGGTTTGACATGGTCCAGCACGTTTCAGGGAGAAAGATTAGAAAGGTTATGGCTGATTTTTCAACATTCATTCAAGTAAGAAAGAAAACTCTAAAGCGAGAGGCGCTGACGTTCGCGGCCAAAGGAGAGGTCGGAGAGTACGAAAAGGTGAAGGTTGACACCGAGGACCATGGAACGGTTTTACTCAGGTTTGACGGTAACACAAAAGGCGTGTTCATAGGCTCTCAGACTTGCGCTGGAAGAAAGAACTACCTTACTTTTGAAATCAATGGTTCAAAACAAAGCTTGCGTTGGTGTGGGGAGGAACCTAACAAACTATGGATTGGCAGACGTGAAAGAGAAAACGGTGAAGCTCAAAAAGATTTCAACCTACTCAAACCTCAAAGCGCTGCCTACGCCATGTCGCCCGGCGGGTTAGCGGAAGGATACCCAGATACTTTCAAAAACCTGTTAAGGAATGTCTATCGAACGATAATAACCGGAAAGGAAAACAGAGACTTTCCAACCTTCATCGACGGATATGAAGAAATCATACTAGTTGAGGCGATCATGAGAAGCTTTAAAGAAGGAAAGTGGGTCGATGTAGTATAAGAGATCGTGGCGCACGATTTCTTGGAAGGATGCATAAGAACTGAACCCACATAGAGCGGGGTTATTCGTTCCTTGTATGTCTTTAAGACCTTTATCGAGAACGGAACTGACGTGGTTGAAACAAATTGAAAGTTGGCATATTCACAGCCATTTTTGAACCAGCTGAAGGATGGACGCTTGAGAAGGTATTGAGATACTTGAAGAAAATAGGTTATGAGGCTGTGGAGATATCTGCCAAGAAGCATGTAGACGCTGACGATGTAATCAAGGGGCGAGCTCGTGAGATCAGGAGGACTATAGACAAATATGGGATTATGCCCTCTTCACTCAGTTATCACAGCAACCATATAGATGCTGATCCTAGGAAAAGAGATGAAATAAACTCCAAATTCAAAAAAGTTGTTCAGGCTGCGCAGCAGCTCGAGATAAGCATCGTCAATACCTTCTCTGGGTTGAATGTTCCATTTGAAACATTGTATCCTCATCCTGTGACTAATGTCCCAAAAGTCAAAGAGGCCTGGGCGGAGTTTGCCTCCGTCTTTGGCGACATTGTAGACTTTGCTGCAGAGCACGCGGTAAAGATCGCCGTTGAAGTGCATTTCGGATATCTCGTTTACAATTTGAGGACAGCCGAAAGAATGTTGAGAGAAATAGATTCAAAAAGTCTGGGCTTCAATTATGATCCGACCCACTATGTTTGGCAAGGAATCGACCCGACGATACCAATAAAGAAATTTGGGGACAAGATTTTTCATGTGCACGCCAAGGATGTGGAAATTATGGCTGACCGATTGGCCGAAGCGGGTCTACTGGCTTTTTCTAGTGATTTCAGGGCGCCCAGCGAAAGTTGGAGGTTCAGGATACCGGGGTATGGAAATTTGAACTGGGGTAGACTCGTAGAGGCATTAAGAGAAGTAGGATATGACTACGTACTTTCGGCAGAAATCGAGGAACCCGTTTTTCCCAAAGAAGTTGCTGTCGAGAAAGCGTACAAATTCTTGAAAGCATATACTTAAGAGCCCAAGCTTCAGATCGCGAATAGGAGAACTTACGAGTCATCTAGTCATCGTATGCGAGATCCTATAGGTTTTGTATTCAAACTATTTGTTTTAGATCGACAAGCGCATGTATTACATGGTCTGGTCGTACTTCTAATGACTCTATTCTTATCGGCCTACTAACGAACAATACTGTTCTAGAACCAGCCCTCTTACCCGCAATCACATCGTAGATGCTGTCACCGACATAGGTACAGTTTGCCGTTGGTAAACCTAACCTTTTTGCCGCTTCGGTCACTAGGTGTGGATCAGGCTTCCCTTTTTCTACATCATCACGGCCGATGATGACGTCAACATATTCATCTAAATCAAATCTCTTTAGAATCATCCTTATTCTTTCGTTTGGGTTTGAGGAGGCTATTGCAGTTCTAAATCCGCACTCATTCAAGTAGCTTAAGACGTCTGCCGATCCAAGCATCGGTTCTACTAAATCCTTCCAATTCGCATCAAAATACTCGTCCCTATACTTCATGAGATTATCAATATTCCTGGGATCATCTACCAACAAAAGCCTCGCAATATCTTCGGTAGACATCCCGAAATACTTCATTATCTCGTGATCTTCGATCTTTTTTCCTAACCTGTGCAAACCATGCTTCCACGCATTTAATAGAAGTACGTCCGAATCGATTATAGTTCCGTCCAAGTCAAAGATGTACGCAGTTGACTTCTTAAACTTGTAGAAGAAGGTTTGAGCCGGTTCTTCTAAGGAATCTATGAATTGAACTAAAGGAAGGGGTATTTGTCTTAGCCCCCGACGATCAATTGACTATAGGTTCAAAGTTTTCTTAACGAGCTAGTTTTGATAAAATTAATGATATCTGGAATTGTTCCATGCTTTCCTGCAGGATTAGAAATATAGTAAGCGGCTACAGCGTTAGCAAACATCAATCTTTCATAGTCGTCTAGGCCTATCAATTCGCCGTAGGCGTTACCTGCTTGCCAACTATCACCTGCTCCCGTTACTCGTAAGACATCCACTTTATAGGTAGGGACAATAACCTCCTTACCTCCCTTAAACGTGGCTGTGAATCGAGAGGTATGTAGATCTACCCTTTTTTTCAATTTTTCAGCGAGGATTGAGGCGCATTTCCTGCCCAAGGTTTCTACTTCACCTTTTTTCTTCAAGTATTCAGGATAGAAATAGGATGCAAAATAGACGGCTTCACTTTCATTCACACCAAGAATGTCGAAATCAGGTTTCAGGAGAACCCTTTCCACAAGATCTGGTATATCTTTAGGCCGCACCCCAGGATCGCCCGGGTCGAAGAATTTTACGCATGGTAGCTTAGACGCAAAACTAAGCAGTCCATCTGCAAGATTGGTACCTCTCGAGTTCAAACTCCACTCGGTAAGGAGAAGATAATCCGTTTTCCTGATCGTATCCAAGTCCTCCGGCGTGAGATCCTCAAAGTCGAAGTTTCTGACCGATCCAAGATGACTGACCATTGCATTAAACATTCGACCTTTGTACTTCATCTCGATTGCTGCAGTCATCGCCATCTCTCCGTCTGTCTTCACATGGGAAAGGTCTACTTTTTTCCCTTTCAGGAAATACTTCATTAGGTAGAGGCCTAAGGAGCTCGTCCTACTAATGAAATGAACTTTTGCGCCCAGTGAGCTCAACGCCGAGGCGGAGTTGAAGCTTTTACCACCCCTCAAGATTTCTTGCTTACTTTCTCCAGTAAGTTGTCCGCCACCCGATCTCGACAAACTTTTGAGGCGCTTCATAAAAGATTCGACGGTACCACCCTCCGCTGTGTAAGTTACAAAATGGTCGAGGAAGAAGTCGTGCATTGTAACGACATCTGGATGCTTCTTGACTTGTAATTTTTCTATAAGGCTTTCTTCGGTCATCTGGATGTAACACTTCCTAGAAAATTTTCATTTACGTTTCCCTCACTGAATGGATGCTCCATGTTCTCATTAACCTGGCCTTTTAGGGCGCAAATCTTTCTTGAATCCGATCAATATTTCGGCAGGATTCTAAACAGTCAGGTTTGCGATATTGATTCTTGACGATTCAATGCTTAGCGGGCTCTAAAGTCTATTTGATTCCCGCGATTATTAGAAGAATAAAGATGAATATGGCGCCGGTAGACCATAAATGGAATAGGATCGGATAATTCCAAGTGATCAGGTGATAAACTCCATATACGACGCCGAATACAGCCAAGAATAGGATTATCCCTCTCATAACCTTTGCCGGAGCTTTGAAGTATGCTCGGGTCAAGATCATCAGCCCTATAATTAGCAGTACTATAGTGCCCCACTCTTCATACATCAGCCATCCCTCGTCCTACGTCTCATAGCAACACTTTATCCGTTTTCTTGTCTATGATATGAAACTTGTCAGGCTCGAAGTCGATCCACACTTTATCTCCTACGGAGTAATCACCCCACGGCAATCCTACCGCCGTAATTGTTACGTCCTCACGGGTCTTTACGTTGATTATTGTTTTAGAACCGATCGGCTCATAATTTGTGATAATGCCCTCAGCTACTTTCCTTGATGTTGGTTCCTTTGAAACTATAATGTGCTCAGGTCTCACGCCCAGGATCAATTCTTTTGAGGTGGCGTTTTCATTAATCAATCTAGCATATTCCGTCGTATCCACTTGGAAAGGCCCCCTCAAGTAGGATTTGTTTCCTTCCTCCTCGTACGCGCATTCTACGAAGTTCATCGGAGGGCTGCCGATAAACATCGCCGCAGTTTTATCGACCGGGTGGTTGTAAAGTTCGCTCGGGATTCCGATTTGATGAATTACACCTTTATCGATTACCGCGATCCTCTGACCCATGGACGTCGCCTCTGCTTGATCGTGGGTTGAGTACATTATCGTTTGACCGAGCTCACTCGCTAGACGTTTGAGTTCAATTCTCATATTCAGCCTTAAGAGAGCGTCGATGTTGCTTAGAGGCTCATCGAGCAGGAAGACCTTGGGCCTTCTGATGATCGTCTTAGCTAAGGCGACCCTCTGCCTCTCCCCGCCGCTGAACGTCTTGGGCTCTCTGTCTAGCAGATGTTCTATCTTGAGGGACCTCGCAATTGTTGACACCTTTTCCTTGATCTCGTCTTCCGGCATCTTTCTTATCCTTAGAGGGAAAGCTATGTTCTCAAACCCAGTCTTGTTTGGGAATAATGCTAAAGTTTCGAACAGCATGGAGACGTCTCTATACCTGGGCGGAACATCATTGACCACTTGATCGTCGATGTATATTTTTCCTTCATCAGGTTTTTCAACGCCAGCCAAGAGTCTGAAAAGGGTTGTTTTGCCAGCACCTGGTGGGCCAAGTATACAGAAGAACTCCTTGTCCTCAACCTCGAAGCTTATGTCGTTAAGTACCTTCTTCCGCCCGAAGCTTTTGCTTATGTTCTCAAACCTTATTGAGGCCATATCCTTGATACCGCTACCTTTTAGACTATGACTTTCTCGGTCTTCCTGTCTATGATATGAATTTTATCTGTGTCAAACGCGACGTACTTCTTTTCTCCTGGGTTTGCTGAGAAAGTTATAGGCGTCGTAATCCTAACCAAGGTTCCTCCGACGCTGACGTCGACTACGGCTTCGTCCCCCATGGGCTCGTACGCCTCAACGTTAACTTCGATAGAATCTTTCGATTCCTCTTTGTGAAACACTCTTATGTCTTCAGGTCTTGCTCCGACCGTTACTTCAGGGCTTGAGCTCTCCTTTTTTATCGTATTCGCGTACTTTGAAACGTTTATTCTAGAGACGCCTATGTCCAGAAACCCACCGTTATCTTCCAGGAAGGTGCCTTCTATGAAGTTCATCGGGGGGCTACCTATGAAGCCTGCCACAAAACGGGTTTTTGGATGATTGTATATTTCATATGGCGTATCGTATTGATGCAATATTCCGTAGTTCATTATTGCTATTTTGTCTGACATCGACATAGCTTCTATCTGGTCATGCGTAACATAGATAACGGTTTGCGCAATCTCCCTCTGTAATCTCTTCAGTTCAGCTCTCATTCTAACTCGGAATGCCGCATCTAGGTTGCTCAGAGGCTCGTCTAAAAGAAGTACAGAAGGGTTGGTTATGAGAGTTCTAGCGACCGCTACCCTCTGCAGTTCGCTTTGAGTCATTCTTCCAGGCGTTACTTCAAGAATATCTTTGATGTGCAAGAGCTCCGCTATTTCCATAACTCTCCTGCGGATCTCGTTTTTCGGTATTCCTCTCACTTTCAAACCGAACGCTATGTTGCCGAACGCGTTCATGGTTGGGAATATAGCGTAATCCTGGAATACCAACCCAACCTTTCTTTCTTGAGGTTTCAACTCGTTTACGAGGGTGCCGTTGAAGTAAATGCTTCCACTGGTCGGGCGGATTAGACCAGCTATCATCCTTAACGTAGTCGTTTTCCCGCAGCCTGATGGCCCGAGGAATGAAACTAAACTCTTATCTTCAACCTCGACGGATAGATCGTTGACGGCTACGAGGCTCCCAAACTCCTTTCTCAATTTGTCCAACAATATCTTTGTTATAGCCTCCGCCCCCTACCTTTTAACAGCCCCGAAAGTCAGCCCTCTTACCAAATGCTTCTGTATTATCAAAGAGAAGATTATCAACGGAATTATAGCGACTACGCCGAAAGCAGATTGTGGGCCATAAAGGACTCCTGAATAGACCGTGAAAGATCTTATCTGAACCGGTATAGTGATTATTTCGCCATGGGTCAAACACAGTGCCAGTAGGAATTCGCTCCAATTAAGTATAAATACGAAGAGGGAGGTGGCGACTAGGCCCCCTTTGATCAAAGGCAGAGTGACTTTGAAGTGGCTTTCGATCGTGGATAACCCATCCACTTGAGCTGATTGTTCAAGCTCTATTGGTACTTCATCTATGAAGCTAGCGATCATCCAAGTTGAGTATGGGCTTGTAAAGCAGGCATAGGCGAGTATAAGCCCTACGTAGGTGTCAACTAGGCCTATCATGGAATATAGGATTAGCAACGGTATTACTGCAGCTATTGGAGGCGCCATTCTAGCTGCCAGAAGGAACACTGGGAAGAACTCCCCGCCTAATCTATGCCTTGAAATTCCAAAAGCGGCTAGGATCCCGATGGCTATTGAAAAAAGCGTTCCAAAGACGCTGCATATCGCGCTGTCTATTATCGAATCGGTGATCATGGGAACATTCGCAAATGTTGTGAGTAGCGCAGCCCCAGTAAATATATTCACGTAATTCTCTACCTCGATTTTTTCTGGGATGAAAACAGGGGGGTACGTAAGCCATTGTCCCATAGGTTTAATTGAGGTGGATATTATCCAGAAGAGAGGGAACAGCGTTAATATCAGTCCAATTACGAGTACGATCCAGCCCGAAATCCCTAGTTTCTCTTCTAGAACCTCTTCGCTCATAGCTATCTACGCCTCAGTATAGGTCTTATGGCAGGCGTAATAATCAGCAGGAAAAGGATCAGAAGTATCAGTGCGAGAGACGACCCGTATCCTAGCCTCCCGCTTACCATAGCAACTACGAATGCGTATATCGATAATGTTTCCGTGTGGAAGCCGGGGCCCCCACCGGTCATGATGAAGGGCAGGTCGAAGAGCTTCAGAGCCTCCATAAACCTAATGATTAATGCTATCACAATTATGTTCTTCAACATGGGAAGCTTCACGTACATAAAGGTCTGCCAGTTAGAGGCCCCTAGAACTTTAGCAGCCATTATCGGGTTCTCGGGTAGGGAGAGTACTCCTGCGGTCATTATCAGAAACATAAATGGCGTCCACTGCCAAACATCGCTAAGTATAATCGCGGTCATGGCAGCGGATCTCTCCGTTAGCCATGGTATCTCAACAGCTCTTCCCAGCATTAGACTAAGTATATAGTTTAATGGTCCTCTAGGTTGGAATATCATCCAAAAATTGTACCCCACGACGACCGGCATAAAAAACATCGGCATCAGAAATAGAGTTGCAATCAACTTTTTCCCTCTGAAAGCTTTTGAAAATAATAGAGCACCTATGAGGCCAAAAACAAATTCTAGACCTACCGCAGGCGCAACGATGAGAAACGTTCGAGCTAATGACCAAATAAACCTAGCGTCTCCAAACACCTTTAGAAAACCAACGCCATAATTGAATTGAGCCAACCACCAAGGAATTTTACCAGGTTCCCATCCTGACAAGCTGAGAAATATCATTAGCAGAAACGGGAAGAGTAACACCAAAAAGAGGACAACGTGTATAGGCCCTAACAGAATCAAGAATCTATTCTTCGGGTTATCTACGAAATCTGAGAGCTTTCGACGCCAGTTTTTAGTCGTCTTCAATCGTATTCACGCTATTCTAGTTTACTCGCGCGTAGTAAGGTATTAAAGGTTTTTTGCAACCCGGTCATCGCTTCGGAAGAAAACATCCGAATCTAGAGGTTAGAGAAAAAAGGTTGGGGGAGGTTGAGGTTAAAGATCTGGGTTCATCAATGGCCCAAGCTTTGGACCGAAGCCTTTATGCTCGGGCGGACCCCAGGCTCGGTTGGCCTCTATCTGCTTTTCTCTTCCTATGCGGTCAGTTATCTCTTCCCATTCGTTGTGGACGGCCTTCATCGCTTCCTCAAGCCCCTCAGTACCCAGCATAGCTGCGTTTACATGCTTTGTTAAGACATCGTCATAGTCTGTTGCCCCATCCAAGTTGTAGTCTGGACTAAACCAATCCAAGACTTCCCCTATCACATCCGTGTAATATTTGCCTCCGTACCTCTCTACCACGTAGGAACTTTCAAGGTGGCATGTTCGGAATGGCTCTAAGAAACTTCCCGGGTCAGCTATGGTCTTTGTGCTAACCTCCGGATCGGCCCAATAAGTTAGCATCGCAAAAGCCAGCTCCGGATATTTGCAGTAGTTATTAACGAACATGACATGCGTCTGACCGACATGTCCAGAATGCCTAACACGTCCATCCTTTGTTGGATACCCGATGGGAAGAGCTGTCTTGTGCCTCTTCTCGTGCTCCTCCTTAAACACTGCCATGCTTGCCATTTTCAGCGAAGACCAAGACATCTTCATCGCGATCTTTCCTTTCATAAAGAAGTCATACGCCATATCCCAGATCCCGGTCTTAGCCTCCGGAGGAGAGTATTTGTCAACCAACTCCTTCATGAACTTGATTACTTCTATTCCGGCAGGCGAATCAACGAGGGGCACCATGTTCTCGTCGAAGTAATCGACTCCTCTTGAGTGTAGAAGCTGTTTATAGCTGTTCTTATTCCAAAACACTGTGGCGTAGACCCATGTTCCCCACATCTTAGGCGGTCTAGTGAAGAATTCACATACGTCCTTGAACTCTTTCCATGTACGGGGTGGCTTCAGCTCGTACCCATATTTATCGTAGAAATTCTTCTTTTCTTTCTCGTCCTCGAAAAAGTCCGCCCTGTAATTCAAGGTCCATATGTCGTGGTCGTACACAGCCCCGTAAATTTTCCCCATATACATTTCCATGCCGGTCACAAACGCTTGGAACGGTGGGCAGGGTCCTTCACCTACTCCCCACTCTGGCTGATACCTCTGATAGTAGTTTGCTGGTGCAGCCCATGGATCCATTACCAATCCTTTCTCCACGAATGTGCCAAGCCAATGCTGCGGAATCAAAATGCATATATCATATGCTCCTGATTTTTCCACAGATTCAGCCATGTACTTTGGAAGGAAGTCCTCCCAAGAGATCGTTAAACACTTATACTTCAATCCCGTTGCATCCGTGAATTCCTTGAAGTACTCTGGCTTATAGCTCCCTTCAGATCCAGGGGATGCCGTCAAAACGAACTCATGGTCTCTAGCTTCAGGATGGGCTTTGAGATACATTACAGCGCCGTTGATCCCTCTTTCTTTCGGCGTCTTTCCCGGAGGTGTCGGGAAGGTTGTAACGTAGTCGTATGTGGGTGTAGGTGTGGGCGTAGGCGTTGGCGTTGGCGTGGGCGTAGGTGTAGGGGTTGGAGTGGTTGGTGGTGGCTTTGTCGCTTCATAAATACCATAGCCAGCAGCCGCTACAACAGCAACGACAACTATACCGCCGACATACTTGACATATCCTCTTCTAGAAACTTTCTCTGTAGTCATTCTATTTTCCCTGAGGAATCGGTATTCTCTGAAGTATTCTTAAAGCTTTCGACCATGGAGTTTTCTTACGCATCGCATGAAATAAGGTTCATACATTTGCGATGATGATGAGATGCCCAAAGATGGAGGGTGCATAGCGGATGACTCATAGCGAATCCCACAAGAAAATGAAGCCATAAACGCGTAGAGGCCGCCCGGGCGGTTGGCATTGGAGTTGAACGAGCATGGCAACATGATTTTTATATCTTAAAGCTAAATTAATCGAAGAACATAAAGACAGTCAGACTCAGATCCCGGGGCAAAAGAATGAGAAAATGAAATATAGAATTGGCGCCTCCATCCTATCGGCGAAATTTTCGCATCTTGCAGACGAAATTGAGAGGGCTGAAAAAGGCGGAGTAGACTTCATTCATTTTGACGTCATCGACACATCATTCGCGAATTTCATTTCCTTCGGATCTCTACTAATTCATTCTCTCAGGGACCTGACCAATCTTCATTTTGATGTGCATTGTTATGTTGCTAATCCCTTGAAATGTGTCAAAGAAATTGCAGAAGCTGGGGCTGACTCAGTCACTGTGCATCTTGAAATGGCTGACAACCTTACGCATGTCATAGATTACATTAAGCAGAACAACGTTAAAGCGGGGATTGCGCTTCTCCCTGAGACCCCACCGGAATCTTTAAGATACATCATGGAAAAGTTAGACGTCGTCACTGTAGTAGGGATAGATGTGTTCTCTTTGGGTAAATGGCAATTTATACCAAGCCAGTTGGGAAAAATAAAGGAGATTCGTCACCTAATATCCCAGAAAGGTTTGCAAACGGACTTGCAAGTTGATGGAGGAGTGACTTTGGACAATGCTGAAGAGATAACCAGGGCAGGCGCTAACGTTCTTGTGGTTGGATCAGCCCTATTCAAAAGCAGCGATATGACTCAAGCAGTAGCGTCTCTTAGAGAAATTATGAACAAAAGCATCTAGTTACTGACGGACAGTTTTTGAAGGATTATAAAGAACAGTCTCCGTTTTTTTAGAAAAAGGGAGATTTCTATCAGATTTTTTCTTTTGGAGTCTCTATATCAAGAGGAGGGCCTTGGCAAAGCTGCTTGTTTGCGTTCATGTAGATGCCTTCATCGATGATTAAGCCGTAGTGGGCTCCGTCTCTTACAGCGTGGCGTAAATTTGTTGGCTGCACCGAATCCCCCATGTTTGCGACCATCATCCCTTCTTCAAGTAGCTTCTTGTATAGGTCGTTTACCGGTTTTTGATAGGCCAGTATTACGGAGTCTATCTCTAGGGTCTGTCTCTCGAATTCGGTGTTCTCGACGATCACTCCGCCGTTAGATATCCTATAGACTGTTGAGTTCGTAAGTATTTTTACTGGTATTGGGATTGTTTTCCCCGTTAGTCCTTCGCCGTTTCCTCCCGCCAGGCGTTTCAGTAGAACGTCTCTGTGGACCGGTTCAAGTGTGGGCGCAAACTGGTTATGAGTGACGATCGTGACCTCTTTTCCTGCGAAGGCCAATGCTTCAGCCGTGTCTGCTCCCGCAAAGTGTTCGCCCCATACCAATACTTTCTGCCCTGTCTGGACGGGGCCTGCTCTATCTCCGGGGTGCCAAGCGCAGTTGAATTTGTCGCAGACCATGACGTCTTCGAAACCGATCGCTTTGTCGATTCCAGGAACATCCGGCCTGAAGCTGTGTGCCCCGGTTCCTACGAGCACGGCGTCGTAGCTTCTCAATTCATCAACCTTCGCCTCTGTCTTGAGGTGTGTCTCCACCTTCAGCTTCTTCACCTGCTCACGAATCCAGTCTAGATACCATCTCATCTTCGCCTTCCCCGGAACCATACAGCAGTATTTCATCGCTCCGCCAAGCTCACTCTCATTTGAGAAGAGGGTTACTTTATGTCCTCGGATCGTCGCTATACGAGATGCTTCCATGCCAGCAGCGCCACCACCAACGACCGCGATCTTCATAAGTTTCTTCGCTTTCTGCATGTTCCAGAAGCGTTCATCACCCATCGCAGGGTTTATGGCACACTTTATCTCGTGCTTGATCATAAGTGACTCTTGCCAGCAGCCGACGAGGCATGAGATGCATTTCCGGATCTCTTTCTCCTTGCCGTAATATGCTTTAAGCGCCCAGTATGGGTCGGCGATGAACTGTCGTGAAAGGCCGACCATGTCTGTTTTGCCTTCTGCTATTATCCTGTCGCAATATTCAGGGCTTCTTAGCGAGTGACTTGTAATGACGGGAATGGAGACCTCTTTCTTGATGGCTTCCGCAGTGTAGGTATTCCAACCTTCAGGATAATACATTGGATCCATTACAGGTCCTGGGGCATCGAAGGTTCCTGCGCTAATGTCAAGCGCTGCGACATCATTCATTTCGAGTACCTTAGCTATCCTAATACTTTCGTCAAGTTTTCTTCCTTCAGGTACGAATTCTTCAGCGGAATACCGGTAGAGGACAGGAAAGTCTTTTCCGCATTTCCTCTTTATTCTCGCTACAATCTCTAATGGAAATCGCATCCTGTTTTCAAACGATCCTCCAAATCTGTCTGTTCTTCGGTTTGTATGTGGGCTCATGAACTGGGCTATTAAATAGCCATGTGCAGCATGCAACTCAACACAGTCGAATCCTGCTTGCTGAACTCTCCAAGCTGCTTCGCCATACTTTTCAATCAGATCGTAAATCTCCTCGACCGTCATTGCACGAGCTACTTTTCCCTTCTTCTCTATCTCTGCGTATACGACTTCATGTCCTGCGGATCCGGGCTGATCTGTTATAAGGTCGCTGCATGAAATCTGCCCGGTTCTCGGCATGGCCGCTTGGCGCCCAGGATGCTGAATCTGGACAGCGCATTTAGCACCGTGTCGCTGCATACTTCTAGCTAGCCTATGGAGACCGGGAATGTAGTTATCATTGTCTGCGATCAAACATGTAACTGTGGGGCGTCCTGTAATGCTTTCAGGCGTAGTTGCACCGCATATGATCAAGCCAACTCCTGATTTAGCAACTTCCTCATGGTAGTGAATCGTCCTCTCGTTAGTGCTGCCGTCTGCGTTTCCTGAACTTATATCGGTTGGTACGTGGACTATACGGTTTTTAGTTTCTACATTTCCGATGTAGATCGGTTTGAACAGGTTTGGATATTTCAAAGCCATTTTCAAGTCCTCCTAAATATAGCATTTTGCTTTCCTACTTATCCAATGGCTTTTATATCTATCGGTACTCATTAAATTTTGGGGTTAAACATCTTGCAAAAGTTAGGAATAGGTTTCATTGGAACGGGTTTTGTCAATACCTTTCATGCGAAGTCTTTCGTGACGATTAGGAATGCAGAGATAGCAGGAGTGTACTCGAGAACTCAGCAAGGCGGTAAGCGTTTTGCAGCATTCTGTCAGGAGTTGGGTGTGGGTGAGCCGAAGGTCTACACTGATCTAGCTCAGATGGTGAGAGATCCTAAGGTGGACGCTGTGTGGATAGGTAGCCCGAACTTTCTCAGGGTTGAGCAGGTGAAAACTATTACTGAAGAGGTGACGCAGGGTAGGGCTGAATTGAAGGGCGTGAGCTGCGAGAAGCCCCTCGCCAGAAACGTGAAGGAGGCGAAGGAGATGATCCGGATGATCGAGAAGGCGGCGATCCCGCACGGCTATCTTGAGACGAACGTCTTCATGCCCGCGGTCGTCCGGGGAAAAGACATCGCTTGGCGTAGAGGCGCCCCGATAGCCGGTAGACCCTACCTCGCACGGTCAGCGGAAGAACACTCAGGTCCCCATTCGCCATGGTTCTGGATAGGAAAAAATACTGGTGGAGGCGTACTGACAGACATGATGTGCCACAGCCTCGAAGGCGCACGATACTTGCTGACCGCACCCGACGAACCTAAAGACCATCTAACACTGAAAACGGTCAGCGCGGAGATTGCAACTTTGAAGTGGGCCCAACCAAAATTCGCTAAAGCTCTTAAGAAACGGTTCGGTGACCAAGTTGACTATCTAAAAGAACCCGCGGAAGATTATGCGAAGGCGGTTGTGACCTATGAGACCAAGGACGGAGACATCCTGATGGCTGAGTCGACGAACTCTTGGTGTTTCATGGGACCCGGTATGCGCCTCATATTCGAGTTGATAGGACCGGAATATTTCATGGAGATCAACGATCTGAAGCCCATGCTCCACCTCTTCTTCAGTAGAGAAGTAACTGGAAAAGCGGGAGAAGATCTTGTAGAGAAGCAGTCTGCGGAACAGGGGCTGATGCCTGTGCTGGAGGACGAGTCCTATATTTACGGTTACCAGGCGGAAAACAGGCATATGGTGGAGTCATTTCTGAAAGGCAAGATGCCTCGGGAAAACTGGTATGATGGGCTGTTCGTTACCCGCATGATGGCCGCTCTATACATGTCAGCTGAGACTAAGAAGAAGTTATCCTTCCCACCGCTAGGCCTTGACGATTTCATTCCAAAAGTCGGAATGGGAACATTCAATCCTAAGACGGTCCTTGAAGGACTATAAACCTCCCTTTTTATTTTCAATTCTACATACGATATCGTTTATACTCGTCCCTTCGTGGCATGACTATTTGATATATTTCAGTACGTTAAGTCGTTGTAAAATCTGAGTATTTCACTGATATTCGAAACCACTCTAAGTTTGACGACTACCCGCAATTTCTAAAAGCGCTATTTTGAGAACGAGAGAAGAGCTGAGTGAAGGCTACGTCTTCCTCTTAACCGTGTGGATCGACCTATCGGAGGCATCCAGCGCCGCTTCCTTCAGTGCTTCAGATAATGTCGGGTGCGGATGAATAGTGTTCGCGATTTCTTGAACTGTCGCCTCAAGCCTTATCGCCAGTGCTGCCTCCGAAATAAGATCTGTAGCTCTTGGTCCAATAATGTGAACCCCAAGAATTTCTCCAGATTTATCGTCTGCAACTATCTTGACGAATCCTTCATGTTCTCTGAGCGTTAGGGCCCTCCCATTTGCCAGAAATGGAAATCTGCCTAGTCTTATGCTGTAGCCTCTTGCCCTAGCCTGCTCCTCAGTCAACCCTACGCTTGCCACTTCTGGATTCGTGAAGATGCATCTTGGTATGACATTATAGTCCATCGTAGATTGCAGACCCATGGCGTTTTCAGCCGCGACCACTCCCTCTGCAAATGCGACATGAGCTAGCCATCCCCCTGTAACGTCACCAGCGGCATAAACATCTGGCACGTCGGTCTTCATTTCGTTGTCCACAACTATTCTACCATTATCAACTCTGACACCGATCGTTTCTAATCCTAGATTCTTGATATTTGGCGCTCGATCTGCAAAGAGAACTTCTTCCGCAATGATCTCTCTTTGTTCTTTCTCAGTCGCAACGAGAACTTTTTTGCCAGATTCGGTTTCGTCTATTTTCACAATTCTTGCCTTCGTAAGTATCGTAATGCCTTTTTTCTCCATTATCCCTCGTATCTGAGTAGCAATTTCTCCATCTTCTGAGGGTAAAACGCTAGGGGCTTCTCCGATCAGTGTCGCAGCGCTTCCAAGAGCATTGAATACAAATGTGAGTTCTACACCTATCACGCCCAAACCTGTGATCAGGATCGTGTTCGGAATCGCTTTCAGCTGCAACGCTTCATCGGTTGTCATTCCTGAAAGGGAGGGTTTTACGGGTTCCGAACCTGTCGCGATAATTATGCTTCTGGCTTCAACAATTTCCTTACTTCCATTTTCTTTCAGTACTTCAAGAGAGCTGCGACCTATTATTCTTGCTGTTCCTTTGATCGTTCTTATGTTGTTGGCCTTCATGAGATAGTTTAGCCCGGCCACAAGCCTCTTCACTATCACGTACATTCTTTCCATCATTAACGGAAAATCTAGAGAAATTTTTTCGACGGATATTCCAAAGTCAGCAGCTTTTCTGATTGTCGACAATGCCTTTGTACTTTCTAGGAGAGCTTTTGTTGGTATGCATCCTTTATTGAGACAAACTCCTCCGACTTCATCCTTTTCAATCAGTGTAACTTTGGCTCCCAACTGAGCAGCTCTAACCGCGGCCACATATCCCGCTGGTCCAGCCCCTATTACTGCAACATCAATCATTCCCAGCAAACCCGCCGTCCAATTCGAATAGAACCATCTAGGCTACGAGAGTCTCGGGCGCCTCAAGCAAGCGTTTAACCTCGTGCAAGAACTCTGCAGCCGGCACTCCATCTACAACTCTGTGATCAAACACTAAGGAAAGCGTCGCCATATGCCTTACCGCAACGTTCTCGTTGATAGTGATCGGCCTCTTTTCTGTCGCACCGATTCCGATTATCGCGGTTTGTGGCGGATTGATGACTGGAGCGAATATTTCAACACCATAAGGACCTAGATTCGAGATAGTAAATGTGCCACCTAGTAAGTCTTGGAGACCGAGTTTCTTTTGCATTGCTTTGTCTGTGAGTTTACGGATTGCACTTGATATCTCCTGAACCGTTTTCTTGTTTGCATCACAAACTACAGGGGCAACAAGTCCTTCCGGCGTATTGATCGCTACAGCGATGTTGATTTCCTCGAATACCTTTATTTCGTCTTTTTCTAACGCGGAGTTGAGAATCGCATGAGCTTCCAAAGCTTTCGCCACAGCCTTTACCATGAACGCCGTCAACGACAAATCAGTATTCATCGCAGTCTTCATACTCTCCCGAAGATGAATCAGATTCTCCATGTCCACATCCATCGTTATGATTACGGGCACAGTCGTACGGAAACTGTAGGAAAGACGCTCTGCAACCGTTCTCCTTATTCCAGATAGCGGTATAGACTTGGCGATTCGCAGACCCTTGAACAACTCAGTCGGCGTTACCGACGATACAGCGACAGCCACTGTTCTCCTTTCCTCTACTGCGCGCAACACGTCCTCCTTCAGAATTCTTCCGTCAGGACCAGTTCCCATGATGGTAGCGAGATCTATTGCATGCTCTTCAGCCAGCTTTCTTGCAAGTGGAGATGCTCTAACCCCTTCGACCCTTCTTTCTACGATTCTCGGAGGAGCCTCCTCAACCTTCTTGATAGGTTGAAGGGGACCTGGCATCTTCTCAGCAATCGGAACTGTCGGCAAGGGTTCATCCAAGTGACCTACAAAACCAACGATGGCTGGAACTTGAACGTCATCTCCTGATTGAAATAGGATTCTCCTCAAGACACCTTCACCAGGTGCTTCAACTTCGAAGGTTGTCTTTTCGCCTTCAACGACTAGAAGCGCTTCTCCCTTTCTGACTTGGTCGCCTTCCTTCTTGAGCCACTCCACGATCTTTCCAGTCTTCATTGCAGGGTCTAAACGTGGGACAATGACCTCGTACATAGTCGCTCATCTACTTTACGAGTGATTTCACAGCCTCGACTATTTTCTCTTTGTTCGGCATATACTCTTGTTCTAGAGAAGGTGAAAACGGAATTGGCATGTCCGGTGCAGCAACGCGAACTATCGGCGCATCCAAGTAGTCGATTGCTCTCTCCGCGATGCTCGCAGCTATCTCTGCCCCTACGCCTCCCGTTTTTGAGTCGTCCTCTGCTATTGCTAGGCGCCCAGTTTTCTTCACGGAGTTAACAATAGTTTCTATGTCGAGTGGCTGAATCGTCCTCGGATCAAGGACTTCAGTGTCTATCCCTTGTTCTTTAAGTATTTCTGCTGCTGCAACCGCCTCCCGCACCATACGAGAGATAGCGACCACTGTCACATGGCTACCCTCCTTTTTTACATCCGTTTTCCCGAAAGGCACCGTATACTCGTCCTCTGGAACCGGACCCTTAACTCTATAGAGAAGGCTACTTTCGATGTACAGTACTGGATTGCCGTCTCTCATCGCTGTTTTTAACAGACCTTTGGCGTCATAAGGTGTAGAGGGAAGAGCTACTTTCACGCCTGCAACTTGAAGTAGCCATGAAGGAATATACTGCGAGTGTTGGGCGCCGTGAGCTCTACCTAAACTGTACTGGGTCCTAATCACTATGGGAACCTTTAGTTGACCGCCGCTCATAAACCGCATCTTTGCAGCTTGGTTACAGATCTGCTCCAGGCAGATCGGGAGAAAATCCATATACATAATCTCGGCTACAGGTCTGAGACCCATCAAACTTGCGCCGATCGCTGCTCCAACAATAGCAGCTTCAGATATCGGCGTGTCTCTAACCCTCTCTGGGCCGAATTCCTCTAGAAAACCATCAGTAACCTTGAATGCTCCACCGTACGCCGCTATATCTTCGCCCATCAGGATAACATTTGGATCCTTAATCATCTCTTCCCTCAATGCTTCTCGGATCGCTTCTGCATATGTTATCTCTCGCATAATCCCCAGCCTCAAGCATAAACCAGTTTCTCTGACTCCTCAAAAGGAAGGACAGAACTCTCCTGAGCAAACTTTACTGCCTCGTCAATCTCGGAGAGAATCTCGCTCCTCAGTATCTTCACTTCCTCTTCGGAGACGATTCGGGATGTTGTTAACTTCTTTTCGAAATTGACTATCGGATCTTTTTTCAGCCATTCTTCAACCTCTTCTCCAGGTCTATAAAGAGCTTTATCGTAGACTCCATGACCCTTCTGCCTGTAAGTTTTGCATTCCATTAGCGTCGGCCCCCCTCCAGAACGTGCAATTTTAATCGCTTCCTTTGTAGCTTTGTGAACCGCAACAGGATCATTTCCGTCGACAGAAATTCCATGAATGCCGTAAGCAGTTGCCCTTACAGCTATACTGTTCGTTGCTACAGCATTTTCAACTCTCATTCCAATGGCGTACTTGTTGTTTTCACAAACGAATATGACCGGCAACTTCCATATCGCCGCGAGGTTTATTCCTTCATGGAAAGCTCCAGTGTTAGCGGCACCATCACCAAAGAATACTGCTACGACACGATCGCTCTTCTTATATTTGAGTGCAAGTCCCACTCCTGAAGCTATAGGTATTCCACTACCTACGATTGCGGAAGCGAAAAGACTTTTTTTCTCTAGGCATATCCCAACATGCATTGATCCGCCGAGACCTTTACATGTTCCCGTGGACTTGCCGAAGAGTTCCGCCATAATCAGTTCGGCCGGTATCTCCTTGGCTAAAGCATGTCCATGGCCTCTATGGCCACTTATTATGTAGTCATTTGGATCTAACGCAGACAGGACCCCGACGGCAACCGCTTCCTCTCCGAAATATAGATGAGCCGGTCCAGTGATCAAACCTCGCATCAAATAGAGTTCCTCGACCTTTTCTTCGAAAAGTCTTATCTCAATCATTTTCCTTAGCATCCAAACAAGTCTCTCTTTCTCGAATCCAAGCTTCCTGTACTCCTGAGCTGGAATACTCTGTATTTCAGTTAAACCTGACATCTTAGGAAACACCCTCCTTAATCGAACACTGGGAATTGTAAGATGAAGCTATAATTCTTGCGGTCGTTTGGGAACTGGCGAAACTTTCTGTTAGAACTTATGTTTAATCCAATGTTCTGAAATAAATAGGCGGTAACTTAATATGAGCAGCTATTGTGCACTCAATGACTAATTACACAAACGCTTGGATGTTGATCAATCAAATGCTACACCGACACTTGAACGATTCATCGGATTCGTCGTCGTCCAAAATTTGATATGGTGCTTCGGTCTCTAGGGATTATACTAGGCTTGCTCGCTTCGCCGAAGTCTTGTTGCCAAACTTGATATATCTAGCAGATACATAGTGCAAACCTACTCAAGGTGTCGTCTTGAATTGTATTTGATCGGTGAAGCATTAGTTGGCGATGGACCAGAGGTAGCTCACGTTGACCTTATAGTGGGAGAGAAGGAAGGACCTGTGGGAGAGGCGTTTGCGAAAAGCTTGTCAAATCTATCTGCAGGTCACACACCGCTCCTTGCGGTGATAAGGCCGAACTTGCCCGCTAAGCCCTCAACTTTGCTCGTACCCAAAGTCACCGTAAAGAATCTCGACCAAGCTGCCCGTGTATTTGGCCCTGCTCAAGCGGCGGTCGCGAAAGCAGTTGTCGACGCGGTTGAAGAGGGAATGATCCCGAAAGACAAGCTTGACAGTTGGGTAATAATCTGTAGCGTCTTTGTGCATCCCGATGCGAAGGATTACCGCAAGATATATCACTACAACTATGGAGCAACGAAACTGGCTCTTAGAAGAGCTATGACCAACTATCCGGGACTTGAGAAGATTCTTTATGAGAAGGATAGAGCGAAACATCCAATCATGGGATTCAAAGTACCGCGATTGTGGAGACCCCCGTACCTCCAAATAGCTTTGGACGTTCCAGACTTAGAAAGAACGAAGAGGATAGTCAGTCAAGTACCGAGGAGCGATCGAATCATCTTTGAAGTAGGTACGCCGCTGATCAAAAAGTATGGTGCCAAGTTCATCGGTGAGCTCAGATCGCTGGACCGAGACATGTTTCTGATCGCGGACTTCAAGACTTTAGATGTTGGAAAAGTTGAAGTTGATCTTGCTTTTGAAGAAACCGCGGATGGCGTAACGGCTTCTGGACTGGCGCCTGTGGAGACTCTGGACTCTTTTATCTATGAAACAAGGAAGCTGGGGATGTACGCAATAGTGGACATGATGGGAGTTGAGAATCCCCTGGTAAAGCTTCAGTCTCTGAAAGAGCTTCCGGAAGTTGTTCTTGTGCATCGAGGAATTGATGTCGAAAAAAGGGGTGGAAGCATACGTTGGGAGCAGATTCAAGCGATAAAGAGTGGTTTCAAAGACAGAAAACTGCTCGTTGCACTAGCCGGTGGAATAACTCCTGAGATAGCTCGTGATGCAATCAGCTCGGGTGCAGACATAATTGTCGTAGGCAGGTTCATCACGCAATCTAAGGACATTGAACGATCTGTAAGAGATTTCTTAGAATGCACTCCTGAAATGAGAGAAGACATAGACCTACTTAGAGAACATGTCGAATAAGGCAAACTCACAAGCAGAGATGTTGACAGAGCAGCTGAATTGAACATCAGAGAGATTGGCGACACAGAAGAATACTCTGAAAGAACCTATCGAGCACTGGATTTTGATGTGATAAGCTCTACAGGGATGCGAGTTCATCGTAGAGTGGCACCATTGACGTGTATAGTTTCCTGAAGTACTTGTAGAATGGTTCATATCTGGCGTGCGAGTCAAGATTCGGATGACCCGTCTCAACGAATTTTACGAGATGCTCTGCGGCTTCAAAGCTTCGGTAGACTCCGACCCCGACGCCCGCCGCGATTGCTGCGCCCAAAGATGTAGCTTCCTCCAGATAGGCTGGGACTAAAATTGTTTTCCCATATATGTCAGCCATCATTCTCCTCCATAGCTTAGACCTAGCTCCTCCGCCGATCACTCGAACATCCTTCACCGAGGCGCCTTGCCCCTCAAAAGCGTCGAGAATAATTCTCAAGTTGAAAGTTACGCCCTCCAAAACAGCTCTTATCAAATGTTCTCGTCTGTGTCCCAGGGCTATTCCGAAGAAGACGCCTCTTGCGTTTGGATTCCACCAAGGCGACCTCTCACCCATGAGATATGGCAGGAACAGAATCCTCTTTGAGCCGGGTTCAACCCTTTCGGCTTCTTCGTCCATAAGCTTGTAGGCGTTTACTCCCTTTTCTTTCGCCTCAGATAGTTCCTTCTGGCAGATTTCGTCGCGTAACCATCTGTACGAGTTTCCAGCTGCCTGCATCGTTCCTGTCGGTGAGACCTTGTTTGGGTCAAGATGCCATTGATTGAAGATCCTCATCTTCGGGTCAAGGAGTGGCTTCTCGGTGCATATCGCAATCCAAGAAGAGGCGCCGACATAGTTGTAGGATTGCCCAGCTCTCACAACTCCAGCCCCTACAGCTGCGCAGGGGCCGTCTCCTCCTCCAACTACAACCGGCATCTCAGAACTTAGACCAATCTCCTCGGCTACTGCTCGTTTTATCTGCCCAACAACATGAACGGAAGAAAAGAGTTCAGGCAGTTTCTCCACTGGGATTTCTAATTCCTGAAGCAGGTCGTATGCCCACTCTCTTCGGTTTACATCAAGCATCCCCGCTAAAGATGCATCTGAGTAGTCTGTTACGAACTTGCCGGTCAGCCGATAGATGATGTAGTCTTTAGCTTGAAGAAACTTGAAAGCTCTCTTATAGATCGCCGGTTGATTCTCTTTGAGCCACTGTATCTTTGAAATAGTGTAGGTCGGACTGATCCTGTTCCCGGTGGTCTTGTAATAATGCTCTTCCCCAACCCTGCTTCGTATATGCTCGGCTTCTTTGACGCTTCTTTGATCCATCCAAATTATGCTAGGTCTCAAAGGAAGCCCTTTCTCGTCGACTGGAAGGCAACCGAGCATCTGGCCGCTGAAACTCAATCCAAGAATATCTTCCGACGATATTTTCGATTTCGAAAGTAGACTCTTCGTCGCGGCTACAAACGCGTTCCACCAATCGTTGGGATTCTGTTCAGCCCAGGTCGGCTCAGGATGAACAGTAGAATATTCAAGATACGAGCTCGCTAGTAGCTCTCCCTCGGTGCTGAAAAGCGTCGCTTTATCGCCGGTCGTGCCCAAGTCATGAGCTAAGAGATACTCAGCTTTCACCAAAGAATCACCTCAATAGCCATCAGGAAGTGACTTACTAAATCCTTTCGCCATGTCATAACCATACAGGCTTTCAACTAAAATCTTCAGCGCAATCTCATATTCCCGCATTATACGGAATCCCTCAACAACATTTGACAGAGTGACCTTGCCTGTAATCTTAGACGCCTCAAGAACAGCAGCTTTGACCATGAACCAAAGAAACCTATCAAAGTTGATAAACCTGCTTGACAGACCTAAATACTGGCGAGTCTCATTTTTCATATGCGACGCCTAGCCTTTGGGAAGTGCGGAATAGATGGGGCATACACATGTCAGAGTCAGGGTCCTAGACCCATCGACATCGAAAACAGAGGAAACCGAGCTGCTAGTGGACACAGGTTCGACATATAGTTGGATTGCGAAGAGTCTTCTCCGGAGGCTTGACATTAAGCCTCAAACTGAATGGGCATTCAAGACGGTCGACGGGAGGCTGTTGAAGAGGCAGATAGGGGAGGCTGTGGTTGAGTGTATGGGAGAACGTGCGACCACGATGATTGTTTTCGCTGAAGAAAGTGACGCTAATGTACTTGGAGTACACGCCCTTGAAGGGCTCAGACTAGAAGTTGATCCGACTACGAAACAGCTTAAGAGAATAGAAGCCTTGCTCGCAATATGACCGATGAACAGAGTGAGTGCAGCCCGATTCTTCCTTTGACAGCGTCCGAACTTCCAACATTGATGGCCTGAATTCGACGACGATAGAAAAATCTTCCGACTTCATCCGTCAAGAGTGTCAATAGTGAAGTTTCCATGGGAACGGACCTGCGACCGATCATTGTAAAGAAGGAAATATCCTTAGAACAGCTCAAGTGGAAGAGGATCGCCGTCGACGCTAACAATATGCTATATCAATTCCTGTCTGTAGTTCGTCTTCCGGACGGAAGCCCATTAAGAGACTCTCGAGGCGATATCACATCGCATCTGGCAGGATTAACGTTCCGAACTACACGACTAATAGCAGAGTATAGGATTCTACCTGTATTCGCATTTGATGGGAAACCCCCAGTCTTGAAGGCGAATGAGATAGAAAAACGAGATGAGATGCGAAAGAAGTATGCGCTAGAATGGCGTGAAGCGCTTGAAAGACGTGACTATGCAAAGGCGTTCTCAAAAGCGGTCATGACGGCCAAATTGACAAAACACATGGTTGACGATGCGAAAACGCTCTTGCAGCTGCTCGGAATACCTTACATTCAAGCTCCGAGTGAAGCTGAAGCTCAGTGCGCATACATGGCAATGAAAGGAGATGTATGGGCAGCGAATAGCCGGGACTACGACTCACTCCTCTTCGGCGCAACGCGCTTAGTCAGATACATTACCATATCCGGCACCGAGTTCATGCCCAGCAGAGGAGTATCACGCAAACTGAGGCCTGAGCTGATAGAGCTACATGAGTTCTTGCTTAATCACGGAATCACGAGGGAACAGCTGATAGATCTGGCCATACTCATCGGTACAGACTTTAACTCTGGAATAAGAGGCATAGGCCCGAGGAAGGCGTTGAAACTCATAAAACGGTACAGAAGCCTAGATCAACTCTCTGTGGATCTGAGAACACAACTACCGAGAAACTATGAAGAAATAAGAGAGATCTTTCTCAAACCCCCAGTGACAGAAGACTATCATCTAGCATATGAAAGTGCAAATGAAGAGGGATTGTTGAGGTTTCTCTGCGATGAGCATGATTTTTCTCTGGATCGCGTTGAGAAAGTAATCGAAAGGATGAGAGGAGTAAGCCAATCGATTGACTCGCAGCGTGAGCTGGAAAACTGGTTCGATGAGTAGGGCGAACTGCAGATGGCATCGACGCCTTTCATGAAGCTTGCGACTCTCTGCGAAGACTTGGCGCGTACAAGTAAAAGGACTGTTAAGACTCAATTGATCAGCGCTTTTATACGCGAATTGGAAGAGGATGAAATATCACCAGCTGTCTGTTTCATAGCTGGGAGGGCTTTCCCAGAATCGGACTCAAGGGTCCTAGACATAAGCGTGAGAACTCTCGGGAGGGTACTCGAGAGAAGTAGGCAGCCTCCGCTGGTTCAAGAGCCTCTTACAATCTCTGGAGTCTATAGAAAATTTGAGGAGATCGCGCGGTTCTCAGGGAAAGGATCGAGAATGAAGAAAGAAAGTCTTCTTGAGAGTTTGCTGGGTCAAGCTACACTGGTTGAAGCGAAGTATCTCGCTAAGATCATATTTGGAGAGATGCAGATAGGCGTGGTAGAAGGAGTGATGCTCGATGCAATAGCTGAAGCATCGAGCGTTAACCGGGATCTAGTTAGAAGAAGCCACATGTTTCTAGGTAATCTTGGCCAAGTTGCAAGGATAGCCTTGAGGCAAGGGAAAATTGGCCTAGAAGGAATAAGTATACGACTATTCAATCCCATAAAACCGATGCTGGCCGAGATGGCCTACGAGATATCGGAGGTTCTAACTGAACACGGCGGCGTAACGGCATTCGAATACAAATTTGATGGAGCACGAATTCAGATTCACAGGAGAGGCTCGCAAGTCCGGATCTTTAGTAGAAGGTTGACTGATGTGACAAACAGTCTCCCGGATATAGTTGCACTGGCTTCAAGAAGGATTAAAGCGAATGAAGCGCTCCTCGAAGGGGAGGTTGTTGCCGTCGGAGCAGGTGAAAAGCCCCTTCCTTTTCAGGATCTTATGAGAAGGTTCAGAAGAGTCCACGAGATAAGCCAAGTGGCACGGGAAATACCTTTGAGGCTTTACCTCTTCGACCTTCTTTATTTAAACGGTAGATCCCTAGTCGATATGCCATATGAGGATAGATGGAGGTCTTTGTCCGAAATCTGCGACGAAGGTCTACTAGCGAAGAGGATAGTTACGGGAGATGTCTCTATCGCAGAAGAATTCCTAAAAGAAGCTCTCCATGCAGGTCACGAGGGTGTAATGGCCAAGTCTCTCAAGAGCAAGTACGCCCCTGGCGTTAGAGGGAAGAAATGGTTCAAGATCAAGCCAGCGGACCGTCTCGACTTGGCGATAATCGCTGCTGATTGGGGATACGGTAGAAGAACCGGATGGCTGAGCAACTACCATCTCGCAGCAATCGACGAGACCACAGGAGATCTCTTGATGGTCGGTAAGACTTTCAAAGGATTGACTGACGAAGAATTCATCGAAATGACAAGAAATCTACTAGGTTTGAAGATTTCTGAGGACGAATATACCGTCCGCGTTGAGCCGAACATAGTTGTTGAAGTAGCGTACAACGAAATCCAGAAGAGCTCTCAATACCCGTCAGGTCTTGCGTTGAGATTTGCCAGAATAGTTCGAATTAGGGAAGACAAACCGGTTAAAGATATCGACACCATTCAAAGACTCAGGGACCTCTATGAGAAACAGTTTGAACATAAGGCTAGATCCCGTCTCTAAAATCCTAAAGGTCGAAGCAAGTTAGGGATGAGGCATGAAAGTCGCTGTTCTTTTCAGTGGCGGAAAGGATAGCTGCCTTGCATTATGGTACGCCATCCATCAGGGCTTGGACGTAGTGACATTGATCTCTATCCATCCAGAAAATAGAGACTCTTGGATGTTCCATTATCCGGCTATAGCCTTAACTAAACTTCAAGCACAATCGATGGATCTCCCCCTAGTCATAGTTGATACTTCAGGAGAGAAAGATAGAGAGCTTGAAGATCTCGCCGGCTGCCTCATCGACATGAAAGATGTGCTCGGAGTCGAAGCAATAGTTTCAGGAGCCGTTGCCAGCGAGTACCAAAGAACGCGTATAGATAGTATTTGCGATGGGATAGGATTAAGAAGCTTCACTCCGCTATGGCGCAAAGATCCAGAACTCTTACTAAGGCTGCAGATCGAACTTGGATTTGAGACGGCCATAACAGGCGTCATGGCGCAAGGCTTCTCTAAATCTTGGCTTGGACGTAGACTTGACTTAACGTGTGTGCAAGACCTTCTTCATCTCAATCAAAAATACGGGATTCACATTTCAGGAGAAGGAGGGGAGTACGAAACTTTCGTAACCTTTTCTCCGTTGTTCAAGTCAAAAATAACGATCCTTAAGACAAGTCGAGAGTGGAATGCAGAATCTCATCGTGGGGTTCTAAACATAGAAAGCGCTAGGCTCGCCGGGTTAGGTTAACTGAACACCTGTCATATTATCAGGTCCATGGCAGCTTTCTGTGCGGCCTGATAAACTTCGCGCTCGTCAATTGTCTGAAACTTTCCTTCAGCCATCAACAACTGCCCGTCAACTATAGTTAAGCTGACATTCATACCTTTCGCTGAGTATACTAGATCTGAGACTACAGTTTCTTTACCATGTATGGGCATCATATTTGGAGCATTAAAATCTAGAGCAATTATGTCTGCAGCTTTACCCTCTTCTATGCTTCCAACTTTTTCTGCCATTTGAAGAGTTTCAGCGCCTCCCAAGGTCGCAAGGTCCAGAACTTTTTGCGCCGGCAGAATCGTTGGATCCCATCTCTGAGCTTTATGCAATAGAGAGCAAATCTTCATTGTTTCAAACATGTCGAGACAGTTGTTGCTCGAGGCGCTATCAGTCCCTAGAGACACTGGAACTCCCTTTTCGAGCATTTCTGGAAGCGGGGCGGCACCCCCTTCTCCGAGCTTCATGTTCGAAACTGGGCAGTGAGAGACCTTCACTCCGTGCTTTCTGAATAGTTCTATCTCGTTTCTGGTGAGCCAAACGCTATGGACCGCAACCAATCTTGGTGAAAGGAAACCTATTTTGTCAAGATACTCGACCTCTCGTCTTCCATATTTGGTTTCAAAACTAGCCTGCTCCTTTTTTGTCTCCGCTATATGCGTATGTATCAGGATTTTCTCTTTCTCAGAGATTTCTTTGCATCTCAACAACGTTTCCTCTTTGCATGTGTATGGCGCATGAGGCCCTAGGACGAATTGGATTCTCGACTCTCCGAGATTCTGAACGAAGCGGTATAACTTCTGAGTGTTTTCTCTATCCTTCTCAGCCCTTTCCGGATCAAATACGTCGATTATGGCGTGTGAAAGACAGGCTCTCAGTCCTGATTGTTTCACTGCTCTGGCCACATCCTCCATAAAGAAGTACATATCCATGAAGCAGGTTGTTCCTGTTCTAATCATTTCCAAACAGCCGAGAAGAGCTCCCTGATAGGAAAGTTCACCCGTCAACTTCCTTTCGGTAGGCCAGATCTTCTTCTCGAGCCACTCTTGAAGCGGCATATCATCGACGTAGCCCCTTAGCAGGGTCATCGGTAGATGCGTATGTGTGTTAATCAATCCGGGCATCACTATTTTATTCTTGCATTCTATCACATGCTCAGCTTCATGAGCGATCTTCGAAGCAATCTCTTGAATCGTTCCGTCTTCTATGTAGATCGACTTTTCTCTAAGGACATCTCTGGATGCGTTTTGAGTAACAATCCAGGAGCAGTCTTTCAACAGTA
>Ga0315312_1000680_pt1 | contig 34636 bp, 34 predicted proteins | sample TDP7_MG_FD_203629 | JGI IMG/M metagenome (GOLD analysis project Ga0315312, IMG submission 203629) | Freshwater sediment microbial communities from Lake Towuti, South Sulawesi, Indonesia - TDP7 | ecosystem: Environmental > Aquatic > Freshwater > Lake > Sediment | place: Indonesia: South Sulawesi... | reverse complement strand
AATATCGAGGGAGTGCTCCGTCGCGTCAAGGAGGCGATTAAGCTGGCAGTCGAAAAAGTTGATGCTCCGAAGCGCCGACGGGGTGAAGCAAGGATAAAAAAGCTCGATGAGGTATGTGCTGGGAAGCGTAGGGTTAAGCTGATTTTTATGGACCCATTAGGGCAAAGCGCAATCGTGGATGAGCGGGCTAAGAAACGCGAGTTGACCAAACGGGAGCTAGCATCTCTCAAGGGAGTCCCGTCACGCTAATGGAGCCTGATGGTCTCCAAATTCCGGGGCGCCCTCGTTTCGACCTTAAAAAGTTTGTACAGCGCACTTGCCAAGTCGGTACACTTGTTTTCGTCGCCGTGGACACATATGACACGCTGAGGTTTGGGTGAGACCCTCCGCACGAAGTTCAGCAACTGGGCTCGATCGGAGTGCCCGCTGAACCCCTCGACCGTTCGGACTTCCATGTTGACTTTCACCTCCGCCACTTTCCCCTTCTCGGCGCGGAGAGGAACCTCGCGCCATCCCTTTTGGATGCGTCGCCCAAGGGAGCCCTCGCACTGGTATCCCACGAAGACAAGGGTGTTACGCGGATCGGGCGCGAGGGACTTGAAGTACTCGAGAACGGGTCCTCCGGCCATCATCCCTGCCGTAGACACGATCACCGCCGGGTCGCCGTCGATCACCTGGGCTCGCTGGTCGGGGCCGGTCACCCTCTCGAAGAGTTCGGAGAGGAATGGATTTTCATCTGCCCGGAATATCCGCTCCCGTAGCTCTTGGGACAGATATTCGGGGTAAGCTGTGTGGATAGCCGTCGCCTCCCATATCATCCCGTCCAAGTAAACTGGTATTCCGTCGAGCATCCCTTTTCTCCTGGAATCCTCGAGCAGGACCATCATCTCCTGCGCTCGTCCAACCGCGAATGCTGGCACGACTACCTTGCCCCCTCGCTTTGTGGTTTCGGTCACTATTTGGAGGAATTCTCGCTCGGCATCCCCGCGGAAGGGCTGGATGTCTTCAGAACTTCCATAGGTGCTGTCTATGACGAGGGTTTCCAGGCGAGGAAACGTGTAAACAGCAGGGGAGAAGAGACGCGTGTGGTCGAACTTTAGGTCGCCTGTGTAAACGAGATTGTAGAGCCCCTCACCGATGTGGGCGTGCAAAATGGAGGAGCCCAGAATGTGCCCCGCGTTGTGGAAGGTTATCCGGATGTCGGGCGCGATGTCGGTCACATCGCCGTACTCGAGTGGGATGCAATGGTGAAGGAAGGTGTTGATATCTCGCTTGTTGTACGGGAGCGGACGATCCTCGCGCTCAGCTATGTCTACGTAGTCCAGCTGTAGAAGCACGGCCAAGTCGCGCGTGGCGGGGGTACAGTAGACGGGACCCTCGAACCCGTACTTATAGAGGTAAGGGATGAAACCGCAGTGGTCTAGGTGGGCATGGGTGAGGATAACCGCGTCCAGTTCGGGGAGCCTGATTTCTGGGACCTCGAGGTGGGGGAAAGCTCGCTCCTCCGATGCGACGTTTATGCCACAGTCGACCACGGCACGGCTTTCAGGGGTTTGGAGCAAGAATGAAGAACGTCCAACCTCGCGCGCCCCCCCGAGGGTCGTGAATCGGATCCAGTCTCCTTTTGCCTTGGGCTCTCGATGGATTCGCCTGCCGATCTTCCGCAGAATATCGCGTCGCTCGGCACCAGCTTGGATCATCGAGAGGCGGATGTTACGCACTATGCCAGACTTGATTGGGGGCGCCCGGACCACCCTAGGTGTCCAGCTGATCTCCCGCATTATCTCGCGGAGCAAGGAGCCCCCTTTGCCTATAGCTATTCCTGGCTTCTGCGCTTCGATGGTGACTTCCCCCACATCGTCGCTGAAAATTACATCGGTTATCCCAGCCTCTTCGGGGACGAGGCGTCGGATGTCCTTTTCGGCCTCCTCAGGCTCGGTCAGAATTCCGGGGTCGGGGCGTAGGATTATCCGCTTCCGGATCTTGCGCGCGAGCTCCTTTATCACCTCACCGTTGTCCATGAGAGGGTCAAGTTTCTTACAATAGAGTACCACCTTGGGTCCCTCGAAATCGATGTCGGAGATCGCCCCGGCGAAGGGAGTCTCCTCTCGCACAATGCGTTTTATCCCTTGCAACAGTTCCTCCGCAGCCATGCGGTCACCTTTTAAACAGAGCTTGGATTAAGCCAATTTTTTTATTTCTTCGGGTGAGAGCTCACGATATCCTCGCTTGGTTATCGTTGCTACCATAATCTCGTTGCCCGTAGCGATGTCGCGCTTCATCGCCGTTTGCACTGCTTTGATTGCGATGGGCGAGGCTTCCTCGATGCTCATGCCCTCCCTGAACTCGGTCTCGAGCACACCATAAGCAACTGGTGAACCTGAACCCGTAGCTATCATGGTTTCCTCAGTAAGGGTGCCGTCGAGGTCGAGGAAAAAAAGCTTGGGGCCAGAGGCATCTGTGCCCCCGACAAGCAGGTTCGCGATGTATGGGTATAGAGCATACGCGTGGAGGATGTTGGCAGCGAGCCTGGCACTTGCTCGCACGCCCATAGGGACTCCCTCGCGCATTAGATAATATCCGGCTTCAGCTTGGAGCGTGTTCACTAAATCCTGGGTATCCGCAACTCCTCCAGCGGTGGTTACGCCGATAGTGTCGGTTATCTTGTACACCTTCCGCGCCCGCTTGCTCGCTACAAGGTAACCCATCGTAGCCCGGCTATCCGTGGCGAACACCACGCCGTCTCTGCACGCGATCCCAACAGTCGTCGTGCCTTCGAGATGTTTGAGCTTTAGTTTCTCCAAGCCTATACCTCGCTTGAAAAGATGCTGCACTAGAAGCAGCAATAGAGAGCTGGCGTTATCTGTATATAAAGTTTATCCGCCAACAGAACAGCTGGTAGGTGAATGAAAGAGCCCAAACGCATCGAGCTCCCCCGCGAGGTCTGGATGGGCCCGGGGGTGATCGGGCGGGTTGCAGACGTTTCTGAGCGCCTCGGTCTTGGTAATCATGCTCTGGTCGTAGCCGATTCAACGACTTTCAAACTGGTCGGTAGCAGGGTCAAGCATCTGCTCGAGTGCAAAGGGTTTGAGGTGAACTATGATTTAATCGAGCAAGCAAATCTGGCGACTATTGCAAGGGTCCGAAAGTTAGCAAAGGGCAAAGCTGATTTCCTGCTTGGGGTCGGGGGCGGCAAGTGCATAGATGTAGCGAAAATGGCTTCATTTGATGAAGGTAAGCCTTTTATTTCGGTTCCCACTGCAGCATCCCACGATGGGATATCGTCCTCCCGAGCATCGATCAGGGGTGGGCGAAAGCCAACATCGGTCCAAACCCATCCCCCCATCGCAATAGTAGCTGACACCCTCATCATCAAACGCGCGCCCCATCGCCTACTTGCAGCCGGGTGCGGCGATCTAGTGGCGAACTTCACCGCGGTTCGCGACTGGCAGCTTGCACATCGCTTGTTCGGCGAGCCCTACAGCGAATACGCTGTAGCCCTCTCGCTCCTGAGCGCTCGGATAATAATGGAGAACGCAAGACTCATTCGCCGTCACACCGAGGAGAGCGTGCGCAAGGTCGTGAAGGCTTTGATTTCAAGCAGTGTGGCCATGGCGATCGCTGGGAGCAGCCGTCCCGCAAGCGGTGCGGAGCATTTGTTTAGCCACGCTCTCGATCAGATTGCCCCCAAACCTGCCCTTCATGGTGAGCAGTGTGGCGTCGGGGCGATATTGATGGCTTACTTACAGGGGGAGGATTGGCAGAGGATTCGAGAGGCGCTTCGGACGATAGGATGTCCAACGAACGCGAAGGAGCTCGGCATCCCCGCGAAATATGTGGTCAGAGCTCTCACCAAGGCGCATCGCATACGACCCGAACGCTACACCGTGCTAGGTAGCGGTTTAAGCAGGCGGGCGTCGGAGCGGCTGGCTCTCGCGACAGGGGTAATTTAGTTCGACGGGTTTCCATGGAGCCAAGAGCCGTTTTGAAATCCCTTCGGGACTTTGCCGCGCGCGAGCTTGGGGAAAAACGTGCAGACCGGATCGATGTACGCCGGGTAAAGATGGAGTCGGTGATGAGGAAAGGTAGGTTGCCTGACCTAAGGGTGTGGATGGTAAGAGGAACCTGCTACTTAATCTGTGTTTTCATCGGCAAGAGCTTGAGAATTTACTACATGGATAAGCGCGGCCAGATGCTAAGCGCGGATGAGTTTGTGGGGTCCCAAAAAGAAATGGTGCAAGCGAAAATCTTGAAAATGACCAAGAGAGTATTCCTCCTGCCGACCTAGCCCTTCTTCCCTTGTTCCCCCAACCATTGCTTTCTAATTTTTCCTGCGAGCCTTCCGTCCTCGATGATCAGGGACCCTCGGTACCCGCATTCTTGACAGTCATAGAGGGACCAGAAATGGGGGAGCCCAGAAGCACATTTGAGCTTTGAAGAACCGCAACGGGGGCAGCATGTCGCTTTGGGCAGTTGTTTCATCATCTTTGTAACCGCTAGAGCTCGAGCAGTTTGGCCTGAATTTCGTCACTTTTATCCAAAGTTATTTCAGCAGCATAACCCTTGCTTATTGGCCCTGGGTTAACCATCAGGGTTCGCCCCAGCTTGTCGGTATTTCGGGCCTCATGCACATGGCCACAGAGCGCCACGAGGGGCTGCTTCTGCTCGATGAACTTGCGAATGCTCTTGCTTCCCACGTGAGTACCTTCCGGGATCTGGTCGAGCTTGGTGTCATGGGGCGGGGCGTGGGTGACCAGCACCCAGTTAGTGCCGGTGGTGCAGGTTAGCGCCGCAAGTTCCTCTTGGATCTCCGCTTCCGTGAGCTCGAAGGGGGTATTGAAGGGAGTCAGGTTTGAGCCCCCGAGCCCAACGAATGTGATATCATCGAGCTGCTCGCACTTGCTGTGAAGGTTGACCCCGTAATTTTCGAGCACCTGCAGGATCTCCTTCGGATCGCAGTTGCCCGGCACCGCGAACGTGGGTACCCCCGTCGACTTGACTCGCTCAAGCATGCTTTTCGACAGACTAGCTGGGCCAAAGTTCGTGAGGTCGCCTATGAGCACAAGGCAATCATAACCACGCTCGAGGAACTTGGAGAGGTTGTTTTCGGCATTGGGTACTCCGTGGAAGTCAGCTGCCACTAAAATTTTCAATTACCCACCGAAGTTTATAGGCGGTATGAGCTATTAAAAACGTTTTGGGGTATTAAAAATGGCGAGCGAAGCTTTGGAAAAATTTAGAGATCGTGAAATAGCGGCCCGGATCCTGCGGGAAATACGCGAACTCTACCCAAATCGCAGGGTAAAGTTCATGCATGTGTGCGGAAGTCACGAGGTAACTATCACCAAGTTTGGTCTTCGCTCCCTGCTTCCTAACTGGCTTGAGGTGATCAGCGGCCCGGGGTGCCCAGTTTGTGTGACGAGCACCGCGGAAATCGCCGAGGCAATCGAGCTCGCCATGCGTGGTTACCTAATTACCACCTTCGGGGACATGTTTCGAGTCCCGGGCACGGGGACATCGTTGGCCGGGGCAAGGACCGAGGGCGCGGATGTCAGGATAGTCTATGGCGTGGCTGATGCGGTCGAAACTGCGAGACGAAATCCGGAGCGGGAGGTCGTTCACGCGGCTGTTGGGTTCGAGACGACTGCACCCACGACCGCCTCTGAGGTTCTTCGCGGGCCCCCCGAGAACTTCAGCTTGCTCGTTTGCCACCGCCTGATCCCCCCGGCGATGAAGTTTCTGCTTGAGTCCGGCGAGGTTGCACTCGATGGGTTCATCTGTCCCGGGCATGTTTCGACGATAATTGGATCCAAGCCCTACGAGCTTCTCTCTGATCGCTACGGGGTGCCACAGATAATCGCTGGGTTTGAGCCCATCGATGTTCTCCTCGGCATCTGGATGCTACTGAAGCAACTGCGCGATGGCAGGCGCGAAGTAGAAATTGAGTATACCCGTTCGGTCCGTCCAGAGGGCAACGAGGTGGCACAGGAGAAGATAGCTCAGGTGTTCAAAGTCGTCGATAAAAAATGGCGTGGGTTTCCAACGGTTCCAAGGTCCGCTCTAGAACTCAGACGAGAGTTTGAAGGGCATGATGTGCATGAAAAATTTGACTTTCAGGTGGGGGAGGTAGAAGACTTCGCAAGGGGATGCAGATGTGGCGAGGTTCTCAGGGGGCTGATTCACCCAGGTGAATGCCCACTTTTTAATAAGGCGTGCACCCCAGAGCACCCTGTAGGACCGTGCGCCGTGACCACAGAGGGCGCATGCAACATCGCAATGAAACACCCGATTATTGGGTTCTAATTCACGCTGTCCTCTACTTTTGAGCTAAACCTATGACCCTTATTTTGCCCTTGATTTTTAATTATTAACCTATACATCCTAATTTTACTATTTAAGTAGGAATAAATGACACTTTTTGTTAAAAGAGTTAAAGATACCCAGATTTTGGTAATTTTAGGGAAAATCTTTATAGCACTTGGCACAATTTAGCTTGTTCTCGGGGGGATGGGCTTGGCTGCAGCGAAGAAAAAGGTGACTGAAATCCTCAACTCAGTCTACAAGGACGGCAGACGTGAGCTGATGGAACTAGAGTCTAAGCAAGTCCTCGCTGCATGGGGGGTGCCGGTTAACCGGACGGAGCTAGCCCGCGACCTGAGTGAAGCTGTTAAAGTCGCACGGGAAGTTCGTTATCCCATCGTCCTGAAAATTGCTTCCCCTGACATAATCCATAAGAGCGAGGCTAAGGGCGTCAAGGTAGGGTTGAGTTCGGAGCTGGAGCTTAGACAATCGTTTGGCGAGCTGATCAATAACGCTCGTACGTACAAGCCGGACGCAAAAATCCTAGGGGTGACAATTCAGGAATACCTACCGCCTGCCCGCGAAGTCATCGTGGGTGCCCTACAGGATCCTTCCTTCGGTCCCACGGTGATGTTTGGGCTGGGGGGTGTGTGGGTCGAGGTGCTTGAGGACATCAGTTTCAGGCTGGCCCCGCTTAGCGCAGAGGACGCACGAGAAATGATTCAAGAAATTAAGGGCTACCCAGTGCTCGCGGGCATCCGGGGAACACCTCCAGCCGATGTCGGTGCCCTTATCGACATCATCCAAAAGATCGGGCAAATTGCGCATGAGTTTTCCGAGATAACTGAGATGGATTTGAACCCGATTTTTGCATTTGATAACGGAAAGGGCGCGGTGGTTGCCGATGCCCGAATAATCCTCGTGGAGAGCGGGTAATGGCTAGCGAAGTTAAGGCGATTTTTGAGCCGAAGTCAGTTGTGCTTGTAGGTGCCTCCGAGGGGATTGGAGAAGGTATCGCTTCCCCAGCGTTCTTTTACTCGCTCGTTCACAATATGCGTCGATTTTTCAAGGGCAAAATCCACGTTGTAGACCTAGGCGGGAAGCTTAAGGGCGGTGTCAAGAATTTGAATCAGGTGCCCAAAAGACGCGATCTCGCCGTAGTTGTGCTTCCCTCAAAGCTCGTCATGAAGAATTGGCGATATTTACTCAATCTGATGATAAAGGCAATTGTCTTGGTCGCCGGGGGTTTTAATCGACAGCAGCAGGAGGAACTGGCGCGCTGGGTCGCCAAGCGAAAGATCCGCGTGCTCGGCCCGAACGCGACAGCGGGGGTAATCAACACATCGAAGGGTCTGTGTGCGACACCCGAGCGCGATTTCATGCCCCCACGCGGAGGCGTCGCGGTGATTTCGCAGGGTGGCGCAGTTGGAATGGCAATACTCGATTGGGCCAGTTTTTACGGTGTGAGCGTGAGCAAGTTTGCATCGACCGGCGATGGTATCGATGTCACTGAGGCAGATCTGCTCGAGTTTTTAACGTACGACAAGGAAACGAAGGTAATTTGCATTTATCTGGAGAGTGTTCGCGATGGGCGGAGGTTTCTCGGGTCGATTCGTGAAGCGATGAAAAGAAAGCCCGTCATTGTGATGAAGGGGGGCACAGCGCGGGATAAGCAAGATAGAATATTTGCTGCTTCTCTCAAACAGGTCGGAGCTATTCGGGTTGATAATGTCGAAGAGCTCTTGGGAGTTGCGGATGCGTTGGCAAAACAGCCCCCCATGCAGGGCGATCGGGTGGTGGTGGTTACCAATGCCGGCGGGGCAGCGACTTTGGTCGCGGACGCCCTTTCCCGTAAGGGGTTTGCGTTGGCGAAGCTCTCCGATAAGGTCGCGAAGAAGATCACCGGGAAATATCAAGATATCAACATTGTGGAATGGGTCGACCTGGGCATCGATGCGAAAGACGATCGGTACAAGTTCGTCCTCGAGCAGGTGCTTTCGGATCAAGGTGTGGATGGTGTGGTGGTGATGAACGAGCTCAAATTGAGTTTTCTCAAGCCCGTGGATGTTCAAGCAATAGCGGAGGTGGCGGAAAAGAAATCCAAGGGAAAGCCAGTTGTCAGCGTGACAGTGGCAGGGAGGGCTGGGGCTCTCTTGAGAGAGGCAGTGAAAGGCAAAAACATCCCCGTTTACGACTCTCCCGAGAAAGCCGTTCGAGCATTGGACGCGCTTCGCTTTTACTGGAAAACTCGCGCGAGGGTTGAAAAAGGCGTTTGATATTTTACAGGAATTTATCTAATCAGGAACTGTCCATGCCCTGGTTTTCCAACCACGTCTCCATCTTCAGCTACTACTGTTCCCCGTGAGATCGTCATCACCGGCATACCCTTAACTCCCACTCCCTCATACGGGGTCCAGCCAACCTTGTAGTGTAGTTCCTCAGCTGTTATCGTTACTTCTTTTTTGAGGTCCACTAGCACGAGGTCGGCGTCGGAGCCCTTGCGGATGACTCCCTTACGCGGGTAAAGGCCGAAGGTCTGCGCGGGTTTGGTGCAGAGGGCATCGATCAGCCTCTCGAGCGTCAGCCTGCCCTTTGCAACGCCTTCACTCAGCATGAGAGGGAGCAGAGTTTCTACCCCAGGTATCCCAATTTGTGCCGTCCAGATATTTTCCCACCCAATTTCCTTTTCCTCCTTAGTGCCGGGCGCGTGGTCGGTAGCGACGATGTCGATCACTCCTTTGGCCAACGCATCCCAGAGCGCCTTGCGATCCTCGTCCGTCTTCAACGCTGGATTCACCTTCAGGTAGGGTCCCAGTCTTTTCATGTCATCGCGTGTGAAAAAAAGGTAGTGCGGAGATGTTTCAGCGGTTAGCGGCATTCGCTTATCCTTCGCCTTTTTGACGAGCTCAGCACCCTGACGTGTCGTGATGTGTGCTAGATGCAATTTACAGCCAGTCCGTTTAGCGAGATTAATCACCTTTTCAACGGCTTTTTCTTCGGCTTCGTTCGGGCGCGACTCGGTGTGAGCGAATGGATCCTTTCGTCCTTCCTTGAGGAGTCGTTTGGTTTGCTCATGAAGAACTTTGTCGTCCTCCGCGTGGACAAATATTGTACCGTCAACATTTTTTATCGTGGTCATCAGCTCTTCCAACTTCCGGCCTTTAATGCCGTAGGGGGCACACGTGAATGCTTTGTAAGATTTGATGCCGAGCGAGGCAAGCTTTGGAATATTTTTGATCGACTCTGCGGTCATGTTTCCCGCGTGGAGGGCGAAATCTATTAGACTCTCCCTCTGCCCGAGCTTGATGACGGTTTTTATTGCTTCCGGTGTCAGCATCGGAGTATCGAGGGGCATCATGATCACGCTGGTAACACCTCCTGCTGCGGCTGCGGTACTACCGTTTTGGAAGTCCTCCCGGGGAAGATAATATTGATCGTAGAAATGGACGTGGATGTCCATAACTCCAGGCATCACAATTTTCTCTTTTGCATCGATTTCTAGATCGGCCTCTGGCAACCCACTCGCAGCGATTTCAGAGATGCGTCCTTCCTCGACCGCGAGTTCTCCGCGGATGATTCCCTCGGGTAAAGTTAAGCGCGCGTTTCGAATAACTAAATCTACCAAAACATCACCTAGCTCAAGGTAAAGTTATGAGCGCATTCTTGAAGCAGCTGCCCGGATATCACTTTCGCTTACGGTTTTCGCGCTGCGATTTTTGGACAGCGTTATCGCTTCCTTTGACAGCTTGATCGCGTATTCCTCGAGAACCGCGCCGAGCTCGAGGGCGGCACTACGCGACACACGGACGTTGGCCGCTTTTCTGATGAGACGATTCATCATAGAGGTAGGAAATTCTGGCATGTTTTAATCACCATACTCAAGTAATTTAGGGGGTTTAAATAAGCCGTCACGGTGGAACCCCATTCCTTTTCGGGAAAGGTGCCTCTTTTACTAAATAGTTTCACCGAAAGCTTAAATGTGTGCTGGCGCTTTTGTTTCTCGGGATTAGATGGTTGACCTGTTAATTAAGAATGGTTTGATCGTCACGATGGATGAGGATCGTCGAATCATCGCTAATGGCTCGATCGCTGTCGAGGACGGTCGAATTGTTTCGGTCGGGCGCGGCAAAGAAAAAGCCAGCAGCAAGCCTGAAGAGGTCATCGATGCTCGTGGTGGAATAATCATGCCCGGCTTGATTTGCTCACATACTCATCTTTACGGCATGCTCCTGCGCGGCGCCCCTTTGAAGATTGAGCCCCCAACGGATTTCTCGCAGATTCTGCAGCGCGTCTGGTGGCCGATGGACGAGGCGATGACTCGTGAGGATGCGTATGCGAGTGCCCTAATCTCTTGCCTCGAGTTCATCAAGACGGGTACGACCATGTTCGCTGACACTTTCTCTGGCCCTAACGCCGTAACCGGAGTGCTTGATCGGATCGCTGCTGCGGTCGAGCAATCGGGGATGCGGGGCATCATAGCGTTTGAGGCGACCGAGCGTCACACCCACGCTGAGGGGGCCAAGGGCACGAAGGAGAATGAACGATTCATCCGGAAGGTCAAGAAGGAGCGTATGCGCCGGGTGCAGGGGATGTTCAGTGTCCACGCTTCCTTCACGGTTTCCGACGAGCTTTTCCATCATGTCAGAGAGCTCGCGAGTCGCTACAAGGTGCCCATAACCATCCACACCTCCGAGGGGCTGGTGGACCTCTATCACAGTTTAGAGCAGTTCGGCAAGCGCACAATCGAACGGTTGAACGATGAAGGGTTCCTCTCGCAAGATGTCGTGCTTGCTCATTGCGTGCAAGTCAACGATGATGAGCTGGCAATCCTCAAAAAGACCGGAGCAAAGGTGGCACACAATCCCATGAGTAACATGCTAAATGCGGTCGGGGTTGCTCCCGTGGTGAAAATGCTCTCGATGGGAATACCCGTGGGATTAGGCAATGATGGTTACATTTTCGACGGATTCGAGAACCTCCGTACCGCCTTCCTGCTGCACAAGGTCGCCCTCCGCGATCCCCGAGTGATCTCACCTATTGAGGCGCTCGAGATGGCAACGATTCGTGGAGCAGAGCTTTACGGATTGGGAAATGAGCTGGGTTCGATTGAAACCGGGAAGCTAGCGGATATCATCATCATAAATCCAGCAATCGTGCCTACGCCCGTGCGTCCCGAGAGCGTCGTCGAGCATATCGTTAACACAATTGATGGCGATGATGTCGAAACGGTCGTCGTCGGGGGAAAAGTCTTGATGCGCGAGCGAAAAATGCAGACTCTCGAAGAAGCGGAAACGGTAAAGGTGGCGCGGAAATCGGCAGAGAAGCTCTGGCAGAGGCTTGGGGCGATAAGGCGGAGATGATGGAGTGGTCGACCTATCCGTGGAGATATGTGGTTTAAAATTCCGCAACCCCATTCTGCCCGCAGCTGGCCCGACGGTGCGCGATGGCGATGCATTAGTAAAAGCTGCTGATGGAGGCGCTGGAGGGTTGGTCGCGAAGACGGTGAGCGTTTCCCCAGCCCATGTGCCTCGCCCTAACATGGTGAAGGTAAAAGATAGCATCCTGAACGCTGAGCTCTGGAGCGATTTGCCGCTCGAGCAATGGCTCCGCGTCGAGTATGCGAAGGCGAAAAAGAAGGGACTGCCGTTGATAGCGAGCGTGGGCTACAAAGCCGATGAAATTCGAGCGGTTGCACCGAAGGTAAAAGCGGCTGGAGTGGATGCCCTTGAACTATCGATACAACACCTCGGAAGGGACCCGAAACTGGTGACCGAAGCCACGAAGGCGGCGAAAGAGGTCGTCGATATTCCGGTGTTCGTGAAGCTCAGCCCGGGCGCATTCGACGTGATCCAGCTAGCGCGGGAGGTGGAAGGGGCAGGGGCTGATGGAATAGTGGCGATAAACGCGCTGGGGCCTGGCTTGGCAATCGACATAGAAAACACGATGCCCATGCTGGGAAGCGTCTCTGGCCACGGTTGGCTTTCGGGCCCAGCCATCAAGCCGATCGCGATTCGGTGTGTTGCCGACATCTGCCGCGCAGTGAAGATACCGGTCATCGGGGTGGGTGGAATCAGTAATGGGCGCGATGTGGTTGAGTTCATCATGGCTGGGGCCTCGGCGGTGCAACTCTCAACCGCAGCAATAGTTCGAGGATACAAAATCTACGGGCTCATAGCAGATGAAGTGGCCAAGTTCATGCGCGCCAAGGGCTACAACTCAATTGCGGATTTCAAGGGGATTGCGCTCCGCCACCTGCCAGAGCAGCCTTTTCGTACTACCTCCAAACCACCGGAGATAATAGCGTCTAAATGCACGGGCTGCGGGCTCTGTGAGCAGTACTGCGTTTACGAAGCGGTTAAAGTGGTGAGAAAAATTGCAAGGATTGATCCAGTTAAATGTTATGGATGTGGGATGTGTGTTTCTGTTTGCCCGACGAGGGCGATCCGGTTCTAAACCTCTATAAGCGTTTCCAAAGCTCAGAGGCCAATTGGGAAGCCTTTTGAGTGATGGATTTCTCGTCCAAGTCTACTAATTTCTTATCCCGCATCAAAATTTTTCCATTACATATTGTCGTGTCCACGGTCGCATCAACCAAACCGAAGATCAGATGGCCCAAGAAGTTATTCTCATTTAAGACGGTGGGGGGAAGGTAATCGATCAAAATTATGTCTGCCAAGGCACCCTTTGCGATTTCTCCCACTCTCCAGCCAGCGACCCTCTTTACAATTTTAGGGTTGTTATTCAATAGCATCGCGGGTGCTTCCAAAAATGCAACCCGAGGGTCCTTTTTTACGTGACGAAGGATGAGATAGGAACATCTCATTTGAGCGAGCATATCTGAACTCATCCCATCGGTGCCCAGGCCGACCTCGATTCCCTTTCTCATCATTCCTAGGACATCGGCACAGCCCACGGCATTGTTCATATTTGATTCAGGGTTGTGAACCACGTTAGTTCTCGTGGCTTTCAAAATATCCATTTCTTTTTCATCGACGTGAACACAGTGGACAGCGATGGACTTTTCTCCAAGAGCTTTGTGTGAATTTAACCTCTCAACCACTCTCATATTATATTTTTTCAAATTTTCATCTTCATCAGCCTTGTCCTCGGCGCAGTGAACGTGAATCCCAACCCCGTATTTTTTTGCCAGTTTAACCGACTTATCCAATGTATCGTCGTTTACTGTAAAGGTGGCGTGCAGACCGACCAGACCACTCAGAAGTTTGGATGGTCGAGAACTGAGGAGAGAAAGAAAGCGTTCATTTTCCTCCAGCCCCTCTTTCCCCCTTCCGTAGCGGTCAGAGGTTCCCAAGCAGAGGGAGCCACGAATTCCAACTTCCTCAACTGCTCTAGCAATTTCTTCCAAACTTCCCTTCTGATAGGATTGGCTTTCATGATGGTCGATAATTGTGGTAGTTCCATTTCTTACGCACTCGATTAGGGGGATCAAGGAGCTGTAATAGATATCTTCTTTGGTCAGGGCGTTATCCAATTTCCACCAGAGTTTCTCCAATATTTCAACGAAATTCTTCGCCGGTTCGCCAGGAATGGCCATACCCCTCGCAAAGGTTGAATAGAGGTGATGATGGGCACATATTAGGCCGGGCATTACTATTTTTCCCGTTGCGTCTATGACCTCCTCGGCCCGGTACTTGCCCCTAGCTTCCCCTGCCTTTTCAACACTTACGATCTTCCCATCCTCGATAGCTACATTTCCTCGCTTGAGAATCCGCCGTTCCTTATCCATAGTTACAATTAGCCCGTTTTCTATCGCTAAACTTGCCATATTTTTAGCCCTCCTATTTCACATCATTTACCGGTTGCAATAAAAACTTTTAAGAGATAGCAAAGGGCAGGAAAGGCAAGGAGGTCGTAACCCCCTTGAGGATTACGTACATCTCCGCTGGGCCGACTAATGAAAACCCTCCTCGGAAATCCTTTTTCAATTTCATGCTTTTGATCCGAAAGTCGGAGGAGAGTCTCATCCTCAACCACTCATTTTCGAAGATCATCTCTTCGGTCTCGCTCTCCACAGACAGACGCGACTCTTTCCCGCCTTCTCGCCTTCGGATGGTCCATTCCCGCCCGCCTCTCTCGATGTGAAAAGCGTTGTCCTCTTCCCGTTCAAAGTCGCTCTTCTCAAGGAAGAGCCTGGGCTTGTCTTCGTAAGGTTTGCCATCGTGCACGCAGAAAGTCGCGCAGTTGCCACACTCGTTGCAAAAGTCATGAACGTGGATGATCTGCCTAACCTGTGCAACTTGGAAGACCTCCTCCCCGGACACCCTCAAGCCACTCTGCTGGCAGGAGACCTTGGGCAGCGTCGGGCTCATGAGGGGGACAAAGAAGGCATAATTAGCTCGGTTGGGGCATACCTCCACGCACTTATCGCAGAAGTTGGAGCACTGCATACACCTAGCCGCCTCTTCCAGTGCCTCTTCCTCCGTCAGTGTTGCCTCGATAAGGTCAAAGCCGCCTCGTTCTTCAGGAGGGAGCATAGCTCCCCTGTACTGTGTAACTTTCCTAGCGCGGACATGTTTCATCTGCACGATCTCTTCTTCGGAGAGCACGGGAAGTTGCCCAGTTGGCAGGTTGGCTCTCACGCCCAACTGGCGGCAAATCGCCTCGGCAGCCTGCCTTCCGTCAGCGCACGCCTCGATGATGGTGGCTGGTCCTCGAACCGCGTCCCCCCCCGCATAGACCTGCTCATGTCCTGTGCGCCCGGTTTGAGAATCTGCAACGATAGTGTCGTCCTTGTGCAGGGAGACTGAGCTTCCGTCGAGGAAGGAGACATCTGGGCGCTGGCCGATGCCCACGATTATGGAATCCGCCTCAATCCGGAATTCGCTCCCCTCGATGGGGATTGGCCTTCTCCTCCCGTCCGAGCCAGCTGCTCCCAGTTTGTTCCGAATGCACTCTAGGGCGACGGCCCGGCCCTTCTTAAGGATAATTCGGGTGGGAGAAACAAGTTCTTCCAGAATGACTCCTTCCGAGAAGAGTCCCTCAACCTCCTCTTCGGTGGCTGGCATCTCCCGTCGGGTTCGCCGGTAGACTACCTTCACCGGCCCGCCGGTGAGCCGCTTGGCTGTTCTGGCCGCATCCATGGCCGTGTTCCCTCCGCCGATCACAAGGACCCTTTTGCCCAGGCCAATCCTTTCACCCCGGCTCACCCGCTCGAGAAAATCGAGGGCTTCGTAGACACCTTTTCCATCTTCGCCTTCGATGCCTAGGCGGGCACCTTTTTGGGCTCCTGAGGCTATGTAAACGGCATCGAAACCCTGATTGAGAAGCTCCTCCGGAGGAGTCGTGACAGGATGGGAAAGATCGATTTTGACCCCCAGCCTCTCGATTCGCTCAATGTCTTCCCGGACGACTGCCTCGGGCAGCCTGAAGGTTGGAGCTATGGCTAGCATTCCCCCCACCCTGTCTTTGGCCTCATAAATGACCACCTCGATTCCGCACAGGGCTAGGTAGTAGGTTGCGGCCAGCCCCGAGGGGCCGCTACCGATCACCGCCACCCTGTGGCCGCTCCTTTTGGCCGCCTTCATCGTTATCCTTCCCTTTTCGGCGGCGAACCGCTTCAGCGCCCTGATGGCTACTGGCTCGTCGTAGTTGTTCCGCGTGCATCGGGTCTGGCATAGGTGGGTACAAACGTAGCCTGTCACCCCGGGAAGTGGATTGCGAGCTAGAATGATTTCCAGCGCCCGATCGTATTCTCGCTGATAAATTAGCCAAGCATACTCGGGCACGTCCTGAAAGACTGGACACTCCTCCACGCAGGGAGCATTGATGCAATCAAACAGGTTCAGCTTTGATTTAACCTTGGGAAGGCCGTAGGGATGGTAGTCCTTCTTGTATCGTGGGTCATCCAAGCTCCGGGCGGCTTCCAGTTCCAGGTTGGCCAGCCTATCCCGAGCGAGTTCCTCCAGGCTCGTCACTCCCCGGTCGCGCATATCCCTTTCCAGGTTTTCCAGGTATTGAGTCAACCTAGAGTAACCGCCTGGTTTAAGAAGGTCGGTGACCGCGGAGACGGACCAGGCACCGGCGGCTAGGATGGACGTCACGTTGAGCGCGTCGGCTCCCGCAGAGAAAGAGACTTTCAGGTCGCCGGCGAACTCCTGGGAGAGCTTATGGAAGAGATTGATGGTGATTGGATAGAGGGCGCGTCCCGACATGTAGATTTCATCGCCGGAGAGATAGCCCTTGTGATTCGCCACGGCTAGGGTGTTGCTCAACTTGACCCCAAAGGTCAGGCCCCGCTCCGCGGCGACCTTCTTCAGGGCCCTAATCAATTTCATCGCCTGGTCGTACTGCAGATCGTGCTCGAACACGGCGTCGGGAATGTGAATCTCCTTGAAACCGAGATGGTCGTGGAGGATGCGCATCACCGCCTCTTTGCCCAACAGGGTGGGGTTCAGCTTGACCGTCGTGTGCAGTCCCCTTCCCTCCAGCATGTACCTACAGATCTTTTCGATTTTGCCTGGGGGGCAACCGTGCATGGTCGAAAGGGCAACGCTGTTGACGATTCCAGAAGGGATCTCGATGTCAGCGAACTGGGGGAACTTTTCCTTCAAAACCGCCCGGATTTTGGAGATTTCCTCAGACGCATCCTGCAGTCTGTCCATAAAACGAGTCATAGGCGGGCTCTGAATTCCCTTCAGGTCGTAGCCGACGCTCATGTTGAAGACCGTTCCGAAGGGAACTCTGTCTTCAAAGCCGAGGACCCCGTGGAGAATGTGGATCAATACCCAGGCTTTGATGTACTCCCATGCAGATTGATCCAGCTTGAGTTCTTGGGAAAATTCGACGTTATACCCCTCGTCCTCCATGTCGATGCAGGGCCTGGGGATCTTCAGTTCGTCCATGATCTGCACGGTTTTCAACTCAATGAATCGGGCACCGCAGAGCCACGCGCAGATGATGTTCTGTGCCAGCTGAGTATGGGGACCCGCTCCTGGCCCAATGGGCGTAGCTAAGTACTGCCCGAAAACGTCCCGGACGGCATAAGGACTGTCTTTCTTGGGGATATAGAAAAGAGAGCGGGGGATCCCAAAGATGGACTGGTTCTCTTCAAGCTCTGTCAGAATCCAGTTTAGAAGAACTTCAAAGGGTTGAACCTTCATTACATCCAACTCATCACACCCTGGATTACATTACCTCGTTCGAATTAACCGCCTTGCAATATTTAAAATTTCATATCCAAGGAGAGTATCCATCTTCTATCTCTAGCTCTGCGTCTCTCGGCGTGTCCGAATAGTGCTATCCAATATTAAACAGGAAAACCGTTCTTAAGGTCTAGAACTATAGATGTAATCGTGTGTGCCATGCATGAGGAGATATTCCGGCAGGCAAATGAGCTCATCGCGAAAGGCGAAACGTTTGCCATAGCCACCATAGTAAGGACCGAAGGCTCCACTCCCCGGAAGCCTGGAGCGAAGATGATCGTCCTCAAGGATGGAAGCACCTTCGGCACCATCGGGGGCGACTGCGTGGAGTCAGGGGCGGTGGCGGAGGCGCTCGAAGCGATAAAAGAAGGAAAATCTCGAACTGTTAGCATGGCCCTCGAGGAGGAAGAGCTCGGTGGTGTGGGCATGAGGTGCGGGGGGAGGGCCGAGGTTTATATCGAGGTCATCAATCCTACTCCGAAGTTGTTGATTTTCGGGGGCGGTCACATTGGCGCCCAAGTTGCCAAACTGGGTCAAGGGATTGGTTTTTCGGTCACCGTGATCGACCCGTCGGCGAAAGCGGAAAATTTCCCCAAGTTGGTCGAGGTCATCCCAGAATTTATCGAGAAGGGCATCTCAAAGGTCGAAATTACGCCACAAACTTACATCGTGGTCGCCACCGGCCATAAGTATGACGAGGCGGCACTGAAGGCAGTCATCGATTCCAAGGCTGCTTACATAGGGATGGTTGCAAGCAGGAGGAAAGCGGCCACCGTCTATCGAAACCTGCTGGATGAAGGGGTTCCCAAGGAGAAGCTCAAGCGGGTGCATGCCCCGGTAGGGCTTGATATTGGGGCTGAAACACCCGAGGAAATCGCGGTCAGCATAATTGCGGAGATAATAAAGGCGCGCAAGAAGCCCGAAGCATCAGGAGAGAGCCTTAAGATCTCTCCCTGAGTGCCCGAAGACTTTCAGGGGTGTCTAGGTCTGTGACTGCCCATTCACCAGCCTCGATGACGCGGTGATCTTCTCCGTGCATGTGGATTACATCACGGATAAACTCATCTTTTCTGAGGGCCAATATCTCGTCAAACAAGCTTCGGTCAAGGAGGACCGGATGTCCCTTCTTCCCTTTATACACTGGGCTCACAATCTTCGCCCCTTCCTTCCAAGCATTGATTGCCTTCACCAGAAAATCTCGATCGACGAACGGCTGGTCGCATAGAGCTAAAAATATCGCATCAAATTTTTTCATTTTCTTAACCCCCTCCTTGAAGGACGAGGCCATCCCCTCGCGGTAGTTCAGGTTCACCGTCCAATCGACACCGAGTTTCCTCAAAACCGGGATTAAACGCTCTGGCTCGTGACCTAAAACCACGACAACATCATCCACCACCTTGAAAGAATCTACAAGCCGCTCGATAATGCTCTTGCCCCCGATCTTGAGGAGGGGTTTTGGTTCCCCCATCCGTCTGGACTCTCCAGCGGCCAAGATCACAGCGCCGATCACAGCAGCCCACCGTGCCCCAATTCGGCGATTTCCTCACGGGTTATTTTTTCCCTTACAAGAATTCGGGGCAGGATGAGATCAAAACTAGTTCGCTTGTCTGGAATCACGCACGCTGGGAGCCCTAGGATTGGGGTACCGCCGAGGTAAGCAAGCATAATCATCGAACCCGGGAAAGTTGGGACGCCTCGGGAGATGATTTCAGCGCCAGTTTTTCCTATCGCGGCAGGGGTGACATCTCCCGCATCAACTGCCATTCCGCCCGTAACCAAGATGAGTTCGTAGCCCTTCTTTTTGAATGCGATTATTTTTTCCCTGATTTTTTCCTCATCATCCGGCACCACAATTGCTTCTCGAATCTCCAACCCATAACTCGCGAGCCTTTCCCTCAAGGCCGGCTCGAAGGCGTCCCTCACCCTTCCCTCGTGGACCTCTGTTCCCGTTACAATAACTCCGATTTTTTTGAGTCTGGGAGGGACCACTTGGACGGGTTTGTTGCGCCTCAATATTTCTTCCACTTTTTTCATGTGTTCCTCGTCCACGGTGAGGGGGACTATCTTAACAGATCCCACCAACTCTCCCTTTCTCACTCCGGTGTTGTTCGGCTTGACGCTGACGATGAAATTATCGATGAGGTTCACTTGCTTGATGACACCGGCCTTGACCTTTAGAAGACCTGGAGTTTTTGCAAGTAAATTCACTTTCCCTTGGTTGGGTTTCGAATAGAATACGTTCCCCTCTGCCGAAGCGCGGGCCATCCTAGTGGCGGCCTCGTCCTCGTGCACGCCCTTCTCCTTTCTTTCGGTGATGTATACGGAGTAGTTCCCCGTATCTTTCAGCTTCTCCACATCTGCAGCTGTGATTACGTGCCCTCGCTTGAGTAGGGTGGACTTGAGCCCGGGCCCATAGCGGATGACATCGTGAGCCAGTTTTTTTCCGATCGCGTCTTCGACTTTCACCCGCTTAACCATGGGCTCCACCTCTTTATCGAATAGTACAGTATCAAGCCGGCCATAAAAGCGATTGTCATGCTCGTCAACAACGCAAGCCCAACGACCGTGGAAGCTACAATGAAATCGCTCCTTCCCTTGATGTCGGTGGCCAATTTCACCATCTGGACCCCCGTGAAGACCAACAGGACACCAAGGATCGACAGCGGAATTATTCCGAGGACCGACACAGCACTCGAGCCAAAAATCAGGGCCACGGCTAGGAAGATCCCGCCAATCATTAAATTTGCCCCTCCCGTCCTCGCCCCGAAGCGATAGTGAGCGGCCATGCCCCCGGCCCCATGGCACACGGGCATACCACCCAGCGTCCCTGCAGCCAAGTTGGCAAATCCGATGCTGCTCGACAACGCCCTCGGAGAAGCCCTCGACCCTTTTCCTTTGAAATATTTTTTAGAGAGGTCGGAGGTCGAAATCACCGCGTTTGAGAGGGTGACGGGGATCTGGGGTAGGACCAAAAGCACGAACGCAGCTTGGATATCGGCCGCCGTGGGCATTTGCGGGGAGGAGATTTGTGGTCCAAGGGTGAAGTCAGGAGTTTTTAAAGCCAGCCCGACTAGAAGCCCGAAAGTTACCAAGACGATTGCGGCTGGAAATTTTCTATTTGTCAGCAGGAGCGTCGCGATTAACAGCCCAGCCAGCCCGACGATAATATTCAGGGGCAGCCCCATAGTGGCGACGGCCCCATCGGCGACGAAGAGTTTGGAGTCAGTGATAAATTGAACACCCTTGAGAAATAAGAGGATTCCCAGGGCGACTTGGACACCTCGGATAACCGGTTTTGAAAATACTCGAGCAACTTGGTCGATTAGCCTGGTGGCGCCAAGAAAAAGCATCAGGATGCCCATGATAAATCCAGAGGCGGCGATGACCGAAGCGGAAAGGCCCCCTGTGATAGCAATTATTGCCACGGCCTTCAGTGGCTGGACCGGGACTGGAATTTTGTAATAAAGGCCAGCCCCCATATAGAAGAGTCCGACCAACAGTAGGGCAATGGTAGCGTTGATCCCATTGATCACAACAAGCGGGATCAGGAGCGGCAACATCGTTCCTAGGTCACCGAGAGAGCCAGCAAGCTCCATCCGGTTGAACTTGTAGCGGGTCAAATTTGGCCCCCTTTGGCTCGCACCGGGAAATTTAAATAAAAAAGTCAATAAATAGACAGATGTGAACCAAAAATGGTTACCATAAAGGATACCCACCTCACCAAAAGGCAGTTTGAAGTCCTCAAGATGAGGCGCGAGGGAAGGACTTTAGCGGAAATAGCGGGGAAACTGCGCACGAGCAGATCCAATGTCAGCGCTTTACTGAGAACAGCAAGAGAAAATGTCGATAAATCGAAGAACACCCTGAAACTTATCGAGACCATCAAGTGGCCGATTAAAATAGACGTGAGGGCGGGGTCCAACGTTTACGAAGTTTCTGAGATGGTGTTCAGAAAAGCCGATGAGATGAGGATAAAGATCTCCCACAACTACTCTGACGTCGTGAGGCTGATAACGGAGACCCTCGGGTGGGAAAACCTCAAGCGTAGAAAGGCCCTCAGGAATTTCAGCGTCATGGTCAGCAAGGAGGGCATGGTCGAAGTTCTTTGAAGGGTCGCCGAGTGGTTGGCGGCAGCACCATTCGTCGTCGATAAACTTTTAATTGTTGGCTCTAACGAAAATTCGATTCAATGGCGAAATATTCCTACGTTGGCAAAGATGTTCCCCGCATCGACGCGTTTGAGAAAGTCACGGGAACGGCGCTGTACACTGGGGACCTCAGGCTCCCCGGGATGCTCTACACAAAATTGTTGAAGAGCCCCCTCGGCCATGCCAAAATTGTCAACATCGACACCAGCGAGGCCGAGAAGCTTCCGGGAGTGCGGGCGATCCTGACTGGAAAGGCGGCCCCCTATAGGTTCGGCATTTACATGAGCGATAAGACGGTGCTTGCATCAGGCAAAGTTCGCCACGTCGGGGAGCCGGTTGCAGCAGTTGCGGCCGACACGGAGGAGATAGCCGAGCGGGCCGTCGAGCTGATAAAGGTTGAGTACGAGGAACTCCCCGGCGCTTTCGATGTCCGGAAAGCGATGGAGGAAGTGGCGCCACTCGTGCATGAAAAGCTGGGGGAGTACAAGCACGCCCCGTTCATCTACCCCAAGCCTGGCAAGAACATAGCGAACCACTTCAAGCTGCGGAAGGGTGATGTCGAGCGCGGGTTCAAGGAGGCAGATGTCGTCATCGAGAACGAGTTCTACCAGCCCCAGGTCCAAAACGTCCAAATGGAGACCCACACCTCCATAGGGCAGTGGCTCCCCAACGGGCAGATAAATGTCTGGACGAGCGCGCAGTCCCCCTTTGCTGTCAGGCACCTGTTGAGCGTTGGGCTGGGGGTCCCGATTCACAAGGTTAACGTCGTCGTGCCCTACATCGGCGGCGGCTTCGGCGGGAAGGCGGGGCTTCACTGGGAGCCCCTCGTTGTCCTGCTCTCGAAGAAGGCGGGGGGGAGGCCCGTGAGGCTCGTGATGACGCGCGAGGAACAGTTCTACACGACGGCCGTCCGACAGGGCTTCTACGCGCGCATCAAGACCGGGGTCAAGCGGGATGGGAAGATAGTCGCCGAGGAGTTATTGTTCCTGTGGGACGCCGGAGCTTACGCGGACTACGGCGTTAACATCACGCGGGCAGCTGGCTACTCGTGCACGGGTCCCTACGAGGTCCCAAACGTGAAGTGCGATAGCATTACCGTTTATACTAACCATCCCTATGGCACCGCCTACCGCGGGTTCGGCCACCCGGAGTTCCACTTCGCGACCGAGCGCCAGATGGACCTCGCGGCCCGGGCGATCGGGATGGACCCGGTCAAGTTCCGACTCAAGAACGCTGCGCTGCCCGGGCGCATCACCGCCACGGGGGAGAAGCTCCGCAAGGACGCCGGGCGGGTGGACGAGTGCATCAAGGCTGTTGCCAAAGCTATTTCCTGGGGCAAGAAAGCGCCCAAGGAAGTGAATAGAAAATTGCGTGGAAAGGGGATAGCGGCACTCTGGAAGGCCCCTGCCATGCCATCCTTCACCTCGTCATCCGCGATCCTGAAGCTAAACGAGGACGGGAGCGTCACCCTGTCCATAAGCTCCACGGAGATGGGCCAGGGGACTCCGACCTCTTTGGCCCAGATGGTTGCGGACGAGCTGCAGATGCCGATCGAGAAGGTGAAAGTGGTCACAAAGCGCGAGACAGATTTTGGCCCCTACACCTGGCAGACGGTCGCGAGCCGTGGCCTCTTCATGGAGGGAAATGCAACGCTCGACGCGGTTCGAAATCTGAAGGAGCAGGTCAAAACCACCGCAGCGGAGCTTCTCGGGGTTCCGAAGAGGAGGCTCAAGGTAGCGGAGGAGAGAGTGTTCGCGCCCGGGAGGCCGGACAAAAGCATCCCCTTGGAGAAGCTCGCGACAGCTGGCATCCTCCCAGATGGAAGTGGGATTGGCGGCCCGATACTCGGCTACGGATATTACACGGCCGAGGGCTTGACCAACTTGGATCCCGAGACGGGGCAGGGACTCCCGGCGCTGATGTGGACATTCGGGGCTCAGGGTGCCGAGGTTGAGGTGGACCCGGAAACCGGCGATGTCAGGGTGGTCAAGATGGTTTCGGCGTTCGACATCGGGAAGTCAATAAACCCGCTCTTGCTGAAAGGCCAAGTGTATGGGGGCATTGTCCAGGGCATCGGGAGCGCGCTCATGGAGGAGTTCATCTACGACGAAAGGGGAGCTCTCATCAACAGGAACCTTACTGATTACAAGATCTGCAGGACACAGGACATACCCGACGAGATGGTGTTTATACCCATCGAGAACCCGCAGCGCAACGCTCCCCACGGCGTCCGGGGCATCGGCGAGCACCCGCGCATCTCAATCGAGCCGGCGATCGCGAACGCAATCCACGATGCCGCGGGGATTGACCTCTTCGAGATACCGATGAATAGGGAGAGGGTCTGGCGGGCCCTCAGGAAGAGGGGTGAGAAACGTGCCTTTGCCTGAATTTGACTTCATCAGGCCTAAATCGGTCGAGGAGCTGACGTCAATCCTGGCCAAACATGGGGGCGAGGCCAAGCTGATGGCCGGGGGCACGGATCTTCTGGTACTCATGCGCGATCGATTGGTCAGGCCGAGGTACGTTGTCGATGTCAAGGGGATCAAGGAACTGAGGAGACTATCTTGGGATGAGGGTCGAGGCCTCACGATAGGTGCCGCGGTGACCATGAACGAGATAATCGCCTCGGATGTCATCAGGAAACGATTTGGGGCCCTCTGGAGCGGAGCGAGCGACTTGGCCGACCCCACCGTCAGGAGCCGCGCCACCCTCGTAGGAAACATTTGCAACGCTTCCCCGGCAGCCGACACCGCCCCTGCGCTCCTCGTGCATAGTGCAGTGGTCGAGGCCGTGGGCGCGAAGGGGAGTAGGAAGATCCCCATTCAGGACTTTTTCAAGGGGGTAAAACGGACCGCGCTGGGGCCGGACGAATTTGTCAAGGCCGTGCATCTCCCAAACCCACCGGATGGGGCGAAGAGTTGGTACCTGAAATGGAAGCGGACATGGGGGGAGGACTTGGCGCTCGTGGGCGTGGCGGCCCTCGTGGCGAACACTAAAAAATGGGTGGTCAGAGTTGCATTTTCATCCGTGGCGCCAACACCAGTTCTCGTACCAGATGTCCAGAGTGCATTTGAGGGGCCCGGGACGCTGGAGGAGAAAATAGAAAAGGCGGCCACTTATATCCCGGGAGGAATTTGCCCGATAACGGATGTGAGGTGCCAGGCAGAGTACCGGACTTACATTGCCGGTGTCCTAGTGAAGCGCGTGTTGAGAAAACTTCTGGGGTTGAGCTGATGTCGAGGCACAGGATTTCCGTCAGGGTAAATGGACAGCTTTACGAACGCGAGGTGGAGGCAAGGCGCACGTTGCTCCAGTTCATCCGAGATGACCTAGACATGACCGGGACTAAGTGCGCGTGCGAGCGCGGGGACTGCGGGCTTTGCACGGTGTTGATCGACGGGACGCCCACCAAATCCTGCCTAGTGCTGGCGGCCGAGGTGGACGGGAGGGAGATAACAACCATCGAGGGCCTGATGAAGGGGGAGGAGCTCAACCGGGTCCAGCGGGCTTTCATCGAGCACGGGGCGGTGCAGTGCGGCTTCTGCACTTCTGCATTCATCCTCGCAGGGGAGGCCTTGCTGAAGCGCAACCCAAAGCCAACCGAGGAGGAGATAAAAGAGGCGGTGGGTGGGATTCTCTGCCGCTGCACGGGCTACCGGCAGATCATCGACGCGATTTTGGATGCAGCCAAGGGCGCGAAAAAGTAGAAAATTGTGGTGGCCGTTTGGAGTTGTGTTATTAATACAACTAAAAGAAAGCGCTTCTTGTTTTGTTATATCAATATGACAAAATCCTAAGATCGATTAGTTTCTGTTAATTCTGTTGTACCAATACAACGAAAAGCTTTTATTTAGCCTTTTGTTATATCAATACAACGATAAAATGAAGTCCGAAGATCATCTCAGCAAGTCGAAAAGCATGGAGCAAACGCTTCGCAAGCTCAATGAGACGGCGGACTATGAAACCATCATCGAACTATGCATGTTGATATCAGCCCATCATGTGAACGCCGCCTTGCACAGATTGAACGTGACGCCGGTCGATCGCGATATCAAGCACAACAAGTTAGTGGGCGAGATCAAGAGACGTCGCATAAGGGAGCTTCTGGACATCTGTGAGACCATCGGTGGACTTGAGAATCTACGGCCGCGGCACGTGTATGGCAAGGGTGGAAATGGGGAAGTGGCCAAGCGGGCGCTGAGAATGTTGAGCGGGGTGCAGGAGGCATGCGCGCGAGTACTGAAAGGTTAAAAAAATTGTTTAATTTCGGCGCAGAAGTGGGTAAGCTTCGAGGGACGCTGGCAGTGGTACTGTTCGGCAGTGTTGCTCGTGGGGAGGCCACCCTCGAGAGCGATATAGACGTCGCGGTCATCTACGCGAGAAAAAATGAAATGCTCATGAAAAAAGTCGAGGGGCTGGCTCCAGAGCGCGTTCACGTGGTACATGTGGGCGTCAAGGAGCTCGAAGAAAATGTGTCGCTAGCGGGTGCGTTGAGTGGAGAGGGACTCCTCCTGTTCGGAAAGCCTGTGGTGTTCCAGGTCCAAAAGCTGGGCCTCAAACCCCTAGCGATCATCGCTTATGACACCGGCGAGCTAGACCAAAACGCGCGGAACAAACTAAACCGCGCGCTCTACGGCGGAGTTTCGAGCGTGAGGCGGGGGAAAAAACGCTATGTTCAGGAGTATAAGGGGCTGACCGCACAACCTGGGATCACGAAAATTGGCAAGGCCGTGCTACTGGTGGCGCGCGAGAAAGTCCCCCCGGTGGTCGGCACACTGGAGAAACATGGCGCTCGATGGAAGGAGATCCCAGTCTGGACGTATTGAGGCTACCGGCAGATCATCGACGCCATCTTGGACGCTTCTAAATCGAAAAAATAAGGTGGAAGAGCTGATCGGGGCCATATCACAATAATTCCATGGGCTCCCCGCAGCAAATCAGCTCCCCGCCGCCGACCTTCGTCACCTTTACCTCGTTTCCGCAGATGTTGCAGCGGTATTTCTCGCCGACTTTGCTCACGTTGACCATTTCCACACCTCCAGTTTCGTAAGTTGAGGGATGGTTAATAAAAGCATTGGCGGATACGGTTCTGTCAAGTCTCCATTGATGGGTTCGCGATTGGGTGGGTGGTCGGCATGCCGGAAGCTTCAGCGGGTCATTTACCCTCAACCAAGAGTTTGAGATCCCCCTCGCGGCAGAAGTCGTGGTGGCCGAGGGAGAGCACCAGGTTTTCGACGTTGACACGGGTGCCCCGATTAACCCCTTGACCCTGTACTCTCTCAAGGCGGCAGAGGATTCTTGTTCAATGGACGCAGCCAACATGAGCGCGCGTGGTCTGTAGAAGCGCTGGCCCCGATGCCGGGCTAGCGCCCCCTTTTGTTTTTTAACAGCACGACGCGGCTCGACTCGGGTTCATCGACGATTTCATGGTCCGTCTCGCGCGCCGCCTTGGGGTCGTTTTGGTTTGGGAGTTAAATTTTAACTTTTTAATATTTTCCTAATTTCAGTATCAAAAATATACCATCGCAGCAAGCTGACACCCTCTTTTCCCAGTAAACGTCACCTCTCCGAGCTGCGACTTTTGATTCCCGCCCTCTCCTCGCCCGATTTTTGGGCTCGGAAAATGGGCACTTTAAAAGGGTCTTCTAAACCGGTTTTGCACAAAATTACCTCGCCTGAAAAAAATTAAATTGTTTCTATATCCTCCACATTGTCATTCTTTTTTTGGGTTTATTCATCACAGCACCAATTTACTAAAGAGCACGTCTATCTATCTACCACAACCAGTTCGTCCTCCTTTATTTCACAAAGTTCTAGTTGCGGTCTTTCGCTTGCAGGATATAGATCGTGATATATGTCAACAACAATAAGGAAGATCGTTTTATTGTTTAAGTGAACTCGAGCAGGCTTGTCAGGATTGGTTAATTTAAATTGCAGATCCTTGTCACATACGTTGAAAATTACTAAATATCCTACATTTTTGTTATAATCAGTCATGTAATCATGAACCTGACGAAAACCTTGGCGTAAATAACCTCTCCCCCGACTTCCTCCATCGAAAACTTTGACTTCAACTATTACTGGATCTGGAGTGTGTAAACTCGCAACGATATCTGCACGCCCAGAAGCTGATGCAGGAGTTGAGAAAGGGTATTCTATACCGTTATCGAAAAGAAATTTGCGTAAGAATCTGTCAAGGATAGCTTCACCCCTTGAAGTATCTCCGTTATACAAATCGTAAAGAGGTTTTCGTTCAAACCATTGTGCCCGTAGCTTGAATTTTTCGATGATATAAAGTACCGAACTGTATTCTTCAATGTGTTGATCTAAATATTCATAGAACGGCATAAAAAACTGCTCAAGGAAGAAGCTAGCCGCGTCCTTTACAGAACGTGCAGTGTATCCCCCAGTATTTAGTGCGATATTGAATGGGGTATTCTCATCACCCGAGTTGATAACGTGTTCAAGAAAGGCTAAGCATAAACGCACTCTTTCCTCTTCAGTAGGAGGCCAGACAATTCTTCTCTGTGCAGTCATTTTCTTATACCATTCGTCAAAGTCGGGCATGTTGGTTCGTAACTCTCCAAGAAGACCATGGAGTATTGGATGTTTTTCCAAAAAATCAAAAAAGATTTTCAATTCATCAATAAGTGCGCTAAAATAGACCTTAAAAAGTCGGTCTTTCTTTACTTGCAATTCATACCTAAGTTGTCTATAGATTGGCATGACTATCGCCTGTTAATTTCCTCAATGTTTCTTTCTAAATCTTCACATGACGTTTCAATTTTTTCGATCGCTTTTTGTGTGCTAGCATCTTTGTCAACGAGTTTAATGTTTTCATGACATCCTGAGCATATTACCACTTGACCTAGGCGAACCTGTTTTAGTCTTACTTTGTTGGAGAAACCACACTTTTGGCATTTGAACCCTATTTCAATGTTATCTAAATCAAGTGGCATACGAAACCCCTTTAGTCATCTATATTGTTTACTTTTATACTCTATAATGCGTTTTGAACCTTGATATTTCTTAACGTCAACCAGTTCTGTTGCGGATCGGGCTCGATGAGGTTCTCTGCCCTGAACTGCGATAGAGGCCAGTAGCTTACAAAGTAGATAGAACAAGACCTTTGCGCGCCGCCAAGTTGATTTGCTAACGTTCGAAAAATTGGATTTAAAATGTGGAATAAATTGCCAAAAAATGACGATTAATCGACCCTGAGAATCTGGTTAGCTTCCCCCTTTTACAGCAAACTTCGCTAGAAATATCGCAAAAAATAAGAGAAGTGCTCCAAATTCAGAGGCTGATAAAATAATGAGGCCACTAATAAATGCAACTGCAACTATAAACAATCCTAGACCCCCACCCATAGAATATGCTTCCTTAAGATCGGCTACGGTAAGCGCGATTAAAAATAATCCAGCTAATGCAGATAAAAGTTGAGTTATGGCTGGGCTGATTGGAAATGCGGAAATTAAAGCTTTAATGATTTCTCCTTCAGGATCTACTCCAACTTTTAGGAATATGCCCCCAAAAAAACCTGTCCACATAACATATCTTCTAATAAAAACTTCTTCATTCGAGGATCTTGACATGTAATTACCTATGAATGGTGTAATTTGAGAAAGCGGTCTATCTCCTTTTCTGTGGGCAGATTTTTAGATTTTGGTTGGGGCATAAATCCTACTCTCCCCCCTCAGATATTGCGCCAGCTTTATAGGCTCCCCCTTGATCACTACCTAGACGCAACTAACTAATATGGCTGTGGAGCATTGTTGAGAACGGGATACAGATTAGTTTACGCAGATACCATTGGCACAAGTCGAGCTGGATGGATAGAAAAAAGCGCCGCAGGAAGAAGCTCAGGCGCCACAGCCAAGCCAAGCTAACCCGCCAGCTTGTGGCCAAGGCTGGCGAAAGCCTCCGACACTCTTCACCGGAAAATGGGCACTTTAATTAGGTCAAAAGGGTCATGGATCAAAAGTGGTTCAGAAAGGAGCTAAATTTGCCAACCTCACCGTGGAAAAATGATAATTCCTGCTCTTCGCATAAATTTGAAATTGAGAAACAAGGCTATCAATACTAACCCAAACGCAAATACTAGAACAAATATGTCTATACTTGAAAACAGAGGTTCGCCTAAACTATGAAGTTTATCGACAAAATCTGGGGGATAGCCAAAAAATAGGAAAGAGTTTGTAACGGTTAAGAACCAATAGGCTCCTAAAAAGATGCCACTGAGAAGAAATAAAACGGATAGAATTCTTAGCCCAAATATCCTTGCGTCAGAGTGTACGCTAATCCTTGAAACCCTTTGAAATATCTTCCAGTTCAAGAATGCCGCCGCAATTGCAGCCAGAATGTAGACGGTGGGGTTAAAGAGGCTCTTTATCACAAAAAACTCCAATGCAAGAATGAGAAGGATTAGAAGTGGGATTTTAACAAATCCCGGTAATCTAATTCTAGGAAATCTGAATGGTTTTGGTATCTTTTGCTGTTTTCGATAATCTATCAGAACTTTTTTGACAACGTTATGAATATCCTTAAGAGTAGGTATCTTTCTGGCATATTTTTGCTCAAGAGTTCTCATGACCTTATCTGAAAGCTCTTCGGCAGTTCTTTGGTCCCTTACCGTCCTGAAAATGGCGGATGTAATCTTTTCTTCATCGAAGTCGACAATTGTTCCATCTCGTCTCCGAACCCCCCTTATAGCTCCGACCACCCGAGGCGACTTTGGTGAAGGTACCCAAATCAGAGGCTCTCGAACGGGTACCCTAGGTTCCCGCTTTGCCCGTTCTGCCTGGTATACGTCCCAACTCCGTGGAGGTAGTCCTATACATTTGTGAGATTCGGGTATATGATGATCTGGACAAAAAAATTCGCCGCAGTAATTGCAACGGTACAATAAAGTTCTAAATTTTCTGCCGCAATAAGAGCAAACATTGCGTTGGCGGGGTTTTCTTCGTGGGCGATATTTTTTCCATCGACGAGGTCGCCTCCGCCGATAAAATCTCCTTCTCGGCAATGCCTCCCCTCTCAACTACGCTCTAGCTATAAAAAACCCTTTGCGCGCGGCCGGGGAGATCAAGAAATGAACTTTGGGTTTAGCTAATTAGGGCAAGTGCTATTATACCCAAAACGAACCCGATTAATAAGTGGTAAATCCTATCGAGATTCATAAGAAAAGATGCTTTATATCCGACACCCATTGCTGGCCGCCCGTATATTCTTTTCAATCTCCAAACGCGAGGGTCTATAATAGCACCGATGAGATAGGCTAACAAAATAGCAATCACATGCCAAGGCGCGAGAGCCCCGACTTGATAGACCAAGGCAAATAGAGCGCCTATGGTCATGAATTCAAAAAGCTCAATCAATCCTATATAGTGAATCCACCATGATTTCTTTTTAACGACTTCCCTCGAAAACTTTTCGTAGTTCTTGCCAAACTTTCTGGCAAGGTAATCGCCTGGCCACAAGATCGCGCCGAGATTCATCTTCCTTCACTAACCATCCTTTTATTTTAAGTCTTTCCAATTGCAAGTTTTGAAACCTTTGCGCGCGGCCGGTTGCTGACCGAGGAGTTGGCGGACTCCTCGCCCAACCGCGCGCGGCTCGCGGGGCGAACCTCCACAACAGTAGCTAACCGAGTGAAGGAGTGACCGCGGATTGCCAAAAGTAATTTTGGGTTTGTTTAGCAATCTTTTCTTTTTTCGGTTTCTTGGCCGTGAAGAAACTTCTTGTGAAATTTCAAATTCAATGAATCCTTCGCTTTTGACGTTTTCTTTTAAAGGATGGGCGAGTAATAAGATTTGCAATAACTCCGCCGATTATTGAACTAACTATACCAATGATTATTGAACCAACTACGCCAATAGGCCATTTTAAGGGAACATGGGGCACTACCTCCATAACAGGACCGTACCCCTCTTTCTTCACTACAACGATCGTTGTTTCACCCGGATACCCAAAGCGCGCTAAACCATTTTCATTGGTAAGTAAATCCGTAATTTTTGACCCATCCTTTGAGATGGTTACTTTTGCGTCTTGAATAGGAGAGCGATTTTCTGAATCAGTAGCAAAGACTTCCACATTTTGCCCAGGATATAGCGGCGCATCCCAAGTAACCTCTACGTCCATATTTCTTCTTAGGGGGGATAGCTGATAGCGGTACCACATGACCAAAAAGCCATCCGAGCGGGACGCCAAGTATCTCGAGCATGATAAGAAAAACAACAAAGAATGTTATCAACTGCAGGCCTGTTCTTAATATTTTTCTCATCGTTTTGCCTCCCCCAGAACGTTCTATGAGCGAATAATTTTACTTTCTTCTAAAAGTTCGTTCTAAATTATTTAATGAACGTTGAATATTTCTAATCGCTTTTTTTGCGCTTCCATTTTTATCCTCGAGTTTAATATTCACGTCACAGCCTATGCATTTAACCGTCTCTTCATTTGAAATCTGGCGTAATGATACTTTGTTTTCGGCTCCGCATTTTGAGCATGGGATTGTTACTTGCCATTTATCCACTTTAATGGACACTTTGTCGCCATAACTAATTGTACTCTTTAGATAAAAATGACTTCTTTCTGCGTTTTCGGCGCCGAAGTTTTAGAAGGCTGTTCATGAGAGATCCCAAAGCGAGTCCCAAGATCAATACCATTAGAGGAAAGTATGCTAGAACGAGCAAACCAATTACCGCCCATTCCGGTAAAATTTCAACCACGAGATATGCAACAACCATAATCGATGCTAGTATCATTAATGCCAGCTCTACTTTCCAAATAGTGGAAGCTTTCTCGCGATAGCGTTGGGATGAAGAAAACAACCCGAGAGAGTAAGCTGAAATTCCTATAGGAAATGCCGAAACTGTTAATAAATCGCCATAATATGGATACAACAAGGAAGCCAGTATTAAGACTGAAAAAAATGAGATTGTCTCATAAACTTCTCTAATCTGTTTTCTTTCCATCTCGTAAATGGACGACGTTGATAACCCAATGTTGAAGGAGAGCAAAAAAAACAAGCCCAGGAAGATTAAGGTGGAGATTGGGTTCTCGCGTATCTCTGTTACTGATAAATATTTTGGAACAACCATATTTTCGTTATCGTCATATCGCAAAAATTCTGATGGTGGATTGGTTATTATTAAAATCCAACTAATAGCTAGCAAAAAAACCATAACACTGGAATATTGAGCAAGGGCTTCGATCCCTTTCCTCATAAGACGTTTCTCACGTTTTCTCATGCCGTCCCCCTCTTTTTTCATTAAGAAAGTATGGAAGCGGGCTGATAACTCTTCTTTTCTTCTCTCAAATATTGCGCCAGCTTTATCGACTCCTCTTTAATAATCATTTTACAATTTTAAACTTCTAAATACCACCCATCAACCAACGTAAACGGGGACATTTCTGTATGGGAAGTTCCATCGACAAAGGTTTTGTAACCACTGGGGGTTTCGACCCACACGACTACATGGTTAACATCCTTTGCATCTGTTGGGTTATCAGCGTCCATGTAAACCAGCTTAACAACATAATCCGCTGGCGCCGCTTTTAGCATGCTAGTTATCAATATTGCCATGTCTTCGCAATCCCCGCCGCCGCCGATCATTGTTTCTAGGGGGAATCTGGGAGTTTCTTCCACCTCAGGGGAATATGTGGTTAGTTGGGTGACTATATACCAAACTTCATAAACAAAAGCTTCGTCATCATTGCCCAATTCGTGATAAAGGTCGGGTATGACTATTGTCCAAGTGTTCTCTACAATAAAAGGTCTGAAATCAATCACTCTGTGAATTTCACCCGTTTCATTATCTCTTAGGTTAACATATTGAACGCCTAAAGATCTCACTTCATCTAACGATTTCTGGAAATCTGCAAGATCGACACCGGCAAAGGCGGCTAAGGGTAAAAGAGCATTATAAAAATTTTCCATCATTGGCAAAAATAGTTCAGGTATAAATTCTCTCTTATAAAACCCTAGTTTCATTTGAGCTTCTAAGACTTCTGCTCCGATAGTCCAATTATGTAGTGTCCCGTCAGATGCTTTGAAAACCATATGCACAGTTCTATTCTCGATCTTGACGTATGGAGGAGTTGCTGCCCCTTCAATAAGTTCATTGTATCTTTGAACTAGTCGATTGTAGTCATCTATTACTTCATTATATTCATCTACAAGTGAGTTGTATTTATCCACCACTTCATTGGAATGTGAGTAAAAACCAAAAGCAAAAAATGCGAGTATTACGCAAACAATGACTAAAGCGATGGTAACCCTTTTCATCATAACTTTTTTCATTTAAAATGTCTCCAAATGAGAAGGTTTGTAGCTCATCTTCTCACCCCTTATGTATTGCGCCAGCTTTATCGACTCATCATCACGGTGAACTTCCGACGCGACCCATTTAGGCTTATCGCAGCATCGCCACGTAGTCGCCCAGTTTCACCCCCAGGCTTCGGGCCACCGGGGAACACTTGGCCCTGAAGATGTAGAAGAACCGCCCCTCCTGGGGGAGCTCGGAGAGGGTCTCATAATTGCCCATCCCCTTGGCCACCACGAGGTCCGCCCGCGCGAACCTCTCCCTGAGCTGGGGGGAAGCCCTGTCCAGGTAAAAGCCCACGGTGGCCGGGGATGGGATGATCTCGGCCGGAAGGCGGAGCCCCGCGAGTCGAAGGTCTCCGAGGGCGAGGTCGTTCTGAACCGAGCTTTCCTTGACCACATACCCCACCCTCGCCTTCCCGCTTAGGAACGTCAGTAGGGGCAGGTCGAACAACACCTCGGCAGCGTTGTCGGCTAGGTACAGGATGTCCCCAGCACCAGCTTACCCTTGAGCTTCGCTATGTCGTCTGTGGCGGTTGTGGCAAATGTGGCGGAATTCAGCTTGTGCGCACTTGGACTGTAAAGTAAGCTTCCCAAGTTAACGTTTGTGGTCAAATCGCTAACTCCTGTTCCAGATCGCTCAATATTTCTACTTCTGAGCAACGGTTGAGGTCGTGTCGAACGACGGTTGTGCTTCCTCAAGC
>Ga0315312_1000679_pt1 | contig 34637 bp, 35 predicted proteins | sample TDP7_MG_FD_203629 | JGI IMG/M metagenome (GOLD analysis project Ga0315312, IMG submission 203629) | Freshwater sediment microbial communities from Lake Towuti, South Sulawesi, Indonesia - TDP7 | ecosystem: Environmental > Aquatic > Freshwater > Lake > Sediment | place: Indonesia: South Sulawesi... | reverse complement strand
TATTTAGTCATAGCACCGACCACTACATTCGAGTTTACGCACAAGTTAAGCATGGAGCAAAACAAGCAGATAGCGCAATTCGAAGGGTTGGATACGCTCTTCATTGCTTCTCATGTTTCCATCACGAGGTTTCCTTTGGAATAACCAGTTTTTTAAAAAAGAACTGCAGCGAATGTGGCAAACGCCTAGCAGTTGCTGGACCATTATGGGTCGGGGAGCTAGCTAGTGAAGAATTTTGTGTTCAGATGAGAAGGAAACTCCAAAATAAAAAACTTAGGACTAAGAAAAAGTTCACAATGCTGTTGAATACTATTTTAGGCGAACTTGACGCTCCCCCCTTGTATTATGTCATCGATCGAATTTGTGACCGTTTTAATCTCAGAATTCCTTCGACTGCCAACATCACTCAAGAACTCAAAAAACGAGGCTACAAGGTAGCTTTAACTCACTTTAACTTAAAGGGAATCAAGACGGATGCGCCTGCATCGGTCGTTAGGGAAGTGCTTAGTCGGAAGGAGATTTAGTAAAACCTCTACCTAAAAGAAAGAGTTCTGAACTTCTAGCTTTACTTGCCTTTGGTTTAACAATCTTCACAAGAGTAAAAAAACGCTTCATCTCGTTGATGAACTCGCTTAAAAGGTCCCCTTGGAAAACCTTTACGAAAAAGCTACCATTTAGTCGAAGAAGAGAAACCGCGATATTGAGAGAAACCTTTGCAAGTTCGATTTGCCTTGCATGGTCAACTTCCCACACTCCGGAAACAGTTGGCGCAACATCGGAGAGGACAACATCGGGTTTTCCGGGAAGCTTTCTGCGAATTTCATCTTGAGTTAACGGGTCAGTGATATCTCCGACTATGGCAACAACATTATCCCACGTGAATGGGTCTATGGGTTTGATATCTACTCCTAGGACAAAACCTTGATTACCAACAACTTCCCTTGCAGCTTGCATCCATCCCCCGGGTGCAGCCCCGAGATCCACTACGATCGAACCTGAACGCATAAAGCCGTAGCTTTTAACTACTTGAAGAAGCTTATATGCCGCCCGACTGCGGTAACCCTTCTCTTTCGCTAGCTTATAGTAATAGTCACGACGCTTCTCCTGCAACCAGCGTTTAGGAGACAAAGTTCAATTTTCACCTTGAGACTGCGCCTGCACAAGTTTAAGAACCCAGTTGCTGATTAGGTCACATGTTGCTGGTGTAGGAACTCCGCCAACCCCACACTTGTTCAAATCTGGACATGCAATACACGGAATATCTAGGATCGAGTCAATTGAAGCTGGTTGCCTCTTCGCGTACAGTCTATAAGTCCATCTCCCATCGTAAAGCTCTTGGTCGCGGCGAATCAGCCCTTTCCGCTCAAGTTTCAGAGCTATCCTTGAACCTTCTCGACTACTCGCCCCTAACGCCCGCCACAAATCGCATTGAAGAATTCCCTGTTTACCTGAACCTATAATAATCTGTAAAGCGCGATGCTCTAGATCATCCCTTTTAGGCATCTCTCAAAGCGCCATCCGAAATATATTGAGGGGAAACCGATGGATTAAAAGATTAACATTAAAATTTGCATATTTACGTCAAAGAAACTTAAACCATCAATTAATCAACAATCAATAAAAAGGCGATAGGAATTAAGGAGCAAAACACTTGAACCTACGCGTATTGAAAATCGATGTATTCACCATGCAAGCTTCTGAAGCGCTCCCATTCCAAGATATCGGGGTCGCATGCCACTTGGAAAATGGACAAACATTTGTCATGACCTCAATCCCTTCGGACATCGCATTAGAAATATTAAAGATGACGCAGCGTTCAAAAGGCGCCGATCCTCGAAAGAGCATTTCCGAGGTTCTTGCAAGCATCCCAGAGGTCGAAACAGTTCTACAGAGAACCGTCAAAGACATAATTATTGACTCATGCGATCACAAGAAGGGATATTACTCCGCGACTATCACCCTTGGGAACGACGAGAAGCAGAGACAGGTAAAGGTTATTCCCTCCCATGCAATTTTGGTTTCACTCCTCTCAGGGGTTGACATCTACGTGAATGACAAGCTAATTAATCATAGGAACTATAAGCCTCCATACGTAGCTTAGCATACCTAAAAGGGGCGTTTTTATCAACTGTAATTTGCTTACCCCTTATAAAATGTCACAATAACGGTTGAAGACCATGCAAGAAGTCCCATTAGACAAGTTACCTGCTTGGTTAGAGTTTGAAACCGAAAAAATGCTTGAGCCAACTCGGCGTCATGGTCAGAAACTTATTCGAGAAGCCACTTTATCGCTTGAAGGCATTAGAGGCGCTTGTCTTGAACTTCTAACGAAAAGCGATGAAGCTCTAAAAAAACGAGCCGAAGGTGGAGCTTATCGAGCCGCAAGATCAGCTAATTTCTTGGCGAAAAACATTGTGAAACTTGTTGAAGAAATCAAAGTTTCAGATGAAATTTCACACAGTCACTTGAAAGAATTATGTGATAACTTGGGAAACCTAACTGCATCCGTAGCAGGATTGAGAAGCCAGTTAGCACCTCAAATCAGTCCATGGTTTATCTTCGATATGCTGAAAGTAAACCGCACAATCGGGAAACTTGAGCAGACAACTTTGGAGATCCGTAATTTCACTTTGAAAGAATATGAACCCGCAAAAAAAGTTGAACAGATTCTTGCTGACATAAAAGAGCTTATTGAACTTAAAAATCAACTAACTAATTTTGTCAACCGAAGAGAAAACCTAGGAAAACAAAAAGACGATACAAAAGTGACATCAGAAAAATTGCAAACCACACTCAACGAAATTATGCGCCAAGATGTTATATCTGAAATTGCCGAAATTGATAAACAACTATCTTCGATGCGAGAGAAGCTTTACGACGATCTCAGACCGCTTGCAAAACCGCTTAAGAAGTTATTAGCTTCTGTCCGCATCGGAAGATATCATCTTACTTTGGATTATCAAAATGCATTAGAAGAATATCTCAAAAGCCCATTCAAAGTTTTCTCCAGCGAAGCCGATGGATATCCTATACTTAAGGCTATTTTGTTAAATGCTGAACACGCACTACACGAGAAGAAGTTAGAGATAAAAGGTAAAAAATTGCAAAAGGCGCTCAGGCAAGTAGATCTTGTACTCCATCAAAACTCCCTCAGCCAACTTCAGCTAGAATGTAAAAAACTACTCTCAAGAAGAAGAGAATTATTGTCACAACCAGAGGTATCTAAACTAAAGCAAGAATCGACGCACCTCGAAGAAGAGCTTGAAAAACTCCAAAAAACAATGACTACTCTAAATTCAGACCTTTCAAAGGTCAATTCAGATATCCAAAACACCGAGAAACGAATCAACAGTTCCAAAAGCAACCTTGAGAAAACTATCTCTAACCTCACGAGTAAGGATATTCGAATAATAATTTAGCTTACGGAAAATTTAGTTAAGGTATTGAGAAGCTTAATCTTAGCCGGAAAAACTACGTGCAAAAGGCGACGCGCATTTGTCTCGGCACAAGTTAAAACAAGCTTCAGGATGGTAATGCTACCCAATGATAGTTGCTGTGATCGGTCCAACAGATCTAAAGAGTACGGCGAGGGTCGTTGGGATCACCGAAGATGAATTTATTCGTTCGGCGCAAGAAACAGGGAAGCTCTTGGCTGAGTTAGGTCATGTATTAGTTGTTGTTCCCGACCAAGGAGTGGCTACAGTTACTGCAGAAACTTATAAGAAAAATGGGGGAAGGAAGGTCGTAGGAATTATTCCGAAACTAGATCGAGACCTTCCATGGGAACATCTTCACCCAGATCTTTGTGATGAAATCATCGAGAACATTGATTGGTATCGAACCTTGGCTGAAATCGGAAAAATTTCAGACATAATCATATGTCTTGGGTTAAGTTGCGGATCTATAAGTGAAATCGCTTGGACAAAATGGTTTAAACGGAGAGTAGTTGTCGTGAGAAACCTCATCTCTGGCTTTCCACCAGAAATAGCCAAAGACGTAGACATCAAATTCGTTAACAAAGTAGATCAACTCTGGAGCGAATTAAAACCGTCAATGCTATAATGCAAGCAGATTTCACGTTTGATTAAAATTTTCTGACATATGAGTTGCCGCTTTAGATAACCTAGTTCACTAACCTCACTTTATACAATGACAATTTGCAGGTGGATTCACTGACAGCTGAAAGAAAACCTTATCCTTATTGACCTGATAAACTGCGACCTAACGTTTCTGAGGGGGTTTCATAGCGCTGGAAAACGTAATGGAAAAATTGAATCCCTTTTTCCAACCTAAGTCTGTAGCTGTCATTGGGGCTTCAAGGAACCCGACTAAATCCGGTTATGTGGTTCTCGAGAACTTCGTTAAATTTGGTTTCAAAGGTCGGGTTTACCCAATTAACCCGGAAGCAGGCGAAATACTTGGGGTTAAAGCTTATCCGAGCGTCAAAGAGGTTCCAGAGGAAATAGACCTCGCTGTCATCGTTCTTTCAGCCCCAGCTGTACCTAAAGTGATGCTTGACTGCGCGGAAAAACACGTTAAATGTGCCGTAATTATCTCAGGAGGCTTTGGCGAAGTTGGAGGAGAAGGGGCGAAGAGGGAGAGAGAGATTAAGGAGATCATAAAAAAGAGTGGAGTGAGAGTTATCGGCCCAAACTGTATGGGTGTCGTGGATACAGCGACTAAGGTTAACACTATGTTTCTCCCAGCCCAGCATTACTCGAGACCAGAAAGAGGTAACATTGGTTTTATCTCCCAAAGCGGTGCATTCGGACTGACGATGATCGACTACCTCGCAAGTGAAGGCATAGGAATTAGCAAATTTGCAAGTTATGGTAACAAAATTGATGTCGATGAAAGCGAGCTTCTTAAGTACTTTTCCCAAGATCCGGAAACTAAGGTTATTCTTATGTATATAGAAGCAATTGACGACGGAAAAAAGTTCATTGAAGTAGCCAAAAAAGTAACAAAACTCAAACCAGTCATCGGTTTGAAAGCTGGGCGAACAGCTGCTGGCTCAAAAGCGGTGATTTCTCATACCGGAGCATTATCCGGGGCTTTCTCTATCTACAAAGGGGCATTCTCACAGGCTGGAATCATCCCCGCCGACACCGTGCAGGAATTGGTAGACATCGGTAAAGCTTTCTCATACCAGCCCTATGCAAAAGGTAACAGGACAGCGATAATAACAGGAGGCGGGGGGTACGGAGTATTAGCAAGCGATGCATGTGAAACTATGGGTTTACAAGTTGCCAGTCTAGGGGACACTACCATAAAGAATATGCGCATGAGCTTTCCCCCGCACTATGTCGTTATTAACCCAGTAGATCTCACAGGTGACGCGAGCGAAGGGGACTATAAAACCGCTCTTGCTTTAACTCTTGAGGACCAGAACGTCGACGGAGTCATTATGATCATTCTCTTCCAAGTGCCGCGCCTAGAAGAAACAATTATTGACGCTATCTCAGAAACAATCCATCGATTGCATGACAAACCAGTAATAGTAAGCTCGATCGGCGGAGAGCACACAAAGAAAATGGTTAGAAAAATGGAAGCTAGAAAAATTCCTGTCTACCCGACGCCGGAAAGGGCCGTTAAAGTGATGGCTGCCTTGGTTGAATATGGAAAATATGTGAGCGAAACGACACTTTCAGCCTTAAAGTGAGCGGGAGAAGAAAGAAAAACAAAAATCCTATGAGAACATAATATTGGCTGATTGCTTCAAGGCTTTATCGCAGAGGATAAGGAGACCAATAGTAAGTGATAGTTACTTGCTCTAGCTGTCTCAAACAGGTAGAGAAAGCGAGGAGATGCGTGTACTGCAAAAAGTGGTTCTGCGAAGATTGCTTCTGGGAGCATATCAAGTGGGAAAAAAAACATGCAGAGCTAGAACACCGGGTTAGACGGCGCGGATACTAAGAGAGCCAAGTTTCATTGTTTCCGTATCTAAATTGAGGGATTAAATCCTTAACGTGCATTAGGATACCTTAAAAACTTCGTAGACACTATTAAATACATTAATTATTCAGGAGAACAGTAAACTGGAACACGCAAATTTTGAAAATGTAAGCAAGGGTGCAGCTATAAACATCAAATTTCTAAAATGTGTTAAAGCGAAAATAACTGCGGTAGGCATCCATTTTATATCTGTAAAAGAGGTTCTTTAATGGAGAAAGCTTGTTCCATCTGTGGAAAAACGAGCAGTTCGGACTTATTGATCAAAATCGGCGTTGAATATTTTCATAGAGGATGTTTAGAGCAAAAACTCCTCTTTTTGAATTTGGTCTCAAACAATGGTTCCGCTTCAACGCAGCCGTCAAAAATGAAACCGCCTAAAATAACTAAACCTCCGCCTGTTGAGGAAGGAAAAGAATACGTGGTAACAATTGATGGAATCACCCGGAATGGGGAAGGCAAGGCAAAGATTAAGGGCTTTACAATTCTCGTTCCATGCACGCGAGTAGGCAGCCAAGTAAAAGTTAAGATAACTGAGGTTAAACCCAACTTCGCATCCTCAGAAGTTGTCACACAAAAGATGCCGAAGAACGTGAAAATTAGAGAGTTAAAACCAGGAATGAAGGCAGTTAACGTGAAGGCTAGGGTCATCGAACTCTCAGAACCAAGACAAGTTGTAACTAGATTCGGTAACATCTGCCAAGTTGCCTCTGCCATACTTGGAGACGAAACTGGAATTATGAAATGGACCTTGTGGAACCAACAAATACAGGCAGTCTCAGTCGGTGACGTTGTTCAAATCGAAGATGCGCAAGTGACTAGGTTTAGAAATGAAACTCAACTATCTGTTGGAAAACGTGGAAGAATAAACACGGTCAAAAGCACCCGCTTTCCGTCTTTGGAGAAGCTTAAGAGAAAAGTTAGGATTAACCATTAACCCTCAATTAACGTTAGAATCGCATTCCTGAGCTGCCTTAAATCCCCGAATTGGAAAAAATGGGGTAAGCAGCTGGCTATGTTTTCTGATAGTTGCTGCTAAGTGGCTATTTGGCAAGTGTAATTTCGATTGTGCTTACGTTGCTTTGTCCCTGACCCTCTAGCCGTGGCACTATGTCAGTACCAATCGTAATGGTCTTCACTTGTAGATTAGTCATGAAGCGATGGCGTACGATTTCAGCTACGTCAACAGCAGTATTGATGGCGCGTCCCCGAGCTTTCAATGTAACCTCGTTAGTTCCTTGCTGAAATAGGGTCATACAAGCAAGCACGTAGCTCATAGTTGGCTTCTTGCCAATGAACACCACATTATCCCGTTCAGGCTTCTCAGCAGGTTCTGTACCTTCCAGTGTTTCTCCCTCCACTTTGATGTCCTAATGCCATGATACCATAGGCAATATGCCGTTTTTCTATTTAACATTGATTAAAGGTTTACCCTTAAGCCACAGGTACCTTAGGCATCCTCCGCCTAAGCCTTCTTTTACGCTGCTTAAAGGCTTCCTCCATACTCACAACCTCACCCATTGAGCTTCCCCCAACCCACACTCTTAACGATAAAACCGTATGGTATAAAGCTCTTGCAACAGGAAAACAATGACGCAACAAACCAATTTTACTAATCCATCTCTTCACAGCATTTAAGTGACAATTTAATTTCTTTCGGTTTGTACGCCTTAATTTTATCTCATGAAAAATATATGAAGAAAAAATGCTACGCACCGAACGGTAGGCAAATTTGAGGCGAAAATGGCGCTAAAAAAGCCATTTTAGTAATTAAAGCTTAACACAAATCTCTAATCGATCAAGAAGCTCTTTGTAACGATTTCTGATCGTGACCTCAGTAACGTTCGCGATCTCTGCTATTTCTCTCTGGGTTCTTTTTTCTCCTGCGAGGACGGAGGCGATGTAGGTGGCTGCGGCGGCGATTCCGGTTGGGCCGCGCCCGCTAGTGAGGCGCATACGGCCGGCGACTTGGAGAGCGCGGAGAGCAATGGTTTCAACCTTGCCGGCGAGGCCGAGTTGGTTGCTGAAGCGGCTGATGTAATAGCTAGGGGTGCTAGGGGGAACGAAGGTTTCGAGTTCTTTGACCATGAAGCGGTAGCTACGGCCGATTTCTTTTTTGTTGACAGTGGAGACGTGAGCAATTTCGTCTAGGGTGCGGGCGACTCCGCATTGTCTGCATGACATGTAGAGAGCGGCTGCGGTTACGCCTTGGATTGAACGCCCGCGGATTAAGCGTTTTTTGACAGCTTTGCGGTAGATGACGCTGGCGGTTTCGAGGATGTTTTTGGGTAAGTTGAGAGAAGAAGACATTTTAGAGAGTTCGCTGAGGGCGAAGGCGAGGTTGCGTTCGGTTGCGTCTGATACGCGGACTCGGCGTTGCCATTTGCGGAGGCGGTAGACTTGGGCGCGTTGTCCCGGTGAGAGGTCTTTGCCGTAGGTATCTCGGTCGTGCCAGTCGATCATTGTTGAGAGCCCTTTATCGTGAATTGTAAAAGTAAGAGGGGCGCCTACTCGGGTGCGTTTGGCGCGCTGTTCATCGTCGAAGGCACGCCATTCTGGACCTGAGTCTGCGATGCGGTCGTCGACTACGTAGCCGCAGTCCATGCAGACGACTTCGCCTTGTTCGTAATCTCGGATGACGCGGGTGCTACCACACTCTGGGCATTTGCGGATGCGGGGTTGGCTTAGGGGTGGGGTGATTGCGCTTGGTTCTGTTAGGGTTTTGGTCGGGTCTATTTCTTCGGACATTTTTTCACTCTCAGCGGGATTTCACGGGGAGGGTGTAGAGAACGTGATCTAGAAGCTGTTTGGGGTTGAGGATTGAGGGTTTGATGGTGATGTAGGGGGTTTTGACTGGACCGAAGATGTCGGTGACGATGCCTACGGATTTGAGTTGGTTGTCGACGACGGTTTCACCGAGGCGGGGTTGGTGTTCGGGTTTAAGGATTAGGTTATTGCTGGGGGTGAGGTGAAGTGGTTTGCCTAAACGCTGCAAAAGAAACCTTCCCGTGACGGGATTAGGCTGGAAAGTGGAAAGCGAGTATTTAAGGATTTCCACAGCGAATTTAAGGGAAAAGTTGGTTTTATGAAGAGGTTTTGCAAAAATTTAATGTCTCTTCGAGCCCGTTTGAAGTGTTAAATAGTAACTGTGAAGAACTCCGCGACTAAAGTCAGTAGTTTCCTTAAAATGCCTTTATGAGTTCCTTAAATTAAGTGTAGTAGGAGGGTGCTGTAAAGTTTGGTTTCAGAAGGTTTCGTCGTTTCTGCTGTTAAAGGTGAAAGCCCGGAACTCATGGTTGATGAAGCTATAAATTTGATTGGAGGAATTGCTCGTTTCATAGATTCCGGCGACGTGGTATTAATAAAGCCCAATGTTTGCGGGGGTGTACCAAGTAAGGTAGGAACGTTTACCGCGCCCGAGGTTGTGTCGGCTGTAAAAGAATGGAAGAAAGTACGGCGGGAAAGCGATTAAAGATTCTAGTTAACTGCCGGAATTGTAAAATTTTGCTTAGGATTTAGGCTTCTGGCTGGAATATTTTCGGCTCGATTTTGAGTTTGAGAAGGATGACATCGCCGATGGTTTCGACGAGCTGAATTGGGAGAGTGCCAAGTTCAGTTTGGTCTGTTAGGGTTTTGGTTATGGTTAGGCTGATTTTGGCTTTTTCTTTTTCTTGGGTGGGGTTTTGTTTGGTGGTAAGGATTATGTTGAGGTCTTTGACGTAGCCGATGATTTTGGCGTCTTTGTCGATAACAGGTTTGCCAATAAGTTCTTCACGTTTCCAGTCTTTCTGGCTCATTGGAATTTCCTCATTTTTAATTTTATTTTGTGAGGGTTATTTTTGTGGGACTGGGCGTGGTTTCGGTGGCAAGAGCTGGAGTGGTTTCGTGGCGGATGAGGAATTTGAGATTTTCTTCTACGTCGATTTTTTCTTTAAGCAATCGGTTAAGGTTGAGTTTTAGGCTGTTTGCGGCTAGTTGGTAGGCGTCTTCGTCGAGTTCTCCGGTGATGTGTTGGATTTCGATAGAGGCGAGGAATTTTTCGAGGTGATGAATTCGGTCTTCCAATCGGATAACGTATGTTTTGAGATGGTCGATGGTGATTTTAGAGATTTGTTCTAGTTGGGTAAGGATTGTTTGGTATTTTTTGTGGAGGGTTTCGTAGGAGCATTGAGCGATCTTGTCGGTACGATAGAGTTCTTCAAGGGCTTGGAAGCGTTTCTGGGTGACGATTAGGTCTTTTTGGAGAGTTTCAGCTGTAACTTTCCAAGGGGGGATAAGGATGATAGTGTCGCCTGGTAGGAGGATTTGGTTGGTAGTATAGAGGACGAAGTTACCGGTATTGTGTTCGACGCCAAGGACGTTTATTCCATCTTTATCGTTTAGTGTGAGCGCGAGGACGGTGCCCACATTGCGTTCATAAATGTCTAGGACGGGTTTTCCGAGGAATTTCCGTAAAAGTTCGGCGTGACGGGTCATTGTTTTATCTTCCTCGGTTCAAATATGCCTGGTTGCGTTGATGAGTTGTCTGGGTAGATAAATTTGGATGAGGGGATTGAGCGCAAATTGGTTCGGAGACAAGATGGTTTTTACATGGCACTGTTAACGGGTTAGGGGTAAGGTGTTTCAGATGTATTTCGATTGTAATACTGTTTCAGGGTTTTGTCTTAAGTGAGGAGGATTGTTTTTGTCTTTGTTCGTTGATTTTGTCGGCGAGTTTTTGAAGAGTTTGTGTTTTAGACCATTTTTTGTCGACGAGGATCATTCCAGTTTTTTCCCACCATGTAGGGGGATAGGCTGCAGCGGGTTTGGGTTCAGGATTGAGGTTTAAGGTAGAAGCGGCCAGTTCGATTTCTTGCAGTTTAGGGTTTTCAACTGCAATTCTCTTTGGTATTCTTCGACCTTTTTCTCGGGGCTTTGTAGCGTCTAAGTAGATTGGCCAGATGATTAGTTTGCCACGCGGTTTCATTAGCGGACCTTCGGTGAATGTTTGGCGGGGTTGGGTTTAATTCTTGCGGCTGTGATGAAACTGTTATCAAATCAGGTGTTGTCTTGAGTATCGATGTGGAGGTTCAGATGATGCATGAATTTGCGGCCGCAGAAGAAATTCTTAATGTGGCTTTGCGTGTTGCGAAAGAGAAAGGCGCGACAAAAATTTTAGAGATTAATGTTGAGGCTGGTGAATTAACTTTTCTAAGTCAGGAGAATCTTTCGGTGGCTTTTAAAACGTTAGCTGAGAAGACAATCGCTGAAAATGCAAAGTTGAAAGTTGAAGTCAAGCCTTGTCGAATTCGCTGCCATAAATGTGGCTACGAGGGGGATGTGCATTATACCGGTCCTGAGAGGCATGACGACCTCGGGTTAGCTAAGTTGGTGACTCTGACCTGCCCAAAATGCAGGGGAAAAAACACCGAAGTTGTTGGCGGAACTGAATATTTTGTTCGAAATATTAAGATTCAGCAGCAGGTTTGACGAGGAGAGCGTTAACTATTCCGTCTTGCCCCGGACGAGAGGTAACGCGAGCTTGTCCGAGGGAAGTTCTTATGATGGCTCCCTTCGTGATGACTCCTCGACGGTCATAGTCGACGTTCGCCGGGTTCTCGATAACTTCGAGAATTTCAACTTTTTTGGTCTTTCTAGTGGCTGGGTTTGTGACATTAGCGTAGTTGCCAGCTAGCGTGCGGAGTTTCAAGTTTCCTCCATGGATCCTATCAGTTCGGGTTAATGGTTTGCCCAGCCTCATTTCTGTTGGGCTACTACCCATCTCGTAGGCGCGTTTAGTTCGGTAGGTACGCCTTTTTCCACCGGTTAGTTTACGCTTGTGTTTGTCTCCATGCCATTGGGGCATATTAGAGTTCTCCGATTGGTTTAAGGTCTCATTTTGTCTCTCAAGTTAAGCATATAAACCTTTTCGGGTTTTAGGCTGTGGATACGGAGGACTTAGAGTTGGCGGAGGATGTTATCGAGCTTACCCATGGCGGTGGCGGAACGATAATGGAGCAATTAATTCGCGGAGTGATTGTGTCCGGGGTTAGTATCCGAAAGGCGCTGAATGGAGTGGGTTTAGATGAGTTAGATGATGGCGCCTCAATGAAATTGATGGATTATGAAATAGTTGTTTCAATGGATGGGCATACTGTTGACCCAATATTTTTCCCAGGAGGCGACATCGGTCGATTGGCAGCCGCGGGAACTTTGAACGATGTGGCAATGATGGGCGCCCGTCCAATAGCGCTTTGCGACTCAATCATTGTTGAGGAAGGTTTTCCAATCTCAGACTTGCGACGGATTATCGCCTCCATGGATAAAACGGCGAAAGAAATTGGTGTTGCCATCGTCGGAGGAGATTTTAAGGTGATGCCGAAGGAAAGACTCGATCAAATCGTTATTACTACTTGTGGAATAGGATTAGCTAAGAGAGGGCAAATTGTCGTAAATAATGGAGCCAAACCAGGAGACAAAGTGATTGTTACAGGTTCGATTGGGGATCATGGAATTGCATTACTTGCAGCCCGTGAGGGATTAGGGTTTGAAACTGAGTTAAAGTCTGATGTTGCCCCAATCTGGGAAACTGTAAATGCAGCACTTGAAGTTGGTGGAGTAAACGCAATGAAAGACCCTACCCGTGGGGGTCTGGCTTCAGCTCTCAATGAGATCGCGGGAAAGTCGAAAGTCAGCATTTGGCTCCAAGAAGAAGGAATTTCAATAAAAGAAAGTGTAAAAGCAGCTTCAGAGATGCTTGGATTAGACCCCTTTGAAGTAACCTGCGAAGGCGTCGCAGCTATATGCGTTTCTCAGCAACAGGCAGAAGAAGCTTTGGAAGCGATTCAGAATACTAAGTATGGTAAAGGCGCGCAAATCGTTGGAACAGTAAAAGCAGAGAAACCTGGATACGTCCTTCTCGAAACTGTAGTCGGGGGAACAAGGGTTATTGAGAAGCCTCTAGGAGAGCCGATTCCCAGAGTGTGCTAGAATGGAAATTCCATGGTTTCTGGGTTTCCATGATTTTAGGCATCATTTAGCCCTTTCGGAATGTGGATTTAGGCTGGATGAAAGGTATCTGGACCATTCTCAAAGTATTTCTAAGGCTTTTTCAACTGCAAATTTCAATCTCTCGACGCACGCATAATCGTGAACCTTTGCATAGTACTCCCTAAACCCTTCTTCAGTCTTCAAATTCAAACCAGTAAGTTGCCCGCAGTTCACATAGCCAAATTTATCTTTGAACTCGGCCACATACTTATCGACCAAGTTCCATACTGGTTTCGGATTTTCCTCAAGGCTAGTTCTCCCATATTTCATGCCTATCGCCATGATCACGCTCGAAACGGAGCCGCAGAGAAGCCCGTTTAAGCTGACGCCAGCGCCTATTCCCGTACCGATCTTGGGGATAACGTCAGAGCCTACACCAAGATAATCTTTCAAGGCCAAGAGAATGCTCTCACAACAGTTGTAGGGCTTTCCTATAGGGAAGTTGCTTGGTCGATTACAGAAATATCCAACTGCCTTTTCTTGCAACTCCCTCAAGCGTTCCTGTTTGGACATATTTTTCACCCTCCTTTCACTGATCTTTATTTCAAGCTTTTAACTTTCTCTTAACTATGCCCAAGCATTTTGTTGAGTCAATGTAATAGCATACTTTCTAGAGTGTGCTAGGCTTCCCGCTTCGTTTGGTCTTGCTGCGGCGGAAGTTCTGGTTTCTGGTTTACTGGAGGCATAGGAAGTTTTCCCAACGACTCAAATAGTGCCTGTAACTGGCGTTTCATCAGACGGGGGTCATGACTCAAGTTAAAGTAGTCGGCAAAAACTTCAGTTGTCCGAAGCATCCTCGTACGGCCAAGCCTTTCACAAGTGATGAGCCCCATTTCATCTAGGATTTGAATATGAACATACGCCTGTGGTCCCCGAACGTTGATAACTTGGGCTTGAGTTACTGGTTGCCGAAAGGCAATGTAAGAGAGAGTTTTTAACGGACCAGGGGTGAGAAGTGGTCTCATCGCTAAGCGCCGGACACGCTGGGTGAATTCAGGTTTCAATTGTAGAACGAACCGCCCGTCAGCCAATTCAAAAATGTCAAGCGCCCCGCTTCGTTGCCGATACTGGTCGGCGAGTGCCCGCGCAGCCTGTTTGGCTCGAGTTTTTGAGCGAGATCCAAGAATAGAGGCGATGGTTTTCAGTTCGAGAGGTCTCCCTGCAACGTATAAAGCCGCCTCAACGAGTTTCAAGTCGTGTTCAAATTTTTCTTTCTCAGACGATTCCGATGGCTTTGCTTCCAACTGGCGGTCCTCCCGGAAGGCTGATATAAATTTCCCCAAATTCTTGCTCTTGCCAGAGATTGATTTTGCCTCGGCAGGCGAGAAAGAGGATTATTATGAAAACTCGAACAACTTCTAACCTTTTTAAGCCTGTAATTATTTTTGAAAATGGAATCAAATTTTCTTTAACCGCTAATTCAGCAATCTTACTGTACGTGTGTTCAATGCGTTCTTCGATTTCTACCATAAATTGGTCTAGTTGCTGTAGGATTGGCGGTGCTGGAATAATCGGCTTAAGTCTAGATTCTAGAAGAGCTGGCTCCGCTTTTAGAGCTTCATCCAACACTTTGAGCAGGTGCTCAATTGAGGTAGTAGTATATTCATAGCGGAATGGAAGTTGAATAGGTGGAGGAAGTACCTCGAGTATCTTTGGAGGGGGTGGCATAGGCGGCTCCTCAAGTTTTAGAACCAGTTCAGTTTTCATTCGATAAATTGTTGCCGAAGATAGTAAGGCGATTCCTGAGGCTGTGAAGTCGATAAAGCCCCGCTTCCGCATCTCGGTGAGGAGCGAGTTGAGCAGGTAGGAAAGATTAACATCCCATGGCTTCAGTCGCTGAAGCCTAATTATGTCAAACAAAACCATCCAAGGAGGTTGAAGCCAAAACGGTTTTTCAAAATTCTGTGATGGGGTTGTAGTAGTAGACACCTACTTAACGACACCTCCGGGGAGTTGATAAGAGACCACGCTTGAGAACCCATTTTGGAGGAAAACCCCAAACAAGCGTTGTGCCCTATCTATGATCACGTCTCGGAGAGAAATTACAACAAACTGGGTGTTTGCCGCTTGTTCTAGGAGAAGGTCGGCGAGGCGTTCGGCATTTGATAAATCGAGGTGAGCATCAATTTCGTCGAAGATGTAGAATGGTGCAGGCGATAGTCCTTGTATGGCGAAAATAAAGGAGACAGCAGCCACCGATTTTTCTCCTCCACTTGCTCCGCTAATTAGCCGCGCGGCTTTTCCTGGGAACTGCACAAAAACATCAAGTCCTCCGGCAAATGGATCTTGTTCGTTTTGAAGTTGGAGCCATGCATCCCCACCGCCTGTAATCTTTGAGAAAAATGTTTGGAAGTTTTTGTTAACCTCTTGATAGGCTGTCATGAACGCGTCACGTTTTTTCTGCTCAATTTCCTCCATGAATTTGAGAATTGCTCGTTTTTCTTCTTCGAGTTGGTTGCGTTTTATTGAATACTGCTTATAGTTTTCTACTTGTTGCTCGTACTGGGTGATGGCGAGAAGGTTTACGGAGCCAAGTTTCTCCAGCTCTAGCTGCATAAGATTCAGCGATGACTCGATTCCTCGGATTTCTTCAGGCTTCACATCGAAGGGTTTGTCGTATCCGAGACCTTGTAGTTCCTCGTGAAGGTGTTGGAGCTTTAGGTTGCGGGTTTGGATTTCAATTTCTATATGATGTACTTGATCGCTTATAGGGTCATATTTACTGTTAATTTTCTTCAATTCATTGTCAATTCGATCTAACGTTTCTTCAAATTTGCGTCGCTCATCTCTAACGGATGACAGCGAAACGGAAAGCTCTTCCTTGAGCTTGTTCAGTTGAGAAAGCTGTGCCTCAGCTTCTTCAAGAGCCTTAGTTGAGGCTTCAACTTTCTTTTGTAAACTGGAAATCTGTTTATCCACAGTGGATAAGTCGATTTTAGCGCGGTCAAATTCAGGCTTTAACATGGCTTCGAGGTTTGATTGAAGCGAAGCAATTTCGCTAGTAACTTTAACTAGTTGCCGGTTGAAATCATTAATTTCCTCAGATAAGGATGAGACTTCAGTTTCATACCTTACAACAATTACCGGTTTGGATTTTAGGCGCAGAGTTTTTGCTTGTGATTGAAAGTCGGCTATTTGTTTCTCAGTTTCAGTTTTCTTAGCTTCTAGTATGCTAGCAGCAGCTTTCTCCTTCTCCAAATTACGACCGAGCCGTTTAACCCTCCGATTCAGCACTTTTACGTTTTGTCTTATACGAATCACGTTTTGCTTTACACTAATTACTTCTTTTTCCAGCGCGCCAATGACGTCGGTTCGCCGAACTTTTTCTTCTCGTAGTTTAGCAACTTCTTCCTCTGAGGCCGTAATATCAGTCTGTCTCTTTTCAAGCATCGAATCCAAGGCTTCAACGCTTTCGTTGAGACTTTTAATCGCGGTTTCACGTGGAATTACTGAGGCGATGTCGATGGGGGCTCGATAATAACCGCTCTCCAGCGCTCCTCCAACCTCGTAAAGGTCTCCACCGACTGTTACAGAACGACAATATTCCCGCGAAGCTAAAAGGGCAGCTTCATGCCCTTCAACAACAACGGTGTCGCCGAGAATGAAGTTCACCGCGGGTGCGAATCTTGAACTATATTTAACGAGGTCGGCGGCGATGCCGATAATCCCGGGAATGTCTGGGACTTTTACACGTTTTGTTGAAGCAATGTCTTTTAATGGAATTAGTTTAATTCGACCCATTTTTGTCCGTTTTAGACTTTCAACACATTTAAGAGCAGTTTCTAAGTTTTCGACGACAACTGCTCTTAGCCACCCGGCTGATGCCGCTTCGATTGCCTTTCTGTATTCCGGCTTTACTGAGAGCAAATCGTCAAGCCGGCCATATATACCGGATATGGCACCAGCCTTCCCCATTTCCTCAATTTCTTTGAGAGCGTTTTCTTCAGCGGCTATCTTCTCCGCGAAATCTTTCTGGGTCTGGAACTCTAAGACGGCCTTTTTGGCTCTGTCCACTGTTCCTCTTGCTTCATATAATTCCCTTTCAACGGTTTCCCGCTTCGTGAGATTACTAGCAACCGATTCCTCCACTTTAAGCAAACTTTCAGCTTCTTCCCGCTGAATTCGGCTTAGTTCTTTAAAATGAGATCGAAGATTCTGAAATGTCGTTTCAAATCCAGCACGACGAGCTTCTAGAGAATTAAAATTATCCATTAAAACTTGAGTTTTCGTGATGCTGCCTTCCAATTTCGTGTTTAATCGAACTAATTGCCGCCTTAGCGCCTCGAGATCGTTGTCAATTATTTCTAATTTGTTAGTGCTTTCATTACGGATTTGCTTCAATTGGGAAAGCTTCTCCGAAACGTCCTTATGCCTAGATTGCCGTTCCTCAAGGGCAACTTGAAGCAGGTCTTGTTGACGCTTAAGCCGTTGTAGCGCCTTTCTAGCCTCTTCAATGTTTGACCTGAGACTATTAATGTGTTGGATCCGCTCTTCTCGAATCTTGATTAGTCCAGTGAGACTGGTCTTACTGGATGAGATTTCTGTTCTAAGGCTGGCGACTTGGGCGCTAATGTCGCCTACATTATTCTGGATGGAAATTAAGCGGTCGCCGCCTTTTTCAACGATTTCTTCATCGTATTTTCGCCGTTCTACTTGGACTTGATCTCTCTGTGATTGAAGCAAGTCCCTTTGCTGTTTTAACTCTCCGGCTTCTTTTTGCTTAACCTCTAGTGACGCAAGAAGTCTTTCAGCCTCTTGTTGTAGTTGCTGAAACTGATTCGAGGTTATCATAGCCTGAAGCCGCTTAATTTCTCCTTGGATGAAATTGTATCGGATGGCATCATTCCGCTCTCGCTCCAGGCTCTCCATTCGTTTTTGAACTTCCTCGATATGCGCCGTCGCTATCCTAAGGTTAATTTCTGCTTGGCTCAGTTGCTCTTGGGCCTGCGCCTTTTTTGCATTGTATTCTGCGATTCCAACTACGTTCTCGATTATTTCCCGTCGTTCTTCCGGGGTATAATCAGCGAGGCGTGTAACGGTCCCCTGCATGATCATGTTGTATTCTTCAATGCGAAGGCTGGCTACGGTGAGTATATCAACCAGTTGTCCTCTTGAAACCTTTTTTCCATTTAATCGGTAAATACTCTGCCCGGTTCTATCTACTTCCCGAGCTACTACAACGACGTCTGTGCTTACAGGAATTCTTTTATCTGAATTGTCGAAATGAATTGCTACCCAGGCAGAGTTGGATTTGTCTAATTTTTGGGCTCCCTCAAAAATGACTGCTGAGAACTTGTCGGCGCGAAGTGCTCTGGCGCTCAGCTCACCCAATACAAAACGGACGGCATCCATTATGTTGCTTTTCCCACTACCATTCGGACCTGTGATGACGGTAAATCCCTTATCAAGGGCGACCGTGACTTTTCTTGGTCCGAACGACTTGAATCCACGCATTTCCAACTTTTTTATGTATACCAGTCTTAGACCCCGTCCGACTTCCTTGAGATAGCTACGGATAAGCCAGATTTAGCCGTTATGGAGGTAAATGAGCCTAATCCCATCAGAGCAATGTAAATATCAGGTTTTAGACCCATATAGTTCAAAATACCTATCATGATCAAGTGGTAAAATCATTTAGGGTCTGAATCATAAAATTTTTCATCAAAATAATGGAGAAAGCATGGCATTACACTACACGCATTTCCAGTAAATTATCATCAAACTTAAAAATAGTATTTCTGGTTGATTCTCGGGATCATAGCCATGAGGATTGCTTGCTCAGTTAGCTTAGTTCGGCTGAGAATTCCATGCGAAAGATATCCAATCGCCCCTTGTCTTCGGCCGATCTCCTTTATCCCAGTTAACTTTTCCATGGCTGCATCAACCTCAACCCCTTCCCTCAGAACTTTTTTTATTATGATAGGAGGATATTCAAAGGCGGATCCTCCCCCAATTGTTGTTCTTCCTTGTTTATCGATGATAGCTGCAAACTGCTGGTCTGTATATCCCGTTAAAGTATACGGTATCGATATAATCCCAGCTTCTACCCCAACCCCAAAGTCAGCTTCACGAAGTTTATCAAGCGCCGCCTTCGCCCTTTCAATTGCTCCACGAACAGTTTGTTCAATGCCAATTGGCTGAGAAGGAAGGGTTGTCTGAACTTTCACCCCTTGAACATGTATTTGAGGATAAAACCTCATAAAAACACGGTGAGTTGCTCGGATTTTCACCGGGTTTGTTGAGCCTAACGCAACGAGCATATCGCTACCTTCTTAATTAGAATATGAATGAGAAATTTGATGTACTTGAGTGCTTGTCTAAGCTATTTTCGAGTAGCTAAAATTATTAAAAATATCAGTTTAACCGTCGCGGTGCATTTTATGTCTGGTCGCATAGATTTGCATAACCCCTAATTCTCAGTGAATTCTGTTAAAAGAGTTAAAACTCCATTGGGGTTATACGTACGCAGACCTATTAAATGGAGAGTAAAATCAGTGCGGATTAAAGCTTTAAAAAAAGAATTAGCCTCGTCGAATTTAGATGGATACCTCTCGACAAATTTGAAGAACGTCTACTATTTTACTGGTTTTTCAAGTTTAGCTGAGGCGGAAACGCTCATACCTCTCAATGGAGATCCGATTCTTTTCATTCGAGAGCTAGAATTAGAGAATGCCGAGGCCAGCTCAAAAAACTGTATAATTAAAGTTGTCAAGAAAGATGAAACAGCCATTAAAAAAATTGCATCGGTTGTTAAAAACTTCAAGCCAAAGCGCCTTGGCTTAGACGATTTGCCAGCTTCGACATACCTCAAGCTTGTTGAAAGATTCAGAGGCATCGAGTTCAAAGTAGACATGGACCTCGTGTGGAAATTGCGAATAATAAAGGATGATGAAGAGGTACGTTACATTAGGAAGGCAGCGAAACTAGCAGACGCTGGCATGAAAACCGCGTTAGCAACGATCAAGGCTGGTGTTCGAGAGTATCAAGTGGCGGCTGAGGCGGAATATGCCATGCGCGTAGCTGGATCCGAAGGAGTTGCATTTGATACCCTAGTTGCATCAGGACCTAGATCTTCACTGCCTCATGGCGTTTGTTCTGATCGTAAAATCAAGGAAGGCGATGTAGTTTTTGTCGATGTGGGAGCCACATCTAACGGCTATCGCTCAGACATAACGAGGACAACTATCGTTGGTAAACCTACTAGGCAGCAAGCAAAGGTTTACAATGCTGTTTTAGAAGCGCAAGAAGAGGCGGTCAAAGCTATCCGAGCTAGTGTGAGTGCTCGTGAGGTCGACGAAGTCGCACGACGAGTTATCAAGGAAAGTGGTTATGAGAATAGGTTCATCCATAGTCTAGGCCATGGAGTCGGATTAGATGTTCATGAACCCCCAAAATTATCGCCAAACAGTAAAGACGTATTGAAAACTGGAAACGTGATAACAACCGAGCCTGGCGTCTACATTCCACGTAAGTGGGGAATAAGGATTGAAGACACAGTTCTAGTCCTAAAGAAAAATGCTGAAAGACTGACAAAGACTCCACGTGAATTCGTCTAATACCTACCTACCGAAGCGTCTTCTCCGCCGCTGGTAGGTGCGCACAGCCCGCCAGAGATCGATATGTCGAAAATCGGGCCAGAATACATCTAGGAACAGGAGCTCGCTATACGCGCTCTGCCAAAGGAGGAAGTTGCTCAGTCGTTCTTCACCTGATGTCCGAACAATTAGATCAGGATCAGATTTTGGAAGGTAGGCAGTGTACAGACGTTTTTCAATGACCTCTTCGTCAATCTGCTCTGGCACCATGACTCCATCTCTTATCTCTTTGGCGATTTTCCTCATCGCATCGACAAGTTCAGCTCTTCCACCATAAGCTATTGCAATGTTTAAATAGAATTGGTCGTAGCTTTTGGTGGTCTCCTCAGCTTGTTGGATTACGTCTTTTACTGGTTCAGGAAGAAGATCAATGCGCCCAATGGCTTTTATATGAACTCGATTTTTATGAATACGCCCATCATCCAAAATCTTCCTTAATTTCAAAACGGCAACTCGCATGATTTCATCGATTTCCATTTTTGATCGGGTGAAGTTTTCCGTCGAGAAGACGTAGATTGTTATGGCTTTTATCCCAAGTTTCCAGCACCAATCCAGGAGATCCTCAACTTTATCTGCTCCTACCTCATGTCCCATCCACGCCGGTAGACCATGTTCGGATGCCCACCGCCGGTTGCCATCTAGTATTATGCCTACGTGCTCCGGTTTGGGACCATCTTTAATTTGCCTCCAAAGAACCCGTTCGTAAATTCCGTAGGTTAACTTATTTTCAAAAAGTTTCCGAAATGCCTTGTTAGCGTAATAAGAAAACTCTAGCACAGACCAGACCTCAAGCTCTAGCACCTTCCAACGCGTGGGGACAAGGGCAATTTCTCTTTTCTGGAATATTTTCCACGGCTTCTTTTATTATTTGCCGCAATATATTTGCTGTATTCTGTGCTGCGACCGAAGCTTCTTCTGTTGTTAGCCTTCCCGGAATTCCTGCAGCGACATTGCAGACTATGCAAACAGCTGCGTAGCAGGTTTCAAGCTCTCGAGCTAGGATTGGCTCAGGTGAAACGGTAGCGGAAACTAGGTCTCCCCCAAGGGCACGAAGCATCCGAACTTCGGCGGGAGTTTCGTAGCGTGGACCATCGCTGCATACGCATATAACTTTACCCCATGCCTTACCTATCACAGATTTCTCAGCCCGGATTAGGGCCGTTCTCAACTCAGGACAAAACGGATGAGAACTATCAACCCGCATAGTTGGTGCCATATCATAGAAAGTTACCGAACGAGTTTTTGTAAAATCGATAAAGTCATTTGGTATGACTATGGCCTCAGGTTTAATCCGAGGATTCAATGAGTCAGCAAAGTGAATTCCAATAATTCTCTCGACTCCTAATGTATGTAGAGCCCAGATGAGTGCACGATAATTAACCCTATGTGGAGGAACCAAGTAGTGCCCACGACGAGGTAGGATTGCCGTGTCTCTACCCTCGAGTTTACCCAGTGAAAGGGTTGGAGATATTCCATAAGGTGTTCCTATTTTTACCTCGCGAGCCTCTTGAAGCAAATTATTTAGGCCAGACTCGTCTATCATCCCGAGCTTGGCCTGTTCCAACTGTCATCCCTTCCTAAAGTATTGAGCGTAACGCAGGTGAAGCGCAAAAATAATTGCAATCACAATGACAGATATGGCTATAGAAAGAATAACAGTCACAATGAGCGGGATGACCGGAGCATTTGGCTCAATCAAAATGACTGTAGCCTGCCAAGCGATCTCCCAAACTGAGAGCGCGACAACGACCCCCACGATTCCCCTCCAAATTCGAGGATCACGAGTGAAGTAATTGTAGACTATGCTTCCAGCTAATGCAATGCAACTACCAAGAATTATGAGGTTAATGCTTTGTTGAATAAAGATGCCTACTAGAACCGGTAGGAGTGAAATGAAATTTGAGCCGAATGCCGAGGGAGGAAAATGTCCTGCGATGTATGTCCAAGCTTGGAAAACGCCAACTGCACCAAGAATAAAACCGGCAATAGTAGCTAAAGCTCTAATTTGTTCCAATGGCCCAGGAAGAACCCAAGATGCGATCTTCCGGTCTATTCCGAACCCATGAATGAGCATGACGGTGCCGAGGATGACAAGTGAAGCGATTCCACCGTAAATTAGTAGGTCATAATACCATAACACGCCAAGAATAATGAGGAGTATACCTGGCAATCCCAAAAACCAGCGGGAGTACCGCGGTTCTTCAACGATTTTTCTCATGTAACGAGAGAAGATCGCGGCTGTTTCCTCGATTGATTCGCTGTGTTTAACGACAATCCGCTTAATCGATAACAGGGGCAAGCGTGACTGGATAACTGGAATTACAGATTCGTCTGCAAAGCCATCGGTCACCAGAATCGCACTGTCTGCCTTAAAAGTTTTCAAAGTTTCGTCAAGTTGCTTAGTTAGCTCCCTGTCTGCCTCAACCCCGCCGAGTTGCGAGCCAGTAATTGTTGCAACTTGGTAGCTTTCACCTTTTGACTCAGCCGAAGGTGAAGTAGCATCAAAAATGCGAACCGCTTCAAATATGGCGTTTGCATCAGCTTCTTCAGGATCTTTTACCGCCAGTTTTGTTGCAGCTTGGATGTTTTCCTCTCTGCCGATAACCGGCGTTGTTACTCCAGTTTTAACTCTGAGATCATCGTCTCTGTCGACGCAGAGAATTAGGATCTTTGATGGGTGCTTCTCTGTAGTTACCGCTGACACGAGGTATCCTCTTCTTGCCGTAATTTAGATACGGAGTTAGTAGATTTGACCTTATCTCTTGTATTTGTAGGGTTTAGATGGGTATCGTACATAAAAATGCAAGAAAAACACCTATGTACAATCAAAATAAAGCTTAATCACGCGGTGCGTCCGTGGCGAGTATTTGTCAGCAATCGTAGTGAGATATTTGGATTAACTTTTTGACGACTGGTCGTTTGGAAAGCGTAGAACATATTGTAACTGCTATTCAGAAAGCTATAGCATCTACGACAACCAAATCTACTTTGAACAATGAGTAGATTATACTACCTTCAGCCACTTATTTGATTAAACCGTGAACTCTGCAAGTCTCGCGTAAACATTCGCTTGTTTTAATGCTTGGTATACCGTCTTATGAACCTCGTAGAGTTTATTATAGAGTCCGTGATTTTTCGCGATCGGCATTCTTCTTTCCCCAATTATCACCATTTTTTCAGCTGCATCAGCAACGTCCTTATAAATGCCTGCCCCAACACCCGCGAGAATCGCAGCACCAAGTGAAGTAGCCTCTTCTACCACTCCTTTTGCCACGGGTATCCCGTAGACGTCAGCTTGTATCTGATTCCACGTTGGGTTTCTTGTGGCTCCTCCGGTTATTCTCATTTCCTCGATTTTTATTCCAAGCTCTTTCATTACCTCAATGTTCCTGCGGATCTCGAAGCAAACTCCTTCCATGATTGCCCTGATCACGTGTTTCCTTTCGTGCCCTAATGCCAACCCCAAAATTACGCCTCTAGCTTTTGGATCCCAGTGTGGAGCCCCAGCTCCAATGAAGTGAGGGATTACTAAAACCCCGCCGGATCCTATAGGAGCAGCTTCTGCCTCGTCGTTTAACAGTTCATAGGCGTCAATTCCCAACTGAGAAGCGGATTGCTTCTCTATATGACCGAAGCGGTCTCTAAACCATCTGTACACCGCACCTGTGGTAAATATGCTGGCTTCCATAACCCATTTGCCCGGAACAGCATGACAGCTACAAAGCACTCTTTTCTGTCGGTCACGTTTAGGTTCATTCAAGAAGGCAAGCATGAATGTTCCAGTTCCGGTAGTAGCTTTGATTCTTCCGAGCCTTACTACCCCAACGCCTACTGCTCCGCATTGTTGGTCTCCACCGCCTGCAGCGACTGGGGTTCCCTCAGTGAAGCCCGTACTCTTCGCGGCTTCCCTGGTTACTTCGCCGACCTTCGTACCCGATGCATATGCGGTAGGCATTTTTTCCTTTGGAATTTCCATTTCATTAGAGAGCTTTTCTGACCATTCAAACTTCTCTATATCAAACAGCATTGTTCTTGAAGCATTTGACCAGTCGGTTACAAATTCGCCTGTTAACTTGTATTCAATGTAGTCGTGGACTAAAAGGAACTTGTGTGTTTTCTTTGCGATTTCAGGTTGGTTTTTCGTGATCCACAGAATTTTTGGAGCTGAAAAATATGGATCAACCGTTAGCCCAGCGATCCGATAAACAACGTCAGCTCCCACATTCTTTTTGATCCATTCACATTGAGGCACGGTTCTTCGATCTTGCCAAACTATGGCGTTCCTTAAAGGCTTCCCATTTTTATCTACAGGAACAATAGTTTCCCTCTGATTTGTGACACTTACTCCCGCTATGTCTTCTGGATTAACTTTCGTTGCCTCGATTGCTCTTTTAACGGTGTTACAGGCTGTTAACCACCAGTCATCAGCATTTTGTTCAACCCAAGCCGGAAGTGGATATTGGCTTAGATACTCATCGTATGCCCTTCCAATTTCATGCCCCGCGGTGTCAAAGATTATCGTTCGACATCCAATTGTTCCAGCGTCAATTGCGGCAACATATTCTTTACGCGACATCCTCTCCCCTCAATTAAAACCAATGAACTTATTGTTTCAACATTTTATCAGTAAAAGATTATCGTTGCAACGCGTCCAACATTAATGATCTGACATAACACCTTCTCTTTAAGAGCGTTAAAAACCAAAAAAGGACGTTTACGGTTAAAGATCAGTTGCATTACCAAGGCTGCTTCGTTTCTGCTAATACTTACCATATTTCTCGGTAGAAGCGATCATAGTGTCAATGTTTTTTGGTGGAGTATCTCGGTTGAGTACCCCGCCGGAAGACAGTATATACCCGCCTCCTGCCGCGGCCTTCTTAAAGCATTCTTTGCATGCAATCTCAACTTCCGTGGGCGGTTTCTGACGTAAAACATCGAATGGAGCGACGTTCCCCATTAAGCATACTTTATTTCCGATCTTCCGCTTGGCAACGGCTAAGTCGCAAGTCTCTGGAGGACCCATATGGAATATCTTTGCGCCAAGCTTCGAAATTCCGTCCAGTAGTTGTTGCGTATCAGCGTCATTATGGTATAGATTCAATGGATGTTTATACAGGTCGAGCAACCGCTTATTATATGGCAACGCGAACTCTTCGAACATTTTCAAGGAAAAAAAGCCTGCCACATCATCACAGCAGAGAACCCTAAAATTCTCACCAAGGAGGTCTTGAAGTATCTTGCACCATTCAATTTCCGTCTCCAAGCAGACCTTGAGTAATTTATGGGCTAGACTTGGATTCACACGCAAATCAACTAAGAACTCATTAATACCTCGGACTTGTCCAGCAAATGTAGGAATCCCTCTTTGAATCGGCGGACCTATCATGTAATCCTTGCCGACCTTCTCTTGCATGTATCGGATCGTTTCAAGAACAAATGGCATTAGTCCGTCGCGAGTGCAGTCCGGAACCTCAAGCTTGTCAATATCTTCTGGTTTTTTAATTAAAGGAACTGTGAATGGGGTTGAATCTTCAGGCCATCTTGCTTTTCCACCAAGCGCCGTAATCTCAACGATAACGCTGTAGTCGGGCCGTGGCAACGGCACAACATTAAACACATGATATTTACTGCAAAAACGTTTTATGAAAAGCAGTTGCGCGCTCAACATCTTTTGTGGATCGAAGTAGTATTCCCTCTCTTTAAGCCCAATGAATGGCGCGATACAATCACCTTCAGTAAAAAAGTCTACAGGCACTTGATCAGGCTTCTCTAATCTAGCCGCAGCGTAAATACCCTCGAGATTTGAATCAGTTAGAAACTCGCTCAATCCTCCGCCATTTTATTTGCGCCCTCTCATCTTCATTAATTCCTTAGCCTTCCGCACCGCTTTTACGGCATCCTCGGCGTAGGCGTCTGCCCCTACTTCTTTCGCGAAATCCTCTGTAACAGGACGCCCGCCAACCATGACCTTAACTCTATCTCTAATTCCTTTTTCTTTCAACGCGTTAATTACCTCGTTTATCTGAGGCATGGTTGACGTTAGAAGAGAGGATAGCCCAAGTATGTCGGCGTTCACCTCTTTTACTTTCTCGACGAAAGCTTCGGTAGAAACATCAACCCCAAGATCATAAACGTTAAAGCCACCGCTCCGGAGCATCGCCGCGACTATATTTTTCCCGATGTCGTGAAGATCCCCTCGGACTGTTCCTATAACAAAAACCCCTGCACCGCTAATTTTGCCCGTTTGGAGCGACGGTTCCAAAATGGTCATAGCCTCTTTCATCAAACTAGCGGCAAAAACTAGATCCGCGATAAAGTATTCTTTTTCCTCATACTTTTTACCAACAACGTCTAACCCTTTGGCGAGGCCATGACTAATAATCTCATGTGGAGGAATCCCGGTTTTAAGAGCCTCTTCTGTAAGCCTTTTCACTTCCTCGGGATCTCGAAGTTCCCAAACTGCCGCCATCAACTCACTCAGTATGTCCCGCTTGGTACCCATCCTTTGCCACCCCGCTCTTTTATGATTAAGACTGTACATGGAACTTGTTAACGTGATTGAATCGCAATATAAAATATTACCGTAAACAGCAATTGGTATACTGCATAAAAGAGGGAAAACTACCATCGATAAAGAAAACCCCATGAGGGATCGATCTGTGATAAAATTTGAGAGGGAACAGAAAGTTTTTGATATAGCAGGGGTAAAGATCGGCGGGCAACCCGGTGAATACCCGACTGTTTTAATTGGTTCAATTTTTTATGAAAAACATTCTTTAGTTCAAGATCCGACTAAAGGGATTTTCGATCGGACACAAGCGGAGACTCAGATCAAAGCACTCGAAGAATTATCCAACAAAACTGGAAACCCCTTTATTCTTGACGTAGTCGGAATCACCGTTGATGCATTCATAAAATATATAGGCTTCATTGCTAACGTGACGAAGGCTCCATTTCTCGTGGATGGTCCATCCGCTGACGTTAGGATACCCGCAATGAAACATGCATTTGAGATCGGACTAGACGACCGAGCAATTTACAACTCAATCGACTACAACATCAAAGGGAATGAGAGTTCTACCTTAAAGGAAATAGGAGTGAAATCTTCTGTAATTCTTGCCTTCAATCCGCAAAACGTTTGGCCTGAAGGACGCCTTGAAATCCTGCGAGGGGTTCCAGGTAAAATAGGGCTTCTAGAGGCTGCGATAAAAGCTGGAATCGAGAAACCGCTCATTGACACCGCTGTCTTAGATGTTCCAAGCATAGGCTTGGCTTTAGACGCCATTACTCTTGTAAAAAATGAAGTGGGATTACCCGCAGGTTGCGCAACTTCTAATGCGATTACCACATGGAAAAAAGTGAAACGAGAGTTCAGTTTAACTGGTTATGACGCGTGCACAGCTAGTGCCGGTGTTATGACACTGACAGCTGGAGCAAACTTCTTGCTTTACGGTCCAATCGAATTGGCTAACAGAGTCTTCCCAGCTTGCGCGATGGCTGATGCATTAATTGCATACGCTGGAAGAAGAAGCGGAATAAAACCAAAGGTGAGTACACACCCATTATTCAAAATATTCCGTTAATGAGGACGCAGCAAATATCAATCAGATGTTAAATCTTCAAAAAAGCGTATGCTTTTTGCTGCGGCGTCAAAGGGATCAGGGGCGGTAATAATTTCAAATGAGTAGTATCCGCGGTAGTTTATCTGCTTTAATGCGTTTGTAAACGAGAAGAAGTCATCCTTCTTTAATGTACCATCATAAGGTGGGTAATGGAGATCGCGTATCCCATCATTGTTATTTATGTGAATGTGTACCAAGGATTTTTTCGCCTTTTCAACAGCCGCAGCGGGATCTTCCCTGGTTATGTTAAGATGCCCGGTATCGATGAGAATGCCAAGGTTATTTGACTTTACTTGATTTACAATTTTAACTGTAGTGTCAACTGTGTTGATTAACCCAAATGGAAAGGGCTCCAAAGCCAATTTAACATTCTTCCCCTCAGCGTAATCGGCGCAGATTCGAAGACTTTCAGCCACCCATTCCCAAGCTTTCTCCACTAGAACAGATACCTCAGGTTTAGTAACTGTACATACATAGACGATTCCAGCATTCATGTCAGCAGCAAAATCAATGCAATCTTTGACATATTCTACTGTTTTCGCTCTAACACTCTTATTACCGCTACAAAGATCAAGCCCGAGCGATTTATTTGCAAGAGCCACGCCAACACTTACAGTTATAATTTCAATTCTGTAGTTAGAGAGCAGGGATTTTATTTTAAGCCGTCTTTGAGGACTAAACTCAATTGGAAAACCGGAAATTTCCACACCACCATAGCCTAGGCTTGCTACATGTGGTAGAATATCTTCAACAGCTAGCCTGCTAAAAAACCATGAATTAATACCAAAATTCAAACCTCTCAATCAACCTGATTTCTATATGCTGATTTAGTTGCTTCTAATGTTAAGCCTTAGCCCAGCATACACCATGGAGGGAAAACCAATGAAGGTTAGCATACCTAGGTTACCTCCAATGCAATTTACGAAGACATAACCGGGAGATAAGACGACGACAAAAAGAAGTCGAAGAGCATAGGTGGTTTACGTGCTAAGTATGAGAAAGACGCAACCAAAAATTATGAAAGAAGTTCTAAGGCAGTTAAAGCAAGAACCTTTGTTACAGTAACTACTTCAGCGATGTCAACCCATTCATCTGAACAGTGACAATTCTCTACATTCCCAGGTCCAAATACAACGGCAGGGATACCTGCATCAGTAATGAAGTTTCGAACATCGCAAGAATAAGGTGTAGCCCACGGCTCTGGGCTTATTCCAGTGACTTTTTTGAGATTTTTCTTTAATACTTCAGCGATTTCTGAATCCAAAGGAATTTCCACTGCTTCACATGATTTGCCGGACGTTATCTCATAGTTAAACTCTGGATCTTCTTTCTTTATACTCTCAAGTAAACTCCTAAGCTCACCCTCAACACTTGCTACAGTTTCACTAGGAATCATTCTCCTGTCAATGGTGATCACGCATTCTTCAGGAACTATGTTTTCTTTCACTCCTCCCTTGATCATTGTAACCGTGCACCTTGGAGGTGCAATCAACGGATGCCATCGTTTTCCAATTTCTTGATGGTACCGATCTAATGCTTGGATAACTTTCATCGCCTTAGTTATGGCATTTGTTCCCATGTGTGGTCGACTAGCGTGAACTGACTTTCCCTTGACGATAATATGGTAATACGCCAGACCACATTCTGCCGTAGCCACTTTTAGACCACTTTTAGTGGATGTTGGCTCGGTTACTATTCCCCAATCTCCTTTTAACTTCCTCTCAGTGAAGAGATGCTTTGTTCCAGGCTCCGACGTTTCTTCGCCACTAACGAATGTAAGAACTAGATTTCCTCGAAGTTTTACGCCAGCATCTTTAATGGCTTTAGCAGCGATTATCATAGCGGCTAAGCCGGATTTTTGATCTGCGACTCCTCTTCCGAACAGCTTACCTTCTTTAACTGTTGCCTCAAATGGAAATACAGACCAAAGTGCTGGATTACCTTCGGGTACAACATCGGTGTGACCGTTTAAAATCAGAGTAGGATGCCCCTCCGTTCCTCTCAGCCACGCAATAACGTCAGGTCGACCAGCCATGGGCTCAACTAATTCAACTTCAAATCTCCAACTCATCAGCAAAGTTGCAATGAATTCAGCGATTGCTTTCTCTTCTCCTGGCGGGTTGCGACTGGGAATTCTGACTAACTGCTTGACTAAATTTACAAGATCGCCTTCCTTTATGTTAGTTGAAACCTCTTTCCACGCATCCATCCTGACCGGTTCTCCCGGAACTAGAGTCCTATTGGATCAAAATACTGGTATTATTACAATTGAATACAAGCCTTGAAGTTTGCGATATTAAGTTGGCTGATTATTTCCATTCTCCATAAGTAGCTTGAATTCTTCAAAGGTTAATTTCTCCCCACGTTTCAATTTTTCAGAAACATCTTTACGTAACTTGTCTCGGGCTTCAGTAGTTTTTCTAATCTGTTCCAGTTTAACGTCGACATCTATCTGTTTAATTTGTCGTTCAACGTCTTTAACCTGAGACATAACTTCTACGTAAGCTTGATGAACTTTGTCAGCTCGTTGCCTAACCTCTAAAAATGCTTTGTGCGCGTTATCCGCTTCGAGTTTAACAGCGTTGGCCTGTTGAAGGAGCCCCAACATCTTCGTATGGCAAGCTTGACTTTCTTGGGCATAACCCGAAAGTTGTTCATGTAGGGTTTTTATTCGAGCTTTTGCCGTTTCAATTTCCCCATAATACTCGATCAAACGATTTTTGATTTTTCGAAGTTGTTCATAAATGGCCAATTGAGTTTCAAGAGTTTTCACTTGACTGACAATCTGCCTTTCCTCGCCGGGGGTTAACGGTGTCGTCTGTAGCTTCCAATCAAGAGCTTGGATCTGTTGACGAACTACGGTTTCCTTTTTTGAGACTTGTTTCTGAAGAAGTTTTAAATTTTCCTTGATTTTAGCGGCTCCCGCCCTTTTAAGTTCTAGGTGGCTTTTGGCGTTTTCTCGGAGTTTTTTTAGTTCTTGGACTTTGTGGTTTAAGTCGTCACGGCGATTCTTGAGTTTCGTAGCTTCTTCTTTGAGCCTCCGAGCTTCCTCATTTAATTGATTTCTTTTTTCCACCCACCTCTGTGCCTCGTCGTTTAATTTATCTCTCTGATTTCTCAAAGGCGCAGCTTGCATTTCAAGTTCGTCGATTTTCCTAAGCAGCTCTTTAATCAAAACGGTTCTCCTTAACTCGTGAATATTGCACTAGAAACCGCCATTACGGAGTATTAAGATTTCGATTGCCTAGCCCGCTCAACAAGTTGTTTGATTAGAAGTTGACCACTATGCGTTGAGAATAATGGAAGGTTCCAATTTTCCGTCAAACGCATGCGAATTACGGTTTTCCCCATCCGTCCAAGTTTTTCATATGGTTTTTTGTAAATTAATATGCCTCTGCCTTGCCAAAGTGGAGTTTCATTAAGATTTATGCCATGTGTAAAAAGGAGGTCTTGAATTTCCTCCGCTTTCAGACCTCTGAGTTTCTCTTGTGCTTCACGCGATTTGTAGCCGAGTTTTTTCATAAGCCAATAGGCGGAGGCGTTTAGATGATTCCTCCATGCCATCCTCTGTCGCCAATTTAGGTATAATATAATTAATTTTTCTGGCGCGAGGATTACCCGTGAATCGAACGCCATAACCAAGTTCCGCTTGTAAATTGCAGCTATGGCTAATGTGAAAGAGCTGGAAGCCACGCCCGCCAGGACAGAATTTATTTTCTCAATTCGACCTCCGAAAAGTGCTTCTTTAACGAATAAAATGTTCACTTCATCACTGAAGGTATAAGCTAAAACCGGATCAAATCCTCCTTGAAAAACCGCTTTAGCAACGTTAACAAAGCATCTAGCAAATCTTCGGTCATATGGTCTTTCAACTTTCAAAGTTTCAGCAACTGCGTGAAAATCCCTCCCATCAAGTCTTACAAAAAAGGGCATCTTGGGAGGAATTTTAATTTCAGAATAGGCTTCGTGTGTAGTTAAATCGAAATCAGCAGTAAGCGACAATTGAATTCCCCGTTATTTCAGAGGTTCTACGTTGCCGACTAAAGCCATTTGGTATTAAACGTACAGAAGTATCCATTTTAACAGTTTCTGCTGTACGACAAATTTAATGGCAATTACAAAATTCTGTGCTAGCGCGAAAGGATCATACGAGCATCGACAACTTTTGCTCCCTTTTCATAAACCATAATTGGATTAAGATCGAGTTGGTCAACTTCAGGATGCTCCATTACAAGTTTCGAGGTCTTTAGGAGAATTTGCACGATGGTATCAACATCAGCCGGAGGCATACCTCGATATCCTCTAAGCAGTGGATATCCCTTAATCTCTGTAATCATTTCCCGAGCGTCCCTCTCAGTGATCGGTGCAACCCTAAAACTCACATCCTTAAGAACCTCCACAAAGATACCTCCAAGACCGAACATAAGCGCCTGGCCAAATTGAGGATCTTTAGTCATGCCGACGATGACCTCTGTTGATGAAGGAGCCATTTCTTGAACCAAGATTCCCACAATTCTGGCATCAGGCTTGGAACGCCTCACGTTACTGATAATCTTCTTGTATGCCTCGCAAACTTGGCGACGATTCTTTAAATTCAAGATGACCCCACCAACATCAAATTTGTGGACAATGTCTGGAGAAACAATTTTTAATACCACTGGAAACCCGATTTCACATGCATACTTTGCGGCATTTTTTTCAGAGGTTGCTATCTTGAACTTGGTAACTGGAATTCCGTACTTCATGCAGATCGTTTTTGCCTCAGGCTCAAGAAGAATAGTTCTACCTTCACGTGAAGCATCTTTAAAGATTTGAGAGATTAAACCCACACACGCTTCCTCCCTCTTTATCCATAGACCTTACCCAACTAAGTGGTCGCCCGCTTGAGTTAGAGTTTCAAATTGTACCTACGGATTTAATTTTTATCAATTTAAATTTCATGTAACCGATTGGGTACTAAGCTTTTCTCAACTTCCACTGCCCATATTTAGTTAGAGCCCAAATTGCCCGAACCGCCCTTTCGGGAGTTGGGTAAGATGGAACCCCTCTCCGTTCAACTTCCTTGGCAACCTTAGCACTATACTCCCCTCCCATGCAACATGCGACGATTGGACGCGTAGATTTGCGGTTTATATCCCTCACTATATCGACAACACCTACGGTTAGTGAAGGAGCTTGAACCAGTAGGATCACTATTACGCTGTCAACTCCCTCGTAATCAAGGAAGGCTTTTTCAAGTGCAATTCGGTAACGCTGGTTATCCACATCCCCCGTTAGATCTATAGGATTATTAGTGGAGCAATACGGCGGAAAACGTTGTTTTAGCTCTACCTGCAATTTTGCATCGAGTTCTGGAACCGTGAGACTGTAATGTTCACATGCATCAACCGCCATAACCCCAGCCCCACCGCCGTCGGTTATTATAAGAACACGATCTCCCGTTGCTGAAGGCTGTAAAGCAAATGCCTTAGACAGATCAAGCATTTCTTCAAAATCATCGACCCCCACTACTCCGGTCTGCTTAAAAGCCATTCTATAAAGTACCTCTGACCCAGCAAGCGATCCCGTATGCGATAATACCGCCGCCTTTCCTCTGGTTGAGCGCCCGGCTTTGATGGCGATCACTGGCTTTTTCGCCGTCGCCTCCTTAACTACTCTAATAAATTTTTGCCCGTGTTCGATTCCCTCCACATATACTGCAATAACCTTAGTGTGCGGGTCGTCAGCCAGATACTCAATGAGGTCAATTAAATCAACGTCACATTCATTCCCATAACTAACAGCCTTACTTACCCCAAGCCCCTCGTATGCCGCCCAATCAAGAATTGTCCCCATGAAGGCTCCACTTTGCGAGAGAAGGGCTATGGATCCTTTTGGCGGTCTCCGAAGTTTTTCCTCAGGTAGAAACATGGTATCTACATTTGTCTCAGGATTATAAACACCAAGGCAGTTTGGACCTATAACGCGAACGTTTCCATTCTTTGCGATAGTTGTAACCTCTTTTTCAAGGCGGGCTCCTTCAGAACCAGTTTCCTTGAAGCCGCCACTTATGATGATTGCGGCCTTGACGTTTTTCTCCGCGCAATCTTCCATCACCTTTGAAACAATGGATGCTGGAACGGCGATCACTGCGAGGTCTATTGGCTTTGGAATTTCTTTGACCGATGAATAACACTTCTTCTCAAAAAGCAAATTATGCTTCGGATTTACTGGATAAACTTCACCTTTGAAATCAGCCCTAAGAAAATTAGTGAAAATTGTGTTTCCAACTTTATCTGGTTTATTAGATGCTCCTATTATGGCAACAACCTTCGGTTCAAAGAAGGGCTTCAGGCTCTCTCTGCCGGCTGGCGCCAACCTATAGCCTCCAATAAAAATAAGCAAACAGAAAGAACCCACGCGTCGTATTTAGTGCTTTCGGACCTGATTAGCGGTATGA